>Ga0153915_10002990_pt1 | contig 15457 bp, 7 predicted proteins | sample Opewatmetagenome_2_FD_107003 | JGI IMG/M metagenome (GOLD analysis project Ga0153915, IMG submission 107003) | Freshwater wetland microbial communities from Ohio, USA - Open water 3 Core 3 Depth 3 metaG | ecosystem: Environmental > Aquatic > Freshwater > Wetlands | place: USA: Ohio, Lake Erie...
GAGCGGTGCCTCTATTGCGATGTGCTGGAACAGGAGCTAGACAGCGGGCGGCGGCTGATCGCCGAAAATCAAGACTTCGCCGCCTTCGCTCCCTTCGCCTCGCGTTTCCCGTTCGAGATGCGTGTACTCCCCAAGTTTCACGCCAGTGCGTTCAGGCAGATCACTTCAACGCAGGGAGAAAACTTGGCACAGATCCTACGCCATATCCTGCAGAAGCTCGACCGTACTCTGGGGATCCCCCCTACAGTCTGTCCCTGCAGGACCGGCCCTTTCTGCGTCCGAGAAAAGGCTATTGGGAGACCATTGAAGCGGACTTCCACTGGCACTTGGAACTCTTGCCGCAGGTTTCTCGAATCACTGGATTCGAGTGGGCTTCCGGCTTTTTCTACAACCCGGTACCGCCGGAAATCGTCGCGCGATGCCTTACCCCTCACAGCTAAGGATAAACGAGGCATTCAAGTCACCGTGGTCGGCGACGACTCACATGGGCGACGGTCTGTCGTCTGGCGCAGACCTCCGTCCTTGGATGAGTGCTACGGGCTCCTGTGCCATCCCACGATTAACTTCTATGCTGGAGAACACGGACTATCCAGCTTCGGCGTGCAGGGCCTGGTGTGCAGCCTCGAGAACATTGATCAGCGACTCCCTGGGGAGCTTCTGGATGATCGGAGCGATGAGCCACCGCACTCGTAAGCTCTCGCGACGTCGTCACGCCTCTGTTGCTTTGTCGCATTCTTGGTGCAATGTCTCACGGATGGTGCAATTTTTCGGGCCAACATGCGCCATGCAAGCCCGAACACAAAAAAATGATGGCTGTCACAAAGAACGGTGCACAATCTGTGCAATAGTCAGCCAAACGCAAGCACGCATCCCGGGCATCACGCCGGCTACTATCCAGGCGCCCAGCCCATCCACATGAAAGTGCTGTTTTCGGCCGGCACCATAGTACACTCGTCTCGTCTGTTCGCGGCGAGGCCAAAAAGGAAATTCCGGAAGAGAGTCCGATGGGATACGTGTGCATTCATGGTCACTTTTACCAGCCGCCCCGGGAGAATCCTTGGCTGGAGGCGATCGAACTGCAAGACTCGGCTTACCCATATCACGATTGGAACGAGCGCATTACTGCGGAATGTTATGCCCCAAACTCAGCGGCTCGTATCCTCAATAACGAAGACCAAATTATCCGCATCCTAAACAACTACGAAAAGATTAGTTTCAATTTCGGTCCCACCCTGCTTTCCTGGATCGAGGACAAGGCGCCGAGAGTCTATAAGGCCATCCTGGAAGCCGACCGTATCAGCAAGGACAAATTTTCCGGGCACGGCTCCGCTATTGCGCAGGCCTATCACCACATCATCCTGCCTCTGGCAAACCGGCGTGATAAACACACCCAGATCGCGTGGGGGATCCGGGACTTCACATTTCGATTTGGCCGTGCTCCCGGCGGTATGTGGGTTCCGGAAACCGCGGTTGATCTCGAAACCCTGGGAATCCTCGCGGAATTTGGAATCAAGTACACGATTCTGGCTCCATGCCAAGCCAGCAGGGAGGGAAAAATCGGTGGACGGTCCTGGAAGGACGTGAGTGGCGAGCGCATCGATCCTTCCATGCCTTACCGCTTGAATCTCCCCTCGGGAAAGAAAATAAGCGTCTTCTTCTACGACGGGCCCATCTCCAGGGCGGTCGCATTTGAAGACCTCTTGGCCAATGGGGAAGGCTTCGCCAAACGAATCATGGCCGGCTTCGCTGAGGACTTGCGTCCGTGGCCCGAGCTGGTCAGCGTTGCCTCAGACGGAGAAACTTACGGCCACCACCACCGGTTCGGCGAGATGGCCCTTGCTTCTGCGCTGGATTACATCGAATCGAACGAACTCGCCCAACTGACCAATTATGGAGAGTACCTGGAACGCCATCCCCCGATCCACCGCGTAGAGATATTCGAGAACAGTTCCTGGAGTTGTGCCCATGGCATCGAGCGATGGCGGAGCAATTGCGGGTGCAACTCGGGCCAGCACCCCAGCTGGAGCCAAGCGTGGCGCGGGCCTTTGCGACAAGCCCTGGATTGGCTGCGTGACACCTTGGCATCGAAATATGAAGACAAGGCTGGCCAGCTACTCAAAGACCCTTGGGCTGCCCGGAATGATTACATCGACGTAATCCTGGATCGCTCACATCTAGGTATCGAACGGTTTATTAAGAAGCATGCTTTACGCGAGCTCAGTCGAGCTGAAACCGTCCTCACGCTGAAGCTGTTGGAATTGCAGCGCCACGCGATGCTCATGTACACAAGCTGCGGCTGGTTCTTCGATGAACTGTCGGGCATCGAGACGGTGCAGGTTATGCAGTATGCCGGACGCGCAATTGACCTTGCGGAACAGGTATTCGGAGTTGATTTGGAAGGCAGTTTTCTGGAAAGGCTATCGGAGGCGAAGAGTAATCTCGCTGAACATGGCGACGGAGCCTGCATTTACGAAAAACTCGTAAAGCCGTCCAGGGTCGATTTGCTCAAAGTAGCGAGCCACTTCGCAATAAGTTCTATTTTTGAGCGGTACGATGAACATGCGCGAGTGTATTGCTACACCGTCGACCGCCAACAGTACTCTATGCAGGAGTCGGGGAACGCAAGGCTGGCGGTGGGTAAGGCTCTGGTCACGTCAACCATTACGGGAGAGTGTTCGACGTTAGATTTTGGCGTAGCTCACTTTGGCGGCCATGATGTGGTGGCCGGAGTTTGCGGGAGCAACCCGGAGGTTAATGGGATCGTGGCAAAGGGTCTTGTCGAGGCATTTCCTAAGTCCAGTGACGCGGATATGCGTTCCCTAGTCAAGCAAGCCTTCGGTGACATTCATTCCCTCCGGACGCTCTTCAAAGATCAGCAGCGGAAGATCCTGGGTATTCTGTCGAATTCCGTGCTGGCTGAAGTTGAGGCCGCCCATCAGCAGATTTACCAGCGCCATGCCGAATTGATGCGGTTTCTCATCAGCTCAGGCGTGCCACTACCCAAAGGCTTCCGCGCCTCCGCCGAATCTGCTTTGAACAGTCTTTTGCGGGACGCCTTTGCCGGGGACGAACTGGAACCTGAGCGCATTCAAGGCCTGTTGCGAGAGGCCAAGGCCGTAGATATCGATCTGGATGCATCTACGCTCGAGTTCGTACTCAGGAGGAGGATTGAAGCAATGGCGGAGGTTATCGTCGCCAATGTGGCGGACCTGCGACCGATTGCCCGGCTTCGGAAGGCGGTCCATTTGGCTCGTTCGCTGCCATTCTCCGTGAATATCTGGTGGGTCCAGAACCTCTGTCACGAACGGATTACGCGGGCATATAACGAGTTTCTTTTGAAGGCCGAGGCTGGGGATAAGGACGCTCAGGCATGGATATCGCAAGTGACCGAGCTCTCCGAGGAGTTGTGCTTTTCAGTGAGCATTACCGAGTCGGCCCAATTCCCGACGATGGCGGACTGACGGCTCGGCCTGACGAAGTCCCTCGACATCTCCGACAACACGGCATCGACCAGCTTGCGTACTGCCCGCAGAGGGTGGGTGGCTGAAATCCGTTCTTCTAACGGTGGCGGGCAAGTTTGTATGGAGTCCAGACCCATGTTGTGCGGGAGCGTGGGACTGATCGCCGCGTCCATTTGGAACGACGAACAGCGAGGCTCCGATGGCGAACCATCCGATGTTGCGGCCGGCAAGAAAGTAGTCGGTCGATGTCCTCTCCTTCCTTGAAAAGTAGAAGCCGATGGCGAATACCACCACAAAATAGGCCGCGATGATCGCGACATCGAGCGAACCCAAAGTGCGGTGCGTTATGCCAAATTGCGTCATCCGTTACTCCAAAATTGCAGTGTGCGATAGCACCGTTGCCCAGGTCGCGAAGACATTCGGCAACCCCATCCCTAACCCATGGCAGGCAGGGGACGCAACTACAATTCACCTTACCTGATACACGGCCACGCTGACCGGAGCCACCACAACTTCGAGATTGCCGGCATGGACGCGGGCCGGCTGGGCATCGAGCAATGGTTCGAGCGCGCGCGCATCCTCTAAGGGAGTGTCGGCCAAAGGCACGCTGAACGAGCGTGGCGTGTCCGCATTGTTGAACACTACGAGCAGGCGTTCTTCCGGGCTCTCGCGCAAGAAAGCGTAGTAGTTTTCGTCCCAGCCGATGTGCCACTGGCGTCCGCCACGCAGAGCCGGATGATCACGCCGCAACTGCACCAATCTCTGCACGTGAGAGAATATTTCCTGCTCTTCCGGCGTGCGCTGATCTGGCTGAAAAGCGTTGCGTGCATCGCCGGGGAATCCCCCCGGGAAATCACGGCGGTTGTCGGGATCATCGCCGCCCTGCATCCCGATCTCGTCGCCGTAATACAGCTGCGGAATACCCCGCAGGGTCAGCAACAAGGAAAATGCGGCCTTGAGCTTTTGCCGGGAGCTGCTCTCTTCACTCAAGAACCGTTTGGTATCGTGATTGCCGAGGAACGTGACCAGCAACTCAGGCCGCGGGTACAACCAGTCTCGCTGCAGGACGTCAATGATCTTCTGCACTGGTTGTTTCCGAATCACGACGTCTCGCAGTGCGAACTGCAGTGGAAAATCGAAGACCGTGGTCAAGCCCGTATCGACACCATCGAATTGCTTGCGCCCGCCTTCAAAGAAGGAGGTAATTGTGACATCGCGGTCCCAGACCTCACCGATCGTCGTGGCCTGCGGATACGCCCGCAAGATCCCCTCGTGCCAGCCACTCCAGAAGCGCCGCGAAGAGTACGGGAACGTATCCAGGCGGAAAGCGTCCAAGCCCGAGGATTCCATCCACCATTCCGCGTTTTCCAGCAGGTAGAGGGCGAGTTGCGGGTTGTCGGGGTTCAGGTCGGGCAGCTTGTTGGCGAACCAGCCATCGAGCACGTTGATGTACTGCCGCGGCGAGGCGTGAGGATCGACCAGTCCATTGAATTGGTACTCGGCGTTCGCGTGGTGCGCGGGCGCGCCGTGGATCCAGCCGGGTTGGGGTGGATCGTCGGCCCAGGGATGGTGCGGCCCGACGTGATTGACGACGTAATCCAGCACCAGCTTGATGCCCAGGCGATGGGCTTCGGTAACCAGCGCTTGAAGATCGGCCAGCGTGCCGAGATGCTGGTCTACCTTGTAGAAGTCCTCCACGTGATACCCGTGGTAGCTGAGGTCTTCGGCGCGCCAGTCGTTCTGCCAGAAAGGCGTAAGCCAGAGGGCGGTGACACCGAGGTCGTGAAGGTATCCGAGATGCTCCCTGACGCCCTTCAGGTCGCCGCCATGCCAAGCCCTCGGCTTTTGCCGGTCGTATGTGTGCAATTGGGGTGCGGGCTCGTCGTTGGTGGGATCGCCATCAGCAAAGCGGTCGGGCATGATCAGGTAGATCACGTCGTCCGGGGACAAGCCCTGGAAATTTCCTTGAGACCTGCGCCGAGGGTTGAGTGACAGTTCGATTGCGCTGGAGCCCGAGGCCGTGACGATTCGCAGCGGGATCCGACCGGGCGCCGCGTCAGGGGCAATGTCCAGCCAGACGAGGAGGTAGTGCCCGTTCGCGCTGGATTGCGTGCGCACGACGCGAAGGCCGCGATGAGCCGTGGCGACCCTTGCCCCCTGAAGATCGCTGCCAGTCAACAGAAGCATGGGATTGGCAGCGAGGCCGACCCACCAGTTAGGGGGCTCGATTTTTTCAACCCAAGGATCTGCCGCGGGAGGTTGCGCGACGGCTTTGGTTGCGAGTTGCGCGAACGCAAGGACTACCAGAACGGACGCGGCGAGAACGCGTTTACGCATTAGAAGAGAAGACATTCCTTCCACAAAGCACAAAAGCCGGGGGATAGCGCAAGCCATCCCCCGGCAAGAAACCAACTCTAGAACGTGATGCGCAGTGCGAACTCGATCTGGCGTTCACCACTGAGCGTAGAGCTCCTCACCTTACCGAAGTCACCGCTGCTGATGTCGCCATTGGGCTGTCCGAACTGCGGCGTGTTGGTCAGGTTATAGAACTGCGAGCGGAACTGAGTGGTCATCCGCTCGCCGATCTTGAAGTTCTTGAAGAGCGCCAAGTCCAGGTGCTTGTGCCCGGGTCCCATGAAGGGGTTGCGCGGGGCATTTCCCGGGCGAGCGAAGACCGTGCCCGTGTCGCCGATATTAACGGTCGGCGGATTTGCGAATGCGGAGGTGTTGAACCAGTGGTTGATGTTGCCAATTTGCTGGAGGCTTCCCACCAGGTCCGGCCGAGTTTGCAGCCCCTGATAGGAGCTGATCAGGTCAAAGGGCATACCGCTCTGAACAGTCACAGACGGGTTGATCTGCCAACCGCCGATGATGGCGTTGGCAAACCCAGGCATGTCGCTGCCCATGCGCCGCCCCCGGCCGAAGGGCAGTTCGTACAGAGAGCTGACGATGAACGCGTGACGCTGGTCGAGATTGGAATTGGCCCGTTCGTGACGGAAGTTAAAGAAATCCACCCGGTCGGTCTGCTGGTCGAGCGTACCGGGGGAATCGTCGATGTTATGAGAGTAGGTGTACGAAGCTTGGAACTGCAGTCCGTTCGCAAGGCGGCGCTGGAGCTGGGCCTGTAACGAATGGTAGATCGAATTGCCGATTGTGTCGTTCAGGTTGACATTGCCCAGGCCAGGGAATGGCTTCACGCCGGAAGCAGCGTTATAGACTTGGCGGTTCAGGCTAAACAGCGTCATTAGGTGAACCCCGTGCGTACCCACGTAGCCCAGGCTGGCTGACATATTGGGGCCAAGTTCGCGCTGGATCTGCAGGTTCCACTCCTCGGCATAGGAGTTCTGGTCGTTCTGCGGATAGGCGATTACGTTGACGTTCTGCGGGTTGGCGAGATTGACGCTGATTGGCCCTTTGCTCGGCATACCCGTGGCGGTTGCCGTCGTTGGGTTGGGGTTCGTGTTACTTCCTGGAGCTTGTCGGACAGCAACTCCCGCCAGGTTGAAGCGGTAACCGTCTGAATAGTTGAACTGGTTCAGCCCGGAGAATGGCGGGTTCTGCGCCAGTTGGTTGTCAATGCCTCCGCGATCCAGGAAATAGAAGATTCCGAAGCCACCGCGGAGCACAGTCTTGCCGTTGCCCAACAAGTCGTAGGCAAAGCCGACGCGGGGAGCAAAGTTGTTTTTATCGGTATTGATCAGACTGCTCGAGGCGCCGTTCTGCCCTGGTAAAACCAGTTGTGCGCCAGTGCAAGGAGTGGTTGACCCGAGTGCAGCGTAGCAACTGGCAGGGATCACGAAATTAGCTTGCAGCTTGTCTCTTTCGCTAGGCCAAGTGTACAGGTCATACCGGATACCCAGGTTCAAAGTGAGCCGGCGAGTGATCCGCCAGTCGTCCTGAGCGTAGTAACCGGTCTCCCAGTTGCGGGTGTGCGAGAAGCCGAGTGCAGGACCGACCTGGTAGTTGTTCACGAACCCGGCCAGGATATCGGAGACTTCGTATCCGGTCGGGCTCTGACCGCCGCCGTTGCCGAACAGGAAGAAATATCCCTTTCCGGCGAAGGGACGGAACAGGTTCACCTGGCGACGCATGATGGTGGCACCGAACTTGAAGGTATGCTTGTTGTGGATCCAGGACACGCTATCTGAGAAGCTCCATGTTTGCTCGGGCACTACGTATGGTCCGTAGTCACCCGTGTACTCCAACTGATCGTTATAACCGCCGATCAGGGCGCCGCCGCCGAGGAGCGCACTGGTATTGGCATTGGGAATGCCCAAGTTGGCAGAGATGGCCTGGTTCTGGAAGGGCGGTCCGTAGCCCATGTTGTAATGGATCCAGCCGAAGCGGAACTCATTGACTACAGCCCCTGAGAAGGTGTGAGTCTCGCCGAGCACAAAAGCGCGCGGATAACCCCACTGATCACCAGAGCCGAATCCAGCGGGAAGCGCCGGCAGGCGAGAAGAGGTGGTTTCCGTCTCCTTGCCATAACTGTAACGTCCGAATATGGTATCGTGCTGCCGAAGATTGTAGTCAACCCGAACGTCCAAGTCGTTGAAATGCTGAATGTTGGTGCGCGTGGTGACATAGTTCTGCTTAATGCAAACACCATTCGTGTTGACCTGGCCACATAGAGGGTTGCTGCCACTGACGTTCGGTTCGGGATAGGCTTTCAAGTAATTGGTGCCTGGCTGGATGATGACCGACGAGGGAAGGATGTTTCCCGGTGTCGGCGCGTGCGTGATGGGGTTGTTAATGACGATGGGTGCGGATAATGCCAGCAGTTCGGAGAAATTGCCTTGCCGCATCAAGTCGGTAGGAACGGTAGCACGATCTTGTCCCAGTGGCAGGAACTGCCGCAATCCCTGGTAGCTGGCGAACACGAATAGCTTGTTCTTTGCGATGGGACCGCCAACGGTGCCGCCGAACTGGTGGCGCCTGAATTCAGGCTTGGTTGCGTTGAAGTACGGGGTGGCATCGAGGTCGTCATTGCGCAGGAACCAGAAGGCACTGCCATGCCACTTATTGGTCCCCGACCTGATGGCAGTGTTCACAATACCGCCACCGGCGCGACCGAATTCGGCGGGCGCCACGCTGGTATCAACCCGGAACTCCTGGATGGCTTCGGCGGGCGGGAAGAAGATGATGGTGTTGACCAGAGACTCGTTGTTGTCAACGCCATCGAGCAGGAAGTTGTTGTTCTGTGGGCGCAGCCCATTGACGGCCAAAGAGGCGCCGCCGCTATTGTTGTAACGGAAGGTCTCGGCCTGATTACCCGAGCCGGTCGCCTGCCCGCCGGGAACGCCGCGAGTGACGCCTGGGACCAAAGTCGCGAGCTCAGTGAAGTTGCGGCCATTGATCGGGAGATCGACGATCTGCGCGCCAGTCACCACGGTGCTGATCGCCGAACTGGCCGATTCGATCAGCGGAAGATCGCTGGTGACGGTAACGGTGTCTGATACTTGTCCCACCCGGAGAGAGAAGTTCATGGCAGCGATCTGCTGTGTCTGCAGCGTGACGTTCTGAACGATGCTTGCAAATCCAGCGTGTTTGATTTCAAGCTTGTACTGGCCGGCCGGAAGCGTAGCAAAGACGAAGGTTCCGGTTTCGTCGGTTTGCACTGCGTCGATCCGGCTGGTGCCCATATTAGTGACTGAAACGGTTGCGCCGGGAACAACCGCGCCTGACGTGTCAGTAACTGTCCCTTGCAGGCGCGCTGAAGTGGTCTGCGCGATGGCAACCACGGCCCAATTCAGAATCAGCGCAATCAGTATCATGCACAGCGCGGTGGTTCGCTTCATAAGTCCTCCACGGTATTGGTCGGTGCAGTTGACGATCCCCAATGGCACCCCGCATGGCAGCAAAGAGTTGCCTGCCGGCATTCATCGGCCGGCATGGAGCAGGTGCCGCAAAAGGCGATCAGGTACGAACCGAACAAGTGAGTCTCGAAACGTCCTCGGCCCTTAAGCGGGCGTATGCTAACGCACAACCCGCAGGTGCACAAGAGCGACTGCCTCCGCGTATTTAATTTCCGCTGTTGTCCATGTGCCAGTTTGGGACGGACGCCAGCGCCGGAATGGCGACTCAGGAGGCGTCGCATTTGAGACTTTTTGCTACACTGCCTAGCTTCCGCCTCTGACGTTCTGAAAAGGCGACCATGACCCTCCTCCGCATTGCCGCAATTCTTTTGGCGCATCTCGTGCTTATCCACAGTTCGGCCCTGCCACAATGGCGGGCCGTCGGTAATGTGACTGCGGTCGCACCGTTGCCACAGGGCGTGGAGGTCTCGGCTGGGCAAGCCAGGTTGCGCGTAGAGGCACTGAGTCCCTCGGTAGTTCGCGTACGCTACGCGCCGGACGGTGTTCTCCCGGCGGAACACTCCTTCGCGGTGGTGGCCGCAACAGGCTTCAAATCCCCGGCCGTAAGTGTCAAGAACTCCACCACGGCCGTCGAATTCAGCACGAGTAACTTTGTCGTGCGCATTCTGAAATCGCCCCTGCGAATTGCCTTCCTTGATTCCAAAGGCCAGGTCATCCTGCAGGACGACCCGGATCATCCGCCGGCGTGGAACGGGACGGAGTTCCGTGTGTGGAAATCCATGCCGGGTGACGAGCACTACTTTGGTCTCGGCGACAAGGCTGGCCCCATTGACCATCGTGATCAGGCCTTCACCATGTGGAACACGGATGCGTTCGGGTGGCGGGAAGGAGCCGATCCCCTCTACAAGAGCGTTCCGTTCGTCATGGGCATGCGCAGCGGGAAAGCCTGGGGACTCTTCCTGGACAATACGTTCCGCAGCAGCTTTGATTTCGGCAAGGCGTCACGCGATTACTTCTCGTTCGGGGCCGATGACGGGCCACTGGATTACTACTTTTTCCACGGGCCGCAACCGAAGAAGGTCCTGGAACAGTACACCGCATTGACTGGGCGTATGCCGTTGCCGCCGTTGTTTGCCCTGGGCTATCAGCAGTCGCGGTACAGCTACTTCCCAGAAGCGCGCGTGCGCGCAGTCGCACAGGAGTTTCGGCGGCGGAAAATTCCAGCCGACGTAATCTACCTTGACTTGGATTATCAAGACGGAGCGCGCCCCTTCACCATCAATCGAAGTCTCTTCCCCAATTTTGAAGGTATGGTTGCTGACCTTAAAGCCCAAGGCTTCAAGCTGGTGGTTATTACCGATCTCCACCTGAAAAAAGAGCCAGGGTACAAACCGTATGACGAAGGCTTGGCCGGCGACCACTTCGTGAAAAATCCCGACGGCTCCGTCTACGTGGGCCAAGTGTGGCCCGGGGATTCCGTCTTTCCCGACTTCACGCGTGAGGAGACCCGCAGATGGTTCGGCACTCTTTATGCGAACTTTGTCAGTATGGGTATCCGCGGCTTCTGGGATGACATGAACGAGCCTGCCGTTTTTGTCTACCCGGAGAAGACCATGCCCCTCGACACTGTGCATCGCGTAGATGGCCGCAAGGCCACGCACCGCGAGATCCACAACGTGTACGGCATGGAGAATGCACGCGCCACTTACGATGGAATGTTACGACTGCAGCCCAGCCTGCGTCCGTTCGTGCTCACACGTGCCGCCTTCGCAGGAACGCAGCGCTATGCTGCCGCGTGGACTGGCGACAACGGCGCTACTTGGAGCCATCTGCGGCTGACTGTTCCCACGCTTCTGAGCTTAGGGATCTCCGGTATGCCGCTGGTTGGCGTCGACATTGGTGGCTTCGATGGCAGCCCCACGCCAGAACTGTTGACGCGCTGGTTAGAGCTGGGAGCGTTTCTTCCTCTGTATCGTAATCACACCGACACGGGAACGATGGATCAGGAACCTTGGGTTCACGGGCCGGAGCACGAAGCCATTCGCCGCCGCTACATCGAAGCCCGCTACCGATTGCTGCCATACCTCTACACTGAGATGGAGGAGGCGAGCCGCACCGGTGTTCCGCTGATGCGCCCCATGTTTCTCGAGTTTCCGGATGAAGCCTCGCTACTCACAACCGACGACGAATTCATGTTCGGCGATGATCTCCTGGTTGCTCCCAAGCTAAAGGAGACGTTAGATCCCTACGAAGTCAAGTTGCCACCCGGCCAGTGGTATGACTATTGGAGCGGCGAGCGCCTGGAAGGAGGAAAGAGTCTGAAGGTGAATCCTCCTCTGGACGTCTTGCCCGTATACGTGCGCGGCGGTGCCATCGTGCCCCACCAGCCATTGGTGCAGAGTACCGATGAATCACCGCGAGGGCCATTGCAGCTCCGCGTCTACCCGGGTCCGAACTGTCGTGGATCGCTATACCAGGACGATGGCAAAACCTTCGCCTACACGCGGGGGGAATTTCTACGGATGAGCCTCACTTGCCAGGCAGCGCCCCACTCCCTGCGAGTTCAGATTGGCGCCCTACAGGGTGACTACAAGCCATGGTGGAGCACTGTCCAGGTACAGATCGTCGGCGCAACCAATGCGCCCCAAGAGGTCTTTGCCGAGGGGAAGAAGACGTCCGAGTGGCAATATGATGCTGCTAGCAAAACCATCTCCGTGACGATGCAGGCCGCAAGGCAAGGTGGTGAGGTCCTGATTATCGAATAGTCTTTGTCTGTGAACCTAGGTCAACTTGTTGCTTACTGATGGGCGAACTCCTCCCTGCGTTCCTCGGCCTCCGACGGATCCACCACGCGCTGCATGAGCACAGCAGCCATCGCCAAGAAGATGCCTCCGGCAACCACTGCGGCCAGACGGTTGTTGTTGAGTAGGTGGCGCATCACCCAGCCGAATCCCAGCGATGCAACAATCTCCGGGATAACGATAAAGAAGTTAAAGATGCCCATGTACACGCCGGTCTTCTGAGATGGCAGGGCACCCGCAAGGATGGCGTAGGGCATAGCGAGAATGCTGGCCCAGGCGATGCCCACGCCCGCCATCGAAAGCAGCAGCAAGAACTTGTTGTGGATGATCGCGACCGACAACAAGCCTGCCGCGCCGCAAAGTAGGCATACGCTATGAGCCGTCTTGCGGTTGAGGGCGCGGGCAAGCGTCGGTAGCACAAAGGAGAAAACGAAACAGACGGCCGAGTAAGCTGCGAAGCAGATTCCCGCCCACTCCACCCCGGCGGTATACAAGCGAGAATTCTGATCCGGGGCCCCGAAGACATTCCGCGCCACCGCGACGGGGAAATAGAGCCACATGCAGAACAGTCCGAGCCAGGTGCAGATCTGCACCCACGCCAGTTGCTTCATAGTGCGGGGCATCCCGGCGATGGACTCAAAGATCTCGCCGATGTTTTTCCCCAACCCACTTTGCTCCGATTTCATCCGGCGAAACGCTTCCAGATCCTCCGGTGGATATTCCGGCGTGCTCGCGATTGTCCAGAGCACGGCTCCGAAGAAAGCGGCAGCACCTGTGTAAAAGGAGAAACGGACGGCGGAGGGGATGGCGTGTCCCGCGCTGGTGACCGGATTCACGTGAAAGAGATTGGTCATCAGCCAGGGCAACGCGGAGGCGACGACGGCGCCGAGCCCGATGAACAGGCTCTGCATGGCGAAGCCGCGTGTGCGCTGCTCTTCCGGCAGCAAGTCGGCCACAAAGGCCCGGAAGGGCTCCATGCTGATGTTGATGGAGGCGTCCAGAATACAGAGCAGCCCGGCGGCCGCCCACAGCGCGGAGCTGTTGGGCATCAGGATGAGCGCCAGCGAACTGAGGATCGCCCCCACCAGGAAGTAGGGCCGCCTCCGCCCCAGTCGGCCCCAGGTCCGGTCGCTGGCGTGCCCGATGATGGGTTGAACGATCAGCCCGGTGAGAGGCGCTGCCAGCCACAGGATGGGAATCTGATCGGCTCGCGCTCCCAAGTACTCGTAGATCGCACTCATATTCGCCATCTGCAGGCCCCATCCGAACTGGATGCCCAGGAACCCGAAACTCATGTTCGCGATCTGCCAGAAGCTCCGCTGTGGTTTCTGCATTCGGCCTCGTTGGACGAAGATACTTACTCAGCGATCGTACAAGACTGTAATTTGGCGCAGGCGATCTCGCAGTTGCGGGGTGAGAGAACCCGGCAGGAACCGCCATCTCCAATTTCCGCTGGGCGTGCCAGGCAGGTTCATTCTCGCCTCAGTGCCCAGGCCGAGCACGTCCTGCATGGGAATGATGGCCGTGTCGGCTATCGACGACAGCACAGCGCGGATGAAGATCCAGTTGACCTCGCCGTTCTCGAAGCTTAAGTAGGCGCGGGCAAACTCACGTTCATTACCAACGTCTTCGGAAGTGCGGGTACTATCGCCGCCCCCAGCGCTCGTCCACCACCCGATGGTAGTGTCGTTATCATGGCCGCCTGTATAAGCCACTAGCTCCCGGGGATAGTTGTGGGGGCGGAAGCTGGGCCCTTGCGGATCCTTACCGAAGGCAAATTGCAGCAGACTCATTCCGGGAAAACCGAACTGCCGGCGTATGGCCTCCACCTCCGCGGTGATCACGCCCAAGTTCTCGGCAACAATTGGCAGCTCTCCGAGGGCTTGCTGGAGCACCGAAAACAGCTCGGCACCCGGGCCTTTCACCCAACGCCCGTTCACCGCGGTAGATTCACCTGCGAGGACCTCCCAGTAAGCCTCGAAACCGCGGAAGTGGTCCAAGCGTACAACGTCGTAGAGGCGCAAGGCAGCGCGGAAGCGATCGATCCACCAGCGATATCCGCTGTTTCTTAGGACGTCCCAGCGGTAGATGGGATTGCCCCAAAGCTGGCCCGTGGCGCTGAAATAGTCGGGAGGTACGCCTGCGACTTTGGTGGGCTGGCCCCTCTCGTCAAGGTAGAACAGGTCACGGTGGGCCCACACATCGGCGCTGTCATGGGCCACATAGATGGGGATGTCGCCCATAATCCGGATGCCGAGCCGGCGGCAGGACATCTTCAGTACGTCCCACTGGCGATAGAACTCAAATTGCCAGTATTTCATTGCCGCAATCTTAGCCGCCAGCTGCCCGCTCCATTTCTGTAGTGCGATAGGCCGGCGGGAGGCAATCTCCGCTGGCCATTGAGTCCAGATGACGCCCCCAAAGTTATCTTTGCAGGCCATGAAGAGGCCGTAATCATCCAGCCAGGCGGCGTTCTCGCAGCAGAAAGAGTCGAACTGGCTGCGCTCCGTACCACTTGCCGTCCGGTGAAAGTTGCTCGCCGCCTTACGCAGCAAGGGAAACTTGAAAGCCATAATCGCGCCGTAGTCGACTTCGTGCTCGGGGAAGAGGGGCGCAGATTTCAAGTCGTCGGGCGCCAGTACACCCTGCTCGACCAGCTTCTCCAGGCTGATTAGAAGCGGGTTGCCGGCGAAAGCAGAGAAAGCCTGGTACGGCGAATCGCCGAACCCGGTCGGGTTGAGCGGCAGTACCTGCCAGAGCTTTTGGACAGCGCCGTGAAGAAAGTCCACAAACCGGTAAGCCTCGGCGCCGAAGTCTCCAATGCCAAACGGCCCCGGCAACGAGGTGGGATGCAAGAGGATGCCACTGGACCGCGGAAATCTCACGCACCAACAGTAAAGCGGAAACACTTATGTGCGCAAGGCTTTGATCAGCATCCTGGTACTAAAGGGTGGCAGTGTGGATTTCCTGCGATTGCGGCATGGCGCAGTTGGTGGTGCCGTTTATCAGGGCAAGATTCTTGCGTGCTGCCGACGAGAATCGAGTTCTGCATCCGCAGCCCTGATGATGTCTTTGAAGGCAGTGTCCCAATATTGCCAATCGTGTCCACCCGCGCTTTCCCTGTAAACGTGGATAGCATTTGCTTTGCGGAGGTCGCCAGCGAATCGGCGCACAACCGCAAGCAGAGTGTCGCTCGAGCCACAGACGACGTAAAAGTGCATGTTGCTCAGTTCCAAAGTCGCCGCTGCTCAGGTCCCTTGCTGAGCTGGACTGTCTACCTCGCTGCGGCAACCTGAGGTTGATGCTCATTGTGCAAGTGGACCTATAGTCGGCAAACAGGAAACTACACGGTTGTTGTCGCAAAATCGCCTTCACGCTA
>Ga0153915_10002991_pt1 | contig 15456 bp, 10 predicted proteins | sample Opewatmetagenome_2_FD_107003 | JGI IMG/M metagenome (GOLD analysis project Ga0153915, IMG submission 107003) | Freshwater wetland microbial communities from Ohio, USA - Open water 3 Core 3 Depth 3 metaG | ecosystem: Environmental > Aquatic > Freshwater > Wetlands | place: USA: Ohio, Lake Erie...
AGGAAGATACTGGCGGGGCTGAAGCGCCGTAGTTTGTTTAGCTTGTGAATTTGCTTTTTCGCGTTGGACGACGTTCCCCGCATTCAGCTCGGAATCGCTGCCTCCCTTCACGAAAAAATGATAGTCCCGGCCTCGGGTCGAATTCAAGAACAAGGAAATTGGGGCGAGACGGGCCCTCCGGCCAGATCCTCGTTCCGGACGACCTGAAAACCTGCCTAAAGACGATAGGCCTCCCTAGCCCCTGGAAGCCAGGTGTTCTTAAAAATAGTCCGTCCTCTCCTCGGCCGCCATGAGAGCGACCTGCTCGAAGACATGGGAGGGCGGCGGCTTCTCGGCCACGAACCGAAGCTTCAGATGGTCGATGATCCGGTCCACGGCCCGATAATCGGTGATGAAGGCGACGCGGGAAAATTTAAGGCGCTAACGCCGGACGGGATATTTCATCGGGTCGGGAAGAGGCTTGCGAGGCAGCATGTCCTCGCGCATGGCGGTCTGATAAACGAAGGCGGCCATGATGACGGCCGATTGCATAAGATCCTCGGGCACGAGATGGTCATAGACGTCCATGTTCGTGTGGTGGATGCGGGTCGAATAGTCGAGCGGGTCCTGGATGAACTGGAAAGCCGGCAGGCCGATATAGTCGAGCGCGCCATGGTCCGAGCCGCCCGTATCGCGCAGGACCGCATGGGTCATACCCAAATCGGCAAAGGGCTTCATCCACTCCTCGAAAATGGGCTTGACGGCGGCGTTGCTCTGGCAATAGATACCGCGGATGCGGCCGCTCCCGTTGTCGAAGTTAAAATAACCGGAAACTTTGGCGTGTTCGGGCTTGAGGGTCATGGTCGTGACATCGCCGAAGTGCTGCTCGACGTACGTTTTTGAGCCGACCCAGCCTTTTTCCTCGGCGCTCCAGAGGACGACACGGATCGTCCGGCGGGGCTTGACCCTGAGGGTTTGAAGGATCCGGACGGCCTCGAGCGAAACGGCGACGCCGGCCGCGTTATCGGCCGCGCCCGTCCCCGGGCTCCAGGAATCGATATGTCCGCCGAGCATGACGAGCTCATCCTTCTTGTCCGAGCCAGCGATCTCGCCGACCACATTATAGCCGTGGAGGTCGTTGTCGTAGAATTCGGCGCGCACTTCGACTTCCATGACCGCCTGTTCTTTGAACTCTTCGATGATGCGATAGATGCGGTTGTAGTGTTCCGCGGCAAGGATGATCTCGGGCAGGGGGCGGACCCGCTTCGGATCGCGGGCTTGCCTGACGCCGCCCGCCAGGACCGTGCCGTATTCGCGGAGACGCGCCCCGCTCGAGGATACGAGCACTCCGATTTCCTCGGTCCGGAAAAAGTTCTCAAGGTCGTCGGCGAAGCCGCGGACGTAGTCGGGATCGGGCGGGACTTTCGTCCGAATGGGAGTTTCAACGAGCGCTTTAAGGCTTTCGGCGTCGTGACGCCGGGCGTCGGGCGTGAACTGGGTCGGGATCGGCCTCGGCGGCTGATAGAGGACGATCTTGCCTTTGAGCTTGGCCGCGTATTTGGCAAAATCGGCCTTGGACTTGATATCCACATAAACGGGCTGTCCTGTGATCTTGCCCTTTGTGCTCGAGCCCCATTCGACCGAGATGGCGATAAGCGGCGCATAGTGGGGCCGAAGGAGATGGGCCGAAACGTAGCGCAGAGCCCAGCCGATGCCGAAATTATCGTAGGGCTCGAGGGCAACATTCGTCATGCCCCATTCCTTCATCTTGGCCGCAGCCCATTTGTTGGCCCTGTCGATCTCGGGCGAGCCGGTCGGGCGCGGGCCGATGACATCGGATAGGTAAGCAACCAGCTTGGCCACCTGGCTGTGTTTCAGCCCTTCGAAGCGGATTTTATTGGCCATGTCCAGGTCGGCTTTATCCTCGGCGCCAAAGGCGACAAGGACGAAGACGACGGCGGCAAGCGCCGGAAGGATCCGGCGCAGGAATGAAGCTAAGCGGATTGTCATCGAGCCTCCTTATTCAAAGCGGAATTGTTCTTGATCATCTTGAATCTCGTTCGGCCGGACAAGAATCCCTACTTGATCAACAGGAGCGCCTTTTGATGTCCGTCGGCAAACTTGCAGCCGGCCGTCGTAAAGATGGCATCGTCTTCATAGCCGATCCGGACGTCCTGGTTGTCCCATTCGGGAACCGCAGTCGTGACGCTGAATTCGATGGAATGCATCGTGTTCAAGTAGAGCCGATATTCTCCCCTGAGACGGGAGCCCTCGGGCGCGCTTTCGGGTGCCCGGGCATCGATCGGGGGTCCAGCGGCATGGCCGTAAACGCCGATGGGATGAGCATAGATGAGCGGCCTCAAGCCTTCCGCTTGGCCTTTCTTCATGGCGGCATCCACGACTTCATTGCCGGTTCGTCCTTCCTGGAATTCAGCCATGAGGATTTCGGCCAGCCGGTTGGCCCTGGCCAGAGCATCCTTCAAGCCCTGGGGAGCGTCCGTTTCTCCGGTCTGCAGCACGTAGGCCGACCATTGCATGTCCGTATAGAGCCCCAGATACCTGATCCCGATATCACAGTGCAGGAGGTCGCCTCTCCGGATGACGTCTCTGTCTTGATATTTGGCAGCCTCTTTTCTGCTCCTCTGGATTCCGATCGATGGATGGAACCAGGGGTCGACGCCGAGATCCCGCACTCTCTGGCGGAACCACCACTCCACATCTTTGGTCGTCGTGATATCCGGGATGATGACCTTGTTGGAAAAAAAGTCGGCGATGATATCGTGGCTGATCCCGCAGATGTGCCGATAAACGCTCAATTCCTGCGGGCTCCGGATTTCCAGCCAGCCGACGCAAAGCTTGTCCGCAGAAACCAGCCTTTTTGCGTATTCGGGGCCGAGGGCGCTGACCAGCTTGTCTTTGAGTCCGGCCGTCAGATGATCTCCGTAACCCCAGAGCGGCGAGGTGTTGATGCCGATTTTTTTCGGATTCATCTTCTTGATCACTTCGGCCAGGCTGGCAAACTGTGTCTTGTTTTTCTTATCCAGCCAGGTGGGCTTATACCATTCGCCGATTCCGGAACTCCCCCCGGACAACCTCTCTACGCCGAGGTCTTTTCCCCGGTCGTGGAACATCAGGATGGAGGTCCGGACGACATACAACCTCGTCGCGGGAAGCAGAGTGAAATAAACCGGACCCGGATCGGGTTCGTTGCTCATGACGAGCCAGAGGTCGATCCCCTCCCGCCTCATCAAATCCGGAAGGATATTCTCCAGCCTCCACTTCAGCCACTCGTCCATGATCCGCGCTCGTTCTCTTTCCGGCAGAATATTTTTGCTGTCGGCGGCCGCCCCGACCTGGGAGCCAGCGGAAAAAGAGACGGCCAGGATCAGCAGCCACAAAAGGGAGGAGAATATTTTGGGCACACGTGTTTTCTTTGTCGCAGACATATCTCGTACCTCCTCGATTTTTTTCCGAAGCGACCTAGTGCCCATACTTTACCACTCGAAACGGGGAATTTCCAGGTGGGAGCGTCGTGTATTTATTCTCATCCTGAAACGGCATCCGCTTTTTTCTTCTTGCCGGGAAAATATCCCATCCAGAAGAAGAAAGACGAGCCTTTGTGCAACAATCAGATTTGACCCCGACGCCGCTCTTTTGATAATTACCATCTGTGGAGTTCCACAGCCCTGGCCCGAGCAACCGGGATGGGCCTCGGCTGCAACGAAATCTTATTGGAGCGCGTTAGCCAAAGAAGAAGGTAAAGTTTTTCATTATAGAAGAAAAACAGCCGTTGAACGGAGGGATAGACCAATGAAAAACAGCGACAATCTGATCCGGATGCTTGTTTCTTTTGCCTTGTTTTTCGGAATTACCTTGACAAGCTTCGGGCAGGCGCCGGCGAACAAGCCTGCTCAGCCTCAGGAGAAGGATCGCGGACAGATTTTGACGGAGACCCGAGAGGTGCAGAGCGAATTCAAAAAAGATCCGAGTAACGGCGAGACGCGCTTCCGCCTGGCCAGGCTTCTCTATCAAGCGGGGGATTTCGAGAACGCACACTTGCTGCTTCAGCCGTTTCTTGATTCCGGCAAGCCCTCGAATGACATGTTGTTTTTGGCCGCGGAGCTTGAATATCTCTTGGGCCGATATGAAAAGGCGGAAAATTTGCTTCAAAAAACCATCGCCTTGAATCCCGGAAACCTCCAGATCCAGGCTAGAGCTCAAGCTAAGCTTGTCTTCACCTATTATCAATCGAATCAATACGCAAAGACGACCGATCTTTTCAAAGGGCTTGAGGGCAAAATTAAGCTTCCGGTATGGGATCAGATGAAAGCTTTCGGCCAAGACTGGCCCTATCAGGTCGTCTGGCCTCAAGGCACCAAGCTGACGGAAACGCCATTCGTCGTCACCGATCCCCTGCCCGTCATCTCCGTTGAGCTGCAAGGCCGGCCGATCCATGCGCTCATCGATACGGGAGCTGATACCTTCATCCTTGATAATGAGATTGCCGCTTCAATGGGGATCAAGCCAATTTCTTCGATGACGGGGACGTTTGCCGGCGGGAAGCAGGCTGAGGTTGGATTTGCACGGGCGGATTCGCTCAAAATCGGCGAGACCGTCCTCAAGGCCGTCCCGGTCTCGCTCCTTCCCACGCAAAGATTTTCCAAAGGATTTGCCGGCGGCAAGTACACAATCGGGGGAATCGTGGGAACAGGAGTGCTCAAGCAATTTTTATCGACGCTCGATTACAGGAGCGGTAAACTTACCTTGCGCCGGCCGGATGAAGAAAGCCGCCAGGAGCTGACTCGAGCCGCGTCGGGCAAATCCGTCATCGAAATCCCGTTCGTTTTGGCGGCAACCCACTTTATGATGGCCCGAGGACAGTTGAACGACAAGGAAGGCCTGACGTTTTTCGTCGATTCCGGGCTGGCCAGCGAAGCGGCTTTCACGGCGCCACTCCAAACGCTAAAATACGCGGGCATTCCCATTCCAGAAACAAAGGTCCAAGAAGGCATCGGAGGAGGCGGCGGCGGATTTGCCACGGGGCAGTTCCCCATCAAAAAACTGGGATTGGGACCGCTTGTCCAGGAAAACCTGAAGGGCGATTATGGCGCCACTCCGCCCCAGAGCTATTGGCGGCTCGGGTTTATCAACGATGGAATCATCAGCCATCAGTTCCTGCGGAAATATGCCTGGACGATCGATTTCACCATGATGAAAATGATTTTCGTTGCTGCCGGCCGCTAAGCGATACGAATTGGATTCTAATACCTTAACAGCTTCAACCCAGCTCGCAGGACATCGATTCCGAGACGACCGGACTCCTATTTCCCCGCATACTTCACGTAGCCGTACTTCTCCAGGAGCTTGATGAAGTTTTCGACGTCCTGGAGCGCAGGGACGGGGACGTTCATGAAGGCGGCCTCGGCGGCAACCGCATTGCGGACCTGAAGTATCGACCTCCGGCCGTCGATGAAGTTCCGGATCTCGCCCTCGGTCGCCGAGACTTTCATGAGGGCTTTGTTATCCGCCCCGCCATAGACCTTGTTGTAATACTCCATGAGGTCAAAAACTCCGGTCATCTTCTCCGTCCGGAGGGGGATCATTTTGCCCAGCCGGATCTCATCGGCGGTGAGACTGACCGGCTGGGGCTTGAGGCCCTCTTTCAGGCAACGTGCCCTATAAATCTCATCGATCTCCCTGGAAAAAGGCAGCCGGCAGGCTTCGATCGCTTTCTTATGACTCTGCAGGTGGCCTGTCAGCTGCGTATCGGCCTTGATGAAGAAACGTGTCGAATCGAGCGTATCGATCTCACGAACAAAACCCTGGGTCAGGATGTTCTGAGCGTCTTTGAACGCTACGTGAATATCCGCCGGCGCGGCGTCGCGGAGGCGGCGAACGGCCCGGACTTTATCCTGCCCCAGTCGTCCGAGCGACCGACCCGCGACCTCGGCAATGATCTTTTCCGCTTCGACTGGCCCGGCCCCGGCCAGGCAGACCGCGGAAGCCGCCGATAGGAAGACGACTCGCTTGAGCTGGGTCGAGTCGGATTTATCGGGAGTATCGCCGCTCGAGTGATACCACATGTCCGGCCAGCAGATAAACATAATCGCCGGAACCCGGACACCGCCGTCGACGAAGACGATGTGGTCGCTACCGCCCGAGTGGGCATCCATGACGGCCGGGAAAGGATCGTGCGTTCCGGTCGGCGACCAGATCGGGAGCAGGGTCGAAGAGCCGTCGTAACGCTGCGTCTCCTCGGTCCACTCGACGAAGGACCGCATCACATCATTTAAGTAATTGGGAAGCGACCAGGGCGTCTGGACGCAGGAGAAGTAGCTCCTGTTCTTGGCCAGCGACTCGCCGACCATGTCCTCATTGATGTTGACGAAGAACTTCCTGCCGATCTCAGGGAACTTCTTAAGGTAAGCGATCGTCCCCTCGATCTCGGGGACAAAGAGGAAACGGACCGAGCGGCGAAGCGGCGGGATTTTGCCTTCGGTCATGAGCTTGTTGAGCACGCGCGCCGTTTCGAGAATCGAGACGCACCCCGAAATATCGTCGTTGGCTCCCTGCTTGGCTAATCCTTCGTAGAGGTGGGCGGTGAAAACGAGTTCTTCCTCGGCAAGATCCGTTCCCTTGATCAAGGCCTCGACCATCTGTTCCTTATAAGGAACCATTTGGGCCTTGACCACGGCCCGGACTTCGATTTTCATCCCCCGCTCGAGCTGGTCGCGAAGCTCGTTCCCTCGCCGAGTCGAGACCATGAATCCGAACGTCGGCTTATTTTTTTCGCCGGTTCGGATCCCGCTCCAGCCGACTTCGTCCGGATCGAATTCCGGGTGACTCGATCCGTAGCCGATAAGGCCCACGGCGCCGTATTTATCCACGGCCAGAGCCTGGGCCGATCCGGGGTAGCCGTTGACCAGGGCGATCTTTCCCTTAAGGTCTTTCCCCTCGTAAAAACTATCGCGGAATCCGGGACCGACATAGACGAGCTCGGCGGTGACGTCCGTATCCGCACTCCCTGAGCAGAGGCTCGCCGGGATATCCTTAAGGTCGGCGATTTTACGCTTGGCGGGCTTGGTGAGCCACAGCTCGGCCGATTCCGCGTCCCAGGTCTTGGGGCCGCTCGTCGGCAGGTCGATGATGCGCGCATCCGTAACTCCATACTCACGAAGCTTTTCGATCAAAAACATGGGTTCGAAATAGCCGGAGGCGTATTCTTCGGCTTTACGGTTCCGGTTGATTCCGGCGATCAGGATCTCGTTCTGGAGAGCCAGGTCGCCCGAGGCCTCGTTGATGATGTCGAGCAGAACCTGATGGGGAACGAGGGTCGGCTGGATCGTCCGTCCAAACTGGGCGGGCAGGATCGCGGCGGCCAAAATAATGATGGCAAGCACGATGGCGGTTTTTTTCATAGGAACCTCCTTATGGATTTCCCTATTCTAGGGATTTTTCCCGGCCGGCGCAATGATTTTCGGCCGTCTATTATGAGAATGAAGATTTAAAAATTATAAAGCCACACTCTATAAATACGTCCGATAGCCGCGAGTGGTTTCCTTTGAAGAAAAGAATCAAACGGACCGCGATTTTATAAGACGTACTTGAACAGCTTCAACCCGGCCGGGACTTCGGCCTTTTCTTTGTAGATATTCCAGTAATAATCCTTGGCCTCACCCAGTTTTTGAAAGAGAACATGCTTTTGGTCGGGTTTATGGATGAATAGGACGCGGCTTACATTGTCCACAAAGACAAGCTCGAAACAGCGGTTGAGAATTCCCGCCGTCCCCACGCTGCAAGCTGCGATGAGCTCATTCGCTTTGGCTCTCTTGAGCAGCTCGCCGTACTTGATATGGCGTTCCTCAACCTTGACGCCGATCTTTTTCAGAATAGCCACGATGCCCTGGATGGTAACGGAAGGAAGGATCAGGTTGCTTTCGGGAATTTTGACGACCGTACCGTCGCGGAGGGCAAACAGGCAACAGGAGGAGTCCCATTCCGTGATGTTCCGCTCCTCGATTTTGGCTTCCGGTCTGTCGTCCAGAAAAAGGGCTGACGCCGCTTCGGGCTTGATTTTTTTGGCCTCGTCAACGGCTTTAACGCTCATCAAATAATTAACACCCAGCTTGAGGCAGCCGGTCTTGTTTACGCCCACGGCCCGGACCATTTGCGGAACGACGACCCCGGTAAAAGGCTCCCCTAGATAACGATCATAGCGGGAGACAGCGGCCCGGACAGCCGGCCTGTTGGGGAAGGTGACGCCGATGGACTGTTCTTCATCCACGGTATAGGGCCGCAGGTAGCCCTGGGCTCCCAAAGAGGACATTTCCTCAAAAAAACTCCGGAGGGCCGGTTCTTTGAAATAGCGGTGAATCAAGATCCGCTCGAGCTCCTCCACGGACGGCACCCAATTCTGCTGGGCGCTGCTGAAATTGAAGGCGATGCCTCGTTGGAAACGTTCCAGGTTTTTATGCCAGTTGAGGAAAATAGCTTCCAGCTCTGCCTTGGAATTTTTTTTACAGAAAAAGCGGATCCCCTCAAAAGCCAGGAAGAGGGCGTAATGGACCGACCGGGAAACAGCCGGGATCTGAGAATCAATATCCATGAGCTCATAGTGCTTTTCGGGAAGCATGTACCGCATCTGCTTGGAAGCCCAAAGGATCCCTTCAAACTTGGCCATGGCATAACTCCTTAGCTTGGTCTCCGAAAGGGACAGGCAGGAATCCGAAGCTCCTCCTCGTAGGGAGCCTTAATCGAAAAATCGAGCTTGCACTCGTCTGGGTTGCAGCATGTCGGGCAAACCCGCTTGGTCGCGCCAAAACTCAGCAGCTTGATATCGGGCGATAGGAAACCATCCTTCACCGGCTCCTCGCGCATGAGGTCCGTGCTGAGGTATTTCTTGTTGTCGTCAGGAAAAACGGTCACGACGACGGCGTCCTTCCCCAGTTTATTCTGGACGAAGAGGGCGCCCAAAAAATTAGCTCCCGAAGATATGCCGCAGCCGATGCCCAGCACGCGGGCCAGCTGTTGGGCCATGATGATCGCATCCCCGTCGTCCACACCAACCACCTCGTCAAGCGTCGAAAGGTCCACGACGGGAGGAATGAATTCGTCCGATATGCCCTGGATGCGGTGTTTACCGACTTTGTAACCGGTCGAAAGGGTCGGAGAGTTGGTCGGCTCAAGCGGGTAGATTTTAATCCCCGGCCGCAGCTTTCTAAGGAATTTTCCAACGCCCATGACCGTCCCTCCGGTCCCGACGCCGGCTATGAACGCATCCGGAAAAAGGCTCCGGAAACGGAGTTGCCACCAGATCTCGGGGCCGGTGGTCTCGTAATGGGCCGCCACATTGTCCTGGTTGGCAAACTGCCGCGGCAGGAAAACATCGGGATCCTTCGCGGCTAGCTCTTCGGTCATCTTGATGCTGCCGAGAAAGCCTCCTTCTTCAGGGCTGACCAGGCGGATCTCGGCGCCGAAACTGCGGATAAGCTCAATCCGTTCCTTGCTCATCCAGTTGGGCATGAAGATTGTTACCGGATGCCCCAAGGCCCGGCCGACGGCGGAAAATGAAATACCGGTATTGCCGCTCGTGGCTTCGGCGATGGGATGGCCGGGCTTCAAGTCGCCCCGGATATAGGCCTCCCGGATGATGTGAAGCGCCATCCGGTCCTTGATGCTTCCAGTGATGTTGAGGTGCTCTGCCTTGGCATAGATCGTTCGCTTTTCTCCGCGGTAGGTAAAATGGACCGCTAGCAACGGTGTGTTGCCGATCATGTAGGAGATGCCGCGGATCCTCTCCGTGACTAGGGAGGATTCGCCGCCGAGCTCTTCGGAATCCAGGGTGCAGGCATCAGGTTTTTTTGAGGACATCGATACGCTCCGTTTTAAAGATGACTGGGCCTTTAAATGAACAATAAATGTAATCGTTTCGGCGGCGGATTGTCAAATGGACACTTTCAGGGAGCCCGCCGACGAAAAAAATACCCTCCTCTTCAGATAAATTAGAGGGAATCAGGGTTGATTTTCAATCAAATTATTCGGCTATTCTTTCCTAGAGCCCGCCCCGTAGGAACATCCAGAACCTGTCGCCGAGCTCTTGGTATTTGTTGATGGCCGACCGGGCAAAATCGTTTGTGTACTTGGTTAGATAGGCGTTCGGTGTGAACGGCTCTTTATCCGGGGTCTTGCTGTTCAGGAGCTCGAGATATTTCTTCTCAACCTGGGGAAGCTCGGCTAAGGCCAATTCTTCATATTCCCTGATCGTGTCTTCCGTGATCTTCTGCGTGGCTCCCCATTTGAGGGTGGCCAGCCGGTTGGCCCGCCGGAACGCCCAGGCCGCCGAATCCATGCGGAACCGGTGCTGGGCGCAGATCTCGAAGCTCGGCGGGAGTTCGGTCACTCCGGCGAAGATCGGGATCCTCGCGCTGAGACCCGCATTGTCGAAGGCGAACCAGCAGACCGTGCCGACCGCGGGCGGCAGCCAGCTCCGGCACTGAAGGATCGTGGCATACGCACAGCCGCTGATGGCGATCGTTCGCCACGACTGGATCGTCCCGGGCTTGAGCGCATTGACCAGCGATATTAAATCGTAAGACATCCAGGGCTGCGCCAGCGGGCTCTTGATCATCTCGGGCGGGGCGGCGGGTGCCGCGTCCGCGGCGGCTGGACGACGGCCCATCATCCGCTTCGGGACCATCAAGTTTTTCGTGGCGTCATATTCGGTTCCTGCGTAAGTTTCGCGATACATCTTGAGAATATCCCGCATGGAGACCTTTTTTCCCGGCTTGACCGAAAACGGCAACTCGGGCATTTCCATGCTCAGCTTGAGCGAGGGCGCCAGCGTGTTGAAGACATAGAACTCACGAATCGAATAGGGTTTGCTTGTGCCTCCATAGACTTTCCAGAATTTGAATGGCTCGCCGCTCTTGGGATCCCACCATCCCATATCCTGGGCGACCTTGAAGACATTGTCCGAAGCCATGTAGTGGTCGGGGTCTTTGAGGTTGATTTCGCTGATGCGGCAGATATTGGCCGAGATGCCGATATGATCGTCTGGGATCCGGACCGCTGCCCAGACACCGCCTTTCTCGAGAGGCCCGGCGCCCATGTACTCGCAATGCCAGACTTCTTTAGCGTCGGCGATGGTGATGCACTCACCGCTGTCCCCGTAGCCGTACTGTTTAATGAGCTCGCCGGCGAGCTTGATGGCTTCGCGGGCCGTCTTGCAGCGCTCGAGGACGATCCGCTCGATCTCTTCGATCATGAACATGCCTTCCCGGTTGAAAAGCTCTCTGCGGCCGCCGAACGTCGTCTCGCCGATGGCCAAACCGGCTTCGTTCATGCACGGGTAAGCTGTGTTCATGAAGGAAAAAGTCTCTGCCACATCGGGGATTTCACCGGTCTGGATCATTCCCCTCAGGTCCGTAGATGTCTCCGTATGCATTTTGCCGGAATAAATTTTTGTTTTTGCGCCGTCCGGATGTTTGGCGTGGGGCACGATGTTGAGCCACATCCGGTAGTTTCCGTCGCAGGTATGAGCCGTCATGACCGAGCCGTCGACGGAAGCCAGGCGTCCGACTTGAATACTTGTGCAACTATCGGGCTCTGCCTGTCCCTGTGGATACGGCTGAAACTCTTCCTGCGGGGGCTGGGCAGAGATCAGGAAAAATCCCGAAACCAGGATCGCCGCGAGCAGGGCTAAACGGCCAAGCCAATTTCTACGGATAAGATGTTTCATGCTATGACTCCTCCTCGAGAACCTATCCATTATTTCTAATAGGCCGGGACGTGTCAACCATTTTCCAAGACGAAATGCATAAACCGCAATCAACTCTCTTCCATTTCATTGAGCTGGCTACATGAGAGATTCGGCGGAGACAGAAACTGCCAAGGCTGGTCTAGCTCTCCCCCTCTTTATTCAAAGGCAGCCGGATCGAAAGAGGCCGGCCAACTTGTCTGATTGTCCGCGCTAAGGCACGTAAAATCGATCCTGGAAAGAAAACTCCGTGTTGCTACTTTTTCTCTTCTTTGATGGCCTTCAGGGCTTCGAGCTTTTCCCTGTACAGTTTTTCGTTGACGATGCCATATGTCTGAAGCTTGTTCTGAAGTTCAAGCTCGCCCAGATACCTGTTGCTCTCGATATTCGATGCCTGTCTCGTAATCCAGGAATTCGGCCTGGAAAACTGGAAGACATACTTAATCAGGAAACTTTTATAGCGGAATGTCCATTCTTCGGCCAGATTCGCAGCGACGTCTTCGCCTCCCCTGTCATCAACGCCCGCGGCTCCTCTTGTCGGATCGTTTTCTTTTCGGCCGCCAGATCCCAGCGCCCAGGCGTCATTCTGCTTGTATTCGATCTGGACCGGTTTTCCGTTCAGAAGATAGATCCGCGACCGGTCCGTGTTCCAGGGTTGGCGGGAATTCTCTTTTTTAAATTCCTCGTTGACGATAGCCAGCCTTCTGTCGAATTCCTGCTTGGATTCCGGCGCCCGCGCTTCCCAGAAAAGCTTCTGGAATTCGAGCCTGGCCGGCGCCGAAAGGCTCTTATACGCCTGCTGCTCAAAATCCTGTATGATATAATAATGCTGGGCGAACCACGGATCTTTGGATGGCGACATCTGCAGCCCGCAAGCCGCCGCAAGGAAACAGAGAAAACCCAAAACTGCCGTTTTTCGGAAATTCATCGTGACCTCCTTGTCAAGGATATCCCCTTCGACTCTCTTCCTTGTCTTTTATCTATGAATAGCACCGGCCTTCGGCAATGTCAAAAGTCTAGCCCCGAGGCGGCCATCGCCGCTTATGTGATGCTCTATCGGCATTGGAATCGCCCCCCGGCCCTTCTATTTAATGGCCTTCAGGGTCTCGAGCTTTTCCTTGTATTGTTTTTCGTCGACGATGCCGTATGTCTCCAGCTTGTTTTTCAGCTCGAACTGGCCGATATAGCGATTCCCCTGAAAAACCGTCGTATTGATTTTCCAAGTATTGGGCCTGGAAAACGTGAAAACATAATTGAGCATGAACCGACCAAATGGATAGGTCCAGATCTCGGCCCAATTGCCTCCGATGTCTTCGCCGGACCTATCTTGACCGCCCACGACCTGAGCGATGCCGCTCTGCTGTCCCACGTTTTGAATAGCCCAGGAGTCATTCTGCCGGGAGTCGATCTCGGCCGGGCTTCCGTTGAGAAGATAAACCCGCGCCCGGTCCGTATTCCAGGGCTGCAGGGAATTTTCTTTTTTATAATTATCGGCGATATAGCGCATCCTTTTGTCGAATTCCTGCTTGGAGATGGGCGCCCGGACCTCCCAGAACAGTTGCTGGAATTCAAGCTTTGCTGCCGGAGAAAGATTTTTATAGGCTGTCCGCTCGAAATCCTGCATGATGTAATAATGCTGCGCGAACCAGGGATCTTTAGACGGTGAAAACTGGATTCCGCAGCCCGCCGCCAGCAAAATGAGACAAAAGAGTACTGCTGTTTTTCGAAAATCCATCGAGTCCTCCTCTTCCAGGACCTCCTCTTTAAAAAGCTCCCAGAGATTACATTATCCTCCAAATGCAAGTCTTATGCCAACACTAAACAGGTGATCGCGACCTAGGGATAGCATATATTGACCTTAATTGAGGACATGTGTAATTCAGAATTGGGTGCGATCGGCTGCCTTAGAAAGAATAAAGCAAACGACCGTGTAGTCCCGGCCGGCCTAATCGACCGCTTTTAAAAGTGATTGGTTCTCTTCCATTTTGTGTGGGTGGAAAAGGGGAACGATCCGGAGCCGACTGAAGCGACCATGGAGGGTTTAGCCTTCCCGAGACCTCCTTCGAGGGAAGCCGGATCGGAAGAAGCCGGTCGGCGAAGTTGTCTGAGCTTCCCGGCGAACGTCCGTACAATCGAGGCCGGGAAGCGAGTTCTTCGCCGCCGAGAAGGAGGGATTGGGAACGGCGTTAAAAACCCGGATGGGGAGCGAGGCCGTCTCCGGATCGTTTCCTAGACAATTTTGCCCGCACAAAATGGAAGAGAACCAAGTGATTTTATCTAAAAATTGAAAAAGATCCGGAGCGACACGGCCACGCCCCAGGCGTTGAGATTGATTTTGGCTTCCTTCACATTCTGATAGTCGAGTCCCTCGGGCTTGGTCTGCCAGACGAACATCTGTCCATAATATTTGTTCAGGTCCATGGAATATTCTTCGTAATACCACATCGGCCCCGACTCGCTCAAATCTTCCTTCGTCGTCTCGTCAAAATACCACCCCTCCGACTGGTCCCATTTCCTCTCGCGTTGCGTGAAGGTCTCCTTGAAGCTTCCCTGCCAGCTGCCGAAATTGACGGACCTGCCAAAAACCTCGATACCCAGCGCCGCATGGGACATCAGCTTGACCTCCAGGCCAAGTCCGCCGTGGAATCCCCAGGCGTTTTTTTTCGCTTCTTCGGTGACAGTATCCTGTTCCGTAATCTCATCCTTCTCTTCAAAAAGCGAATACGTCGAGACAAGATAGGTGTCGTCCCAGCCGAACTTGTGGGTCAGTTTTCCATAATAATATCCTCCGCCGCCATAGGCATAGAAATTGAAGGCCCCCGAGGGGAAGAAAAGATAAAGGCTGAGCTTGATCGGCGTAGCCGTGATTTTGTACTCCCGCCGGTAGCTGATACTATCATCGATGGTATACGGCCCGAACCAGGAGGTCCCCTCGTTGTGCCAATCGTAGCCGTAATCCCCTTTGCTCTTAACCGAAAGATAACCCGAGCCGAAACCGATGGCGATATTTTTATTGAAGTGGAAGAGGAGGTCGACTTCATAATCGGGAGCCTGGGCAAGTTTCTTCCAATTCGTCCAGGCTTTCGTATAGCCGGGGTCTTGCAGCAAATCCTGGTAATAGCTGGCTCTGGCCAGCCTGAGGTTCTCGAGGTCGCCGCCCCCATCCAAGAAAAAGCCCATCCCTCCGCTCACCTTAAGGCTAAATCCCATTTCAGACGCTTTTTTCGGGACCGCTTTGAGCTGGGCTCCTCTGGCCTGGGCGGCTTCGGCCTGGATGATCGCAAGCCCCAGGATCCCTGCCGCTAGAAAAACCAGAACACCGTATTTTTTTGGATTCATCCGTTGCATTCCATCGTTCTCCTAATGAAAATTCACAAACTCAGCGCCGGAACCTAATTTTAGCGATCCGGACAGCTCTGGTCCGTCCGCTGCAGCTTGCTGATATCAAAGCCCTTCTGGGCAATCCGGTTCACAATCTCCTGATAGAGGCCCTCATCCATTTTAGTCGTACGAGAGAGGATCCATAAGTAATTTCGGTCGGGCGCTCCCACGACGGCATAGCCGTAATCCGGGGCCAGGTCGATGATCCAGTAGTCACCTCGAAAAGGCCAGAAAAATTGGACCCTGAGCTTCGCGTTGTTGCTCCCCTTGACGACATACGCCTTGCCCTTGGCCACGGTCAGCTTTCCGGCCGGACTGTCTTTTCGGCAGGAATTGATGAC
>Ga0153915_10002992_pt1 | contig 15452 bp, 20 predicted proteins | sample Opewatmetagenome_2_FD_107003 | JGI IMG/M metagenome (GOLD analysis project Ga0153915, IMG submission 107003) | Freshwater wetland microbial communities from Ohio, USA - Open water 3 Core 3 Depth 3 metaG | ecosystem: Environmental > Aquatic > Freshwater > Wetlands | place: USA: Ohio, Lake Erie...
CCAATCGGTTCTTCAGCTTCTTGTGAAGCCTGCCGGTGGCCTCATCTCGACGTGGCACATATTCCAGCCTGCCGAGCGCAGATCTAGCTACATGGTACTCTTTGCTATTGACCACCACTCGGAGAGACTTGTTTTTGCATCGATCCCAATAGGTCAGCAGGCCAGGATAACCCATCTTGAAGGCTTCCAAATACTTCTCGGCATCATCCTTCGATAAGCTTGGTATGGCTTCCATCAGGTAGGGAATGCCGCCACCATACAGCGCCCCGAAGTTGATTACCTTGGCAGTTTTTCGCTGCTCTGGCGTGACTTCATCCACCTGCACGCCGAAGACCTTGGACGCAGTGACCTTATGCAGATCTGCGCCCTCATGATAGAGGCGTAGTAAGGTAGGCTCGCCGCTAATCTCGGCGGCAAGACGCATCTCAATATTGCTGTAGTCGCATTCTACCAGAACCCGCCCAGGACCTGCCTTGAAAAGGTATCTCAACTCTTTGCTGATCTGCTGGGCATTTGGGCCACTTGAAGTGTATCTGCCTGTCCTGGTGCCAATCTGCTGGTAACTGGAGTATATGCGACCTTGGTCGTGATTCTTCAGCCACGATCTCAAAAACCGCTGTTGCATCTGGTATTTCTTCAGCTCTCGAAGCATACCAGCCAAAGGCTTCTCGGGTTGCTGCTGCAGAAGTGCCTTTATGGTGGCTTCGGAAGAGTCCTTGACGTCATCACCATAGACCTGCTGCAGAAGTGTCTTGAGATGTTGGCTGCTGGCGAGGTTCAATTGTCGCCTTTTCTTGTCCTTGCTTGGTGATTTCCATCCGGCATCTCTGGCAATAGTCTTTATTGCCGCTTCACCATCGTCTATGATCTGCGTCAGAGATGCTATCTTGGCCTGCACGCCGGGAATGTCGAGAGGTAGGCCCGTCTGCATGGCCTCGACCGTCATAGGTAAGCAGTCAAATTCTATCTGCGCCACCCTGGTCAATCCTGCCTCTTCCAGCTTCTCCTTCAGCACTGGATAGAGCTGGATTAGAATTTCAGAATCTTTCAGGGCATAAGATAGCTGCTCCTCAGTATGCACCCCTGACCAGTCCGACTTCTGCATTCCCTTGTCCAGATCTGCGCCCAGCAGATCCTTAACCACTGCCTTTAGGCCCGATTTCCCCAAAGAATTCTCATATAGACCAGCTATCAGCAGTTGGTAGGCTATCATGGAATCAAAAAGATTAACCACCGGGAATCTATGCCCTACTGCTACACGGATCAAACCGAGATCGTATGCCAGATTGTGGCCGATTTTGACTACATCAGGATTGGCCAGCACCGGAAGCAGCCGTTTATATTCTTCTGGTTGCAGTAGGCCAGAGCTGGATTCTGACGCCCAGGAAAGCAGCTTTGGCGTGGCTTTGCGTGCATCCAGCCTGATTTTAGGCTTCTTCTGACCGCCATAAACGGGTGTCTCTCCACCAGCAGTTTCAAAGTCAAAGGCCAAGAGTTTCATGCAGCCTCCGGAAATTCTGCCAAAAATCTCTGCAGGCTACTCTGGCCACCATCTACCAGAAATTCCTCTACAATTCTATTCAATTCTACCTCTACTCTACCAACATTTTCAGTATCAGTAGATTGATTTTTTGATTTGGTAGAGAAAGTAGAGTTTTTGGAGGCCGGATTCTCTCTAGGGGAATTCCTGCCACCCTCCTCTTCTTTGTTTTCCCTATACTCTTTTACTCTATATTTCTCTACAATTCTACTATATAGTATACTGGTAGTGGTTTCAATGGTAGAGTTATGGTAGAATTCGGTAGAATTGGTAGAGTTTAGGAGATCAGGGAAAGCATTCAAGAGTACAGTGAATACAGGCTTATCCTCTGCTCTGGCCTTCTCCAGGGTGGTCATGGTCCCCTCGAAGAGATCTTCATCAAATTTCAGTCCCTTATAGCCACTCCGATTGGTGCTATTTATTTTGACATCCTTCTCCCAGTAACGTTCCAGCCTATCCTGAATTAAGGTCTTCAGTGCCTTGCTGCCAAGAGCACTGCTGTTGGTCACAGTACCATATCGCCTATAGGATGTCCGGAGAGTATCTGTATGCACCCGGTCCTCACCATTGGCCGTAGCCGTCAGGAACAGCTCCAGGAACACGTCACCGCTCCGACTCTGCAGCGCATACTCCTGCAGACCACCATCTCGATGGTGGATCATCCGCTGTTTGATAACCTCCGGAGCACGTTCCAGCACCAGATTCAGCACACCACTCAATTCTTCCGGGGTAGTAATCCTGTCAATGATATGAGGGTCCCTCTGCTTCTCCATCGGTCCCTCGGGATTATCCACGTACCTCCAGGGCAGATCCCACCTGCAGATTCTGCGCTCTGCACCATAACTGGTATCTGATATTGCTGGCATGACGTTTGTATCAAAAAACCATTTCAGGTACAGCAGAGCATTGGCCATGCCCTTAAATTTCTGCTCTGCTGGCATCTTCTCAGAGCACCGCTTGATGAACTCCAGGGCGATGGCATTGACTTCTGTCTCATTAGCGAAATTCACTCGGCACCTAGTCAAGAATCCAGTCATGAACCGCTGCTTAAGATCTTTTAGCGGGATTGATCTGCAGGCATCAGATCCAACGAAATCTCTTATGAAGTCTTTAAGTATGCTTCTGCCATTGCTGCCGAGGCCAGGCGCAGCTACAAAGAAGTCCATGGGCTCGTTAATGAGAATGCCGGCCAGGAAGTCGAGGATGCTGAGTCTGTCGTCATCCGTGGCGGTGATGCTCTCCAAGAACTTGATAAACTCTGGACATTTGGCATCAGGATCATATCGCACCGGGATTGGCATACTGATCAAATCCATCGGCGCAGCTTTTCGGGCCTTTCCAGTCTGCAGGTCCAAGACCACGCCTTCGGCGCAGCCTACCAGGTAAGGGTTGGTGATGTCAAACTCTACTGGTTTCAGCCGGAGTTTTCCCCTGATCCTGCGCAGGACATCATTAATGTTTTCAGAGTCAGAAAGATTCTGCGCAGTCTCGTCCAGGAAGTAGCCTATTAACTGAGAGCCTCCGGGATGCCAACTGCCACCTTCATAGTACCAGACTTCAGGTTTATCGTCTCTCGAATCAAAGATCTCCATGGCCAGTTTCATCTTTGCCAGGATCGCCTTTGCTGCCTTTGTTCGATCAAATACATTGGCTACATCCCCGTTGGCATTGGTTTTCTTAGTGGTGATGTCATCTAAAGAAATGGGTGGGTTCATTGGTCCCACTCCCATTCTGCTGAGCAATCCTCGATCATCCGTCGAAGCTGGTCCTGGTTATTTTCTAGTTGTTCTTCCAAATCTAGAATCCTGGCATTGCTGTAGGAGAGCTGGTCTCGGAGGTCTTCCAGCTCTCCGGTATCCGTCTGTTGGCTCCGGTAATCAATCACGATAGTTTTAAGTATGATAGACATATTGTACATATCAGTAATCTCCTAGTGGTTGGGAGTCTTTGTTTGCGCCGCCCGATGCTGGAAACATCTGGCATTTTCCTATTATCATGCTGTTCCTGCTCCGGCCTTGGCCATCGCTTCATCGATGAGAAGCCGAATGCTTTCTCCGAGTGGAATTTTATGTTCTTCTGATATCTGCTCCAGGAACCTTCTTTGTGCTGAAGTAGTTCGAGTAGCCACGTTGTCAGACAGTCTTTCGCGTTTTTTACCTTTCATAGATTTCATCTCCTAGCCATTATACGGCTATACACCATAGAAATGACTGGCAAACATCTATAAAAAGATATCTCTTGATTACCTATTGTTGTTATCGTTTTTGTTTTTATTTTATTCGTATTATATAACGCTAAATCCGATAACTATATCTACCAATAAAGCGGATTATATAGTATGACCGACAGACACAATACGCTTCGCTTGCTTGAAGACGGTGAGTTAAACGCTAAGCAGCGAGCCGATTTTTACTACAGAACATCTAAAACAATTGCGAAAGAATTAGAAAAAATCAAAGAGCTTTGCGATCTCCTGGGGGTGATTCCAGATAGTTATCTGGAGAAAATTGATTTTAGAGAGGTCGCGACATCCGCGATGAAATTGACTGAAATACTCATAGAAAAATCCAAGCCCGCGCACATAAGCCGAGAGTTGCTTGATGGTAGCGCACATGCAGAAAGGTTCTACACGGTCGCGTTAGGCAACTCGCTGCCAGGGCTCAAGAATGCGACCATGAATTTAGGCGTTAAGTACAAACCAACAAAAGAGGATCTTCGCTTCTACCAAAGGCTTCACGACCACAAAAACCACATCATACCAGTGGTGGTAGACAATGGAAAATACCCGCTCAATGAGTTTGTTAAAGAAATCCTGCCTGATATCAAAGATAAAGATCCTGATGCAAAGATCACGAATAGAGGTATTATTGGTTATATGTCGCCCGAAGAGTTCGATGTAACAAAAGAACCCGAGCCGATGGACCCCAAGCTTTTGGATGCAATTGAAAAAGTGGCAAAGGAAATTGGCACTGGATGGCCACATAATATAACGGCTATACCAGATTATCCAAGTGTATTCAGGAGCGACTCAGAAGAGCCCAAATAGCCCGCTCGCTCCTTTTTTGCACCAGTTCGGTGGCATTTTCACAAGCTTCGTGCAGAATGTCATAGAAATTTTTTCGCGCAAAAAAAAAAAATTAGGCCATGATCGGCCCGTTTGCCTTTTCTCCATTTGGTCCTACCCATCCGCCAGTAGGCCGGATGCTGCCCGCCTCCACCTGCTCCAGCTTCGCGCCGAAGTGCTTTCTCATGTGCTTGCATGTGCCGCCGCGATATGCCACACTCGGGCAACTGCATTTAGTCGCGGTCGTGACATAATAGACATCCTTCTTATTCGACAGAACCAGCACTAAGCGGCTCTCTTCTCCCTCTTGCGTGAACTCAACTGTCGCGGGTAATGGGTCCACCGCGCGGCCTTTCCAAGTTAAGAGAGCTTTCACGGCTTCGACTGATTGCGTTTTGGGACTTGTGCCATCAAAGAGTGTCTTTCCGTCCATGTTTACATTCACCATGTACTAATAGTACATTAATCATATATAAATGTATCTTAGGTACAAAACAAAAGTAAAGTACTTATATCATTGGATGGTAAATACATAGCACATGGAGAGCATGACATTTCCTGCAAAAATTCTAAAACCGCTGAGAATTACGGTCCCTGAAGCGGTGGGGGAAGCACTCGGGTTAAAGCCCGGGGAGCTGGTTGAAGTAAGCGTTAAAAGAATACAGAAAAACCAAAATTGAAGGAACGAAAACGTTTGAATAGTAACCTATAAGTCAAATTAGATAGTAACCGCAAGTTAAAAAATGGTTTTCTGGCAGGTTGCCGCCCGCCAGGAAAAGGCACACGCTATGGAAGTGCTACACTATGGATGTACGTCTAGCTGAAAGCATAAATACCTTTGGGACATCACCCAAAGCCGATGTACCGCAATCAGAACCCGTTATTTCTCTAACCCTTGACCAACTTAAAGGTCTGATAGAAAGTGCCGTCCAAGAGGCAATTAACCCTATTCTCGATGAAATCAAGGACCTTGAGACCAAGATTGCCACCCTTGAGTCCACGCAAGAACAGGAAATTACCAGGCTCTGTTTGGACATTGCATACGATAGGCAGCGGATCACAAAACTAGAAATTCCTGAACAGGAACCGCCAAAAGAGTACACTTCCAAGGTCGCGAGCCACCTGGACGAGATAGTTAAAGCTCTGGTTGATCGCGAAAATCAATCAAAACTGTCCGGGCAGAAATGGGATTACATGGCGTTTTGGGAGGTTGAGCAACTTCTGGATCTCTCCCATCGCAGGATCTCCCAACTCGCGGACATTGCCCGAAACGATCCGAGATTTGCCCTTGGATGGCATCCCCGAAAGAAGAACATGAAGGTTTTCCGGTTGAATCATTTCGACCTTGGATTTATCGCTCACGAACTTCATAAAAAAATGAATGGAGAAAAGTAGAAATTTCTAGTTTCTACCTTCGGACCTGAAACCAATAGCAGTAAATGATGGTTTAAAAGCCGCATTCCAACTTTGATACTAAGTTTGGATCAGTTTGCATTGCCTTAGTTTGAGATAGAGATAGAATAAGACAAAATATATATAAATAACAAGAAGGCTTCTATATTCACAAGATTTCAGGCAGAATCCTAGAAACTGGAAATTTCCATGTTTCGCAATGAAAAAAATTCTCCAGTTCGCAGATATTATAATAGCGAATGAATATTATTTCCTTGGCTGGATCGATATGGTCGCCGGACTGTTGCCAAATGAAACGATCAGTTCAACAACATAATATTCGACTCGAACACGGAGCTATTATACAGCTTCATGAGCAATTCAGTGAGACAGGCAGTCAACTGAATACTTTCGCTCCATGCCAAAAACTTATAGCCTTTTATTTACAATCCCTAATTAGATTCATAAAGAATACTATAAATCCGCTTATGGATGGCGAAAGAAATGAACACGATACTTGTCTCATATGATCTCTCCGCACCGGGCAGAGACTATCCCAAGCTTCAGGAACATTTGGAATCTTACGGCGATTGCGTGCATCTATTGGAATCTGTTTGGCTTGTTAAGACTAATTCCACGGCATTGCAAGTTTGCCAGGCGGCAGAAAAATGCATAGATCAAAATGATAAGATCTTTGTAATAGATGTAACAAATAAATTCGCAGCATGGAATAATCTCGACGATAGAGTTTCAGAGTGGCTCAAATCAAGAATGCGAATCTGAAAAACCCTATTATTCAGCAAGCCTGGGGATCATCGGTTATAGGGCATTACAGAAATTATAATATAGAAGAGATAAAAACTTGCATTCAGAGACTAATGCCGCGCCGCTTAGCATATTCCTCAAGGCTGATAAAATCATCTTTTTCGCGTTCTAAGAGTGCTTGAAGCTCTTCAGCAGTTGATTCTTCTTCTTCATCAAGGGCGGCAAAATCCCTGTCATTAAGTGGCTCTAGCTCTACTCTTGTCGCTCTGATTCTAGTTCGTGCTGCCATTAAGTTACCATCTCCATCTTGTTAGTATATCGATTTATCTGTAATCAGATTTTCTTTTCTTTGGAAATATTTTTAATAATTTTATAATACTTTCTGTTTCATCGACTTCGTACTCAACTCGGAGCTTACCAACTCGCAACCTGTACATTTTATCATTTCCAGCTACTGGTACTATATCCATCAATGGTCGTGGTCGGTAAGGATCTCTCTTGAGTTCTTCCAGATGGGTGAATATCTTTCTCACGGCGTTGGAAGGAAGTTTATCAAGGGCTTTTTGTGCCGTGCGTGAAAACTGTAACTTGAATGCCATTGTGACTCCTATTCAAGCTCTTCCTTGTCTTTCAGCTTCTTAATGTTCTCCCACGTGGTCGCTTTCGGGTAGCCGATCTCCTTGGCGATCTTTGCGGCATTGTGCTCTCCAGCCTTCCACAACTCCTTAATCTTCGTGATGGCCATAGGGTCCTGGGATAGTCTTTGTCTTTTGGCCTTTGGGCTATCTGGCAGTTGGGACTTTGGGCCCTTTCGCCCTTGGGCCAATGTGACTTTATGCTCTTGGGCTGGTATAATCTCCGGTTCTTGAGATATAGGGACTTGTGACACTTGGGCCCTTTCGCCCTTGGGCACTTCTTCCATTTGACCTTTGGGCGGTCGGGCCATAATGTCCAAGATCTCTTTGCACTTTGGGCACGCGGCCTTGATGATCAGTTTGGATGCTGTATCCTTCAGGCTGTCACCGTGCAGCATAGCCTCTACTTCCAGCACCTTATAGGCGTCGGGGCTCAGGGTGACTTTGTCCCTTATGTCTTTGGGCATAAGTTCTAATGGGCCCTTGGGCTATTTGGCCCTTGTGCCGAAGGGCTTAAATTCACATTTATCAACAATTGCCCGATATTGGGTTTTCGCTATCAGCAAGCCACAAAAGAAGCTGCATAATCTGGAGCGCAACATCAGGGGCAACGAGGTCGAAAGGCTATTTATAAAATTCTATATGGCTTTAGACGGATAGAAAATTGAGGACAAACTAGCGAGTTATACTTAGTGTTGACGTTACCAAAAAAATTAATGGTCAATTAATGCCGTACTCTTGCATAAAGTTATAGGAAAGTCCTTTCTTTATCGAAGGGACTATTTCGTAGCTATCCGCTACTCGAAACAGATTTGACCATTGGAAGTTGTTCCAGTCTATTTTCTCGGCGGTTGCGCGGTTCATCTCGATCGTAAATGCCTTTGATACATCCGATTTTCCATAAGCATCTGTGAAATCCGCCATCTGCATAATAGCAGCGCGTTCAATTTTTGGATTCTTGAATAATTCTCTGAATATTTCCTCAAATGTTATCAAAGAACTTTTGATCATCCATTCTTCATTCAAAGCGGTTTTAGGAAGCAACTTAATAAGCACGTAATCATTACTTGCACTCATAACTTCATATTCATAGCCGCCATTGTGTGATTTTAAAATGTCTTCTATAGTATTCGTGGTTATGTTATCTTCTTGCTTGACCGCCACTGTTTTTATCGATTCAGTTGGTGAAGGAGACGTCGAAGCATTTTCCTTGGTAGATGTAGCAAGAGAGTGTTGATCCCCTTGAGGTGATGGTAGTATGGCACCTAAAACTATGAGAAAAACGAATGCATAGACGATATATCCAACCATCCGCATGGTTTTTTTATCGCTATTGATTAGCGGCAGCTTCTCTTTTATTCCCGTTTAGATCCCTCCATGATTGATTTAGAACTAAAGTGTTGTATCAAATACTGGCCGGGGCACTTCATAGCTTGCTAAAGAATATGCGTGCATATAAGCTTATAGCACGAATACCCTAAACTCTTCCGTACCCGAAAGGTTAGGCCCTGTCATCACTTTTTTTATGGGATATTCGGTCGTCGTGCCATACTTGCGAATCGTGTCATTTACCACATATGCAGCTTTGGCTATCACTTTTGCATTACTCTGAGTCCAAACCCCGGAGGAGTTCACATAAGCAACCTGAACATCTTCCCATCTGCAATCAAAGTCCGTATAGGTAACTGAGTAGATGTCAGCTCCTCCGGTATCGATGCACGTTATCTTAACGTTGCAGTCGATATTTGCCGTGGTGATGGTGGGCAGGGCGGTTAAGTTGGTGGTCGTGGTCTTGGTTGCTGCCGCTGTAAATGTGAGCGTCTCGGCATTCACCGTGACGGTTCCTGCGCAATCGGTATGTGTGTCACTGGCAGATAGGGTAATCTTGCACTTAAACGTCACCGCCGGAGCCGCGCCGATCAAGACCAGAGTTGCCGCGCTCAGATCGTTGTAGAGCGTCCATAGGGTCGAGGTCTTCTTTTGCGCTACCTGGTTGAGATAGTTATCAATCAGGCTCATAAGATCGGCACTCCGGCGGCCAGGAAGGGCTTTAGGAGCTGCCTAGCCACAAAGGAAGTTAGCCGGGGAACTTCTGAGGGCGTTGCAAAGGTCTCAGATAGCTCCAATATCCTGAAGGATGTCACCCCTTCGTTCTGCAGGGCTCGCCTGCTGGAATTGCCAGAGGTCAAAAGCTCAAGGCATTCCTCGGCACACGCATCTTTCACGATCTGAGGCGTGATAAGGTTGCCTGAACCGTCTTCTTCTGCCAGGTAATAGCCGCCTCTTGCCAGGGGGATGTATCGGGGAAATGCGTTTGCCTGGCCAGGGTCGTACTTCCGCCCCTTGAAAGGCAGGCTGTTTATGGCCTGAGTTGCCATCCTTATGGCGCTGGCCTTGTCTCCGGCTGTGGAATTGGTCCAAGTAGAAGAGTTGAGGCGTGTTGTAAAATAGGTATTCGCTTCTGTGACTGTTATATAATCAGTCGTATAAATCACCCCTTAAAAAGAGGTGCCCCTTAGGGCAGTCGGATGGCTATGATACGGCCACGGGTCGCGTTTATATCAACGTAGAGCTGCCCATTGGATTGCTTGAACCTGGAGCTTTCAAAGGGTCCGAGAACGTAGGTCTTGTTGACTGCCAGGGTAAAGGTAGCATTTCCAAGGCTGGATCTCCAGAAGGAGCCCTTTTCAACGGTTACGTTGAGTCCGTGCGTGCTTGCCGCTGTGGTGTTTACCAGCAGGATTTGCTTTCCGTCTGCGGTGTAGTTCAGATAGTGGCCTGTGGTGCTGCTTAGGGCGGCCCATGCATTATGAGGGGCGGAAGAATCAGCCACAGCCCGAGTTTCACTTATGACCGTCCTGGTTGCCAGGGCCCCCGCGTTCAGGAGCAGAGGGATAATAATCAGGAAGGCGAGGAAGGACTTGAGGCTCATTTAAGCCACCGCCCTTGCAGTCAGGAGAGCCAGGCATGAGGGCCTAACCACCTTTGCACCGTAGAGGTGTAATCCCTTCACGGCATCCGCAAACGCTTTCTCTGGGCGATATGCTTCAACCTTGTTGATCTGCTCAGCAAAGGATGTAGCAATGCCGTGACCGGCTATGATCTTGCTGTTTACGTCGCCGTCTGTGGTCACAGTGGGGACGTTCAGGGACTCCAGGACATCGAAGCCTGCCACCCTGGAGATTATGCCGTTCCTGAGAGCTTCAGGGCTGCCAGAGGCGCTTATGTTGGTGAATCTCTCATCCTTAGCGAGAAGGGCAGTAAACCAGGGCGGGATGATAACCCATCGGCCTTGCTTCGGGCAGCTCGCCTCACTGAGCTTGGTGCTCAGGTCTACCAGGTAATCATAGGCGGTGGTGCCTGCTGTGGCGTTCGGTACTATGGCGCTGGCATCGGTGCCGATCTTGTTATCAGCCGCCGCGCCTGCATACATCAGCCCGGCCATGTAGGTATCCGTTACGTCAGAGAGATCATAGCTCGCCTGGCCCATTGCCGCAGTCATAACCTTGGGCTGCTGCTGCGCCTTGTCCACATCATCAACGCTGAAGTTGAAGTATTTGGCCTGCGTGATCTCAAGGCTTGTTTGGGCATCATCAAGTTCTTCTGGATCTTCGATAGGGGTGCCCTTGACATAATCTCTTATGGTGACGCTTCCGAAGCTGTTTATCTTCACCACAGAGCCTTTGCCGCTTATCTCGCCCTGATAATCGGTATTCACGACCCCGGACTGAGTATAGACATGAGCCTTTTTCAGAGACTCCAGGAGCTTGGCGCTCCATATCTGCGCTATGAAATTATTGAGGGACATTTATTTAACCTGCCTTATTAAGCGATCCATCCTTAAGCTGCGCTTCGATGGTAGCCCAATTTTTGGTGATCTCCTCCGGGGACATCCTCTCAACTTGCTGCTTGCTAAATCTCTGAGGTGTTGGAGTTGCCGGATTTGTGCCGGCACCCATCGCCGGGCCGGGCCCGATGGTTTCAGCCAACGCTTTCATACCTACCCTGAGTTCGTCCTCGGTCTTGCCAGGGACGAGCGGTATAAGCTTCTCTGGAAGGTTGACCTCTTTGGCTATTCTCGCCTTTAGGCCGTCCATGTTCAGGGCGGATAGATCGCCCTCAAGCTTCAGCCGGGTTGCTTTCTCCTGCTCCAGAGTGGTCTTTAGGGACGTGTTCTCAGCTCTCAGAGCCTCGATATCCCCGATCTTTTCCCGTTCTCTCAGCAAGCGGTCTGCAATGTGCCGGTCTAAATCGGCTTGAGTGAATTTCTTTTCGTCGGCTTCCATATTTATCCCGAAATTTTACGGATCTCGTTAACCTAGATATATCAATGTAGCTGCAAATATATAAATGTATCCTTTTAGGACAAAATCTTTACGAATTATCACAATAAGGAAAATGACCTAAAAGTTATTCATAGCTGGAGATATGGCCATCAAGGCCGTACAGGAGGAATGATTATTTTTATAAATATACATCTGAGCCCGTAACCTATGGGTCTGCGCTCCAGGAAATACAATGTAAATTATGGCCGATGGGTTGCGATTTTTCGATATCGGGCAATTGTCGATAATGTATGCTTATAGTCCCTGGAATGAGACCTCAGGAAAAGAGCATTTTACCCGGTCTCTCCTGGATCAAGGAAAAATGCAATGTTATATGCACTCACCCTACAGTAGCACCGGGTTTTCTTCTCTGATTGTTGCCGCTTCTGCTTTCCTATCGGCCTTGCTCATCTCAGGATCAAGTCTCTTAAGAGATTCTTCGATAGTGGTAAGTCCTGCTGTCTTCCTGGCGACCTCAAGGTTCACAACTTCTTTCTCGTCCCTTGGCAGCCCATCAGCCCACGTTATTTGAATATTGGTTAGCTGCGTTGCTCCAGGGGCTCGACCTACAACCTCAAGGGCAGCCGTGAGCCTGAGAACGTCCTTAATGGCAGGATCAAGCCTGAGCCTCAGCCTATTGACCTTTGCCAGGGTGGGCATCATGAGCCGCTTGAGGGCTGATCCGCTCTCTGCAAGGCCCTGCTTAAGCTCTCCGAGGGCAGCCGGGGACAGCTCCGAGACCATGTAAAGCTTCCTTATGATTAGCTCCATCTGCTGATACGCTGCTGGTAATTGAGCATCCCACACCATGTATGCAGGCGCAGGTTCGCCCTGATTGTAACCATAATACTGGCCGCCGCCGATCACAACCGCCTCGCCTGAGTATGGGTCGATATCGATCTTGCTCGCCGGGCCGGACACTGACGGGTCTGCATGTTTGGTTAAGATCCTGCTCGCCTGGATCAAGCGCTTTTCTAATTCCCTGACTAAATCATCCAGGTCTGAATAATCGTCCATGCCATAGACGCCGGAATTATCCAAGATGTTTTGAACAGGGATGATTAGGAACTCAGGAATTCCCGTTTCTACTTCAGGCTGAAGGTTCGCATACCTGGCGATGGTGGTTAAAGGGATCTCCCGGAGCTTGCCGCCTGCGAGCTGGAAGAGCTTGTTTTTGATCTTGCCGCGCTCATGAATTTCAGCCCGGACATATTCAGCATCTCCCTCTTTGAAACTCCAGGCCAGGACGTGAGCCAGGACCTCATGGCTATTATCAGGGCTCACTATCGGATACCACAGCCGGGGATTGATAACCTCGATTATGCCTTTCTTATCGAATCGGATTTTATAGAGCCCGGTGCCGTTCTTGATGACATCCATTGTAAGATCATAGGTGCTCAGGACCAGGGCATTATCTTTTATGATCCTGTCTGCGGTTGCCTGCGGGTCTGCTGCGGCCTTGAAGGGCTCACCACAGAGGAGATCTGCAAACACGGTCGTCAGGCGCTTGTACCAATTCACTGCCATGTCTACCCGATTACGGTCGTATTGTGGCTGATCATTGAAACTGCGCCTGCTGGCCACTTCAGGGAATGGGTTCAGCTCCGGCCAGACTTGCCCGTGCTTGCCCTCATAGAGTAGGGCATTCTTTGCGTATCTGTCCATTCTGGCCTGCTCTGAAGCTATTGGCCACGCTGCGCCGTCTGATATTGCTTCCAGTGTCGTTAGTACCATGTTTTCAACCTATTGCATTTATTATATATTTGAGTGCATCAATCGCATGATCCCCGCTCTTGATGGGCTTGTCTATACCTTGGGCCGCCGCTTTGGGGTCCCATGAATAGCTGCCCATCTCTTCTATGAGGTTAGGACAGTTATCGCTTATCAGAAGTGTACCGGCTTCCAGGGCATTGGCTATTTTCTGGATACCTCCGAGAACGTCATTATCGGCACCATGCACGTTCAAGCCCGCCTTGCGAGCCTCGAAGATGAAGGCAGCGGCGGAAGGATCGGCCTCGATGCTGGTCGGATACAAGGGGCCTTTGAAGGTCAGGAGATCGGCCACATACTGCGAGTTTGTTTTCTGGTTCTGCTCTTTGGGCCGGTGGTAATATTCATCTGTAATTATCCATTTGGTCTTATATCTGCACGCCTTCAAGAAAACCGTCGGATTACTCGCGCCGTAGTCGATGCCTATCCTGAGCTGGTCCATGTTCTCAACAGGCCTACCGCTCACTACATGCTTGTCCGGGTCAAAGTTGCCAAACACGGCACCCTCAGCTATCGCCCATTTGCCCTCTATCATGCGCTTGCGCCACAGGCCGGTATATGTGGACTTCAACCAGTCCTTATACTCCTGAGTCAGGAATGGGTTATCATCAAGCTCGAAATTCCAGACTCGCGCCCGGATCTCATCGGCTCGATCAATAAAATTCTTCTTCATCCAATGGGCAGGCGGGCCAGGGTTCATGGTAGCCCATGCCTTGGAGCCTGGGAGAGACAGCCGAGACATCAGCATATTGAATACTTCATAGGGATAGGTGGCGGCCTCATCACAATAGGCATCATAGAAGGTGGGGCCTTGGACTTTGGGCAGGGCACCAATATTATTCGCACCCACCAAATATATTTTGCGACCAAATAGGAATAACTCGCCGGTCCCTGAATTGAGGTGACAGTGCTTCGGGCCTACGAACTCACGCAAGGGATCTATGCAATTGCGGGCCAAAGTGCGCTCGGTATTGCCAACCATCACACGCGGCACATTGACGGGGCCAGAGCCTACACGATCAGCCCAGGTTATGAGGGAGCCAACCGTCTTCGTGGAGCGCACCGCACCGGAGAGCAGGAAGAGCTTGCTATCTTTATCCTCAAGGCTCTCAATCCAGACCTCAGCCGCTTTGCTCTCAGGTGGCGGGAGTTTCCACATGGCCCCCCCTCATCGCTTTGAGTTCCGCCCTCATGGCCTGGAGCCCGGACTCCTGCCCATCGTCCGAGGTTGCCCTTGAGAGGATTTCAGCCGCTTTGTAGGGGCCGGACATAATCGAACCTATTGAGCGGTAGTCTTTGGCCGCCCTGGCCTCTCTGGCAGATCCTAGGGAGATCTCAAGGCACTCCTTCAGGAGAGATGTAAGCTCAATGCCGTGCTTGGCCTCGGCTGCCTTTTGCGCTTCCTGGAGCGGTTTGCTCACATGCCCGGCTTTGACGTGTCGCGCTATGTTGTCCTTATCTGTCGCGAATTGGCGCGCAATGTCGCGGTAGGACTGCCCTTTCAAAACTGAGGCGTCTATCTGTAGTCGGTCAGGGTGGGAGCATATTGAGCATTTTCTCATAGTTACCTATGAGGAGAATATATCCGTTCAATAGTATAAATAATTATCCTTTAAGGACAATGAAGAAGAGAAATTGTCCTAAAAAGGGAAATAACGAAATAATGTCAAGCAACCGCTTCCACAAAGGACCAGTTGCCGCCAACCTTGATATCGGCCTTACAGGGTGCATCCTGAAAGATCTCACTGGCAGCAACCATGAACACTCGGTTCACCAGCTCAGAACACTCCTCCGCTCTCTCGGCAGGGCACTCTAAGAGTACTGAGTCATGCAGGGACAGAAGGAACTGGAAATCCACATACTCAGGCTTACAGAACTCCTTATACAGTAGTCCTGATGCCAGCTTGAAGAGATCAACGCCTGTTGCCTGAATAGGAACATTGACCAATCGGTTCTTCAGC
>Ga0153915_10002993_pt1 | contig 15451 bp, 8 predicted proteins | sample Opewatmetagenome_2_FD_107003 | JGI IMG/M metagenome (GOLD analysis project Ga0153915, IMG submission 107003) | Freshwater wetland microbial communities from Ohio, USA - Open water 3 Core 3 Depth 3 metaG | ecosystem: Environmental > Aquatic > Freshwater > Wetlands | place: USA: Ohio, Lake Erie...
GTGATCGTCGCGCTGCCAAAGTCCACACCCGCCAGTTGCGGTACCGCCGTCGGCGTCGTCGACCCGGCCGGGAAGAACACCGACGCTGGGCTGATCGTTACCTTCGTCGGATCGCTCGAAGCGAGCAACACATTCAAGCCGCCCGCCGGGGCCGCCGACGACAGGCTCACTGCAAACGGTGCGCCTTGTCCCGGCGAAAGCACCACACCAGACGGCAGCGCAATCGCACCCGGACCGAGAACTGTGACGGTCAACGTCACTTCCGGCACGTAGGGCAGCGCGCCCGCATGGATCACCGTCGTGCCGGGCGAGCCGGCCATGATCACGAGTTGCGCGGTCGACGGGTTGCTGCCATCCGGATAGTACGTCACCGACGGCTGTACTTGCGCGATCGAAGGATTGTCAGACCGCAGGTTGATCGTCGTGCTGCAGAAGTCTGAATCAACAATTTCGCAACGCCCGGCGATCGTGTGTCCAGGAGGCGCCGGAATTGCCAAGCCCAGCTGCACAATGCGCTGTTCCGAGGGCGCCATCGAAATCGAAGTCGGCGAAAACGCCACGGTCGTGGTCGCCTGGACATCCGCGGAGACCGTGCCATAGCCCGGCGCCGTCGCCGTAATGGTCACCGTGCCAATATTGGTCGCGCCAACCACAGGTTGCGTTACCGGCTGCGTGGCGCCTGCCGGAATCACCACACTAGCGGTCACAAATAGCTTCCGGTCGTTGGCACTCGTCAGCGTAACCGTCACATCGGTGAGCGCCGGCGCACCCAGCGTGATCGGCAGAGCCGCGTATTGGCCCACGGGAACTGTCACGTTCGAAGCTAGCGCCATCGAGCCCGGCGCGAGCACAGTCACAGTCGCTGTGGCACTACCCACGACCAAGCCCGACGCATTGATCGTCGTCACACCCGGCGTCACACCCGTTGCCTGTACACTCACCACGCTGACACTACCCGGAATGAAGATGCTCGCAGGTACGGTCGCCACGCCCGGATTGCTCGATGTCAGATTAACGGTCACACCGCCGGTCGGCGCTGGAGCCGACAAGCTTAGCGCCAAGGTCTGCTTGGCGCCCACACCCGAGACGGTCACGTTCGGTTGGACGAACGACATTTGGATCGCCACCTTCACCGTCTGCGCATCACCCAGTAACCCGTTCGCGTTCGCCGTAATCGTCGCCGAACCGAAATCCACGCCGCTCACGCGAGGCGTTGCAATCGAGTGAACAGACCCTTCCGGAACATACACCAGCGGAGGTGTAATCGTTACCTTCGACGGATCGCTGCTCGCCAGGCTGACATACACGCCGCCGGCCGGAGCAGCCGTCTTCATCGTGATCGGGAACTGTTGATCCTGGCCCGGACCCAGAATGAAGCCGGCCGGAATCGAAATATCCGGAGTCGGAGTCACGTTCACCGTTGCCGAGGCAGCCGTCAAGCCCGCCGCGCTCGCTGTGATCGTGGCCGAACCCGGCGCCACGCCTGTCACCGGAACATTAGCAGTGGAAGAACCGGCCGCAAACGTCACCGTTGCCGGTACGCTCGCAATCGCCGTGTTGCTCGAAGCAAGATTCACTGTGAACGAAGACGGCGCCGAGGCCGGCAGGCTCAGCACCAGGCTCACAGTCGAAGTCCCACTCACCGTCAGCGGCGCCGCGCCGAAGCTCAACGCTCCGCCCACCTGGACGTTGCGCGTCGCCGGCGAATAGCCCGTGGCCGTTGCAGTGATCGTTGCCGAACCAAAATTAGCGCCCGTTACCGTCGGCAGCGTGGTTGGCGTTGTTGCGCCCGCCGCGATGAATGCCGAGGAGGTCACCGTCACTGCTGGATTGTCGCTATTGAAGTTAATCGTCACGCCACCCGCGGGCGCAGGAGGCGAAATCGAAACTGGGAAAGTGAGCGTCTGAGCCAGGTTCAGGTTGGTCGAGCCAGGCATCGAGATACCACCCTGCACAGCGACAAAGACCGCGACCGAAGCCGTCGCCGGGTTGTAGAAGTCCGAAGCCACGGCCGTAATATTGGCAGAGCCCGAACCAACCGAGGTCACCGGTACGGTAGCGCTGGTTCCGCCGGCTGGCACGCTCACCGACGCTGGCACGCTGGCAACCGTCGGACTGCTCGACGTCAGCTGGATCGTTACCGCGCTTGGCGCCGGTGCCCCCAGATTCAGCGTCAAGTTTTGCGTCTGAACGCCATTGATTGTAATGTTGGCCGGGCTGAAGCTCGCGCTGGCGCTGATCGCCACGCTCTGGCTCGCTGAATTCAAGCCGGAACCCGTCGCTTGGATGCTCGCCGTACCCAGGCTCACGCCCGTGATCTGCGGTTGCGTCGCAGGCGAAACCTGTCCCGGCGAAATCGTCACCGTCGCGGGCGAAATCGTCACCTTCGCCGTGTTGCTCGATGCAAGGCTAATCGTCACGCCGCCAGCAGGCGCCGGCTGAGAAATAGCCACCGGATACGGGACCGAAACGCCCACGCCCACTGTTTGATTCGCGGGCAACACAATGCTGCCCAGGTTCGCCACGGTCACCGAAATCGTCGTCTGCGCCAACGTCGGCAGCGCGCTTGCACGCAGCACCGTGCTGCCCGCCGAGCCAAGCGTCACCGGCACGGAAACCGTCAGCGCCCCGGAGGGAATCGTCACCGTCGCGGGCACCGAAGCCACGGCCGTATTGTCCGAGCTCAAATTGATCGTGATCGCTGAAGCCGCAGGTGCATTCAGCGTCAACGTCGCCGTCTGGCTGGATCCGGTTCCACCGGCGATCAAGCCCTGCACCCAGGCGAGCGAACCGGTCACCGTGACCGTCTGCGTCAAGCTCTGATAGCCGGGCGCCGAGGCAATGATGTTCGCCGTACCAAACGAAACACCCGTCACCTGAGGGCTGGTCGCAGGCGTCGACGCGCCACCGGCAATCGTCACCGTGCTCGGGTTGATCGTCGCCACTGCCGGGTTCGAACTGCTCAGCGTAACGGTCACGCCAGCCGGCGCCGCGGGCGTCGAAAGCGTCACCGGATAGGCCGCCGATTGGCCCGACGTCAGCGATACATTGGCAGGCAGGAAAATCTGACCCAGGATCGAGACAAGCACCGTGTAGCTGCCGCCCGCATAACCAGCCGCCGTCGCCGAAATCACCGACGTGCCCTGCGCAACGCCCTGTACGTTGAAGTTGGCCGACGTCGTGCCCGCTGTCACCGTCACCGAGGCCGGAATTACCACGTTCGCGCTCGGCGAGGCCGAAAGCGTTACCGTCGTGCCACCCGCCGGAGCAGGCACCGTTAACGTCACATGCCCGGTCGTGTTGTTGCCCAGTCCGATCACCGGCGCATCGAGCGTCAGCGTGATACCCGGCCCCACCACCTGCACCGGCACACTTGCCGCCGCCATGCCCGGACCCGTCGCAAGAATCGTCGCGCTGCCCGCCACGCCCGGCGTCACCGTGAACGACTGCTGCGTCGCGCCCGTGGCAAAGAAGATGCTGCCCCGCACGCTCGCCACACTCGGATTCGAAGATGTCAGCGTCACAGTCAATCCACCAAGGCCCGCCGCCGTGGCCAGGTTCACCGTTAGAGTGCCCGGGGCAACCGTCGTTAAGTTCAGAGGATTCGGCAGAATCGCCATTGCATTCGGCGGCACCACCGTGACGGTCACCGTCGCCGGATTGCTATTCAGCTGTCCGTCGTTGACGATCAACTGCACCACATAGTCGCCGCTCACATCGCCGACAAAGCTCGGCCGATCCGTCGTAGCGCCAGTCAGCGAAGCCGCGCTTCCCTGTTGCTTGGAGATCATCGACCACGAATAGGTCAGCGGATTCCCATCGGCGTCACTAGAAGCACGCCCGTCGAGATCGATTTGCGTGCCGGTCGGGCGAACCATCCCCGTGCCCGCATTCGCCACTGGCGCAATGTTTTGCGTCGAAATAGTAACCGTCGAAGCAGCGCTGTCAACCAGCCCGTTGTTGACGATCAACTGCACAATGTAAGTTCCGGATTTGTCGGCAACAAAGGTCGCCGTGTTCTGCGGCGTGGTCGTCAGCGACGCCGTGCTACCAGCCGGCTTGCTGATCATCGAATAGTTATAGGTCAGCGGCAGCGACTGGGGATCGGTTCCCGTCCCGGCCACCGTCACCAGGCTGTTCAGCGCCACATTCTGTCCCGGCCCGGCATTGGCCACCGGTGGCTGCGGATTGTTCGTCGAAATCGTGATGGTCGCGGGCGCCGAATTGTCCTGCCCGTCGTTCACCACCAACTGCACAACATAGTCGCCGCTCTTATCGGCCGTGAAGTTCGGCGTCAGGCTCGTCGCCGAACTCAGCGCGGCCGTGCTGCCCACTGGCTTCGAGGCGAGCGTCCAAAGATACGTCAGCGGATTGCCGTCCACATCGGTGGAGGCCGCGCCCGTCAATTGCACCAGCGACCCAAGCGCCACAACGCGGCTCGACCCGGCATTGGCCACCGGCGCCGTATTCGTGCCACTCACCGTCACTGTCGACGAACTGCTTGCCGAGCCATTGCTCACGGTCAACTGGATCACATAGGTGCCCGCCGGATTCGCCACAAACGAAGGCGAAACCGTATTGGCGTTCGACAGCACCGCCGCGCTTCCGTTCGGCACCGTAACAAACTGCCAGCTATAGGTCAGTGTTCCCTGCCCGCTCGGATTCGTCGATCCGCTTCCATTCAGCGTCACAGTCTGCCCATAGCGCGCCGTTTGATTCGGTCCCGCATTGGCCACCGGGGGCACGCCGACCGCCGTGAACGTCCATCTCAGTTGCGAAAAAAACACCGATTGCGAACGGTCAACTCGCACCGTGAACGTGTTGTTGCTTTGCACCGCGCTCGTCGCCGGTACCGGCGCAAAATTCAAAACATTACGTCCGGCAACCACGACGATGCTCGAATCATTACTCGTCACCGTCGCCGCTACTGACGTCAACGTCGGACCCGAGTTGAACAGCAGCCCCGTGTAAGTCTCTTCGACAATCGACCCGCCCAATGGAGTAGACGATTGCAGCTGATAGTTGCCAACCGATAGCCCCGAGGTCTGGGCCAGAGCCGAGACCGGAAGAATGGATGCCAGCACTACTAGTACGGAAGCGAACCGCATGGTGACCTCTCTGCGCGTTATCAAATCTTGTAGATGGGTCCGGTGCTTCAACCAGTTGCGGGGAGCGCGCGGAACCCGGCCAATCCGCCCTTCACGGCGGGGAGTCTCGGCACACCTCGGGCCTACGAGCCAGAGGCGTAAGAACAATTGCTCGGGAAACGTGGTTTACCGCCACACTCGCCGAGCTAAGAAACCCGGCGAGTATGGACGATTTTAGTGACAGCGATTCAGGCTACTTGCGGTCGGCAACAGCCAGCTCTTCTTCCACAACTGAGCGAAGTTCGTCGTAGCTCAGGTTGCCGGCGTAGAACCGGCCGTTGATGAAGAAGCTCGGCGTGCCCTCGATCTTCAGGCCCATGCCCTCGTCGAGCTGACCCTTTACGACGTCGGCCTTCGAATTCGAATCCAGGCAGGCGTCGAACTTGTCGCCATCCAGTTTCAGCGTACGGGCGTGTTCCTTCAGCTGCGAAAGCTCAAGAGCCTTCGTCTTGTACAGCTGATCGTGATATTCCCAATACTTGCCTTGGGCCTCAGCGCAGTGAGCGGCTTCGGCGGCCTTTTGCGCATTGGCGTGCATCGGCAGCGGAGTGTCTTTGTAGATGAAGCTGATCTTGTCGGAATATTCCTTTTCCAACCGGTCCAGCGCCGGCTGGATCTGCTGGCAATAGGGGCATTCAAAGTCGGCGTACTCGACAATGGATACCTTCGCATTGGACGCGCCACGAGCCGGAGCGCCCGCTTGCGAGATTTCCGCGCGCGGAACACTCAAGTTGTAGCTGATCTTGGCTTCACCCCGGAGCTTGGCAAGAAGCGAAGCCTTCGCGCGATCTTTGCGGATCTTCCGGATGTGATCGAGAATCTGCGGACGAACCTTCTCAAAGGTGTCCTTCGTGTCCAGCCCTTCGAAGTAGAATTTCAGGGCTTCTTCCGACGGATCGCCCGGAAGCGTCTTGTAGACGGTCTTCTCAAGCATCTCGTCCACGGTCGCCGCGCCCGCCTTCTTGGCTTCGCGCTCCATGAGATAAACATCGACATACTCTTCGACGGCCTTGCGTTCAGCCTGGAAGTAGTTGTTGCGAGCCTGGAACAAGGACGGGCCCTGCTTGTGCTCGATCTCAGCGGCCGAAATCGCCACCCCGTCCACGGTCAAAATCGGAGGTGCCTCCGCAGCTCCGAGGCGGCAAACCATCGCCGCAGAAAAAACGAAAGAACTCACAATTCGGAAGTTCATGATTACTAGTACCTCGCCCCTCAACGAGAATTTAAAACAGCCCATTTAATACGAACCTGGATAACCGGGGACCGAAATCCCCAGTTATCCCAAAACCACTAACCGGCAATCCGGTCAGTTAATGCCATTACTTCACGGCTGCGCCCAAGCCACCAATCTTGCACGACTTGCAGATGCCGTAACCCGAGCCGTTGGCCCGGATGAAGGCACACAGCTGCGTCATGCGGTTGAATTCCGCCTCGCTCAACTGAGCCATGTTGAACTCCGTCTCCGTCACGCCGTAAGTGGTCGCCGGCGTGCCAGCGGTCACCGGAAGCGCGTGGATCGTCGTGCCCCACGCAATCAAACCTCTTACAAGGCTTCCCTGCGTTATAGTGGCCGCGGATGCTGCCGTGCAGGCCGCACCGCCAGGCGTAGCCAACACCTTGATCACGAGCGCCGAAGGAATGATCGGCGTCAGCGTGTTGGAAGCAAGGTCACCCTTGCCCGAAAGCGAATTCAATGCGTTCGGCGTCACATTGCAGGAGCAGCAGCTCACCAGTTGCTCATCCGGCGAGTACGCATACACATTGGCGCAAATATCGCCATTCTGTGCAAACGAAGTCCCGCCGTTCACCGGGCAGCCAGCGCCAAGACACGCCTGCGTTGAAATTGCACCCGAATTCGTAAAATTCACCACAGAATCACCAATCGCTAGATTCGCTGCATAGCGAACCTGAAACCCGGTATCCGTGTTAGTTGTATTCACGGGAACCTGGCCAAACATAGCAGCGCCTGAACCACACAGCGCCACCAAAGCTAGGAAACGACGTTTCATAGGGACTACCTCCGCAGGCAGATTACTACGGTATAAGCCCGGCATTCAATGACCTGTTTGACCTAGTCCAAAAATCCTACTATATTAATAACCATCCTTCTGCGGGGTATCTTTCACCCGTTTGCGGGCGCGCTGGCACCGTACTTGCTAGTCCCTCTAGCCGCAACGGCGCCAGACAGGGAAGACGCCACCAGTTCGCAGCCAACCCAGTCTGCCAAACCCTTGAATGCGAGTCACTTGCCCAGTGGTACTGGTACAGCTAAAAATTAAAGTAATGGTACAAAATGGAGTAGGCAAAGCGACTAACCCTCTTGTTTGGCGTCTTACACCTTGATACGATCTGAGTGCGCCTTTTGCATTACGCCGTAGGGCACGGTAGCAGGCGCACCTAAGGTCGGTAGCGAGCTTCACCTGAGTTACCGGCTAGTGCGGACTATACGTTCTGGTCTGCGCGCGATGAGGAGGGATCATTATAATGTTGCTTCGCAGAGGGTTACTTTTTTTCGCTGCGTTTTCTTGGCTTTGGGCTCAAGCGCCCGCGCCTGCAAAGAAGGGCGTCGCACCAGCAAAGGCTGTTCCGGCTGCAAAGAGCGTTCCCGGGTCCAAACCCCACCCGGCGCCTAACTCCGCATCCTCTTCTAATAAGACAGAAGCAAAGAAAGAGGAAGCGCCCAAGATCGATCCCGCCATCACGAAGGTCATCGACAAGGTTGCTGCCAAACACAAGGCGATGCAGAGCTATTCCATCGATGCGTCGATCGACAGCGGCCGTCAGGTGGCCGAAGATCCGCGCCAGTCCATGTCGAAGGCCGACATCAAGTTCCGCGTCGCCCCTAACGGCAAATACAGCCTGGAGGTGATCGAGGAGGCCGAAGACAAGCTACCTTATAAGGTCGTCTCGGACGGAAAGAAGCGCTGGTCCTACGTAGCGGAGCTCAAGAAATACGAGGAGACGCCCGCCACAGCCTCGCTGCAAATCAGCGCCGCTGAGCCAGAAGCCGCCGGCCCGCTGTCGGGCGGCGAAACCTTTGCCGAGCGCCTGATGCGCCAATTGGTTCCCCTGCTTGCCAACGTCGACAAAACGACTGACAATGCCTTCTTCCGTGGCCGCCTTCTCACCCTGCTTTCGAAACCCGATGCGCAAGGGCACACCTTCCTGCTCTATGTGACGCTCGCCAGCGAAGAAGGCGACGTAGCCAAGGTCTCCTGGTATCAATCGAGCGGCCCGGCGAACGAGCGCATGCTCCTTCGCACCGATTATGAGTTAACCTCATTTAAAGCGCTCGATCCGGCCCCGGCCGACACGGAATTTTTGTTCAACCCGCCGGCTGGAACGGCGCAGACTTCGGGAGCAACGGCTTCAGCCGCCCGCTAATTATGAAACAACAAAGTGCGCACTAAGACGCACGCTGTCCGCTTACTTAAGGAGAGTTCGATGGAGTTCATGAGGGCAAGATTGCAAATCCGGCGCCTATTTCAATTCGGGGAACACGTCCAGCGGCCCGCTAAGGCGCTGGGCCTCGCCGTGGCCACCGGCATGTTATGTTCCACGGGGGCCAGCGCGTCGTTTGCTGGACCTTATGGCTTGTCTCAGTTCACGCTGACCAATACGCCGAGCTGTCAAGGAACAATTCCCGATGCCAGCGCTGTTTCCTTCGACGGTGGCCTTACCGTCCTGTTCACCGGTAGCAATAGCGGCAGCGGCTGTAACGTCACGTCCACGCTTACCATTCAAGCCGCCGCCACCGGCACCGTCTCATTCGACTATTCGTATGCGCTCACCGACATCCCTGGCTTCGATTTCGGCAGTTGGCTGAAGGGCTCCACCGTCACCCAGATTGGCGCGGCCGATGGGGACAGCGGCACGGTTTCATTCCTCGTCACCCAGGGTCAGCTCTTCGGATTCCAAATCGACTCGGACGATCAGGGTGGCACGGGCACGCTGACCATATCAAACTTCAGCGCTCCTCTCGCCTCAACGGGAGTGCCCGAACCCAGCACCCTTGCGCTTGCGGTTGGCGGACTCGGGCTCCTAGCCGGTTGGAAAGCGCGAAAGGCCCGGATTGCTCCCGGTTCGGCAAGCCGCCAGATGCTCACTGGCATTCTGGCCTTGGGTGTTCTTGCCGCTGCACCCGCTTACTCTCAGGTTCAAAACTACGCCGGAAGCAACGCGACAGGCATCATGACTAGGACAGCGGTCGTGAATCTCACGACCTTGGCTGGCGGTGGCGGGTTCGCTCTCCGAAGTGGATTCAGCCTCACGGCCACATCGACTTCAGGCCCAGAATTCGTCTCCAAGGCGCTGCGTAACGCGGATGCAGTCGAGTCGCGCGGTCTCGCGCGCCAAATTCAGAGCTTCTCGCTCACCGCCGCCGTCACGGGTTCGACCACCACGAGCTTGCCGGTCACCACGGCCTCGGGCCTGGTCGGCTTCAACGGCTTGACCCATAAGGACCAGCGCGAGTCCAACGGCGGCAATCAGTTCAGCATAGAACCCCCGAACCAGAGCATCGCCGTCAGCAACGGCTACATTCTCGAGGGCGTCAACAACGCCGTTCGCGTGTTCTCCATCACGGGTACGCCGCTCGTCCCAACGGTTTCTTCCAATCAAGTGTTCGCGGTCTCGCCCGCCATTAATCGAACCACAGGCGTCTATGGCGTCTACGGCACCGACATGCGCGTCTTTTACGACCAGACGCTGGACCGCTGGTTCATTCTTCAGCGCTCCCAAGACAACGACGCGAATGGCAATCTGCTCGCCTCATCCAAGATCTACATCGCCGTAAGCCAATCCAACGACCCGACGCAGAACTATAACGTCTATACGATCGACACCACGCACCACAGCGGGAACGACTTCAACTTGGCCTGCCCTTGCATTGCCGACTACCCGCAGATTGGCGCCGATCAGTATGGCTTCTATATCGCCGCTAATGAATACGGAGCTCCTTCCGGCATCACATTCGTCTCGGCGACCGTACTGGCTATTTCCAAGGCATCGCTGGCGGCCAATGCCGTTACGCCCACACTGGTTCGGTTCACAATGAGCAACGTCACCGGCTACGAGTTTTCGCTCCAGCCGGCCTCCACGGCGCCCGGCTCCAGCTCCTTCCTGGCCAGCGGCGGTCTGGAATACTTCACCAGCACAATCAGCGTCGCCTCAGGCTCCAATATCGGCCTTTGGGCCATGACGAACACCAGCTCGCTTGGTACCGCGACGCCCAACTTGGCGATGACACGCATCATCGTGCCAACGCTTCCCTACATCATTCCGAACGTCTCAGCCTTACAGAAGAACGGCCCGCTGACCTTGGGCGGTGATATCACCCAATACAATCCGCCCTTCACCGTAGCGCGGCCCATTGACGGTGGCGATTCCCGCGTTCAATCAGTCATCTATGCCGGTGGCAAGCTCTACCTCTCCTGGGCCACACTCGTTACTGATGAGAATCTGCACAATCTGTCGGGTGGTATCTATACGGTAGTAACGCCGACCTATCGTCTCGGAGCCCTGGCGGCCAGCGTCAACAAGCAGGGCTATCTGCAGGTCTCTAACAATAATTTGCTACGTCCCTACTGGGCGGTCAATTCCAAGGGCAAAGGCGCCATCGTTTTCACGTTGGTCGGGCCCGACTATTTTCCCAGCGCGGCCTTTATTACGGCCGATTCGACCTCCATTGGCACTTCGGTTCAGATCGCCGCTGCCGGCATCGGACCCGAAGATGGCTTTACCGGCTACGACGACGGAGTTGCCCGCTGGGGCGACTACTCAACCGCCGTGGCCACGGCTGACGGCTCAATCTGGATGGTGGGCCAGTATATTCCCAATCTTCCGCGAACGATCTTCGCAAATTGGGGAACTTATGTATTTAGGTATGTTCCGTAGTTAAATCTGAGGGTTCTTGCTTCGAGTGGGCACCGGAATTTGAGAGGGGACGAAGGTGATCCAAAAAATGGAAACCAAAAAGAGGGTAAATGGCGGGAACGGTTCACCGCCAGGCGTCAATCGGTTGGTTGGCGCAGGTATCGTTGTGACTGACTTGTCGCTCACACCCATTGCGGTTGATCGGGGCGCTGCGGCAATCTTGAATGGCGCTTGCTTAGATGATCTGTCGGCCGACGCTTCCGAACGCGCCGCTTCCGTGCAACTTCCCAGGGAGGTTCTGGAATTTGTTACGAAACGGCAATTGGGAGAGACGGCCACTGGAGAGACTACGTTTCGGAGCAATGGCTCTGAATACGTTTGCCGCGTTTTTCAAATCGAGCCCCAAAACAGCCTCCTTCAACAGGCCGTTTTGGTCCTGCACTTCGAAAAGGGAGCTTCGGCGCCTCCTGATGCGGTTTTTCAGGTGGCAGCCGACTACGGCCTCACCGATCGCGAGCAGGAAGCGCTCGTCGGCATTTCGCTCGGCCTGACGAGCAAGGAACTCGCCAAGCGCATGAACATCAGCCCGAACACCGTCCGGGCTTTCCTTCGCCTCATTATGATCAAGATGGACGTTTCCACGCGGGGAGGCGTGGTGGCGAAAATTCTTGACCGCGCTCAATCGCAAGCCCGAGAGGCGTCCTAACGCGCCCTGGAAATCAGGGCCACGGCTATTTCCCGCTTGGCCCTGACTCTAGAATTCCGCGCATTACTGTCCAAGAATCGGCAGGCCCGACACAGGTGGCCGTGCGCTTCCCGGAGCTTCCAGTTCCGGCATCGGCTTGGCTTGGAAAAGGCGCCGCGTGGGTTTGGCAATCCAGCGCGCCCACCGATTCGAACTCTTCCGCCGTGCACTGTCGGCTGCAATGCCCGTGTTGGCATACATCTGCCGGTAGAGTTTTGAAATCATCACAAACGCCAGCTTTGATTTGAACGCCTTCACGCAACTGGCGCGCTTCCAAATGTTCTTTAAGCTGTAGAATTCGTCCCACACGCCCTGGGTTCGCATCCGGATTTCTTCCGAACTCATCGTCGGGTGTGACATATACAGCTTGGGCCTCTTCCAGCCCGGGATAAGCCAGTACCGGGTCAACGGCACACCATCAACGCTGCCGATCGTGTCGCCCTTTTCCTTCTCCCACTTCTGGAAATCTATGGTGCCGGGAAACGGCGTCATCATCACGAACTGCGCAAACGTCAGGTCGGCTCGCTGCGCCAGCTCCGACGTCGCCTTGAACGTGTCGGCCCGGTCTGTCTGAAGACCAAAAATGAAGCTGCCGAGAACGTGAACCCCGTGCGCGCGAAACGTCTTTAGCTGTTTCGCCAGATTATCTCCGGCCAGGTTGAAGTCCTTAAACACGGATTTCAAACCTTCCGCCGTAACGGCCTCAACGCCCACCAGCGCGCCTTTAATATTGGCGCGTCTCATCGCGTTAAGAAATTCTGGATCCTCGGCCGCTTCCATCGTGATCTGCGTGAAAAAGATCATGTCGCTCGGCAATTCGGACATCCGCTCCATCAGCTCAAACCGTTCGGCCCTCAGACCTTTGAGCTCGGCCACGCGAGCGGCATTCCCCTGCTTCTCGGCCAGTTGAATGTCAGTCAAAGTCACCGGATAAAAATTGTCATCCGCCAAAGCGATAAAGCGATAGCCCAAGCGCCGAAGGGCTACAATCTCTTGAATAACGATGTCGGTCGTCCGCTGCCTTGGCTTCTGGCCGTCGGTGCGCCACACGGAGCAAAACGAGCAATGCTTGGGGCAGCCGCGGACCGTCTGCACGGAGGCCCACATGTAGCTTCCAGGCTGAATCAGGTCCCAGCGGGCGGGCAATAGACCAGCGCCCTCCACGCGGCCACCCTCGTAGATCAGTTGTGGCGTCCCTTTCTCGCAGTCAGCAAGAACTTTGGACCAAACTTCGTCCCCGTCGCCCTTAACCACGGCGTGCGCCGCGCCCAGTTCGTGGAGTTCTTCCGGGTAGAGAGTGGCGTGAATGCCACCATAGACCACCCAGGCACCCTTTTCTCTCGCCTTGCGTCCAACCTCGATGCCCCGCAGCACATTGGCCGTGTGGACGCCGATGCCCACCACGTCACCCGGTTGGATTTGGTCGAAATCAATTTCCTTTAAGGTCTCGTCCACGAGGACCGGGTCTCCAAATCGGGCCGGAGTTGCCGCAGCCAACACAAATAGCCATCGCGGCGTAATCACCGCCGTGCCAAAGGCCACATCGCTCGGATTGACAAGGAATACACGCATCGTTCGTCGAGTCCCCTTCCTGATAGCCGGAAAAAATGGATGACCAAACGAACATCCCTCCGGCAGCACAGAAGACCCCTGATGATATCAGAAAACCGCTGACCTCAGGATCACCCCTCCGCCAGATGCACCGCCTTTTGTGGTCTACTGTTAGGAGCAAATGTCTGCGACGACAATAGTGAGTCCCGTCCAGGCAGTGGGACCGGAGGCAAGGAGGGTTCCTTGGGTACCGATCGCCCTGTTTGGCGCTCTTCTCGTGGCCGGATATTGGCCTGTCCTAAAGCGGCTGGCTGAAGTCTGGAGCGAGGACGAGGATATGAGCCACGGCTTCATCGTGGCGCCCGTAGCCCTTTATATCGCCTGGCTGAAGCGTGATGAATGGCTGTCATTACCAACTCGCTGGAGCTGGATCGGACTGGTCATTATGATTCTGGGCACTATGCAGCTCATTGTGGCCACTCTTGGGGCGGAATATTTTCTCGCCCGCACCGCTCTGCTGCTCACCTTATCGGGCATCTTCGTCTTTATCGGCGGCTGGCCACTATTCAAACAGTTCCTATTTCCATTGGCGATTCTGGCTTTCATGATCCCCATTCCCGCGATCATTTATAACCAGCTCACCTTCCCCTTGCAGATGTTTGCCAGCCAGGTGGCCGAGCGCGCGCTCGATGTCCTCGGCGTCCCGGTCTACCGCGAAGGCAACATTCTCGAACTGCCCAGCCAAAGGTTATCCGTCGTCGAAGCGTGCAGCGGTATCCGCTCCCTTCTCTCACTCAGCTTTCTTTCGATGGCCTACGGCTTCTTTTCTGAAAGGCGCACCTGGCTTCGTTGGGTTCTCTTTTTCATGACCGTTCCGATCGCGGTTGCCACCAACGCCGGCCGCGTCACCGCCACCGGCCTGGTAAGCGAATTCAACCCCGAACTGGCAAAGGGCATCTTCCATACGATGGAAGGCCTGGTCAGCTGGGCCGTTGCCATGGTTCTGCTGGGCGGTTTCCACTTCGTCGTTACTCGCTTCCTGGGAGACAAGCCCCATGCCTCAGTCTGAGTCCGGCGATTTCGGGTTCTTGCGCCAACGCGGATTCCAGATTCTTCTGGCATTCCTCGCCCTGCACGCCGTTGCCTATTATTCGTTTCTGCGCCCGGAACCGCCTGTCGATGCCCATCCCTTGGCCGAATTTCCTCGCCAGCTCTCGTCGTGGTCGCTCGTCGAAGAACATCCAGTCGAAGCCGAAGTCCAAGCCGTGCTCAAGGCCGATGACACCCTCAACCGCACCTACAGCGCCACCAACAAACCCGTCCAGGCTGGATTGTTTGTAGCCTTCTTCCGTTCGCAGCAAGCCGGCCAGGCTCCCCACTCACCGAAGAATTGCCTTCCCGGTTCCGGTTGGGAACAGGTTAAGTCGGGCACCGTGCGCTTGAACATCGCCGGCCGCGCCGAACCGATCGAGGTCAACCGCTACATCGTCGCCCGCGGCGACAATAAGGCGATGGTTTTCTACTGGTATCAGTCTCACGGCCGCGTCGTGGCTAGCGAATATTGGAGCAAAGTCTATCTCGTTTGGGATTCCATCCGCCTCCATCGCAGCGATACGGCCCTCGTCCGTGTCATCGTGCCCGTGGTGGATGCCGATGAAGCAACCGCCGAAAAGACGGCTTCTGATTTCGTCGGCGACAGCTTCCAGCGCCTGGCCACCATTCTGCCTTCCTAGAACTCCATGAAACCCTCGGCGAAGTTTTCACCCTTCGTCGGCCCTGCTCACTATCGCTCGCGCCCCGGTCCCGGCCCCATCGCTTGGGCAATCAGATCCATCACCGTTCTCGGCGTCTTTCTCGCCCTGATACTCATCACGCCCATCGATATCTGGTGGTCCACCGCCTTGGCGAGCCCCTGGGAAACCGCCTCCACAGGCACCCTCATCATCCTCAGCGGACCCAGTGCCGATGGCGGCCCCCTGCTTGCCGACAGCTCCTATTGGCGCGCGCTCTACGCCGTGCGCAGCTGGCGCGAAGGTCACTTCGAACGCGTGCTCGCCGTCGGCCGCCCCAGCGCAAAGCAGATGGCCATCTTCCTCATCGCTTCCGGCGTCCCGGCCGACCGCATTGCCACGGA
>Ga0153915_10002994_pt1 | contig 15444 bp, 11 predicted proteins | sample Opewatmetagenome_2_FD_107003 | JGI IMG/M metagenome (GOLD analysis project Ga0153915, IMG submission 107003) | Freshwater wetland microbial communities from Ohio, USA - Open water 3 Core 3 Depth 3 metaG | ecosystem: Environmental > Aquatic > Freshwater > Wetlands | place: USA: Ohio, Lake Erie...
CACCCGAGGTATAGTAGACGATCCGCATCCAGAGACGTCAGCACGTGAAAAAGAACCTGAACAAGGATTGGCCGTCACCGCTTGCGGGCAGAGTGGCCCAGCCGGTTCCAGCGATATCCTCCATGGACACGACCTTGTCGAGGTTATCGAGATCCCGGTCGTCGATGAGGGTGATCTTGCGGCTCAGGATCGCGACGAACCGGCTGGGCCCGTAGAAGTAGCCCGGATTCGTGTTCGCGGTTGAGGCGTCCAGGCCATAACCGACCGGGGAGCTGAAGTCCGAGTTGAGACGCAGGACCTTGAAGCCGGCCGCTCCGAGCCGGTTGGCCACGTACAGGTAGGGGGACTTCACCAGCACGTCCCACGGTTCGTTGAGGTTGGCGCCGTAGACGGCGAGGACGGTTTGACCAACCGGATCGTAGCGGAACACTCGGTTCACCCCGCCGGCGTTCTTTCCGGCGATGAGAATCTGGCCCGCCTCGTCCACCGCCATGCCCTGGATGGTCTGAACCGCCTCGACCCCGACGGTGACATCCCGAGACACCGCTCCGGAGCCGTCGAGGTTCGCCCGATAGATCTTGCGCGGAGGTGTCAGGGTGGCGCTGGCCGCATAGTAGACCAGGTCACGCACCCGGTCCACCGTCACCGCCACGATGCCGTAGTCGTACTCAGGCTCCGTGAACTTCAGGCCGCCGGCCCCGGTCACGTCGTTGACACGGATCACGCAGTTGTCGCCCATTCCGCTGCCGCCGACACTGTTGCCGATATACATTCGGCCCTGGCGGTCGAAGTCCACGTCATAGGGGCGGAAGCGCGCGTCCAGCAGGCCTATGCCGGCGATGCCGCTGCCCACGAGCGTGAGCACACCGGTGCCCTGAATGTCGGCATACTGCACGATCCGGTTGTTCAGATAGTCCGGCAGGACGATCTGCGTATCGGCGAGAACGGGATCCAGCAGGAGATCGCGGGCTTCCCCGGGCTGCAGATCCACGGTGGCTTCTCCGATCAGAGTGGCGGAGACCGTGTTCAGCAGCAGGGAGATCGTACGGTTGGCGCCGGACGGTATTTCCAGCGTGACTTCGCTCGAGCTGAGGTTTATCTGCTGAATGATCGGGGCCATCCCCGGCCCGGTGACAACGACGGCGATGGAGACGAGCCCTGCCGGCACGTACTTGGGAACCAGGCTCGCCCTGGCCACGTTGCCAGCCGGGGGCGTGTAGTAACAGCCCGCCAGCGCAAGGATGGCTGCCACTACAAGCGCAAAACGAAGGATTGCTTTCATGGCCATGCTCCTGCTCACTGCCAGCGGATCGTGACCGTGGCGTTCAGGATCGGCGGGGGCTCGCTCGGGGCACCGTCTTCGGTCGGCGCGGTGGACGTGGCGATCTCGGTAGTCGAGCCGAGCTCCTCGTCTCCCGAGGTGGGCGCCTGCTGCCCGTCCGTGGAGCTCTGCTCACCCGCCGCCACGCTGCGGCTCTGGCCCACGGAGTTGTAGAAGAAAACCTGGCCGTTGATCACTTTCACGACCAGCCCGTCGAATTCGAACTCCGTCCCCCGCACCGCGGCGGTGGAAACCGCACTTTTCAACGTGAAGTTCTGCTTCACTCCTGCCGTGGTCTTGAGCTCCGCCCGGACCTTGCCCACCTTCAGGAACAGCTCCGTGGACACGGTGCCTTCCGAGGCCACCAGGTCCTCGAGCTGCATGCGCGTCAACGGCTTCACCTGCAGCACCGCCGGGCCCAGCTCCAGCACGGCCGTGGAATTGAAGCCTGTGGTGATGAAGCTTCCCTTGGCGAGCTTGGTGCCGGCCTTCGCCGCAACCCAGGCTGTCGACCCAGAAGTCTTGATCTCCACCTTGCCCGTGGTTTCCTTCACGACCGCCTGGAGTTGGGCCGTCAGGACCGCCGCGGGGATCAGGACGAGCACGAGCAGCAAAACCGTCTTTTTCATCGGCAGTACTCCCGCAACTCGAATTCTATCCTAGAAGCTCACCGACGTCTCGATCCGCCCCTTGAAACGGGGCTGCGCGGCGGCGCCCGTGAACTCCGGACTGGGCAGAAACCCTCCCACCGAGAGGGAGAGTCCCAGGTCGGAAAAGGGCCGGAAATTCAGGACTACATCGATTTCGGCTCCCAGGTACGCGGCCCCCGCCGCGGCCGCAAGCCCGCCCTCCGAGATCGCGCCGGCACCAGGACGGATGAACACCAGGGCCTTCAGCAGCGTCTGCAGGCTTTCATGGGGCTTGAGGGAGTAGCTGGCTTCCAGCAGCAGCAGGTTCCCCAGCCGCGGAGCAAAAACCAGGCTGAGCTCCTCCTGGGAGATCGGAACAAACATCATGGAGTAGCCCGCCGTATTCCCCTCGAGGAAGGTGCTGTTGTCGGGATCCCCGCTCGAGAAGACGCCGCGGATCTCCGCTCGGCTCGAAAGGCGTCCCTCGAAGAAGTAGCGCACTCCCAGGCCGCCAAGGAACGCCACGATGGGCTGGTACTTCCAGGACGAAGAACCGGACTGGGAGAAATCGCCATAGGAGAGCGTGGTGCCGGTCTCGAAGTAGAAGAAGGCGTCGTAGTACAGCGCCGGGACGATGGGACCTCCCAACCCCACCCCAGCGTAGTAGGTATCCAGCCGTCCGCCGTACAAACCCGCGGGGCTCGCCTCGGTGGTTCCTTCTGGAATCAGCTTCGCCCCAGGCCGCAGGTCCTGCTGGGCGAGGAACGAGATCGTCAGGTCCTGCCGGGCGAAGAGCTGGGGGAACACCACACCCACCGTCTCGATCAGCCTCGGAGCGGCAAAAAAAACCTCGGGCATCGTCTGCTCGGCCGAGTCCGTGTTGGTCATGATGACGGTGGAAACGGGTTTCAGCATCAGCCCGGAAAAGCCGATGCCCGCGTTCAGTACCATGAAAGGCAGGGCCACCTGGAATCTCATCCCGTCGAGGGTGTGCGCCATGACGTGGCCAGTGAAATCGGAGAACGCTGATCGGCCTGCGACGGCTTGAACGCGTGGACCCAGGCGCAACTCTGTTTTCAGGTAGTCCACGTCGAACAGATAGGGGCGCACGGGCGGCGTGGCTGCGGTGTTGTAGCTGAAGGCATAGCTCCCACCGAAGGAGAACGTGAGCCACGGTACCGGCTTCGCCCCGAGCCAGAGGGCCAGCCGGTCCCGCTGGTCGAAGTTGAAATCGGGGACGAGGCCCAGGGTCGTGAGGGTCTCGCCGCCGCCGCCCCAGTCCCAATCCGCCGCACCGGCGCTCGCGGCCAGGAGCAATCCGGCAGCGGCCATGATTCTCATTCGCAGGCGGGCGCTCATGAACGGTCCTCCGCGACCTCCATGGCGTTGCCGAGCAGCCGCACGGCCTCGACTCCGCTCAAGGAACGACCGGGGTAGGCGTTGCCCACGATCCAGCCCCGCCAGGCGAGCTCCCGCGCGGCGTAGCGCGGGATGGGAAGAAGGCGGTAGAACAGCCCGCCGGACAATCGGAAAGCCTTCATCAGCAGAACCGAATACTCTCCCAGGTCGATAGGATCCTCTGCGTTGCGAACGTCGATCTTCCACAGCTCATCCGCGGCTTCGGCCGGAGTTGCGCCCTCGGGAAGCTTGTTCACGGCGGTGAGCACCAGGTAGGCCGCCTGGCCGTAGGTCACGGCGGGTGAGTCGAGGATCTCGTCTAGTAGCTTGTTGGACTGGGCATCCACGGACAGGTTGACCCCGACGACCAGCAGTGCCAGCGCCCATGCAAGTTTCATAGACGCTCCTTTCAACTTGGAATATGCGCATAGTATACTACGGGATCGCTGCGGCCGTAAGTCGGTCTTTCCCAGGGAGGGGTCATGAAGAAGAGGAAGCTCGGGATCGACCTGCTGATTCCCCTCATCGTCGCCGGGGCATTCGCCCTCCTGAACCTGGTCGATTTCTACCGGCTCGCGGAGAACCGGGTCTATGACCTGTTCCTGCACCTCAAACCGGCGGTGCCGGAAAGCAAGTCCCTGCTGTTCCTGGACATCGAGGATTCGGCGATTGCCCGGGTGGGCACCTATCCCTGGAGCCGGGACATCATGGCCGATGGCCTCATCGTCATGAAGGAGTTTGGCGCTTCATACGCCGTCTTCGACATCGAGTACGTGGACAGAAGCCCCCGGGGAGTCAACGCGGATCTGCTGGAGGTCGAAATACCGGAGTTGTTCGGCCGGGAGTTTGCCATGATCGACCAGAACGTCCGCGACCTGTTCCAGGCGCTGCGCCGGGGAACCATCGCCCTGGGTGAGGCACAGGACTACATCGGGCAGCTCACCGAGCTTACCGCTTCGTCCCGGCAGGTACTGCTGCAGAAGGTGAACGAGATCGCCCGGGACAATGACAGCTACCTGGGCAGGGCGGCGAAGGTGTTCGGGAACGTCTTTTTCACCGTCAACATGGTGCCGGAACCGGAGGAAAACGTCAGCGAAGAGCTGCGGCAGTATGCGCTCCAGAACATCGCCATCCGCAACATCCGCGTCGCCCCGGACTACCCCCACGTCGCGGCGGACATACGTCCGGCGATCCTGCCGGTGCTCAAGGGAGCCAAGGGAGCTGGATTCCCCAACGTGATCGTCGACGGCGACGGGGTGCGCCGGAGGATCGACCTTATTGAAGGCTATGGCGGGCGCTGGTTCGCCCAGCTCGGTTTCGTCGCCCTGCTGGACTGGCTGGGCAACCCGGGGCTCGACGTTCAGAAGAATAAGATCGTGCTCAAGGGAGCGGAGCTCCCAGGCAAGGGAAGACGGGACCTCGCCCTGCCGCTGTCCGAAGACGGTCACTTCCTGATCAACTGGCCCAAGAAGGGCTACCTGGAGAGCTTCCGACATTTGAACTTCTGGTCCCTGGTCCTGCACAAGCGCCTTGAACAGGACCTGCTGCACAATCTCAAGATCATGGAGGATTCCGGATACCTCGGCTACTTCCAGGGCAGTTACAAGCTGATGGACCCATACCGCTACGCGGAGGACATCCTGCGGGAGATGCTGGAGGGAGGGGATCCCGCCAGGATGCAAGAGTACATCCAGGCGCGGGCCACCTTCTTTCGGGACCTGGGTGAGTTCCTGTCGGGCAAGGTCGAGACGGAGCTCCTCGCCAGGATCGACGCGCTGTTGGCTTCCCGGGAAGTAAGGGAAGCTCAGAAAGCCGGCTATCGCCAGATCCGCGAAGAGATGCCCGGGGTTTTCGGCGCCACCCGCGAGCTCTACAACAGCCTCGCCGCCACTCGCGCCACGCTCAGAGAGCAGCTGGCCGGCTCCTTCTGCATCATTGGCTGGACGGGGACGTCGACCACCGATGTAGGGGTGAATCCTTTCGAAAAGGAGTACATGAACGTCGGCACCCACGCCTCGGTGGTAAACACCATCCTGAGCGGCCTTTTCCTGGACAGCCTGCCGTGGTGGATCAGCGCCCTGGCGGCCGGGGCGCTGGCGATGGCCGTCTTCTTCCTGATCCGCCGCATGCAGCCGCTGGCGTCGATCCTGATCGGCCTGGGCTTCCTCGCTGCATTCGCTGCCGCCGGGGTGGGCCTCTTCATGGCCACGGGGATCTACGGCAACATGCTCACGCCCCTGTTCAGCGTGTTCTTCACCCTGTTCGTCGTGATCATGTTCAAGTTCCTCGTGCTGGAGAAGGAAAAGAGCTTCATCCGCAACGCTTTCTCGCACTACCTCTCCACCGACGTCATCAACGAGCTGATCACGGACCCCTCCAAGCTCAACCTCGGCGGCGCGAAGAAGGACCTTACCGCGATGTTCACCGACGTGCGAGGCTTCTCCTCGATCTCCGAGGTCCTGGACCCGACCGACCTGGTGAGGCTCCTCAATGCCTATCTCACGGAGATGTCGAACATCATCCTCGAGCTACGCGGCACGATTGACAAGTACGAGGGTGACGCCATCATCGCCTTTTTCGGCGCCCCGATCGTCTACACCGATCACGCGGCGCGGGCCTGCTCGGCGGCGGTGCGGATGAAGAAGATGGAAAGGCAGCTCAACGAGCACTTCCAGGCTGAGAAGTTGAGCCCCGCCCCGCTGGTCACCCGCATCGGCATCAACTCCGGCGAGATGGTCGTGGGCAACATGGGCACGGCTCAGAAAATGGACTACACGATCATGGGGAACTCTGTGAACCTGGCCGCGCGCCTGGAGGGGGTGAACAAGCAGTATGGCACCTGGATCCTGGTGAGCGAGGCAACGCACCAGGCGGCAGGCGAGCAGTTCACCATGCGCCAGATGGACCGCGTGCGCGTCGTCGGAATCCAACAGCCGGTACGGCTGTACGAGTTGATCGAAGAAAAGGCCGACGTGGACGCGAAGACCCTGGAGGCTGTCGAGATCTTCCATCGGGCGCAGGCCCTCTTCGAAAGCCGCCATTGGGGGGAGGCGGCCGGGCTTTTCGAGGAGGTCACTCGGCTCCTGCCCGGCGACGGTCCGGCCGAGCTTTTCCTCAAGCGCTGCATGGATTTCAGCAAGAAGCCGCCCGCGGAAAACTGGGACGGCGTGTTCAGTCTGACGGTCAAGTAAGGCCGTTGCACAGTCCGACAGCGATCGGCGGCCCGCAAGACCCTCGAGACTACGGCAATTCTGGTGCGGAGCAGGGCGGCCTGATGACCAGTTTCTGCGTGCAGGGCTGGATCGGGCCGGCGTCGCGCTGTTCCAGAACGAGGTGCCGCGCCCTCCGGCGAATCGCCCGCGAGGGCAAGGTGCCGAAGCACGCCTCGTGGGCCGACCGCATCACGCGCGGGGGCTGCTGGCCTAGGAGCCTGTCCCCGCAGCACTGGCAAAGCCCGGAACCCCGATTTCCGTTGACGACGTCTTGACACAAGGTGTACCTTTTCTGAGTAAGCGGTAACGTTAACGGAAACGGTAAAACCGCATTTCAGGAGGAGGAGGCCGCCATGGCGCCAAGACGAATCGTGCCTTTTGTCATCCTTGCCGCGTTGATCGCGGCAGGCAGCGCGTGGGCTGCACCCGTTTCGCTCACCCTGTGGACGCACACGCATGCTCCGGCGAATGCCTACATCACGAAGCTGATCGCCCAGTACCAGTCCGCCAACCCCGGGGTCAAGATCGCCTATGAGCCGGCAGCGGACAACAACACCTACGAGGACAAGGTGCTCACCGCCCTGGCGTCCGGCGGCGGTCCGGACGTCTTCAACGAGGGGCTGAGCTCCATGTATACCTTCGCGGGGCTGGACCAGCTCGCGGAGGTCACCCCGGACGTCCTGAAGGCCATGGGCTACTCGTCCCTGGCCGCGTTCAAGAACGACTACATCCCCGGCATCATCGACAAGCTCCTGTACCAGGGCAAGCTGTACAGCGTGTACCGCGAGTTCAACATCTTCGGCCTGATGCTCAACAAGAGCGCCTTCAAGCGCGCGGGCCTGGACGCCACGAAAGACTACCCGAAGACCTGGGGCGACATGCTGCTCCTGGCCAAGCGCCTGACCATGTGGGACGGGGACAAGCTGGTGCAGACCGGCATGTACCTGCCTCAGTGGGGCGCCGACTGGACGTTCATCCCCATGCAGAGCCTGTTCCTGCAGAACGGCGCGAGCGTCCTGAACGCGGACAGCACGGCGTCGGCGATCACCAGCGACGCCTCCAAGAGGACGTTCGCCTACTTCCGCTCGCTGGCCCGGGCGGAGAACAACGCGCCGATCAAGTACGCCGACGACGTGTGGGCGCGCTTCGCGCTGGGAGACGTGGCGATGTACGTGGCCTCCACGTGGACCATGCCCCTGCTGAAGGACCAGGCCAAGGGGGACAAGCGCTTCTCCCCGTCCAACTTCGTCGTGGTCCCGTATCCCAAGGTCCCCGGGGCCGACCGGGTGCACAACCCCATCCAGGCCCTCGTGTGGAGCGTGAACGCCAAGAGCGAGAACGTCGGCGCGGCGTGGAAGTTCGTGCAGTGGATGACCTCGGGCCCGCGGGCGGTGGGCTGGTACAACGACGTCGGTTACCTCCTTCCCACGAAGGCCATGACGGACCTGGGCAAGAAGGACGCGGACGTGGCCAAGTACCTCGAGCTGGCCAAGGACGCCGACGTCCTGTTCGCCAACCCGAAGTACAACGAGATCGGGGCGGCGGTGTACAGCGCCTGGCAGGCGGCGCTCACCACGGACAATGACATCAGCGGCATCCTGGCCGCGGCCGACCAGCAGATCAACGACGCGCTGAGCAAGTAGCGTCCCGGCACGGCGGAGCGCGGCCGCGGACCCCCCGGGGGACCGTGACCGCCTCCGCCGTTTTCTCTATCCTGTTCTCATCGGCTTGCAGCATCGGGAGGGCGCGTGGCGCTGTCACGGCACAGGTTGTTCCGGCGTCCCTGGGACCGGTGGGGCCTGCTCTTTCTCCTGCCGGGCCTGGTCTTTTTCGCCGCCATCTTCGTCTACCCCACGCTGCGGACCATCAACGTCTCCTTCACGGACTACAACCTCCTGCAGCCCCCGAAGTTCACCGGCCTCGCCAATTACGCCACGCTGTTCAAGCAGGGGATCTTCCTCGATTCAGCCAAGGTCACCGCGGTCTACGTGCTGGTCATCGGCGTGCTGAACTACGTGCTCCCGTTCGCCATCGCCATCGCGCTCATGGCCTCGCGGCGGCTGGTCAGCGCGGGGCGTGCGCTGTACTTCCTGCCGGTGATCCTTCCATGGGTGGTGGTCTCCACCATCTGGCGGATCTTCTACCTGGCGCCCGGCCCCATCAGCTCGCTCCTGGGCCTCCTGGGGATCCGCTACGCGGCAAACCCCCTCACGCAGCCGTCCACCGCGCTGCTCGGGATCATCATCATCGCGATGTGGAAGACGTTCGGCTTCTACGTCGTGCTGTTCCTCACCGGGCTGTACGCGATCCCCGAGACCTACTACGAGGTGGCGGAGATCGACGGGGCCAACGCGGCGCAGCGCTTCCGCTACGTCACGTTCCCGCTCATGCGCTCCACGAGCCTGTTCATCGCCACGGTGAACTTCATCGGCGCCATCAAGGAGTTCGACCCCTTCCAGGTCATCACGGCCGGCGGGCCGGCGCGCGCCACCTACGCCACCACCCTCTTCATTTACGAGACCGGGTTCAAGTTCCTGAGGATGGGCCGCGCCGCCGCCGCGTCCCTGCTCCTGTGCGCGGCCATCATCCTGGTGACCGTGGTGCAGTTCCGGGTGTTCCGCCCGGCGAGGGACTGACGATGCGCGCCCCGGACCCCGGCCGCCGCATCCTGGGACGGATTGTCCGCCGCCTGCTCTCCGTCATCCGGGTGGCCCTCCTGGTGGCGCTGGCCGTGGCGGTGCTCATCCCTCTGTACTGGGCCATCTCCTCCTCGTTCATGGCCAAGCCCGAGTTCGTGTCCGTCCCGACCCACTGGTGGCCGCAGGCGCCGGACCTGAGCTCCTACCGGACACTCTTTGCCCAGCAGCATTTTCCGCGCTACTACCTCAACAGCATCATCGTCTCGGTGGTGGTCGCGCTCTCCGTGGTCTTCTTCTCCACGCTCACGGGCTTCGCGGTCTCCACGAAGTATTCGTTCGCCGGCAAGAGCGCCTTCTTCGGCTTCATCCTGGCCACGATGCTGCTGCCTTTCGAGCTCATCATGATCCCGCTGTACATCATGATGCGCACCCTCGGCCTGCTGAACACGTACGCCGCCATCGTGATCCCGGGCCTGCTGAACGCCTTCGGCGTGTTCCTCCTGCGACAGGCCGTCAACGAGATCCCCAACGACTTCCTGGACGCGGGGCGCATCGACGGGGCGCACGAGGTGGTGCTGTTCACGCGCATCGTGATCCCCATGGCCATGCCGGTCATGGCGGCGCTGCTGGTGTTCACGTTCGTGGGGATGTGGAACAGCTACTACTGGCCCCTGGTGGTGATCAACTCCGAGCCCAAGCGGACCCTCACGCTGGCCGTGGTCTTCATGCAGGGCTTCTTCGCCGTCGACTACCCGCTGATCCTGGGATCCGCGGTGCTCGGTTCCGTGCCCATCATGCTCGTCTTCGCCTTCTCGCAGCGGTTCTTCATCCGCTCCATGACGCTCTCGGGCCTGAAGGGCTGATCGCCCGCCCGCTCGACCCGATCAGGGCGATGAGGGCGGGGCCGGCCGGCAGGTTTTACAGCGACTCCCCCCACAGGATCCGGGGCTCCAGCTCGACGACCGGGACGCCGGCCGCTTCCTCGCGAGGCTCCACCAGCAGGGAGAAGGCTGCTTCTCCCATGCGCTGGATGGGGTACTCCACCGTGGAAAGCCGGGGGGAGATGTAGCGCAGGGCATCGATGGAGTCGAAGCCCATGATGCCCGCGTCCCGCGGCACGTGTACGCCGCGCGTGCGCAGGTCGGTCAGGATCTCCAGGGCGAAGATGTCGCTGGCGCAGATCACCGCGGTGCGCGCGGCTGCCAGGTCGAGGCGCCGCACCTGCTCCACGTAGTCGGCACGGGAGAACAGCGCGACCTGCACGCCGGGGGACTCCGCGGCCGCCTCCTGCAGCCCGGCCCAACGCTCCTGGATCTCGTAGAGGTTGATGCGGGCAGGGAATGCGTCCAGCGGTCCGACGTAGGCCAGCCGGCGGTAGCCCCGGGAGAGGATCTGCCGCGTGGCCTCCCGCATGATGGCGCGGTCCGTGAGGCCGACGAAGGGCCAGGCGGGGGAGACCTTGTTGGCAATGGTGACCACGGGCCGGCCCAGGCTCCGCAGGAAGTGGTCGAACCCGGGATCCACGCTCGTGGGAAACAGCAGGATCCCGTCCACGTTTCGGCCCGCCATGTGCTCCAGCGCGGTGCGCTCGCGCTCGGGGTCGCGCCGCGAGACGGCGATCTGGATGAAGTATCCCTTCTTCCAGGCGGTTTCCTGGATGGCGTTGACGAGCTCGGCGAAGAACTCGTTTTCCAGGTCATGGACGATCAATCCCACGTCCCAGGTACGCCTCGTCTTCAGGGCCCGGGCCACGATGTTGGGCTTGTATCCGTGCTCCCGGGCGGTGGCGAGGATCCGCTCCCGCGTTGCCGGGCGGATGCCCGCGCGGTCCCGCAGCGCGCGGTCCACCGTGCCCACCGAGACGCCGCACAGGCGCGCGAGGTCCTTGATCGTGATGGCCATCATGCGCCTCCCGCACCGGGGCGCCGGGTCTGGTCGGCGGGCCCGGTGCGGATCTGCACGACTTCCCAGAGCGCCACGCGGTCCACGGTGATCTCCCATCCCACGTCCGTCTCCCGCAGGCTCACCGGGGACTTCTCGCGAAGGGTCTCGACGCCCACCACCCGCCGCCCCCGCACGAGGATGCCAAGATCGTGGACAGGGACCTCTTCTTCCATGTACTCGTAGGACCGCTCGAACGCCCCGTCGTAGATGTCCATCATACCGCAGCAGAGGGAGGGCTCGATGCTGGGGTTGAGCAGGTGCACCCAGGTGACGTCACCGGACTCCACGATGGAGAAGTCCATGCGCATGGGGATCCGAAGCTCCCAGGCCGGCGCCGGGCATCTGCGTGAAACGACTTCCCGCAGGATGCCGCGCAGCTCCCGCGAAGGCTCCTTGGCGTAGTGGCGGAACAGCGGCTGCGGGAACACTGCCAGCGCGCCTTTGCCGAGCGGCACCTCGACCATCGCCGGTACGCCGGCGGGGCGGTGCGAAGAGGGCAGGTTGTTGTGAAAGAACCGTGTCGGCCTAGTCTCGCACAGCGGCTCGATCACCTCGCCCCACGAACCCCGCGAGGCCTGTGTACCTTGCGAGGCGGAGAGCGCCGTGTAGCGGCCGCGCACCAGCAGGTCCCGCCCGCCGACCCCCGGGAGACGCAGGTACGACAGCGAGTATTCCGCCGGCTTCCCCGTGACGATCCCCAACCCCTCCATGGCGCGGGTGACGTCCGGATCCCCGCCGATTCCTCCCGCCGCGACGAGCAGCCCTCCCTGCCGCGCGTAGCCGTGCAGGCGCTCCCACTCGGCTCCGGTGAGCCCGGTGGCGCCCGGCAGGACGAGCACGGGCACTTCCGCGGGATGCGGCAGCACGCCGCGTTCATCGAAGGTGAAGTCCACGGGCAGGCGCATGTCGCGGAACATCCGGAAAGCGCCGCAGATGTCCTTCACGAAATCCCGCTGGTCCGCCGAACGGTCCTTGGCCTTCTGCGAATGGTAGACCGATGCGTAGCGGGCGTGCCGGCCTTCCACGGTGCGCGAGAGGGCGGAGATGTCCCCGAAGATCCCGCGCAGGTCCCCGCGGTACAGGGAGGTGTCGAACCGACCCGTGTGGGAGGGCTGGTCGTCCACGGTCACCGCGGCGCCGTGCGCGAAGACCGAGAAGGCTTCCCAGGAGAGGTAGGCGCGGGGCTTTCGCGTGAAGTCCCACGTGTTGATGCCCGTGCCGATGAGCGCCTCGAAGGGCCGGCCCTCCGCGGCGCTGCGCAGGAAGATCGGCAGCATCGAGGTGGAGCGGATGCCGGTCCAGTCCGAATAGGCTTCGCCCGTCAGGAAGTCCGCCTGCGCGGTGGCCCCTATGGCCCGGCTTCCCATGGCCGTGGAGGACCACGGATAGCCCCAGTAGTTGTTCGTGAAGACGAGCCCCGGCGCGGCCTGCTTCAGCGCGGCGCGCATCCGCTGGTAGAAGCGCTCCACGATCCCGTAGCGGAACTCCAGGAACTCCGGGTAGCCGGCCTCGTTGGGCGATGAGGGCAGCGGCCGGCCGTGCGCCTGCAGGAACGCCTGGCGGCACCGGGGGCAGTAGCAGTAGCCGTCCCCCACGATGGTCATGTCCAGCCACAGGCCGTCCACCGGTTTGGAGGCGATGCCGAGCAGGTGCCGCTCCACCACGTCCGCATATGGCCCGTTGATGCACAGCGTGCGCCACCGTGGGGTTCCCTGTCCCCGCAAGCCGGCCGCGGTCTCCGCCAGCCAGTCCGGCTTCTCGTCCGCGAACCGCTCGTCCCAGGAAACGGAGTAGTAGGCCAGCGGCCTTACCCCGCCCCTGTGCAGCCGCGTGCACACTTCTTCCAGCAGGTCGGTGGCGCCGAGGCCCGGGTGCAGGCGCTCGCCCTCCAGCCGGGTGTAGAAGTTGCCGTACTGGCACTTGGCGAAAATCACCGCGGAATCCGCGCCCGTCCCGATGATGGAGTCCGCCAGCTCCTCCGGGTCAAAGGACTCGGCGATGCCATCGCCCGGCCAGGCCGGCAGGTGCATGTCGAAGAAGATCCGCCGGCGGCTGCGCGCGAGCCAGGAGGGGGCCGGGCTCATGCGCGCGGCCTCACGCAGCGGAAGCCCACCGTGGCCAGGCGGTCGATGCCGTCCGCGAGCAGGGGGACTTTTTCGTGCACGCCGCAGGGCTGGGCGCCGCTGGCCGTGTACCAGATGCTGCCCGTGACGCGCAGGTGGCAGCCGCCCCGGACCATGACGTAGCGCATGTGCCCGTCGTCCCGCTCGCTTTCCGTCCATTCCCAGGTGTTGCCGCAAAGGTCCAGGACGCCCTCGGCGCTGGCACCCGCGGGGAACGCCTCGACGGGCGTGGTGTCCGCCGAGTCGCCATTGCACCGACGAGGGTCGAACTCGCTGCCCCATGGCCACCCGTTCCCGGCCGGGCCTTCCGCGGCCCGCTGCCACTGCGCTTCGGTGGGAAGCTGCAGGTGCGCCCAGGCCGCGTACGCCCGCGCGTCGTCCAGGGAAACCCAGGTCACCGGGTGATCGCGCGTGTCCTCCGGCGGCACCCAGCGCCAGGGTTCCCGGTCCGTTCCGGGCGGCCTTCGCCAGTCTGCCAGGAAGTTGTGCATCCCCGCGGGCCGGTAGCGGGACTCCACCAGGAACTCCAGGAAGCCGGCCTTGGTGACCGGCACGCGGTCCATCTCGTAGTCGTCCAGCCAGAAGTACTGGTCGGGAACCGCCTTGGCAGTGGGATGCGAGATGTCGGCGTAGGTGCCCCCTTCCATCACCGGCTGCACCGCGCGCCGCACCCTCATCACGTAGCGGCCGCCTCCGATCTTCTGCATCCGGCGGACCGCAGCCGTGTTCCCCCGCCTGCGCCGGACCGGCTGCGGAGCGCGCTCGGGGACCGGGCGCGCCTGGTAGGCATCCAGGGTCACGGGGCGATGACGCTGGGGCTCCCCTGCGTCCGCGGGGAGCTGCAGCGCTCGAGCCGGGCCGCCGGCGGCCACACAGCCGAGCCCTCCCGTTTCCAGGGAGCAGCGCAGGGTCCTTCCGTCCGAAGAGCGCAGATCCCTGCCGTTCCACACGTCCACGAAGTCCATGGGGCACCCCTCGGGAAGGCGCAGCGTGATCTGCTCGGAGCGTCCGGGATTCGTGTTGTACAGCGTATAGAGGACGGCATCGCCGAGGTGCCACTCCATGGCGTACACGCCAGGGACTCCAGTCGGGACGTAGGGCTCCCAATCCGGATCACGGAAGAAATCCTCGTACGCTCTCAAGATCGCCGAGGTCTTCTTCAAGAGCATCCGGTCATCGTCACTCCAGGGGTTCCACCAGCCGAAGACGTTCTCCCAGACCACGTGGCCGGTCCCGTGCAGGAACGCGGCGGCGAGCTCCTGGGCGTGCGAGCGCGCGTAGCGGTCGATGAGCCGGGTGCAGAACCTCGGGTCCAGCCACTTGTGGACCAGCGCCAACGGCGGGCTGGGCACGGTGAATTGCTGCCAGCACCCGCTCACCCGCGCAAGGTCGGCCAGCGGGGGAATCAGCTCGGGACAGACTGCCACGTCCGCTCTCGCTCGGCGCAGCGTGTCCAGCAGGCTGCGATCCGTGGCCTCGATGGTGTCCAGGAACACGCCGTCCGCGCCGGTCTGCACCAGGAACCACGCCAGGGTGTCCGCGTCCGGTCGGGGCTCCCGCCGGGTGCCGACGTCCCAGGGGTTGTAGTTGAGGAACACGCGCACCCCCGCTTCGTGCAGGAAGCGGATGATGCGGGTGAGCTCCGCCATTCCTCCAGGCAGGTCCCGGTAGTAGTCGAACTGGTTTCGCTGATCCAGTCCGAGCCGGGGGTAGCTCTGCCACAGGATGACCTCGTCCACCGCTCCGAAATCCGCGCGCGCATTCGCGAGGAACGCGTCGGCCCGGAATCCCCCGGCTTCCGCGTCGATGTACGCCTTCTCGTACAGGAGCCACTTGAGCGAGACCACGATCCGCCGGTCCCACGTCGGCTGCTGCCGGGTGCGCGGGACGCCCAGCTCGCTGCGAAGCTCGTCGCGCAGCGAGCGCAGCTTCCCGCGGAGGCCGCCGCCGTCATCGTCCATCACCGGCTGCCAGCTCATCAGGTACTGCTCCCAGCGCGTCCCGTAGCGCGGGAGCAGGGCGGGGAGCTCGCGGTGCAGGCGCTCGAGAACGGGATCGGCCTCCGTCATGCGAGCATCTCCAGGACCTGCGCGCGCCGCGGGAGCGAGGGGACCACCTCGGCCACGGTGCACGCGAGGGATCCGCAGCAGGCGGCGAAGCGCGCGGCCTCTCGCAGCG
>Ga0153915_10002995_pt1 | contig 15444 bp, 13 predicted proteins | sample Opewatmetagenome_2_FD_107003 | JGI IMG/M metagenome (GOLD analysis project Ga0153915, IMG submission 107003) | Freshwater wetland microbial communities from Ohio, USA - Open water 3 Core 3 Depth 3 metaG | ecosystem: Environmental > Aquatic > Freshwater > Wetlands | place: USA: Ohio, Lake Erie...
CTACGACTCGAAGACGGCGGAAAGATTGGATTCGGTGCTGGTCGACAGAGTGCAGGCGTTCGATTATCAGGGGTTGGCCAATGATCTGGCATCGCGGAAAACTGAGGCCTGCGGCGGCGGGCCTATCATGGCGGCCATGATCGCGGCCAAAAACCTGGGTGCCGATTCGGTGGACATCACCGGCTACGGCGACTCGGGGGATACGTCGGGGGATAAATCCAGCGTTGTCGGATATCTATCGGCAATCATCTATAAGTCAAGCTCGAGCAAGACCTATGATCTCGACTCCGATGAGGAGGAGATCCGCGACAATCCGGCATCGGGGATACAATTCGGGCTTTCGGGGGCCGATAAAAAAACGCTTCTGGCGATCGCCCGTCAATCGATAACCTCGAAACTCGAAAAAAAGGAAATGATTTTTTCCGAAGATATGTCCGGTCCCCTCATGGAAAGGCGCGGAGCTTTCGTCACGCTCACCATCGAGGGCAGGCTCCGCGGGTGCATAGGGACATTTGCTTCCGAAGACCCCTTATATCAGACAATCGCCCGCATGGCGCTGGAGGCGGCCTTCTCCGATCCGCGGTTCCCTTCCCTGGGGAAAGAGGAACTCGGCCTTTTGGATATTGAGATTTCGGTTTTGACGCCGATGATGAGGATATACGATCCGCAGGCGGTGGAGGTCGGCAGGGACGGGCTTTATATCAGGCAGGGAGTGTTCTCGGGAGTGCTGCTTCCCCAGGTACCGGTCGAATACGGGTGGGATCGCGTCAAGTTTCTCGAACAGACGTGCCTGAAAGCGGGATTGCCGCCCGACACCTGGAAAAGCGAAAAGGCGGAGCTATACACGTTTCAGGCCGAGATTTTTGGAAAGGAATGATCTTGGAGATATCCTACGTTAAGCGATCAAAAATGGAGCGATATCGCTCGATATTTTCTACTATAATGGTAATAGCGGCCGTGGCTGTTTTCGCGGCCGTCCTGATCGCCACCAACCGTCGCCCTCAAAATCCCGACGAGATATCGGCGACGGCGATCGGTCCCGAGCGTGTCGAGTCGGTGGAAATAGCCACTATCTATAAAGGCAATATCTCGAAAAACTCGAGCCTTTACGCCGAACTCTTGAATCTGGAGCTGTCCCGCGATCTCATAGCGAATATTACCTCGCAATTCTCCAGGATATTCAATCTGCGCAAATCACAGCCGGGCGATACGTTCCAGATTTTTATGGGATCCGATGAAAATGTCCTGGCGTTCGAGTACACCACCGGCGACTGGAAACGGTATCGACTCGATCGCGAGGGCGATCAGTATATCGAATCGGTGAGCAATATCGGCCTGGAGCGCACGGTCGAGTCGGTCGAGGGGAAAGTCGAAACCAGTTTATGGGATGCCCTTTCGCCGCTTTTGCCCGATATGGAGATATTTTTTGATATGGCCGACGTTTTCGGATGGGAAATTGATTTTCTCACCGAGCCTCGCATCGGAGACTCGTTCAAGATCATTTTCGAGGTTTTTCGCAAAGACAGTCTGTTTGTCAAGACCGGCAATATCATCGCCGCTGAATATGTGCTTGGAGGCGTTCCGCATCGAGCGTTCCTTTATACCGATCCCGACGGTCACAGGGATTATTATGACGAAAACGGCTATTCTCTTCGCAAGGCTCTGTTGAAATCCCCTCTGAATTATCGCCGGATATCATCGAAATTCTCGTACAATAGATTTCATCCCATCAATAAAATTTACCGGCCCCATCTCGGGGTCGACTACGCGGCGGCCATCGGCACACCGGTCGTCGCCGCCGGCGAGGGATACGTGCTTTTCAAAGGCCCCAAGCGAGGTTTCGGAAATTATGTCGAAGTCAGACATGCCAACAACATCATTACCTGCTACGGTCATCTCGAATATTTCGGCAAAGGGATTGCGGAAGGCCGCCGAGTCGCCCAGGGACAGGTCATCGGATACGTAGGCAATACCGGAGAAAGCACGGGGCCTCATCTCGATTACCGGATTAGGAAAAACGGGGAATATGTCAATCCGCTTAAGATGACCATCCCCGCCGCTATGCCGGTGAAAGATGAGTATAAAGAAAATTATCATACGATAGTAACCCAATATATGCCATATCTCGACAGCCGCAGTGCCGATAAGCTTCTGGCACAGCTCAATTGACATTTGGCGGATATGTCGATATATTGTTTTTATGAAAAAGGCGGTTCATCATACGTTTTTTCTGATTTCCACTATTCTGATTGCCACCGCCCAAACTTCGGGCGATACGTCCAGGTTACTTATTCTCGATTTTGACTGCAGCGGGAAAGCAGCCGGCCAATCGTCGTCGATAGGCCGCGCTTTCAGAGGCGACGTCCAGAAACAGGGTGGCCTGTTGGTTTCCCGCGATCTATTCGAAAAACTCATCAAGCAAAAAGGCCTCGATGAATCCGATCTAAACTACACTATTGATAAGCTCAAATCGCTCCTGCCGGCGCTTGGCGCCGACGGCGCGGTTTATGGCCATGTTTTTACATCGGAAGATATATTCACGATGGAGATTAGATATTTGGGCTCGGACGGCGACGCCCCCATTCTGTTCGATCCCGTCATCTGCGGGAGCCTGGACGATATTTATGCTGTACTGCCGGAAATGGCATCCATGATTTTATCGCCTGATAAGAATCCGCCATTCGTCGTTTCTGTCGAACCCGCTGACGGCCGGACCGATGTCGGCCAGTATGTGGAGATGAAAATCGTATTCTCCGAGCCGATGAATCCGTCGACGATCTCCGTATCAGCCATGCCCGAAAATATGTGGAGACGATACGGGGATATTATTTACCAGCATCAATCAAACAGCTTTATCGTCAAATTCCATCTTTACCCCGAAATAGAATACAAGTTTCAGATTAACGGCGATAATTCCAAGGGATTCAAAGACCTGGCGGGCAATCCGGCTCGGAAATTCACGTGGAGTTTTAAGACGGCCAGATAAGGTTCTGAAATGATTTCTGAAGTTAGCCAGATAAGCCTCAAGAGGAAGTCGATCATAATGGCCATCACCGAGGAAGGCGGCGTCGGCCCCAAGATGTTTCAGCAACTGTTGATGCGCCTCGGACCTCCCGAAGAGCTGCTTACGGCCTCGCCTGCTGATTTCGATGATTTCCCGCAGTTAAACGACGATAAAATCGACCTTTTGCTGAAATCCCTTGAAAACGTCGACGATTATACCGGCAGGATTCACGACTATCTGAGCAACGAGATCGAAATCCTGAGCATTCTCGATGATGATTATCCCGAATCGTTAAGAACCATCGATACCCCTCCCCCGCTTGTCTATTATAAGGGAAATAAGAAAGCTTGGGCGAAAGACTATATTGCCCTGGTGGGGACTACCAGAGCGACACAGGGAGGTTTGCGCCTGGCTGTCGATATCGCCAAGGAATTTGTAAAGAGAGGTTACGGAATCGTATCGGGTCTGGCGGCCGGCATAGACAGCGCGGCTCATCTCGGAGCTCTTAAGGAGAAGGGGATCAATATCGCCGTCCTCGGCTGCGGAATCCTCAATATTTATCCGGACGAAAATAGCTCGCTGGCCGATCTGGTCGCGGAGTCCGGTCTACTCGTATCCGAATATCTACCCTCAAAAAAGGTCAGCAAGCTCGGATTGGTGCTCAGGAATCGGATAATCTCGGCTCTTTCCAAAGCAGTCGTCGTAGTTCAGGTGGGCGACGAGACCCGCGGAGAGCTTCGCACGGCGGCATTTGCCTCAAAACAGGCTAAACCGCTTTTCTACGGCGATCCGGACGACGATCTGGATTACGAGAAGATCAGGGAATGGCCGGGCGCTATAATCAGATCGGTCGATTCGGCCGACGAAATCATTTCTTACATGGTCTAATCAATGCCATCGAAGACAGCGGACAGTAAGGATTTCAGCGAGTTCTATCTGATCGCGAAGGAGAGAATAGACAGACTTTGCGAGAAGATAGCCGCGCTTCGGATTACGGCTGGTGAGGCCATGGCGGCCTATGATCGCATCGAGGCCGATTTTCTTAAAGAGCAACCCGGGATGGCCGATTTATTTATAATGATATACAGAAGCAGGGTAGTCAGGCTTTGCGAACAATATCTCACCGGAGATAGTGTTGAACCGTAGAACGGAAAACGACCAGTTCCTTCAAATCAGGCAAAAATGTCGGCTGGAGGAAAGGGTCAAGGGAAGCAAATTCATCGCCTCCGCGGCCCCTGTTGAGACCGACGAAGAGGCCGTCAATTTTATCGGTGAGATAAAGAAGGAATTTCACGACGCCAGCCATAACTGCTGGGCATGGAGAGTCGGTATAGGCAAAAAGCTGAAATACCGTTATAATGACGAAGGCGAACCATCGGGGACCGCCGGCCAACCGATTTTAAAATCAATCGAATCAATCAATGTCTCTAATGTTTGCGTGGTCGTGACCAGGTATTTCGGCGGAGCAAAACTCGGCATGGGCGGCCTGATGCGTACTTATGGGCAGATCACCTTAGCCCTGCTGAGATCCAGCGAGCCGTCAAAAAAATACTCGGAGGAGTTTTTCGAATTTATCGTGGGCTTCGATTTCGTCAATGTCGCCCATTACATCGTCGAGAGTTTCTCCGCGGAATTGGAGGATTCCCAATACGGAGAGAAAGTCACGTTTCGCGGTAAGATTCGGGCCTCCAGGCTTCCGGAATTCAAAAGCAAGTTAATCGAGGCGACCAATGGCCAGATCGAATTCAAATAAAATTCCATGCGTGGGGCTCGGTTTGTGCGCCCTCGATTATTCCTTCGCCGTCGAGCGTTACCCGCGTCTCGACGATAAGATTGACGCTGTCTCTTTTTCTCGACAGGGCGGCGGGCCGGTTCCGACCGCTCTCTGCACATTATCCAAATTCGGGATAAAGACCGCTTTCATGGGCAAATGCGGCGCCGACCATGACGGCAGCGCCATACGCGACGAGCTCAGGCGGTTCGGTGTCGATACGCGCAAATTAATTCTCGATCTGGACTCCAGAACGCCGCGAGCGTTTATCATAGTGGATAAGGAAAGCGGCAAGAGGACCGTGATCCTCGACAGGTCGGCGTCGTCGGCGCTCTCCCCCGACGAACTCGACGCCTCTTTCATTCGGAAAGCCAATTACCTTCTTATAGACGGGCGTGAACCGGACGCCTCGGCGGCCGCCGCCGCCATTGTGAAAAAAGCCGGCGGAGAGGTCATAATCGATGCCGGTTCCCCGAGGAGAAATATCGGCGATCTTCTGGCTTTGGTCGATCATCTGGTGGCCTCGAACAGGTTTTCCCTGGATTTTACTCAGGAGGTCGATCCCGGCAAGGCGGCCCTGAAGCTCGCCCACATGGGATTCAAGTCTGTGGTCATCACGTCGGGGCATAGAGGTTGTGTCGGCGCCACCCCCGACGGCGAGCTTTATCAGCAGGAGGCTTTTAACGTAGACGTTGTCGATACGACCGGCGCCGGAGATGTCTTCCATGGCGCCTATATCTACGGCCTGATCCAGGGATGGGAGCTGTCGCAAATTCTCAAATTCGCCTCGGCGACGGCGGCCCTCAAATGCACGCGCCTCGGAGGACGGCGAGGCATACCGGAGCTCGGCGAGGTTCACGAACTGATCGATTCGTCTCGAACGACAGACGATTACATCAAATCCGAAAAAATCTCTTGACGAAATTCATAGCAAACAATGAAGAACATCTTTGTCAATATCGTCGAATCTATCATAATTGCATCGCCATAAGATCGCACGATGCATTATTCACCGAAGATGATTTTATTCCTTGTAATTTACGGTACTCGGAGATATTATTTTCGCTGAGAGAGAATCCTGCATGGATATTGCCATTTTAAAATTTCTCAACGTAACGATCTCCTCGGCGGTCCTCGATGATTTTTTTGTAATTATCTGCGATTTCAATATCTGGCGATGGCTTTTCGCTTTGATCGCGATCGCCCTTCTCTGGAAAGGAGGGGCAAAGGGACGCTGGGCAGCGGGGCTGGCAATCATAGCCGCGCTCATAATCGATCCGTCCATATACCGCGCACTCAAGCCGTTATTCGGACGTCTGCGGCCGTGTCATAATCAGGCCCTGGATTGGGTGCGCGCCGTGGCCGGCTGCGGAGGACGTTACGGTTTCCCGTCATCTCACGCGGCCAACGTCTTCGGGCTGGCTGTCATTCTTGGCGCGTTCTATAAGACCACGCGATATTATCTTTTGCCCATTGCCGCCCTTGTCGCCATAGGACGCGTATATCTCGGCGTTCATTACCCGTCCGACGTTCTGGCAGGAGCGGCGTATGGAGCCTTTATTGCCTGGGGAGTGATTTACCTTGCTGGAAAATTCGCCGGATTCAGATTAAAGAAATATCTCACATGGGGGTTTATAGACGGTCAAAAAGATCAAGATTACCAGAGGTGACATCACCGAATCGACCGCCGACGCCATAGTCAACGCCGCCAATAACCACCTGTGGATGGGTTCGGGAGTCGCGGGGGCCATCAAGCGAAAAGGCGGTCAGACCATCGAAAACGAGGCCATATCGAAAGGTCCGATACCTGTGGGAGAGGCTGTGGCGACAACGGCCGGAAATCTTCGCTGTAAAAAAGTGATCCATGCGGCGGCCATGGGACAGGATCTGATCACCGATGAGGGGAAAATCAGGGCGGCGACTCGCAACGCTCTTTTGCGGGCCGAAGAACTTGGCTTGGAATCGATCGATTTTCCCGCCCTGGGCACAGGCGTAGGGGGATTTCCCGTCGAGAAGGCGGCGGCCGTCATGACCGACGAAGCTATGAAATTTCTGGCAAAATCGATATCGATCAGAGTCGTCGGGTTCGTGCTTTTCGATAATACGTCATACGATTACTTCCGCAGGGAGCTGGGAGCCGAAATTGTCAAGATCCCGGAGCAATAAAAAAGACCCCCCGAAAACTCGACGGTCTTGAACAAATCAATATTTGAATCTAAAACAAAGAGGACGTCGATCCTATTTCAATTTCCTCAGCCAGCTATTGATTGTATTCACGTGCCCCTGTTCGACTTTCGACAGGTATATATACATCTCTCTGGCCGCCGGATCGTCGACTTTATCCACCTGGGACTGATATAGATCACGCGCTTCGTACTCCAATTCCAGGGCGATTTTCAGGATCGACCGCCCGTCGCTGGTGCTATCCAGGGCTTTGATCCTTTTCTCATGTGTTTCGGCCATATCCTCGGGAATCTCGGGAAGGCCTTCTCTCCGCATTATATCGTTATAGGTGACCCATTTTTCCGAGCGCACAAGGCTGTCGTATTCCCCTTCCAGCGTCTGATAATGATCTTTCTCTTCGGCGGCGAGTTTTTTCAGAAGATCGGATAACTCTTTGGAAGCTACCTTTTCTGCCCCTCTCTTGTAGAAAACGTAGGACGCCAACTCCGCGTTTATCCCTTTTGATAGAGCATCCAGAGCTTGTTGAGTGGACTCTTTCATTTAATTACTCCCTCGCGATTAAAAAGCCGGCCATACTTTTAACAGGTCGATAAAATACCCAAGCGGCTGCGATTTGTCAACCTAATGGACAAATCGTAAAATTAATAATAAAAACGCTTGCCAGTTAAGGCGGACTTTATTAACTAACAAAACTGTCGGATGTTTTTTGACATCGGACCTGATGTCGCAGCGAGGATATTGGCAGAAATAAGGTTGGTGCAATAATGGCAAAATCGACAATCGGCAAGATCTTCAACAACTGGATCACTCATCTGGGCGCCTTTCTGGCGTCGGCCACAACGCTCATAATTCTCTTCTTCCTTATTTTCAACATATACGCCGGCCTGGATAATCCTTACGTCGGTATATACATTTATCTCATATTGCCTCCCGTTCTTTTCATCGGCCTGATACTGATACCCGTGGGGATGTACCGCAACTGGCGCAGATGGCAGAGAACCGGAGAGCTTTCTTACCGGAAATGGCCTTATATTGATTTCAACAAACGCTCCCATCGGATTCCGGTGATTATATTCGTTCACGTGGCCATACTCGTTGCCCTGGTGGCCGCGGTGGTCGGTTATCAGGCATTTCATTATACGGAATCGGTGGAATTTTGCGGAAAGCTTTGCCACTCAGTGATGCAGCCCGAATATGTGGCCTATCAAAATTCGCCGCATGCCAGGGTACCATGTACGGCCTGCCATGTCGGCGCCGGCGCCGGATGGTACACGAAATCGAAATTGTCGGGGCTTTATCAGGTATACGCGGTCAACGCGAAAATTTATCCCAAACCGATACCCACTCCCATAAAAAACCTGCGTCCTGCCCAGGAGACCTGCGAGCAATGCCACTGGCCCAAACAATTCTTCGGCGCCCAGCAACGGCAGTTTAACCATTATTTTTACGATGAATCAAATACCCATTGGCCGATAAATATGCTTATCAAGACCGGTGGAGGCGATCCGGAGACCGGCCAGACCTCCGGAATTCACTGGCACATGAATATCGGGGTAAAGGTCGAATATATATCTCGCGACGAAAAACGTCAGGATATCCCCTGGGTCCGCATAACCGACCGTGAGACAGGGCGTATGACCGTTTATCAGGATGCGACCAACCCGATGACGGAGCAGGAGATATCCAAAGCCGTCGTAAGGCAGATGGATTGTATGGACTGCCATAACCGTCCCAGCCACATATTTTACTCCCCCGATTTCGCCATAGACCGCGCGATTCTCACCGGCCAGATTGACGTCGATTTGCCGGACATAAAACGGGTGGCTGTGGAGGCTATGGCCGTCGAATATAAGACTCAGAGTGAGGCTTTAAGCGGGATAGCCAATTATATCACCGATTTTTATAGGTTAAAGATGCCCGATTATTACCAGCAGAACAGGGTGCGCATCGACAGGGCTATCATCGCCACTGAAGAGGCATTCTCCCAGAATATTTTCCCCGAGATGAAAGTCCGCTGGGCATCCTACTATGACAACATCGGGCATTTCGACAGCCCGGGTTGTATGCGCTGCCACCTCGGTAATCACAAGTCGGAAGAGGGCGTCACCATTACTCATCAATGTAACGCCTGCCATTCGATATTGTCACAGGGCAGCGGGGATCGCGCGCAGATCTCCGTCACCCAGCAGGGGCTCGAGTTTTCTCATCCGGTGGATATCGACGAGGCCTGGCGCGAGACCGGATGCTGGGAATGTCACACCGGATTACAGCCATAAGCCGATTATCCCGGCATTTTAATAAAATCGACACCTTGGGTTCTTCCGGCGTATAATGCTGAAGAGGCTACGGGATTAAATCAGAAAGCCTTGGAAAATCGCTGAAATGCGTCAAACGACCACGATATTCATAATAACCATCGCGCTCATTTTGTTTATGATAGGCACCTTGTGCGCCGCTGGTGAGGATATCTCGGGAAGCCTCGAATTGCTTATTCGGGGCGACAGCCTATTCAACGCCGATGAGATCGATGAAGCGTCAAAAGTCTACACTCAGGCCGCGGAAACGGCCGGATCCGAGGGAAACAAAAGTGTTCTCACCGAGGCTTACTCGCAGATCGCTTTGTGCTATTTGGAGGCCGAGCGGATTGATGAAGGCCGATCTTGGCTTGAGAAGGCCCGCAAAACAGCGTCTGAAGACGACCCTCTCGGATGGTCGCGGTATCTCGACGTAAGAGGACGATTCGAATGGAAAGACGCGGCTGCCCTCCAGGATTTGCTTAGCCCCAAAACCGAAGAAGCCACCAGTACGTTCAAAGAAATATACAGCTATTGTCTCAAACACGGCCTCTACGAAAGGGCTGTCAACGCCTCCGAAATGGTGTCTGCTACGGCTCCGTCTGGCCGTTCCGACCGAAAAAAAGCAAGAATCGAGTGGGCATTGAAGGGGATCAATGCCGCCGAAAAAGGGGAGATGGAAAAGCGGCTCGGCCGCCTCTGGAATAATCTCGGATGGGCTTACGACGACGAGGGACGCTACAAGGAATCTCTGGAGGCTTTCAAGAAGGCCAGAGTCTACGATTACAGAAGCGGCGTTGAGCTATCCATGGTAAATGCCGATTTGTCCGTCGGGCATGCCTTGAGAATGATGGGAAAGATAGATTCTGCCAGGACTGTACTAGAAAATGCCCAGCGATGGGCTCTGATAGTCAAGAGTGAAAAAAACAATAAGGAAAGCAGCGGATGCCTTGGATTCGCGTTTTGGGAATTGGGCGAGATTTATCTGGCTCAAGGCGATAGCGCAAGAGCCTTAACCAATTTCAAACCGGCCTATAGCAATTTATCGAGCGCGGGATTTAGAGAGTCGGACCCCGAGAGACTCAAGAAGCTGGACGAGCGGATGAGAGTGTTATCCTCTAGAAGATAACCTGCAATCGATAGATCGCCCCCCCCAAAAACAATATCAAGCTATATCAAAGATCGATTAGCCGCGTCGTTCTTATCTTCTATCTCGGGAATACCGGCATCATTCGGAGGAAGTAGCGGCTCGATACCATCGGCTTTATTAAGACGGTCGATCTCGCTTACCTGTTTGTCGAGCATCCGTGTCCGGGTCCCGACCATCTCATCGAACGCTTTTCGAGTATGATCGATCCTGTCCCCCACGGCCTTCATGGAATCAACGAATCTCCTCCATTGCTGCGAGAAGCCGCCCAAGAGAGCCTGAATTTTCCTCGACGATTGCTGAAGATTGAAATTATCCACCGCCTGCCTTATCAAAGCCAGTACGGCGTACAATGTCAGCGGCGAGCAGAGCACCACTTTCTGCCGCAATGCGTCGTCCAGTATCGACGAATCCCACTCCTGGATAAAAGCATAAACACTTTCGCTTGGGATGAAGATCAGAACGTAATCGACGGTATTGTCTTCCGGGTTTATATAATCGCGGTTAGTGACCTCTTTGATGCGATCTCTTACCGATCCTATAAAGAGCTTTTTGGCTTTTTCTTTTTCGATATCAGTCCCAGCGTCCATATACGCCTTGTATCTTTCATAGGGAAATTTGACGTCCATATTAACTTTCAGATTATTGGGCAATAGAAAAGTGAAATCGGGTCTCGATCTGCCTCCCTCGACCGATTTTTGTTTGAGATAGTTGATATTCTCCTGCAAGCCGACAATGCGGAGGATATCCTCGGCCATCCGCTCGCCCCATTGACCCCGAACCTGCGTGGACGATAACGCTCTGTTCAAAGACTCGGTCGTTTTCCTCGAATCCTCGATTTGTCTGGCCACCTGCTCGATAGCCGAACTGACTTTCCCATATTTCTCCGGCACCGCCTGGTTGATATCGGTCATCAGCTTGTTGACCTTCTCCAGCCTCTCCTGCATGTCCTTGGCCAGGCTGGTGAGAGATTGATCTATGAGCTTCTTTTTCATTTCCAAGTCGGCGGAACTCTCCGACATTTTTGCGCCGAGCACTTCTTTGGATACTTTCAGTAACTGATCGGTAGTCTGCCCCATGACGTCGAGCGAGAGAGCCTTAAGAAAATTCTCCATCTCCGTTTTAATCTGCTGAACATCGGCGTCGGCCTTGCTCTTCGACAGGCGATTGACCAGCAATACAATCAGGGCTCCGAATAACGCGCCCAGAATGAAAATCAATATCGATGACAATGGAACCTCCGGCTCAAGCCGTGCCGGCAATCTCTGCCGGTTATTATTATAGAAGGGTCAGGCAACCCTGTCAAATTCCAATTATGCGGTTGATCCGCCCCTGAATCTCGTCTTTGGAGCCGACTCCGACATTGATGAAGAACGGCTTTACTTTCTCGAACAGCCGTTTATAAAATAGCCGCCGGGAATCTATCCGTTCGGAGCCCTTGACCAGTATGTGCTGATTGAAAAACGGCTCGGACTTCATGGCCCCCGATTGGGAAAGACCCTCCTCGCAGAACCGCACGGCTTCCTCCGTCGACGGGCTGGACACAGCGGGGCTTACCGGGTCATTCTTGAACAGGAGTATCCATTTCAGCGACGTGCGTTTGATATGCTTCGTCGGGCCGGCGATCCAGTAGGGATCGAGCATGGCCCTCGAAACCGGCGACGCCTCGTAACAGAAAGGCGATCCCTTATCGAGCCGGCAATTGTCGAGCCTCTGACATGGCCCGTTGGCGCATTCATTGCGGCTGGTTATGACATTCTCGCATTTCGATTTATCGAATAAGACAGCCAGATCGGGAAATTTTTCAACGAAATCGGTACGCATATATAACTTGCGTTCGACCGAATCGGCGATCGTATCCCCGGCAAATCTGACAAATACGATATCATCGGCGACTATCTTCGATTTAGGATGGCGAAGCAGGTTGGCGAAAAAGGTCGTTTTGCCGACTCCCTTGGGCGCGATCATGATCAACCCGTCGCCGCCGAAATCGAGGGCCAGACCCCTGACTGAATAGGAATCGGACATTCTCGATGTAATATCGTCGGCCATGCCCAGCGCCAGCGATCTCAACTGACCATAGTAACCCGATTTGAAAAATATGGCCGTGCGCGATTCGCTGCTATAGTAAGCCCGCGGTTCCCGGCCCGGGACAAATCCGACGGCATAGATTACGCCGTGCGGCTCGAGGTCGGTTTCCAGTTGGGCCGGATACCAGTTTTCGATCCAGAAATCGTGCAGGTGCGGAAGATTCGTCCTGAGCTGTATTACGACCCCCTGTATATTGGCGTTCCACTCGTAGTATTCCTGATGAGTGAGATGCGCCTCCGCCTCGGCCACCAGAGCGTCGCGCAACTCAGGCCCGATATATGTCTCCGTTTCGACAAATCCCTTTCGCAACGTCACGGTATTATTCAGGGATATGGCCTTCTCTTTGCGCGTCGGCTGGAGCCTGGCCAGGGCCGCGGAGATCCTGTCCATGGCCTTTTCGATATTTTTCATGGATGTCGAATAGGAGAGCCTGATGTATCCGTCTTTGCCGAACGCCTCGCCCGGAACTACGGCCACCTTGGCGTGCTTAAGCAAATAATAGGCCATCCCGTACGAATTGCGGATCTGCATCCCCTCGTATTCTTTATTAAAATACGATGAAATATTCGGAAATAAATAAAACGCCCCCCTGGGCTCATAGCATGAGACGCCGGGCAAGCCGCGAAGCCTGTCGAGCATATAGTTGCGCCTGATCTGGAATTCGCTTCGCATGCGCACTATTTCATGCTGGGGCCCGGTCAGGGCTTCCAGGGCAGCATATTGTGAGATCGATGTTGCATTCGACGTGTTATGCGACTGCACGATCGACATGGCCATGATATATTCTTTGGGGCCCGCGGCATAACCCAGGCGCCATCCGGTCATGGAATAGGTTTTTGAAACCCCGTTAATAATTATAGTCTGCTCCTTGATTTTTGCCCCCAGCGAGGCGAATGAGACGAACTCGAAACCGTCAAATACGAGCTTCTCGTAAATCTCGTCGCTTATGACAATTATTCCTTCCTCGGCGACTATCTCCGCAATTTTTAGAAGCTCGTCTTTAGAATAGGCGGTACCCGTCGGATTGCTCGGGTTGTTCAGCACCAGGGCTTTAGTCGACGGCGAGATGGCGGCGGAAAGCTCCTCGGGAGTAAGGCGGAAACCGTTCTCCTCTTTGGTCTGGACGATTACCGGAGTTCCTCCGGCAAGATTGACCATCTCGGGGTAACTTACCCAGTAGGGCGCCGGAATGATGACTTCGTCGCCCTCGTCGAGAATGGTCATGCAAAGATTAAAGATACTGTTTTTAGCGCCCGTGGAGACGATAATCTCATCCGGCTCATATTTAAGGCCGTTATCCTCGAGCAGTTTCTTGGCGATCGCCTGTCTCAAAGGCAGAATGCCGTCGTTGTGAGTATATTTGGTGAAGTTGCTATCGATCGCTCTCTTCGCGGCGGCCCCGATATTCTCCGGAGTGGGAAAATCCGGTTCGCCAACCGAAAGGTTTATGACGTCGATCCCGTCGGCGGCCATAGAGGTCGCCTTTGCTGAGATCTTCAAGGTTGGCGACATACCCACTTTCTTTATTCTTTCAGACAGCATGGCGTTATCCTGTTCCTCCAACCCTGACGAAACGGCTTTCAGGACTTATCGCTCTTATCGCCGGATTTCCCTTTCTTATCGCCGGCCTGGGGAAGTCTCTCGACCAGCTTTTTCAGATTGATGCCGGATAGAGATTCCACCACCGTGGGCAGCTGCGCCAGGACGTCGGCTACCTGCTTGGTCAGCCGCGACGCCCCTCCGCCTTCGCCGCTGTCGACCATGACGATCTTGTTGACTTTCGACAGGGGCTCGGAAACCGCCCTGGCCAGCTCCGGCATGATCGAAACAAGCATCTGGGTTACGGCCGCCTGGTTATAATCGGCGTACGATTCCGCTTTTTTCTTCAGGGTTTCGGCCTCGGCCTCTCCTTCGAGCCTGATGGCCTCGGCTTGCGCCTTGGCCTCGGCCTCGATCTTGAACGCCTGGGCTTCGGCGTCCGACCTGGTCTGGTATTTGCGCGCGTCGGCCTGCTTCTTGACCGTCGATTCCAACTCCTTTTCCTTGCGGAGAATTTCTTTTTCTTCGAGCTTGATTGCCTGTTCCTTTTCGACAATGCGAACCTGGTATTCCTCGCGCTTGAGCTGCTGGTTCATCTTCTGACGCTCGAGCTCGTAGGCCAGATCGGCGAAGGCCTTTTTCTGGTTTACCATGGCCTGGTACTCTGCGCGCTTGAGCTCATAATCGCGGTTGGCCTCGGCGATTTCGGCTTCGGCCCTGAACTTGGCTATGTCCGATTCCTTGCGCGCGTTGGACGCCCGCACCGTGGCGTCGCGCTCCGCCTCGGCCTCGGCCACCGCCGCTTCGCTCCGAGTCTGCGCTACTTGCGGCTTGCCAAGGGCCTCGATATAACCGGTGGTATCCGACACGTCTTTCAACGAAAAAGATAATATCTTCAAACCCATTTTATCAAAATCATCAGCAGCGTTCTTCCTGACTTTATCCGAGAGCTCTTCGCGTTTCTGGAATATTTCTTCGACAGTCATTGTTCCGAGAGCCGCGCGCATATGACCTTCCAGAATGCTGCTCGATACGTCTTTTATGCCCTGCGCACCCTTCCCGAGAAACTGTTCGGCGGCCATCCGGATGGAATACTCGTCGCCCCCGATCTTAATCTGGCTCTGCCCGACGGCATTGACCTGGATTCCCCGGGACGTTACCGCCTCTTTGGATTCGAGATCAACAGTGTAAACCTCAAGCGACAACACCTGCGCAGATTCCAGAAACGGTATGATCAAAGTACCGCCGCCGATATGCATCCTGTAACCGATTTTCCTCTCGGTACCGTCAGGATCTCTGACAATCCTCTTCCGGCCGCCCGATATGATCAGGACCTCGTTGGGGCCCACTTTGCGATATTGTTTCGCGAACAGAATTAATAGCAGAACAATGATTACGACTATGACACCGATCA
>Ga0153915_10002996_pt1 | contig 15440 bp, 14 predicted proteins | sample Opewatmetagenome_2_FD_107003 | JGI IMG/M metagenome (GOLD analysis project Ga0153915, IMG submission 107003) | Freshwater wetland microbial communities from Ohio, USA - Open water 3 Core 3 Depth 3 metaG | ecosystem: Environmental > Aquatic > Freshwater > Wetlands | place: USA: Ohio, Lake Erie...
CAGCGCGGGTACGGGCTTCGCCGAGAAGCTCTCAGGCGTCCCCGGCGTCAGCGTGCGCGGCAACGGGTCGGCGCCTACTCGTCCCATCCTCCGCGGTCTGGGCGACAACGAGGTGCTGGTTCTCGAGAACGGCCTGCGCGTGGGCTACATCGCGACGTACGACCCGGCGCACGCCACGCCTATCGACGCCATGGGCCTCGCGCAGGTGGACGTCGTGCGCGGGCCTGCGACGGTCCTCTACGGACCCAACACCATCGGCGGCCTGGTGAACGTGATCACGAACTTCGTGCCCACGGTTGCGGATCGTCCCGTCTCCGGCACGGTCGCCCTCGAAGGCAACAGCGTGAGCGACGAGTACTCCGGATACGTCAACACCGTCTTCAGCTCTCGCCACTCCGCCTTCCGGATCTCCGCCGGCGGCCTGCACACGGGCGACATCCGCATTCCCGCGGGCACGTACACCGATCCCGGCACCGGCGCGGCATTCGCCCTCGACCGCATCCCGCAGTCGTTCGACCGCAGCGGGGAGCTGGGGCTGGGCTACGCGTATCAGGGAGCGTTCGGCGCGATCGGCATCGGCGGCAACCACTATGAGATGAACTACGGCATTCCCGGCGTGCCGCCCAACCCCGACTGGCTCACCGTGCCGCCCACGACCTCGCGCATTTCGCAGCAGCGCAACACGGTGGAAGTCCGCGGCCTGCTCAACGGGGGCGGCGCGTGGCTGAAGCGGGCGAAGCTCGACGCGAGCTACAACGACTACAATCACTCCGAGTTTCCCACCGCCCAGGACTCCGGCGGTGTGTCGGAGGAGCAGGCCAACCACTTCCACAAGCGGGAGCTCAACGCCGTGCTGCAGCTGCAGCACCAGCTCGGCCGGCTCGGCGGCACGGCGGGGCTGTGGACGGACGTCCAGGACCTGACCATCGAGGGCGACCAGCCGCTGGGACCCAACTCGGCCACGACCGGCCTGGCCGCGTTCGCGTACGAGGAATACCAGGTCGGTGACGCCACGCGGCTCCAGGCGGGGCTCCGGTTCGACTACAACCGGATCCAGACCCATCCGTACCCGCAGTCCACGGATTCGGTGTTCCGGACCCTCGACGAGTCACGCCTTTCCAACGCGATGACGGGGTCGCTCGGCGTGATCCACCAGCTCTCCCGCCAGGTGACGGTGTCGTTCAGCCTGGCCCGGTCGTTCCGCGCCCCCACGGTGCAGGAGCTGTTCGCCAACGGCCTCGACGCCCCGAGCGGCACGTACTCCATCGGCACGGCGAGCCTGGGCCCCGAGACCGGACTGGGCGTGGACGCCTCGATCAGGGCCGACTTCGGTGCCGCGACCTTCGAGGTCTCCCCCTACCTCAACGTCATCAAGGACTACATCTACGCGTTCCTGCGCGGCGACACGATTCAGAATTTTCCGGTACGCCAGTTCGCGGCCACCGACAGCCGGCTGGTCGGCTTCGAGGCAAGCATGATCGTCGCGCCGCTGCGGCATGTGGTGCTCCGCGCCAGCACCGACTACGTGAACGCCGAGGACACCCGGCGCCACGTGCCGCTGCCGTTCATCCCGCCGCTCCGCGGCCTGCTGCGCGCGACCTATCAGGACCGCGGGTACACGGGAACGGTGGAGTGGCGCCTCGCGGCGAGCCAGACCCGGCTGGGGGATGGGGACACGCCCACCAGCGGGTACGCGGTGCTGAATCTCGGCGTGGGCGTGCGGCTGGTGCACCAGGGGCTGGTGTCGGAGATCAGCCTGCACTGCGACAACGTGTTCAACCGGGTGTACCGCGACAATCTGTCGGTGATCAAGGACTTCGTGCCGCAGCCGGGGCGTGGGTTCCGGCTGAACTACCAGCTCCTGTACTGAGCGAGGGCGCCGACAGGCCACCGGGGCCGCCCTTGCCTCCGGGTCCCGGCCCGGCCATCCTGCGTGCGCTCCCTGACTCCCAACCCCTAGCCCCAGTCTCCCATGCGACCCATCGCGCTCCTGCTTGCCGTGTCGCTCTGCCCGCTCGCTCGTGCGGCGGCCCAGGACACCACCCGCTACACCCGTGCCGACACCCTGCGCGGCTCCAACGGGCCAGCGCGCGCCTGGTGGGACGCGACGTTCTACGACCTCAAGGTCCGGGTGAGCCCGGCCGACAGCAGCATCCGCGGCGTCACCGGCATCACCTACCGGGTCCTCCGGCCCGCCCAGGACATGCAGCTCGACCTCCAGGTCCCGCTGGAGGTGGACAGCATGGTGCAGGACGGCCGGAAGCTCGCGTACCGCCGCGACGGCAACGCCTTCTTCGTGACGCTCGGCGCCCGCCCACGCGCGGGCGACGTCCGGACCCTCACGATCTACTACCACGGCAAGCCGAAGGTGGCGCGGCACCCGCCGTGGGAGGGCGGCTTCACCTGGACCACGGACAGCCTTGGCAACCCCTGGATCGTCACGACGGACGAGGGCCTCGGCGCCAGCGTCTGGTGGCCGCTCAAGGACTACCTCGCAGACGAGCCGGACAGCCAGCGGATCGCGATCACCGTTCCCGACCCGATGACCGACGTCTCGAACGGGCGGTTGAGGAGTACGACGCACAACGCGGACGGCACCACCACCTACGAGTGGTTCGTGGCCGATCCCATCAACAGCTACGACATCGCGGTCAACGCCGGGTCCTACGCGCACTACAGCGACACGCTGGAGGGCGAGGCCGGCAAGCTGTCGCTGGATTTCTGGCCGCTGGCCTCTCACCTCGACGCGGCCCGGCGGCAGTTCCAGCAGGTGATCCCGATGCTGCGGTGCTTCGAGCACTGGTTCGGGCCGTACCCGTGGTACCGCGACGGGTACAAGCTCGTCGAGACGCCCCACCTCGGGATGGAGCACCAGAGCGCCGTGGCCTACGGCAACCGCTTCGAGAACGGGTACCTGGGTCGCGACCTGTCGCGCACGGGTCTGGGGCTCCAGTGGGATTTCATCATCGTGCACGAGAGCGCGCACGAATGGTGGGGCAACAGCATCTCGATGCAGGATCGCGCGGACATGTGGCTGCATGAGGGGTTCGCCAACTACGCGGAGGGTCTCTACACCGAGTGCCAGCTCGGCAAGACCGCCGGGGCCGCCTACATGATCGGCGTGCGCAAGGGGATCCGGAACGACCGCCCGATCGTGCCGGTGTACGGCGTCAACGCCGAGGGATCAGGGGACATGTACCCCAAGGGCGGCAACATGCTGCACACCATCCGCCAGATCATCGACGACGACGCGAAGTGGCGCGGCATTCTCCGCGGGCTCAACCGGACCTTCCGGCACCAGACCGTGACCGCCCGTGAGGTCGAGGACTACATCAGCCGCGAGGCCGGCATAGACCTGAGCAAGGTCTTCGCGCAGTACCTCACGACCACCGAGATCCCCGAGTTCCAGTATAAGGTCGAGGGCGCGACGCTCTCGTATCGGTGGGCGAACGTGGTGGCGGGGTTCGATATGCCCGTGCGGGTCCAGGTGCCGGGACTCGGCGCGCGGCTGCTGCACCCCGCGGAGGCGTGGCAGACGCTGGCGGTCAGCTCCCCGCTCTCGGCCGAGCTGGAGGTGGACGAGAACTACCTGGTGACCGCGCGCAACGTCGGGGCTCCGGCTTCGACGGGGGGCGGCGGCGGGCGCTGAGGCGCTCGCCCGGCTGACGGCCGCGGCGGGGCGCATCGACGCCGACGACAAAGGGCGCCCGGCTCACCGCCGGGCGCCCTTCCGTCTTACTGCTGCTGCCGCGGCTGCCGGGCCGCTAACGCGCGCGGCGGGTGGCGGCCGGCTTGGCGGGTGGGGCCGGTGCCGCCGGAGCAGCGTTCGGGCTCCAGGTATCCGCCACGACCATCCACTTGCCGTCTGCCCCGCGGCGGTAGACGAGCAGGTACTTGCCATCCTCCGCCGCCCCCGCGGACGTCCCCGCCGGCGGCATCTGATAACGGTACCTGCCGGTCGTGTACATGAAGTCGCCGGCGCCGTCGGCCGTCTCCTGAATGAGCTGTAGCGTGCCCTTCTGGCTGGTCATGCCCGTCCACAGCGACCGAATCTGGTCGGCGCCGCGCGCCATCGGCATGTTGGGCGGCATCACCATGGCATCCGCCGCATAGCCGGCCATCATGCCCTCGACGCTGCCTGCATTGGTGGCCGCGGCGAACGCGGAGTCGATCTGCCGTGCGGTCGCTCGGTCGGCATCGGTGAGGGGCACCGGCGCGGACTTGCAGCCTCCCAGCGCGGCAAGGGTGAGCAGCAACAGTGAGGCGGTGGCGCTGCGCATGCGTTTCTCCGTGGCTGAGGGGTCGCGTAGTCTGGCCCGGCGCGCTCTCGCGCGCAAGCCGCGCCGCTCTCGCCCGGAGGCCCGCCACACCCCGCGGCACCGTCGGCATCCTGGCACGCGAGCGCCCCGGTAGGGGTGCTCCGGCCGGAGCCTTGCCGGTGGAAGCGCCGCGGGGCTACGCTTGGAGCGACGATCGGGTTCGCCTCCGTCTCCTCCGAGGGTGCCATGAATCGCTGTGACAGGCTCCGAGCCGCCGGCCGCGGGACGCTGGCCGCACTGGCGGCGACTCTTGGCGTGATGGGTCTGGTGGCATGTGGCAAGGGTGAAAGCGGGGCCGCGGCCGCCGCGACGCCAGGTGGCGCCCCGGCCGCGGCCGCTGTGAGCGCGGTTTCTCAGCCGAACGGCCGGCAGCTCTTTCAGCGCTGCGCGGTCTGCCACCAGGCCACGGGGCTGGGTGTCCCTGGTGCCTTCCCGCCGCTTGCGGGATCGGAGTGGGTCAGCGCCGAGAATGCCGCGGTTCCCATTCGCGTGGTGCTGCACGGGCTGCAGGGTGCCGTGACGGTCAAGCAGCAGCGGTTCAATGGCGCGATGCCCGCGTACGGCACGGGCCAGGCGATGTCAGATGCCGAGGTGGCGGCAGTGCTGACCTACGTGCGGAGCGCGTGGGGGAACAGCGCGGGGGCCGTGACGGCAGACGATGTGGCCCGCGAGCGCGCCGCCACTGCCTCCCGCGCCACGCCGTGGGCCGCGTCAGACCTGGCTCCACTCCTCAAGGCCGGCCGCTGATGGAGCCCCGCACCGTGGGAGGTTGATGTGGGGGGCCGGCCCGGCGTCGAGCGAGCAGCTCCGGCAGTCGAGGCGCCGCCGGCGGAGCCGGCGTCCCTCATCTGCGCGCGGAGGATGGACGCCGCCGCGCGCACGGCGGGCGCGCTGGCCCACGAGATCGCGAACTACCTCGGGACGATCCGCGCGACGCTTTACCTGCTGGCCGACAGGCTGCGAAACGACGCGGGCACCCGGGACGACTTCGACGTCCTCGCGCGGACCGTCGACGGCGTCGCGGCGTTCGTCGAAGCGCTCCGCCGGTTCGCGCACCCTCCGCTCCTGGGGGCGGGGCCGACGGACCTGAACACCGTGCTGCGCGAGGCGGAGCCGGCGTTGCGGGCCGCGCTGCGTCCGGGGGTGACCTTGACGCTGACCCTCGCCGCCGGGCCGCTGCAGGTGTGCGGTGACGCGGCGCGCGTGCGCGAGCTGGCCCGGGATCTCGTCGCCGGTGCGTGCCACACGCTCGGTGACGGGGGTCACGTCGAGGTCGAGACCCGCCGCGTGCCCGATGGCGTGGGCGGTACGCCCGCCGCGCTCCTCGTCGTCCGCGACGACGGGCCCGGGCTCGACCCGGAGCGGGCCGGGCGGATCTTCGAGCCTTTCGTGTTCGACCAGGCCTACGACGCCGGACTGAGGCTCCCCACGGCCTACGCGATGGTGGCGGGGAGCGGCGGCAGCATGGCTGCGGAATCCGAGCCGGGCGCGGGGACGACCATCCTGGTGAGTCTCCCGCTCGAGGTGCCGCCCCCCGAGCGGCCCACACCGGCCCGATGACGCGGGTCCTCATCGCCGACGACCACCCGGTGGTGCGGGAAGGCGTGCGCCGCATCCTGGCGGGCGCGGGCGAGGTGGAGGTGGTGGGGGAGGTCGGGCGGTCGGACGAGGTGGTGGACGCGGCCCGGCGGACCAAGGCCGACGTGGTGGTGCTCGACATCGGCATGCCGGGGCCGAGCTACCTCGACGTGCTGGCTGCGCTTCCCGCCGAGTGTCCCGGTACCCGGACGCTGATCCTCAGCGCGCAGCCGGAAGAGCAGTACGCGGTCCGGGCGCTGCGCGGCGGCGCGACGGGCTACCTCACCAAGGGCTACTCGCCTCCTGACCTGATCGATGCGGTGCGCCGGGTAGCATCCGGCCACCGCTACGTCACCGCGGCGCTGGCCGAGCAACTGGCCCTTGGCGTGGTTGACGACGTCGCGAAGCCACCGCACGAACAGCTGTCCGGCCGCGAGTTCGAGGTGCTGCGCCTGCTGGCGGGGGGACTGAGCCTGAAGGAGATCGCGGCCCGGCTGCGGGTGAGTCCCAAGACCGTCAGCAGCTTCCGCGCGCGCGTGCTGGAGAAGTTGAAGCTCAAGACCAATGCCGAGCTGGTCCGCTACGCGCTCGAGCACCGCTTGATCTGACGCCCCGCGCCTCCCGTCCGTAGGGGTGCCCCTACACAAGGGCGGCGCACTCTCACACGCTTCTTCCGGACAGTCCGATGTCTTCCGTCCGCCTCGGCGCGCAGGTTGGGTTCCGATGGCTGGGACCTCGTCGAAATGGACCGCCGGCGCGCGGGTGCCGGACCCCCGCTGGAAACGGGGGCTCAAGGTCGCGGTGCTGGCGGCGGCGCTGTCGGGAGTGCCGGTGCTGGCGCGCGACGCGCTCGCCCAGCGGTCCGCCAACGTTCAGGCCACGGCATACGTGACCACGTCGTATCTGGGCGCCCGGCTCCGGACGGACACGGCGGCGGTCGCGGCAGCGGGCACGTCGCAGCGCTCCGTTCGTGAGCTCCGGCTCGAGGGTCTCGGCGTGCTGGACGTGCAGACGGGGCCGGGCGAGCAGATCCGCGTCGGCTCGCGCACCGACGAGCCGGCGAGCCCCTCCACCGTGGTGATCCAGATCGCCTACGTGAGCACCTAGCGGATCCGCTGGAGCGCCGCGGCGCTCGCGACCGAAGCCCCGATCCGGCTGCACCTTCCGGACCGGGGCTTCGGGCTATACGGGGCCTCCCCGGCGAGCGCCAGTCCGCAGCCGGGTACACCGGCCGCCCGCCGTCTCCGCGCGTGTACACCGTCCCCGCGCGACGACGCGGAACCTGCGGCGGCGCAGCGAGTAGCATGATCACATTCTTCACATCTCGCCTGTGGATCACTGCACCGCTCGAAAGGACGGGTATCATGACGTCGAGACTTATTCGCCTGTTGTGCGTCGTCGCGGTCGCTGCATTGGGCTCACAGTGTGGCGGTTCCGGCGGCGGCATGACCGGCACGCCCGAGCCCGCCATCCAGAAAGCGGCGAGCGCGAGCGGTGACGGCCAGACGGCGCTGGTTGGCACCATCCTGACCGGTCCGCTGCGGGTGACCGTCACCCTCAGCGGTGCGCCGCAGCAGGGCACCGCGGTGACGTGGGCCGCGGGTGGCAGCGACGGGTCGGTCAGCCCGACCTCGTCGGTCACCGACGCGAGCGGGATCGCGACGACCACGTGGACCCTGGGCCAGACGGCGGGCGCTCAGCGCGCCACGGCCTCCCTCGCAGGGGCGACCGGCTCGCCGGTCACGTTCACGGCCTCGGCCACCGCCGGCGCGGCCACGCAGCTATCCCTTTCCAGTGGCGACGGCCAGACGAACACGCCTAACTCGGCCCTCTCCCCACTCAAGGTGAAGGTGGGCGATCAGTTCGGGAACGGCGTTTCGGGGGTGAGCGTTGCGTGGCTGGTGACGGGCGGCACGGCGAGCGTGCAGCCGGCCAGCTCCGCCAGCGACGCGAGCGGCATCGCGCAGACTGCCGCGACGCTCGGCGCCACCATCGGCCCGGTCACGGTCACCGCCACGAGCGCGGGGCTCACCGGCTCGCCGGTGACGTTCCACGCCACGGTCGGGTCGTTCCCCGTGAGCGCCTCGGTCAACGTCGGCGACAACTTCTTCAGGAGCGCACGGAACGCCAGCTCGAACCCCGCCGTGGACACCATCGCGGCGGGCGGAACGGTCACCTGGACGTGGACGGGAGCGGCCAACCACAGCGTGCAGTCCACGGGCTCGCCCGCCTTCACGAGCAGCACCATCAAGAGCACCGGGACGTACTCGTTCACGTTCGCGTCGGCCGGGACGTACACCTACGATTGCGCTGTGCACGGCATCGTCATGAACGGGACCATCGTCGTGAAATGAGGCGGCCGGGCCCCGTGTCCGGCGGACCGCCGCGGGGCGGTCCGCCGGCGGCCCGGCTAGTTGCTCGCCGGGACCTCCGCCGGCCGGCGGGTGGTGAGCGCGTGCGAGATCTGGATCCAGAGCACGGCCCCAAGGATCAGCGCCATCGCCAGGAAAGTCCGCGGCCCGACCGGCTCACGGAGCAGCAGGGACCCCAGCAGCACGGCGATCAGCGGATTGACGTAGGCGTACGTGCCGACGGCCGTCGCCGAGGCGTGATGCAGCGCGTAGGCATACGCGCTGTAGCCCACGATCGAGCCGAACAGCACGAGATAGGCGAGCGCCTCCATGCCTGCGGCGGTCACCCGCACGCTGCGGGCTTCTCCGAGCACGAGGCCTAGCAGGCAGACGGCGGCGCCGCCGGCGATCATCTCGATGGCCGCGCTCACGTACGGGCCGGTTTCCGGGTGGCGGCGCTTGTAGAGGACCGAGCCGAACGCCCAGGACGCGCTCGCGAAGGTCAGCGCCACCGGTCCGCGCAGGTCGGCGTGCAGCAGCTCGCGCGGGCGGGCGCCCACCAGCAGCCCCGTGCCCGCGAGGCCGAGCAGCAGTCCCGCGATCACCCGCCAGGAGAGCCGTCCCGCGCCGCCGGGCACCAGCGCGTCGAACAGCGCCATCCACAGAGCTACCGTCACCACGAACAGGCTGGCCACGCCCGACGGCGTGTACTGTTCCGCCCACACGACGAAGGTGTTCCCTCCGGCGAGCAGGAAGAGGCCCACGGTGGCGAGCACGAGCCAGTCCTTGCTGCGACGCGGAAGCCGGCCGCCGAAGGCGAGCGAGCCTCCCAGCAGCAGGAGGCCGGCGATGAGAAACCGCGTTCCCGCGAACAGGAACGGGGGCAGGACGCCCACCCCGATCCTGATCGCGAGGTAGGTCGAGCCCCAGAAGACGCAGACCAGGAGATACGCCACCAACGCCTTGCCACGCAGTGCCGCCATGTGCATCGGCCTCGCCCAGGTTCGCCGTTCGATCCCGAATGTTCTGTTGTGACACCGCGGAGATCGCCGGCGTGAAATCTGGCGAGGTCACCGGGGGGCGCAGTACCCCCCGCTCACGCCGTGCGGCGAGAGCACCACCTGCCACACCTGGTTCTTGCGCGCCCGGAATCCCCCGGCGCTCGAGAGGAGGAAGTAGGTCCACATCCGGTGGAATCGCTCGCCGTACTGCGCCTGCAGCTCCGGCCAGTGCTGCTCGAAGTTCCGGTGCCACTGCATCAGGGTCTTGTCGTAGTCCGGGCCGAAGCCGTGCCAGTCCTCCAGGACGAACGTTCCCTCGATGGCGGCGGCGACCTGCCGCGCCGACGGCAGCATGGAGTTGGGGAAGATATAGCGGTCGGTCCAGGGATCGCTCCGCTTTACCGAGCGGTTGCCCCCGATGGTGTGCAGCAGGAACAGCCCGTCGTCCGCCAGGCGGCGGCGGACGGCCCGCATGAACGTCGCGTAGTTCTTGTACCCGACGTGCTCGAACATCCCGATTGAGAGCGCGCGGTCGAACGTCCCCTCCAGCGCCCGGTAGTCCTGCAGGCGGATCTCGACGTCCAGCCCCTGGCAGAGCCGCTGCCCGTGCTCGGCCTGCTCCACCGAGACCGTGATGCCGACCACGGAGACGCCGTAGCGCTCGGCGGCGAATTTCGCGGTTCCGCCCCAGCCGCAGCCGATGTCGAGCACGCGCATCCCCGGCCGCAGGCCGAGCTTCCGGCACACGAGGTCGAGCTTGGCCTCCTGGGCCTCGTCCAGCGTCGCGGCGTCCCTCCAGTATCCGCAGCTGTAGATCATGCGCCGGTCGAGCATGCGGCTGAACAGGTCGTTGCCTATGTCGTAGTGACGCCGCCCGATCTGGAACGCCCGGGAGGGCTTCTGCAGGTTCACGAGCCGCGCCCCGAGAACGCGCACCGCGTCCCTCCACGGCTGCACGCGGGTATCGAGCTCGGCGCCCAGGACGCGGTGGAAGAACTGGTCGAGCGCTTCGCAGTCCCACCACCCGTCCATGTACGACTCGCCCAGCCCTAGCGAGCCTTCGGCCAGCACCCGGGCGTACAGCCGGTCGTCATGCACGCGGAGGTCCCACGGCCGGGTGCCGCCGATCCGGACATCGGCGAGTGCCAGCAGCTGTTCGGCTCGTGTGCGGAAGGCATCGCCCGGCATGGCCCGTCCCTGGCGTCAGGTGCGGCGGCCGGCGATGGCGCCGGCCAGCAGGGCCACGGCGGCGTCGGGGTCGCCCACCTCGACGATGAGCTGGTGGTAGTGCTCGTGCTCGAGGTCCACGGCGACGGTGCGCTCGGGGTGAAGCACGTCCCAGAACACCAACCCGCCTTGCTGGAAGAACGTTCCGGCGCGGAACAGGTTCGGCAGGTCGGCGCCCGCGAGCTTCACGCCCTGGAACCACCCCATCGCCGGCTTGGGATCCCAGTGCGCGCCCCGGATGTGCGCGAGCGGGATCTCGAGACGGCTCCTGAGGGACCAGAGCTTGTCCCAGCCCTGCACCTCGAACACGGCTCTGTCGCCTTCCACGCGGATCTCGACCATGAGCCTGCTCCCTGATGAAGGGCCCATCCGGCGACACGCTGGAGGCGCGCCGGCGCGCTTTCAGCGCCTCCCCGCGCTCCCCGCGCCGCTGGCGCGTGGAGTGGAGAAGACGCGGCTCGTCGTCAAGGGTTGATAAGGTAGAGGGCAGTCGGACGGCCCGCTAATCCACCCTCTCATGTCGCGGCTGGGCCGCTGCGAGATCACCCGGTGTACGCCGCACGTCCTGACGTGCGACGCCGGTCCGGGGCCACGGAAAGCCGACAGCGGCCGTCGGCGCTCGCCGGCCCGGCCATTTGCGCCCGGCTCGGGCGCCGCGACGCTCATGGCGATCGCCTAACGCCCTACTGACGCCCGGCTGCTAGGCTGCAACCGTTCGCCGGGATCGGCACCCATCATGTGAGGTGCGCCCCGGGTGCCAACGCCCTTCGGGGCCTCATGACGTAGGAGGAAGAATGCGTAGCATCACCCGGCTGTTACCACTCGTGGCGCTTGCGGCTCTCGCCGCGTGCAGCGAGAAGAGTGCGGTTGCCCCGAATGCAGACATCGCCTTGGATCGCGCGGGCGGTGGTGCGACGGTGATCCACGTGATGACGCGGAACATGTACCTGGGCGCCGACGAGGATCCCGTCGTGCAGGCCCTGATCAGCGGGGATCAGAGCGCCATCTTCGGCGCCCTGGGCACCGCGCTGCAGCAGCTGCAGCATACCGACTACCTGACTCGCGTCGATGCGATGGCCGACGAAGTCGAGAAGAACCGGCCGGACGTGGTGGGTCTCCAGGAAGCCTACCAGCTCGACGTGTACGTGTCGGCCCTCGGCTTCCCCGGACCCGACGTTCATATGGACCTCGGCGCGGCGCTGCTAAGCGCGCTGGCCAAGGAAGGACTGCACTACGTCGTGGCGGCGAAGAACACTTCGACTGACCTCCTGCTCGCCGGCGGCGCGATCCACCTCGTGGATCACGACATGCTGCTGGTGAACGCCGAGCGCGTGAGCTTCGCCGGACCGCCGGTGGCGACGACCTTCTCGGTGAATCTCGGAAACGTCGGCGGTGGCGTGACGATCCTGCGCGGCTACGTCGCACGGTCGGCTACCATCGACCGCCTTCCGGTGCTGCTGGTGAACAGCCACCTCGAGGACTTCGGCGCGCTGTTCCCGGAGGTCCGCCAGGCTCAGGCGGCGGAGCTCGCAACGTTCATCGGATCGGCCCCGCGCGTGATCCTGACCGGTGACTTGAACGACGTGGCCGGATCGCTGATGTATCAGGTGCTGGCGGGCTCACAGCTGACGGACACCTGGGCCGCGCTGCGGCCGCGTGATCCCGGATTCTCCTGCTGCCAGGCCGCGGATCTATCCAACGCGCAGTCCATCCTTGACCAGCGGATCGACTACATCTGGACGCGTGGGCTGGAGGGCCCGTCAGGCGGGCTCCAGGGGAACATCAGGCTGGTTTCCGCGCTGCCATCGTCGCGGGTGCAGGGAGCCTTCGGTCTCATCTGGCCCTCCGATCACGCGGGCCTCGGGGCCGACCTGGTCGTGCCGCCGCCGGTGTTGCGGTCGCGGCCAGGCTGCTGCTGCATCGAAGCGGGAAGGCCGGGGTCGTTGCCCCGGCCTTCTCGCTCTGACCCTCAGCGCCTGCTCGAGACCTGGCCCGACCGGCTCATTGCAGGCAGTCCCGCTCCACCACCTCGCGCATGAAGCGCCGGCGGTCGGCGATGGCGCGGTAGAACTCGTCGTAGTAGCGCAGCGTCTGCTCGATCGATCGCGGCTCGAGGCCCGGGACTGAGCGGTAGATCGCGGCGATCGTGTCCCGCAGCGCCTCGAACCTCGCCAGCGTCGGCTCCACCACCTCTGGAGGCTGGCAGTAGCCGCGATAGATCCGCTCGCGCACCGAACTGCTGCGGAGCACCGGCGCCGGGTGGGCGTAGGGCGCGTCGATCACCCCCGACCAGTCGAAATCGTAGGGCAGTGCCAAGGTCGAGTCCTTCACCTTCAGCAGCGCGATGTTGTGCAGCCCCACCAAGGACCAGTCGGTATTCCCCACGAAGTACTGAAACACGGCGAGGAGCGCCACATTGGACTGGTTGAGCCGCCCGATCCCCATGCCGAGCTTGAGGAACGTGCCACCGAAACGCTCGGCGAACCGATCCGGGTCCTCGGTCACGAAGGCATAGCGCGTCACGGCCTTGGAGCGTCCCGCGGCGTCCTGGTAGGTGATCCGCAGCAGCCGTGCCCAGAGGCTCACGGGCGTGAACAGGCGCAGCACCCGGTAGATCGCGTACTCCTCGAGCACGTACTGCTCGTACTCGCCGCTATTCTGGCAGGGATTGACGAGCTTGGGCCGCCCGAGCCCGTGGAACAGTGTGCCCCGGGAGGTGCTGTCGCTGAACCGCAGCCGGATGGGGGGCAGGTCGCAATGGGACAGCCGGTAGATGCCCCGGGTCCGGACCCGGAGCGGCACACTCACCTCGCCCTCGGGCCCGGCGTACGTCAGCATCGCGTTCCGCCACGGGGCGTTGGCGGTGTCCTTGTCCCGCAGCAGGGCCCTGAGATCGGTCCGGAGCGTCACCGACAGCGTGTCGTCGGAGCGGAACAGCCGCGGCTGCGCGAGCGCGGTCCGCGCCGCCAGCGCGACCGCGAGCGCGGCCAGCAGGGCCCGGCGAACGGACGCGCTGCTCGTCGCGATCCTCACATCAGCTCGACGCCGCGCACCCCCGCGGCGACCTCGGCGCGCACCGCGTCGAGGAGCGCCGTCGGCGCGACGCTCTTCTTCAGCTTGACGGCGTACTCCAGCGCCTGCTCGCCCTCGGCCGTGGGCTGGCCGCGGCGGAACCGCCACCGCTTGGCCAGCCGCTCGAGCACCGCCTCCACGGCTTCACGGGCGCTGCTCGCGCCATCGGTTCGGACGCTGAGCACCGAATCGAACCGCGTCTCCTCGTCGTCGCTGACGCCGGGCGCGACTTCTTGGCGGCGGCGCCAGGCGCGGTCGGCCAGCGCCTCGAGCTGCTCCGGCGCCATGTCCTCGAGGACCTCCCGGTCGAGGCGGGCCACGAACTGGCTGGTGCGATTCGCCATGGCCAGCGCACGGCGCAACCGCTCCTCCGCCATCTCGCCTTCGAGCCGGGCGGGGCTGCGACCGAAGTCGGACCGGAACAGCACCAAGGTCACAAAGTTGAACACGAACGACAGGGCGGCCGCCGCCGCGAGCTCGACTCCGGAGGCGAGGCCGATGCCCGTCGCCGCGAAGATATACACGGCGTCCTTGCTGTCCTCGAGCGTGTGACGGAACCGCACCGCCGCGACGATGCCCGCCACGCTGAACGCCAGCGCCAGGCTGAACTTCACCAACACGACGACGCCGGCGACGATCACCGGGAGCAGGATGAGGGAGTGCACCATGGACTGCCGGTAGCCGCGCTTCTGGCGGGTGATGGTGTAGACCCACGCCACGGGGAGGACCAGCACTCCCGCGCAGAGCATCGCGACGGGCCCGATCACCCACAACAACTCCGCGGACCCCGCGCCGACCTCTCCCCCCCGGCGGTCAATGCCCTCCAGGCCCCGGCCGCCCGTCAGCCAGTGCACCGCCTCGTGCAGCGGCTTGGGGAGCACCAGGCCGGCGAGCGCGGCGATCGCGCCGATCGTGACGTAAAGGAGAACGAACAGCGTGAAGGGGCGTCGCTGGAGCCAGGACGCCGTCCGGTTTACCCATTGCGCCATGGCGGTTCCTCGGAAGGACCCCGCTAATATGAGCTTTGCGCCGCCCCGCGGCTATGCCCGGCGAGGTGGCGTTCCTTCGCAGACGTACCGCGGCCGGACTACCGGCGCGGGCAGCCGGCACGGTAGGCGAATGGAGAGAGAGAACGGCGTGCTGCGCGACCTGGACCGGCGGCGCTTGCGGTCGGCGACGAGAACTCGGGCCTGCTAGGTTGCGGAGCTCGCCTGCGGTGATCCGGCCGGCGGGACGGCAGGCTCGAGCTGGCGGCCCAGCCACTGCCACGCATCCGCCTCATCGCGGAACGCCTCCGCGCGATAGCCGCGCAGCCCGCCCAGCGTGCAGAGCATCCGGGCGCCGCCGTACTGCGCGCCCGGGTTGGTGAGGATCGCCACCGGCGGGAACCGCATGGCGCAGAGCCGGACCAGGGCGGACACCAGCGCATTGGCCTCGGTCGGGCCGGGCGTGAAGCCCTGGGCGCGGAAGTCCAGCAGCAGCGCGTCGGCGGGTGCTTCCTGCCTCTTGAGGGAGCCGGCGTTCAGCTCGGACAGCCAGTCCCTCAACGTGGCGAGGCGTGCGCCGCCCAGCACGACTACCCGCTTGCCGAAATTGGTGCGGAACTCGAGCGTCATCGCCTTGCCAGTATGGGCAAGACGGGCCGGGAGGAATAGTCTATAGGATGTTATAGTCGCCGGTCCGGAGCTGAGGACTATAGGATGTTATAGTCTTTCGCTGGGGGCGCCCGCAGCCAAGACTAAGGGCAACCTCAGGGATCGGAGGAAGTTGTGGCTCTCGCGCCCCGCAATCACCGTATCACGCTCGTCGCGGCCGCTGCGCAAACGAGGCGTCACCGCGAGGCGAAGGTCTGGGAGGAGAAGGCGGGCGCCTTCCACAAGGACCAGGTGGTC
>Ga0153915_10002997_pt1 | contig 15437 bp, 14 predicted proteins | sample Opewatmetagenome_2_FD_107003 | JGI IMG/M metagenome (GOLD analysis project Ga0153915, IMG submission 107003) | Freshwater wetland microbial communities from Ohio, USA - Open water 3 Core 3 Depth 3 metaG | ecosystem: Environmental > Aquatic > Freshwater > Wetlands | place: USA: Ohio, Lake Erie...
AGTTTGAAAGCTCTTTGGGGCTACAAATCGTATAGTCGAAGAAATTCTTGTTCTGATTCGCAGGATCATCATCCACAATGGCCTTTAGCTCTAAATTGACTCCTTGGAGGGTCAGAAAGGCGATTTCCATCTCGTCGCTGACCCCGTAGAAGACGATCTGCCTCACGCCAGATTTCTCCCAGGCGAGAAATTTCCCGGCGATGTCCCTCTTGGTAGCGGTGTACTGGTGGATGGTGTTGGAGAGGAAACGATAGGTGAGCTTAGACTTTTCTGCGAAGCCATGGGGAGTCAGGTAATAGCCTATCCGCCGGGGGGGAATCTTCTTGATCTTGATCCATCCCCGGCGGATCATCTTCTTCAGACAGGCATTGGTCAAGCCCAAGGCGATATTCAACTTGTGGGAAAGCTCCCGCTGGGACATATTGGGGTTCTGCTCCAGCTCCTGCAAGAATTGCAGATCGCGAAGGGGTTCCCCCGGCTTATAGAATTCGTTGGAAGGTTCAGGCATCGAGTTGCCCAAAACTCATTGAAAGACAGGACATTTCGCGGTTATCGTTCATGGAACGAACGATACTCGATCGGGCAATCCGTGTCAAGTCCTTTCTGTGAAGGTGCATATGTACAACTTAAGCTGCTCGGGAAATGTATTGACAAAAAAGGCTAAAAATGCAATTACCATAAACGGTCTGCGTAAGCCCACAGGCCACTCGGAGGTTCCCCTGGCATTTGCATCGGTGGTAGCTCGACTTGCCTCTTTATGACAGCAGATGAACGAGAATAGGCACCGGAAAAGATCATCTTTGCGCCTTTTTTCCAAGAGGGAGCGGGCGTGAGAGCTACAGGATTGGCAGAGTGCAGCGTAAGGTTCTGACATCATACAATGACGAGACCGAGCATCATGCGCGGGGGCAAGGCGGATCCTTCTTCGGAGACGATTGCAGCTGCCAGCCTCAGTTAGGGGGAAACGAGCGTCCCCTGGACACTCCCTCTGGGACGCTCAGGCGACAGTCCCCACGAGCGAGGAAAAAGGCGACGGTTCTTTTCATGACCAGCAATGGTATAGGCCTGGGCCACCTGACCCGTATGATGGCTATCGCCCGGCGGCTTCCCCCCGCCAAGCAAGCGATTTTTCTCACTATGTCGCAGGGCCTTTTCCTCATCGTTCGGGAGGGCTTCTTCGCAGAATACTTCCCTGCAGAGAGCTACCTACTTCGGTGTGCCGCCAGCCCTTCCGGCCAACCGAAAAGCCGCTTGAGCAAGAAAGGGCAAAAGAAGTGGGATGCTCGGCTCCAGGAAAGATTGCAGGAAATGATCGCGACGCACGATCCAGAGGCCATAGTCTTCGATGGGGTATGGATTTACGATGGCTTGTATGGGGCAGCCCTTCGCGATTTCCGCCGTCCCTTTATCTGGTCTCGCCGCGCCATGTGGAAACCGGAACTGGACACGCTCGCTGACATGTCCTGGGTCTTCGATGCGATCGTTGAACCAGGTGAGCTCGCGGAATCCATGGATATCGGTCGGACGGTGGCCCAGCGGCAATCAACTATACGAATTCCTCCCGTCGTTTTTCTCGAGGAATCCGAGTTACTCGATAAGGATACGGCCAGAAAGGCACTTGGCCTTGACGCGGAAAAAGCGGCGGTTTTGATGCAGCTTGGGACTGGCAACATCGGTGACATCCAGACACCGATCAGTCTTTTTGTTCGCGCGTTGCTGGAGATCCCGGACATCCAGATCGTCGTTGCCGAACCTCCGATCTCAAACAGTCCGTTATCCGTGCCGGAAGGAGTCAGAAAGGTCAACCTCTATCCACTCAGCAAGTATTATCGGGCATTCGATTTTGCTATCAGCGCTTCGGGCTACAACTCCTACCATGAGTTGATCGCTTTTGCAGTCCCCACGATATTCGTTCCCAATCTGAAGATGCTTTCCGACAACCAGGCCAGCCGGGCCCGCTATGCGGAGGAGGCGGGTGTCGGATTGTGCGTCGAGGAAGTCACCGGGGAGAGGGTCCAGCACTGCCTGAAAATCATGCTGGACGAGGAAAGACGACGAAACATGGCCGCGCGCTGCCGTGAACTGTCCCATGAAAACGGGGCGAAGACGGCAGTGAAGGTGATCGAGGACCTGATGCAAGGATGGGCTGACCTCCGCGAGATAAAACTTCGCAAGACCAGGTTGCCGGCGAGGATCCTGCAGGTTATCCGCAGTTCATATATAAAGATCTCCCGAGCTTGGGCGAATCCCCAAAGGACCTTCTCAATCCTCCTGGAGCTCTGCGCAGGAATCGTGCCCTATTTGAAGACCAAGGACAAGAGCCTGCCTCGCACTCTCTTCCTGACCCTGAGCCTTACCGCCCCCGACCTGGAGCGGCTTCTAACCGAGGTGCACCGGGCGCAAACCATGGCGCGAACATTCGCGCCGGTATTCGTCACAGATAGCGACCACTTTCACTTGTTTCGGCAGTACGGGTTTCTTTTCGAGTATGTACCTCCGGAGAGACAGTGGAACAGGACTGGATTGGATGGCACCTGGACCGATTTCAGCGCTCGCAGGATCAAGAACGCGATCAAGACCCACCAACCAAGGCAAGTGGTCGCGGTATATGGCATAGACAAGCCAGAGGCCATCAGAGACAGCCTATTGCATGTCAGCCACGCATACGGACCTTAGATAGAGGCAGGGGCGCAGGCAGGATGAAGCAGGGAGCCGGCTGCCGGAAAATCAGGGTGGAATGCTGCCGCCAGTTGGCCGGGGGAAACGGGCTAATAGAAGCTCTTCGTTGTAGCTCGCCGGCAATAGATATCGATTCGCTAACCCGAAAGCCTCTTGCAGGGGTAGCGTTCGCCGAACGCTTTCAGAATACTCAATATCTTATCGCTGGCATTCCCTTTCCCCAGGAAAGACTTTCTTCGGCCCTCAGGCTTGAAATCCCGTACGGCGCGCCTGATGGATCCTGGATCTGTACCCACCAGCAGGTTCCAGCCCGCCTTCACCGTCTCCACCCACTCCGTCTCTATGCGAAGAGTCAGACAAGGGACCCCCAGGAGATAGGCTTCCTTTTGCATGCCTCCGGAATCGGTCAGGATCAGCCGGGCATTCTTCTCCAGAATAAGATTGTCAAGATAGGAAAGGGGTTCGAGTAATCGCACCGTAGGATGTGCCTTCCAGCCGAGCGCCTTTATTGCCTTGCGAGTGCGCGGATGGAGGGGAAGGATCACGGGCTCCGGAAGGGAACTCAACGCGGCGAGGATCGAGGAGAGGTTCCGTAGATCGTCTGTATTTGCTGCGCGATGAAAGGTTGCCAGCAGATAGGTTTTCGGCGTAAGATTCAGCCTTTCGAGAAGGGCCGATGCCCTCGCCCTCGTCGTAAGGCGCAGACCTGCCTGCAAGGCATCCACCATCACATCTCCCACCCGATAAACTCCCTTCCGGATGCCTTCTGCCCTCAAGTTTCGCAGGGCCGTGGAGGTGGGGCAAAATAGGAGGATGGAGAGGTGATCGGTGAGGACCCGGTTGATCTCCTCCGGCATTTGGGGGTCGAAGCTCCGCAGGCCTGCCTCCACATGGGCGACTGGAATCCGCAGCTTAGCTGCCGCCAGGGCCCCGGCCAGGGTGGAATTGGTATCCCCGTAGACCAAAACCAAGTCCGGTTTATCCTTGGGGAGGATCTTTTCGATCCCCATCAGCATTCGAGCGGTCTGCAGCCCGTGGCTGCCTGAGCCTACCCCCAGATTGTAGTCCGGCTTGGGCAGTCCCAATTCCTCAAAGAAGACCTGTGAAAGCAGGTAATCGTAATGCTGGCCGGTGTGGAGAAGGACTTCCTGGTGGGCTCGACGCAGTTTTTGGCAGAGCGGGGCGGCCTTGATGAATTGGGGCCGAGCGCCCACCACTGAAAGGATTTTCATCTCTTTCCGAGGAAGGACCGGATGGTATCGGCGACGAAGGCAACCTGCTCGGGGGCCAGTTCGGGATGGACAGGGACGGATATGACCTCTCGGGCTGCTAGCTCGCTCCGGGGCAGATTCCCGTCCCCATATCCCAGATCCCTATAGACCTTTTGCTGGTGAAGGGATACGGGATAATAAATCATCGTGGCGATCTCCCTCTCCTTCAGGAAAATCTGCAAGGCGTCTCTCCGGGGAACCCGGAGGGTAAACTGATTATAGACGTGGCGGCCCTGCGGGTCATCCAGGGGGACAACGACGCCTCCATCCTGCAATTCTCGTCGATACAGGTCCGCGATCCTTCGCCTCCCTTCGGTCCAGGCATCCAGGTGCCGGAGCTTGACCCGCAGAATAGCCGCCTGGATCTCATCCAGCCGGCTATTGAACCCCAATTCCTCATGGTAGTATCGGGTCCGGCTTCCATGCTGACGTAAGATCTTCAGCTTCTCCGCCAGTTGGGCATCTTGGGTAGTTACCATCCCCCCATCCCCGTAGCCGCCCAGATTCTTGGTGGGGAAGAAACTGAAGCAACCAGCTTGCCCGAAAGAACCCACCTTTTGGCCACCATGTTCGGCCCCAATCGCTTGAGCGCAGTCTTCAATCACCTTCAGGTCATATTGAGAGGCTATCTCCATCAGGGCTCTCATATCCGCGGAGCGCCCATATAGGTGAACCGGCAAGATGGCCTTCGGCCTTCTGCGGGAGGTCCACCCGGGACTCTTAAGCCGCCCCTTCAGGAAGTCCTCGACCTGGTTGGGGTCCAGGTTGAAGGTATCCTTATCAATGTCAAGAAAGATCGGGATTGCCCCAATATAGGAGATGGCCTCCGCCGTAGCGATAAAGGTGAAAGGCGAAGTGATAACCCCATCCCCCTTCCCGACCCCGCACGCCCGGAGGGCCAGGTGAAGGGCATCGGTGCCCGAGGCTACTCCGACTGCGTAAGGGCATTGGCAATAGCTTGCCATTTCCTGTTCCAGGGCTTTCACTTGAGGGCCCAGGATGAATTGCCCGCTTTCGATGACCTCAGCAATAGCCCGATCGATCTCCTCCTTGATCTTGGCATACTGGGCTACGAGGTCAAGCATGGATACCTTCATTCCCATCTCCTTCTCCCGATTAAAGAATAGGTGGCAAATCTATTCAGTCGGTGTCATTCGCCGTTTCTCCAGTCTTGCCCAAACATCGGGAAGGCAATTCTGGAGCAGCTGCTCCGGTTTGGTCCTTCGCAGAAATCGGGCAGGCACGCCCACCCACGTTTCGTAGGAGGGGATCTCCGTGGTAACCACCGAGCCAGCCCCCACCACTGCCTCCTCTCCGATGATGACCCCAGGCAGCAAGGTTGCGTTGGAGCCGATGCGGGCCCCTCGCTTAATGTGGGGGCCCTTCATATGCTGGAAGCGTTCCTCCGTCCGTCCCAGATAGTTATCATTGGACATACAGACCATCGGGGCGATGAAACAGCGCTCTTCGATAATGGTGTAGGCAGTAACATAGGCCTCGGTTTCGATCTTGGTGTATTCCCCCACCCGACATCGATTTTCGATGGTCACCCCGCGCCCCACGATCACTCCCTCTTCCAGGGTCACGTCCTCGCGGATCGAGGCCAGATCCGCCACGAAGACCTTTTCCGCCAGCTTGGCGCCCACATAAATGATGGAATGGACTCCCACGAATGCCTCGTCTCCAATCTCCAGGGGGGGATACTGGGAGGAAACCTTGAGAATGCTGATGGAGGCCGATCTCGGAGTTTTCCCCAAGACGGCATGGTCATCGATGCGCACCCGATCGCCAACCCGGGTGTCCGGGTGAATCACCACTCCGTTTCCGATATGCCCATCCCGCCCGATAATTACCCCTTTCCCGATCACGGTAAATTGGCCTATTTGGGTCCTTTCCCCGATCTGCGCCGAAGGATCTATGAAATGCTCCATGTCCTATTCGTCCTCCCTGGAAAACGAATCAACCCTGACTGGGATTGGCCTCCCTTGTTCTTTGAGAGACCGATTGGCGGCATCGAGTACCTCCAACACTCGCAGACCATTTTCTCCATCGGTTAGCGGCTTACTCCCCTTTTCAATGCACTCCAGGAAGTGCTGACATTCCAAAGCGAGAGGTTCCCGCATATCCAACCGGGGAACGTAGATGTCCCCAAAGCGCAGGCTGAGAAATTCTCCGAAGGTGGTGAAATGGGAATGTTGTTCAACGCCCTTATCGTAAATCCGAATCTTCTCCGAGGACTCCATGTCGTCGAATACGGCCATCTTCTTGGAACCTACCACCGTAAACTTCCTGACCTTATGGGGATCCAGCCAGCTCACATGGCAGTGCGCCAGGGCTCCTCCCGGAAAGCGAAGGGTGAAGAAGACCACATCTTCCACCCCTTGCTGAAGGTAATCTTTCCCGATAGCGCTGACCTCAACCGGGTGAGAATCGAGCAAGTACAGGAAGACCGAGATATCGTGGGGAGCGAAACTCAGGAGGGCGTTTTCCTCTCGCTTGACCTGGCCGAGATTGACCCGGGTGGAGTAGATATAATAGAGTTGTCCTAACTCTCCTGCCTGGATAAAGTCCTTTAGCTTCCTCACTGCCGGATGATAAAGGAGCAGGTGGCCCACCATCAAGATCTTGCCCCTCGCATTTGCCAACTGTATCAGGTGCCGCCCTTCATCCCGTTCCATGGCCAGAGGCTTTTCCACGAAGACATGCTTGCCTGCCTCAAGGGCCGCCTTCGCCATGGGATAGTGGTGTGGTGACGGCGTCGCGACCGCAACTGCATCTAAGCCTGAATCCTGCAGCAATTCCTCATAGTTTTCGGTGGGGAAAAGCTGTGGATAGGTCGCCGCAATTCGGCTCAGTTTTGCCTGATCGGTATCGCAGACCCATTTTACCTGGCATCCCTTCAGCGCCAGGAAGGCGCGGAGGATATTCGGTCCCCAGTATCCCAAGCCCACGCATCCCACGCGAATCATATCCTCTCCTTGCGTCCCTGAAAATAATCGCAGATGGCTCTGACGAGAGAAGGAATGGTATACTCCTCAGGCTGGATCTGGACAGCCAGTCCATACTCTCGGGCAGAAGCTGCGGTGATCGGTCCAATGCAGGCAACGATCGTCCCCTTTCCCAGGGCATTTCTCCCTCGCTTGTCGATTCCCTCCACGAAATGATGGACGGTGGAGGAGCTGGTAAAGGTCGCCACATCGACCTCCCCTCGATGCAGCTTTGCGCAGATTCCTGCGAAGTCTGCCTCTGGCTTCTCGGTTCGATAAGCCTCCACGACCGTGACCTTTGCCCCTCGCTTCATGAGCTCTTTGGGTAATAGATCCCGGGCCTTAGCTGCCCGGGGAAGCAAGATCCGCTTTCCCCCCAGCACCTCTCCCTGCATGCATTTCAGGATCGATTCAGCGCGGAACTCGGGCGGAACGACATCCGGCTCCAGCCCACGGCGCCTCAACTCGGAAGCGGTAGCAGGTCCGATGGCGGCTAACCGGATCCCTTTGAGTTCCCGGGCGTCTTTTCCTCCTGCCCGGAGACGGTCCCAAAAATATTTCACCCCATGTATGCTGGTGAAGATGATCCAACCGTAATCATGGATCTCTCCTATGGCCTGATCCAGCTCCCCGTAATCCGGGGAGGGAAGGACCTGGATTACCGGAAGGGAGATCACCTCGGCCCCCTGTGCCTCCAGGAGCCGAGTCAGGGTGCTCGCCTGATCTCGTGCCCGGGTCACCAGAATTCTCTTTCCAAAGAGGGGTTTCTTCTCAAACCAGTTGAGGGTGGATCGAAGGCGGACCACATTCCCCACCACGAGAACGGCCGGGGGGCCGAAATGGGCCTTCTCCGCCTTTCTTGCGACATCCTTCAGGGTCCCCACGATCGTCTCCTGCCGCGCCAGTGTTCCCCAACGAATCAGGGCGACTGGGGTTTTGGGATCCCGACCTTCCTGGATCAGCCTTTGCGCAATGGAGGAGAGCTGAGAGTAGCCCATGAGAAAAACCAGAGTTTCCAGGCCCGTGGCGATTTTCTCCCAGGCGATGCGCGATGAGCTGCGGCTTGCTTCCTCATGCCCGGTAATGAACCCCACAGCAGAACTGTAGTCCCGATGGGTGAGGGGGATGCCGGCATAGGCCGGCACTGCCACTGCGGAGCTCACTCCGGGAACCACCTCGAAGGGGATGCCGTGGGCGGCCAGATCTTCCGCTTCCTCTCCTCCACGCCCAAAGATGAAGGGGTCTCCCCCCTTCAATCTCACTACCCTCTTCCCCTTCTTTGCCCGGTCTACCAGTAAGGCAGATATCTCCTCCTGCTCCAGGGCATGTTGCCCCCCCTTTTTCCCCGCATAGACCCGCTCTGCCCGCGAAGGGGCATATTCTAACAACCGTTCGCTTACCAGATGATCATAGATCACGACCTCGGCCTGCCGGAGCGACTCCATCCCCTTCAGGGTCAGGAGCCCGGGGTCGCCCGGCCCGGCCCCCACCAGGGAGACGAATCCGACCATAGCTCCCTTTTCAGTCTTCTCCCCTTTTTTCCTCAAGCCTTCCTCCTGCAAGGATATCTCTTGCCTCAGGCCAGAGACGATCTGCCAACCCTTCCCCCAACCCCTCAGCCGCTTCCAGTGGGCCGTCGAGATCCCCTCGAATCACCCTCTTTCCATCCGGAGTGCAGATCATCCCTTGAAGATGAAGTTTACCCGATCGGACCGCCCCCAGCACCCCAATCGGAACCTGGCATCCTCCCCCCAATCGCCTCAAGAAAGCCCTCTCCGCCAGGGTTGCGGAGGCGCTCTCTTCATCATTGAGCACCTGGATGGCTGTCCTCAAATCTCGATTACCTTCCTTCAACTCCAATCCCAAAGCCCCCTGGCCCGCAGCTGGCAGGCAGATTTCCAGCGAGATGTACTGGGCGACCAGGTCCTGTAAGCCCAGGCGATGAAGGCCAGCGGCGGCAAGCAGAATAGCATCCCACGCGCCGGTGGAGAGTTTGCGGATCCGTGTGTCCAGATTCCCTCGCACTGGCTTGATCTGGAGATCGGGGCGAAAGTTCTTCAGCTGGGCTCCCCTCCTTAAGCTGCTGGTCCCCACGACGGCTCCGAGGGGGAGTTCCTCCAGGCTTAGACCCTCGCGGGAGAGAAGGCAATCTCGGGGGTCTTCACGGGGGGTGATCGCTCCCAAGCAAAGGCCAGGGGGCAGTTCCGTGGGAAGGTCTTTCATACTGTGAACCGCCAGATCAACGTCTCCTGCCAGGAGGGATTCTTCGATCTCCTTGACAAAAAGACCCTTCTCTCCGAGTTCCAGAAAAGGGGCATCGCGAAAGCGGTCGCCCTTCGTCCGAATGCGAACCAATGAGATGGTAAGATCCGGGCACGCCCTTCGCAGCTCCTCTGACACCCACTCCGACTGCCGGAGCGCCAAGAGGCTCCCCCGGGTGCCAATTCGAATCTCCCTTCTGCGAGTCATGAACCTCTGCTTGGAGAGAGGAAAAAATGGGAAAGGTCAAACCGTAACGAGAAAACAGGTTGTCCCCTGGAAGACAAAGAGCAGCGGGTACTGTCGGAGGGAAGCACGAAGAGAGCGAACCTTGAAAAGGTGAGGTAGAGAGTGTTCATGAAGCCGTCAGGTAGGCCCAGACTCGCTCGGGGAGGCTTTCCGGATCGCTTTGCCGCACCAGGACCAAAAGCTCCGGATGTCCGCTCCTTTCGAGAATGGATCGCCTCCTCCTGGGATCCTTCACTTCCTGCAAGATGCGAGGCCGTGCCCAGGTCAATACCTTCAAGAGCACCTCATATTCCCAGCCATATTGCTCTTCCAGATCCTTGCGGATCCTTTTCGCCAGGGCCGGGCTCTTGCCCGAGGTGGAGATACTGATCACGAGATCGCCGCGGCGAAAGTAAGAGGGAACCAAGAAATCGCAGTCCTCCTCCGAATCCACGATATTGGCAAGCACCCCTTGATCTCTTGCCTCTTTCCAAATCCTATCTTGCAGTCGGCGGTCATCGGTGGCTACCACGCAGAGGAAAGCCCTCTTCAAGTCCCCTTTTCGATATCTGCGGGACACGTGCTCAATCATTCCGCTCTTGACCATCGAAGAGAGCAGAGGAGTCATGGCTGGGCTCACCAGGACCACCATGGCTCCAGCCTCTAAGAGGGAGGCAACCTTCCGTTCGGCCACCCTGCCCCCTCCTACGACCACACAGCGCCTGCCGGAAATATTCATCATCATCGGGTAGTACATGGGCATATTCTCATTCTTGCGGTTGCCGCCACCCGCTCTCGCAATCTACCCGCACCGCTTCGACTCCTGCCTCTTGTAGCATTTTCGCGGCCAGTTCATCCGGATAATCGCCAGAATAGATGATCTGGGAGATGCCCGCATTGATTGCCATCTTGGCGCAAAGGACGCAGGGTTGATGGGTGCAGTAGAGCACGGCCCCTTTGATGCTCACCCCATAAAGGGCAGCCTGCAAGATGGCGTTCTGCTCGGCGTGGATCCCCCGGCAAATCTCATGCCTCTCCCCCGGGGGAATGGCCAGATCCTCGCGCATGCAGCCGACATCAAGGCAGTGAGGGAGGCCGGTGGGGGCTCCGTTGTAACCCGTGGCCAAGATCCGCTTATCTTTGACGATCAGGGCACCCACATTTCTTCGCAGACAGGTGGATCTTTTGGCCACCAGCCGAGTGATTTCCAAGAAATAGTCCCGCCAGCTGGGCCTCACGCCAGGCGTTCTCCCTATTTGTTCAGTCCTTCAATCGATCGGCATAGATGGGAAATTGCGAGCATAACTCGTTCACTTGCACCGTATCAACGAGCCTCCTCAAGCAGCTTTTCCTCCCATTCTTTGATCTTCTCCAGTCGAGCCGAGTGCCGACCCCCCAGAAATTCCGTCTCCAGCCAGACCCTTACTGTCTCCAAGGCCAGCCCTTTTCCGATCACCCGCCCCCCCAGAACCAATATATTCGAATCGTTGTGCTCTCGGCTCAGGCGCGCGGTGTAAAGATCGTGGCAGAGGGCGGCCCGGATCCCCGGATGCTTATTGGCGACTATGGACATTCCAATCCCGGTGCCACAAACCAGAATACCTCGATCCGCCTTTCCCCCGGCAACGGCAGACGCAACTTTGATTCCAAAATCCGGATAATCCACTGAGGTTTCATCGAAGGTCCCAAGATCTTGAACCTGGTGGTTCAACTCCATCAGGAGGCGGTTGACGGCCTCCTTCAGCTCCCAGCCTGCATGATCGGCTCCGGTCACGATTTTCACCAGTTGACCTTTTTCGAAGAGGGAAGATGATTGCGAATCCTTTCCAAAACGCCCGGCATGGTCTCTTCAATCTGGGAGAGGCAGCGTTGGTAAGCCTCCGCATTATCGCCGAAGGGATCGCGAATCTCCTGATCTCCCGTCGGGCTGAACTGTCGGAGAAGGAAAACCTTTCCCTGGGCCTGCGGAAGTAGAGATTCGATCATGGCGAGCTGGTATCGATCCATTACCAGGATTAGATCAGACTCATCGATCAGGGTGCGATCCAACTGCCGGCCCCGATGCCTGGAGAGATCGATCCCCCTTTCTGCCAAAAGTCTCCTGGCAGCTTGGGGTGCCTCTTCCCCTACCAGGGCATGAATCCCTGCGGATAAGACCTCGATGCCTTCCAGGCCTTCTCTTTTCAACGTGTCCCTCAAGATCGCCTCGGCCATGGGGCTCCGGCATATGTTTCCCGTGCAGACTAAGAGTACCTTCATGGATGGTTCGGAAAGGTAACGGATGGCTACTGATCCGTCCCAGGGCGGCGGGGGATGGGGATGTTCGTATAGATCACGATCCTTTCCCCATCGACGTTCCGGTATTTCTTGTAGATCTTATACCGGTGATTTGAACCCAGAGATCCTCCGGAACCTGGCACCTTGGGACTGTTGCCGGTCTTTCGTGGGACGATCCTGATCAATTGAGATTCCAGGGAGGGATCGTACAGGCCCAGGACTTTCTGTACATAGGCCATCGTCTCTGGATAGGGAGGGACGGATTGATAGCGGAGCACGGCATTTTCTCCTGCGTTATAGGCGGCCAGAGCCAACGCCAAATCTCCACTGAAGAGGTTCAAGAGATAACGCAGATACTTCACTCCACCAATGATGTTTTCCCGCGGATGGAAGGGATTGCTCACTCTAAGGTCTTGAGCTGTGGCGGGCATTAGTTGCATGAGTCCTTGAGCGCCCTTTACCGAAATCGCCAGGGGATTGAAGCCGGATTCCACCCCGATGATGCAGCGAACTAAAGCTGGATCGATCCCGAACTGTTTCGAGACAATCTGAATATCCTCATCGTATTTGGAGATGAGCCGGGAAAGCAAAGGGGAAAAAGTGTTCCTTTCCACCATCCTATATCGGGGATTCGTCGGCACATTGGTGAAGTGCTGGACCCCGATTTCATCCACATAGGTGTAGAGAGCAGCGAGCAGATTCCCCGGCAGGAGGATCGCCCCCAAAACAAGGATGAGGATCTTAATCGGAATATGTAGAGAAGGCCTTCTGAGTCCCATGGAATACCACCGCCTGCAAGGGATGTTTATCCATTTCGGCCAGTTTTGTCAAGGGAATTGTAAATTTCCTTGCGCCCTTTCCTCCATAGGCTATAATGCCATCTGCTCTCCCAGTAGAGGAGGATCACGGTGGAAGAGAGGGTCGGCGATCTCTTCGCAGAATTGGTGAAGATCATGGAGCAACTCCGGGGCGAAGAAGGTTGCCCCTGGGATCGCGAACAAACTCATGAGTCCCTCAAGCCTTTCCTGATCGAAGAGGCCTATGAAGTACTCGAGGCGATGGAGGCAAGAGACCAGGAGAGGTTTCAAGAGGAACTGGGGGATCTGCTCTTCCAAATCATCTTCCATACCCAGATCGGCAAGGAGCAGGGTCAATTTACCATGGAGCAACTCCTGGAGAAGATAACGGAAAAGATGGTTCGACGCCACCCCCACGTCTTCTCCGATTCCCTCGTGGCGGATGCCCAAGAAGTCCTTTTTAACTGGGAAGCGATCAAGAGAAGGGAGAAGGGGGGAAAGAGGGCTGGATCCGCATTGGACGGGATTCCCCGAGATCTGCCCTCGCTCCTGCGCGCGCACCGTCTCCAAGACCGCGCATCCCGTCTGGGCTTCGACTGGCCTGACGTGAAGGGTGCCTATGCAAAGGCCGAGGAAGAGATGGGCGAATTGCAGTCCGCCCTTCACGAGGGGGATCGGAGCCGGATGGAGGAGGAGTTGGGTGATCTCCTCTTCTCCCTGGTCAATATCGCCCGTTTCATCGAGGTGAACCCGGAGGAGGCACTCCGCAAAGCGATTGACCGCTTCGTTCAACGTTTTCACCATATCGAGGAGAGCTTTAAACAGCAGGGCCGCGAGATCCAGAAGGGAGACCTGGAAGAGATGGAAAGGCTTTGGCGGGAAGCGAAGCAAAAGAAGGGGGACCAGGCGTAGGTTTGCAAAGGGATGGCTTGGCCTTTCCCGCTTCCCGGTTTAACCTGCAATGAGAGAGGTTCCCAGGGCGAGTTCCCGACGATTTCGGTGGACGCCGCCGGGTGGAAGCTGGCCCAGCTGAGTTGCGAGGAACCCTCAAAGGAGTTCGTTTCCATCTATATTCGCTCGCTAACCAGGCAAAAAAGGAGCGCGGATTGCGCTCGCTGTGCATTTTGGATCCCGCAGAAAGTGGGAGTTCCCGAATTGTAGGGAATTTCTGAATTTTTCTCTGACTGTTCGCTCGCTGATTCCCCATAACGCTGCGCGGATTGGGATTCCTATGCATTTTGAAATGACTCAAGCGGTTTCAGGTTGTCCCAAAATCGCCTTTACGCAACTTCGGCTTTCATGGTATACTGAAATATCTATTCATGCTCCCCTGATTGCAGTTGCCCGGATGTTCCTTCCTCACTCAGCAACGGAGGCAAGAGCTATTGCAAGAAGTAGCGGGAGGCGGCCTTTCCTTACTTTCCTTTGCGCCTTATGACCTTATCTATTCAAGGTATGAAAAAGGGGGCGTTCATGCGAGGCCTTGTGATATTCTTTATTACGATCCCACTTTTGGCGGGGATTCCCGCGATGGCGGCAGATCAGTCCGTGGTGATCAGCAACTTCTCTGGCAAAGTAGATCCCAAGGGAATCCCGCGGGGCTGGCAGTTGAAGGAGAACACCGGAAAAGCGGACTTCAAGGTGGAGTGTGAAAAAGCCAATTGCTATCTCCGCATGAGCAGCGAGAATACCTCCTGGACCCTGCTGAAGAACATCGATCTTGACATTCGACGCTATCCCATCCTGACCTGGCGGTGGAAAGTGACCAAGCTCCCCGAGGGCGGAGACGTCCGGAAAAAAGAAACGGATGATCAGGCCGGGCAACTCTATGTTCAATTCCTCCGCTTCCCCGAGCAAGTACGAAGCCAGATTATCGGCTATATATGGGACACCTCGACCCCTAAAGGGACCATCCTGGACAGTCCCTCCGCCAACCCTCCGCCCACCAAGATCGTGGTTATGGAAAGTGGCGAGGAGAAGTTGGGGCAATGGGTGATGGAGAAGCGCAACGTCCTCGAGGATTATAGGAATTTCTTCGGAGAAGAAGTTCCTCCCAAGGTGAAAAGGATCTCTCTCTGGATCAACACTCAACATACCAAATCAACGGCCGAGTGCTTCTACGACGACGTAGTTTTCCACAAAGCCCCTTAGAAATGGCAGAGGAAGCCAAGCTCGAATCGTATGCGCGTCCTCATGTTTTTCATCGATGGCCTGGGAATAGGGGAAAAAGATCCCCAAAAAAATCCCATGGCCTGCACATCGACTCGCTGGTTCGAATTCTTCGTCCAAGGGAGGTCGGAGCCGTGCGGACCTTCCCGCCTGACGCGGGCTACCGATGTGACTCTCGGAGTGGAAGGCATTCCACAGAGTGCCACCGGCCAGACGACGCTCCTCACCGGGATCAATGCGGCCCGTCTTGTCGGGCGCCATGTTAATGGCTTCTGCACCAGGGAGTTGGGGGCCATCCTCGGGAGCGATTCCTTGTTCAGTCAGCTCTTGAAGAGGAACAAGAAGCCGACCTTCGCCAATGCCTACACCCCTCCCTTTTTTGAGGGGAGGATAAGATTCCGGTCGGTGACAACTGTCGCCGTTTCTCAGGCAGGGCTTCCCTACCGGTCCCTCGAAGATCTCATCGAAAGGAGGGCACTTTATCAGGACTTTACGAACCGCGTCCTGCAAGAGAGGGGATACGAGGTACCGCTACTCACGCCCCAGGAAGCGGGCAGGAGATTGGCGAGCATCGCGTCCGGTCACGATTTCACCCTTTATGAGTACTTCCAAACCGATATTGCGGGTCATAGTCAGGAAATGGAGAGGTGCAGAGAAGAGGTGAAGAAGGTGGACCTCTTCGTCGATTCCGTTCTGGCCCACCTCGATCTCGACTCCACGCTCTTCCTCTTGACCAGCGATCACGGGAACATAGAGGATTTGGGCACTCC
>Ga0153915_10002998_pt1 | contig 15436 bp, 12 predicted proteins | sample Opewatmetagenome_2_FD_107003 | JGI IMG/M metagenome (GOLD analysis project Ga0153915, IMG submission 107003) | Freshwater wetland microbial communities from Ohio, USA - Open water 3 Core 3 Depth 3 metaG | ecosystem: Environmental > Aquatic > Freshwater > Wetlands | place: USA: Ohio, Lake Erie...
AGCTCGTCGTCCGACATCCGGGAAGCGCCGGGGGTGAAGGCGATCTCCAGCGTCTGCTCCCCTTCCAGGAGGACGATGGCGTCCTTGAGCTTGCCCTTGTACTTGTCCAGGTCCGCCGCCTTCTTGACGTCGATGAGGACGGCCGGTCCCTTGACGAGGCCGTTCGTTCCCGGCGTCCAGGCCTTCGGGAAAGCGATGAGCGGCATGTACTGTGGAGCCGTCATCGCGCCGTAGAACTTCTGCAGTTCCCAGCCGCGGCCGAACGTGCCATAGGGCTCCATCGCGGCGTTGACCAGGCCCATCTCCTTGAGCCGGCCGACGGTCCACTCGCCCGCTTTCCGGTATTGGGGAGATTCCGAGAGGCGCGGACCGTAGATATCGCACAGATAAACCAGAAGATCCGTGATCTTGGAGCCTTCGAGGCCCTCCTGCCGGATGCGCTGGAGAGCCTGGAGGTTGATCTTCTCCTGGGCCCCGGCCTGGACGGCGATGAGCAGGGCCAGGACGGCGAGGACCAGGAATTGTCTCAGCGAATTCCTTTTCATGGCCTTCTCCTTATCCTTTCACTTTCACGGCCGGCCCTTGGCCGCCGCGAGCGCCCTCAGGAACGACCCGGAGACGAGCTGGGCCAGGGCGTCGTTGTCGTACTTGGCCTTGAGCATCTCGCCGATGAGCTTCGTCATCTGCGCCCGTCCGGCCTGTTGCCAGAGGCACGCTTCCGTGATCACGGAGAGATTGTCCGTCCCGGCCGCCTTTTTCGCCTCGTCGAGCTTCTTGAAATAGACCGCGGCATCTTCGTCCTTGCCCATGACCAGCCCGATGACCGACCCGGTTTTCCTGGCCAGGGCGATGAGCTCCGGCCCGGGCAGGTCGGCTGTCTCGACGACGATGGGCATCCGCGCGGCCTCGAGCAGGACCTGGCTCCGGGCGGCATCCAGCCCCTTGACGATCGGCAGCAGCCCCGCCCGCTTGAGGGCTTCAAGAATTTTCCTGCCCTCGTCGGTCAGGCCCTTATCGCCGAAAAGATCATCCGGCCGGGTCAGGATGATGAAGGAGATGCCCTGCTTGGCGAAGACGTCCGCCCAGCGCAGGTCGTCGCGGACGGCCGCGAGCCCGGCCAGCCCGACCGCGACCGTCGCCTTGGACGGCCCGGTCCGCATGATGCTCATCATCGGCGATTCGGCCCCGCCGTAGAGCGTGAGCCCCTTGGCCGCCCTGAGGACGTCCAAGCCGCCGAGCAGGTTCTTCATGACATCGAGGCGCAGGGCGTCGCCCGCCAGGCCGTCCTTGCCGCCGACGACGGCCAGCTGGACGTCCACGTCGGGATCGGCGGCGTCGCCGCGCTTGTCGGCGAACTCGCCGAGCGGCGCCATCATGTGGTTGACGATTGTCTCGTATCTCCAGAAAAAGGTCTCCCGCCGCCCGGGCAGGACCGAGGCCTTCGGATCGGAGGCCAGGACCTCGACCGCCGCGCCGACGAAATCGCCGGCCTTCTTCAGGATCTCGGGCCTGATGAGGCCGATGACGTCGCCGACCCTGTTGGTCTTGAAATGCGGCCCGTCCGTCTGGACGAAGTAGGCCGGCACGCCCTGGTACAGGAAGTAGGTGTGGTCCGAGCCGCCGGGGCCGCCGCGGCCCGTGTTGACGTTGTCGACGATGTCCTTGGGCAGGCGCGCCTTGAGCAGGTCCCAGACCTCGGGCGCGTAATACATGCCGCGGAAATTGACCTTGCCGGTGCCGTGGCCCTCCATGTCCAGATTGATATTGGCCACGGTCTTGTCCAGCGGATAGACGGGGTTCTCGGTGTAGTACTTCGAGCCAAAAAGCCCCTCCTCCTCGGCGGCCCAGAGGGCGAAGATGATGGTCCGCCTGGGCGCGACCCGGTTGAGCTTCATCGTCCGGGCCATCTCCATGACGACGGCCGTGCCCGAGGCGTTGTCGTCGGCGCCGTTGAAGACGTCGCCCGCCTGATCGACGCCGAGGTGGTCGTAATGGGCCCCGATGATGACGTACTCGTTCTTGAGCTTGGGGTCGGTCCCCGCGATGCGGGCCAGGATATTCGGCGCCTGGCGCTTCTCGTCGAAGCCGGCCTTCAGGTTGATAAAGGCCCGGACGCCCGTGGCGAAGGACTGGGGCTTGGACGTCGCCTCGATCTGCTGGTAGTAATAGCGGGGATCCGCCATCTGGTGCTTGAAAATGAAATCGGCGACCTTCGACTCCAGGGAAACGACCACGAAGTCCGCCTGGTAGTCCTCCTTCTTGAGTCCGGGGCCGCCGTAATAGGCCGCCTGGGGGGCGCCGAAAGCCATCGCCGGCCGGAAGGTCAGGATGCCGCGGGCGCCGTGCTCCCGGGCGGCCTTGATCCGGCTCGCGAACCCGGCCTCGTCCTTGAGCTTGTCGGCCAGCCCGCGGGGGGTATCGGCGGAGAACAGGACGAGCTTGCCCTTGACGTCCAGGCCGCCGTAATCGTCATAGTCCTTGGCCGGGGCCGAGATGCCGTAGCCGGCGAAGACGATCTCGGCGCCGAAGCTGCCCGAGCCGGAGTATCTCGACGCCCTCCAATCCTCGCCGTAGACGAAGTCGCGCTTCGCCGGCCCGGCGATGACATCGAGGGACGCGCCCCGGGCGACCTCGTAGTATTCAAAGGAGATATCCTGGAGATAGCCGCCGGCCGGCCCGGCCGGATCGATTCTCCATTCCTTGAGTTTCGACACGATATAATCGGCCGCCATCAGGCCGCCGGGCTCGCCGCTCATCCGGCCCTGCATGGCGTCGGTGGACAGGGCCTTGACGAAGTCGAAGGCCGATTGAGCGTCGAAGGCGGTTTCCTTCTGCTGGGCGATCGCGGGCGCCAGCAGGAGAAGCGCGCCGAGGGCGATGACGATGAGAGCTTTCCGGTGCATGGGAACCTCCTCGAGAAGCATGTGTCCCATCTTACATGAATTCTTTCCCCGGTCAACCATTTCTCGTCGCGCCGCCCGTCGCGGCGGCGCCGGCGGAGGCAATTTTCGATTGACTTCCCCCCCCGATTCGGCGCATCCTGATTTGGAGATTTGGAGTTTAAGCTAGCGAAAGCGAGGGACAAGACAATGACAACAGGTTCTCACGGAAAATTCTTCTGTTTCCTTCCGGTTATCGCCGCGTGCCTCATCCTCTCCCCGTTCCTGTCGGGAAACGACGTCTACAAGGCCCGGATGCTGACCGGGAAAGCGCCCGTCGAGCCTCCGGCCGTCAACGTCAGGATCGAAATCGAGAGCTACACGACCAGCGAGGAGGTCCAGCTCCTGCAGGAAAGCATGAACCAGGGCGGCACCCAGGCCCTCCTGAACTCATTCCAGGGCATGAAAAAGGGTGTCGTGCGCATCATGAGCCAGCGAGGCTGGAACATGCCCGTCCACGCGGCCTTCGTCATCCACAGGGAAAAAGGCATCCAGGTCCGCTGCTTCCTGCTGCGCCAGGCATGGGACCCGGGCTCCCAGATGGGCCGGACGGGGGCGAATTTCTTCATGGTCGTCGAGTTGAATCTGGATGAAAAGGGCAAGGGCGAGGGCCGGTTCTACGAGGACGCGGGGATCAACATCAATCCGATGGCCGGCACGATCGAGATGACCCAATACGGCTCCGCGCCGAAAGTGCTCGTCCAAGCCAGCTTGGTGAAACCGAAAGAGGAAAAGCCGAAATAGGGACGCGCCGCGGGGGCACGACGGAAGGTCAGGCGTCTCTCAGGCGCCGCTCTTGATTCTGAAATCCTTCGACGCCTCGTGCTTGGCCAGAAAGTCGTAGCTGATCGCTCCGAACTTGCAGGACTCGAGGCACTTCAGACAGCGGACGCAATCCGGACTGTTGGCCGACTCGTAGATCTTGATATCCACCGGACAATCCCTGCGGCACTTGTCGCAGACAGTGCACTTCGCGTCGTCGACGGCCATCCGGAACAGGCTGGCCTTATTGAACAGTCCCAGGATCGCGCCCAGGGGGCAGACGGCCCGGCAGAACGGCCGCCGGCTGACGGTCATCCAGCCGAGGAAAAGGACGAGCAGGGCGACCTTCCAGGTATACATGAAGCCGATGAGACCGCGCAGTCCCTTGTTCAGGAGGATGAGGGGAATTCCCGCCTCGAGCGTGCCGGCCGGGCAGATCCACTTGCAGAACCACGTCTGGCCCAGGCCGTACTGATCGACGATGAGAAGAGGCAGGGCGATGACGAGCACGGCCAGGAAAACGTACCGGCCGCAGGAGAAGGCCCGCGGCAGGCGGAGCTTGGGCGTCGGGATCTTGTGCATGAGCTCCTGGACGAGTCCGAAGGGGCAGAGCCAACCGCAGGGCATGCGGCCGACGACGCTTCCCACGGCCCCGAGGAGCCCGGCCGTGTAGAGGCCGAACTTGGCTTCGGCGGCGGCCAGGTTGAGCCGGACGCCGGCCAGCGACGTCTGCAGGGCGCCGATCGGGCAGGCGCCCATGGCCGACGGGCAGGAATAGCAGTTGAGGACGGGCACGCAAACGCCCTTGATCTTCCCCTGGTAGATCCGGCCCGTCAGCCAGTTGGGCAGCCAGGCGTTGAGGCCCAGCGCGGCCACGGCCTGATACCAGATTCTTTTCCGCCGGGGGGTGCGCAGGATTCCCATGTGTCCGCCGTCCTCAGCCGATCCCGATGCAGTCGAGGCAGACCGTGACGGCCTTTTCCAGCACGGCCTGGTATTCGCCGAGAAGAAGGCCCGCGATCATCACGCCGAGGGACAGGACCATCAGGAGCCATGGCAGGCGGCGCTTCACGTCTTCCCTCCGGCCAGGGCCTTTTTCACGGCCTCTTCGAAGCCGGCCGCTTCCTCGACCTTGAATCCCTGGTGGACATGAACGATGGTTCCCGCGGCGTCGATCAAGTAGACGACCGGGAGCGACACGGCGTCGTAGGGGCTTTTCATTTCGAGCGGCGAATGCAGGAAGCCGTCCGAGGGGCTCGCCGCCGTCGGGTCATAGAGCATCGGATAGGCGACTTTGGAAAGGTCATAGAGGATCTTGACCTTTCTGGAGCCGGGATTGTCCATGGCGACCGAGAAGAGCCGCAGGCCGCCCTTGTCCTGGTTGGGGCCGGGCTTGTACTTCTCGTGGAGCATCTGCATGGTCGGCATGCCCTCCCGGCACGGGATGCACCAGGTCGCCCAGAAATCGATGAGCACCGCGCCCGGGCGGGATTTGCGGGACAGCGGCTTGCCGTCGACCGTTTCGGTGACGACGAGCGCCAGCCGGCCGTCCTCCAGGAACACGGCGTATTCCCTGCCGTCGATTCCCTTCAGGGCGAAGGGCAGGAACTTCTGGCCCGCTTTCATGAGGGCCGAGGCCTGCGGCGCCAGAGCGGCGAAGGCGATGGCCGCGGCCGCGATGACCAGGGCCGCTCTCGTTCGAGTTCTTATCAGGCTTGTCATGGAAAGATAGTGTAGCCCGAGGCAGGAAATTTGGCAACTGCGGACATCCCCGCCGGAGTCACAGCACTTCCCGGCCGGGAAGTGAGGCGACGATCAGAATCCGTAACTCAGATTCAGGCCGAACACCAGCACCGTTTCCAGGTTGCCGTTGATGTTGTAGGCGACGCCGCCGATGGTTCTGGAGGCCTTTGCCGAGAGCGGGAAGAACGCCTGGACAAGGGTCTGAAGCCCGAGGTGCTTGCTCAGGGGGAACGTCACTCCGGCCTTGACCATGCCGTCATGGAAGGCCCTGTACTTGTCGCCGGCGTAGGCGCTTTCCGCCGCGACGTAGGTCTTCCAATAATCCCCTTCCCCCAGAAAATACGCGGCCGATCCTCCCAGGTCCAGTGTGATCCCCCCTCTGGTCAGCGGAAACGACTGCCCCGCCGTGAAAAGAAAATATGTGCCCGGATACGCGTCGATGTCCTGAAAGACGGTCAACGTCGGCTTGCCGAAGACGTTCCATCCGGCGCCGACATAGACCTCCTGCGTTTCGGCGGTGTACTTCGTTCCGTAATAGATGAATCCCGCCGTCAGGCTGAGCGGGCCCGCCGCCTTTGTGTAGGCCAGCGTGATATCGGTCTCGTTGAAGCTCTTCCGGCCGGGCCTGTCCGGGACGAAGCTCGGCGTGGCTTTCTCGCAGGTATCGATGTTGCCCCAGAACGTCACCGAAAAACCCTCATACGACAGGGACACCGACGGCTGAAGCGCGAGGCTGTCCCGGCCGATCCGGTAGCCGCGGAAGATGTACCGGTTGAACGTCCCGAGCGCGGCGGAGCCGGACACGGAAGGCGAGGCCTCTTCGCCGGCAAGCGCGGACGCGCAAACGACAAAACCCATGAGCGCTATTCCCGCGAACATCGCTGTTTTTTTCATGTTCATAACGGCCGCTCTCCTTCTCCGCCCTTTGTCCTTACAAATACGCCTGCTCGCCGTGGACGGCCGCGTCGAGACCGGCTTCTTCTTCTTCCGCGGTCGCCCTCACCGGGGTGATCTTATTGATGAGCCACAAGGCCGCATAGCTGAAAACGAGCGCGTAGGCCGCGGTGATCAGGACGGAAACGGTCTGCATGGCGAAGAAGTGCTTTCCGCCGAGGAGCAGGCCGTCGGCGCCGGCGGCGTTCCAGGCCTTGGTGGCGAAGATGCCGGTGCAGATGCAGCCGACGACTCCGCCGATGCCGTGGACACCCCAGACATCGAGCGCATCATCGAGCCCGGCCCGGTTCTTGATGTCGACGGCGATATAGCAGACGACGCCCGCCAGGAACCCGATGGTCACGGCGCCGCTGATGCTGACGTATCCGGCGGCCGGGGTGATGGCGACGAGGCCGGCCACGGCCCCCGTGAGGAGACCGATGAACTTCGGTTTCTTCTCGAAGATCCAGGCGATGGACAGCCAGGTGATCGCCGCGATGGAGGCGGCGATGTCGGTATTGGCGAAGGCCAGGGTGGTCACGGAATCGACTTTCATCTCGCTGCCGGCGTTGAAGCCGTACCAGCCGAACCAGAGAAGCGCCGTGCCCAGGGCGACCAGCGGAATGCTGTGCGGTCCCCGATCCAGGACTTTCCGCTTGCCGACGAACAGGACCGAGGCCAGGGCGGCGAATCCCGCGGTCGTATGGACGGCCGTGCCGCCCGCGAAGTCCAGAACTCCCCAGGAAGCGAAGAGGCCGTTGCCCCAGACGCAATGAGCGATGGGAAAGTACACGAACAGCAGCCACAGGGTCAGGAAGACCATGTAGGCCGGGAACTTGATGCGGTTGGCGAAGGCCCCCGTGATCAAGGCCGGAGTGATGATGGCGAACATCATCTGGTAGACGAAGACGACGAGCAGCGGAATGCCGGTCGCGGCGGAGAACACGTCGCCGGGACGCACGCCGTGCAGGCAAGCGTAGCGGAGGTTGCCGATCACGCCGCCCGTCCCGCCGGAAAAGACCAGCGAATAACCGCACAGCCACCAGATGAACGTGGTCCAGCCCATCGAGACGAAACTCTGGATCATGATGGCCAGCACGTTCTTGCGGCCGACCAGGCCGCCGTAGAAGAAGGCCAGGCCCGGCGTCATGATCATCACCAGGGCCGCGGCCAACAGCATGAAAGCGGTATTGCCCGAATCGAACATGTTCAAGACCTCCTCGCGGATTCAGCCGGTCTTCAGGGAAGACCGCTCAACGATATGATCAAGCGGGAGGAGACGGCAATCGGGAAAAGAGGAGAATATCGCTTCGAAATACCCGAGGCCGGCGGCGGGGCGGGGCGCGGCCGGTCGATCAGAGAGACGTGAGGCCTTCGCGGATGGCGTACTTGGTGAGCTCGGCGACGCTGTGGATGTCCAGCTTTTCCATGATCTGGCTTCGATAGGTTTCCACCGTCTTGACGCTGACGCTCAGACTGCAGGCGATCTCCTTCGTGGACAGGCCTTCGGCCAGCGCCTGGAGGACTTCCCGTTCGCGCGGAGTCAGGACGGAGAAGGCGCCCGATTCCGTCTTTTCGAGGCGGCGGACGTAATCCTTGATCACGACGCCGGCGATGGACGCGCTCAGATAACATTGGCCCTTCATGACCGTCCGGACGGCGGCGATGAGCTCCTCGAAAGCCGACTCCTTCAGCAGGTAGCCCAGCGCGCCGCTCTTGAGCGCCTCGGAGATGTACCGGCTGTCGTTGTGCATGGACAGGGCGATGACCTTCCGCTTCGGATTCGCGGCCAGAATCCTGCGCGTGGCCTCGATCCCGTTCAGCCCCGGCATGGAGATATCCATGATGACGATATCGGGGAAGAGTTCGGCGGCCAGGCGGACCGCGCTCAGCCCGTCCCCGGCCCGACCGACGATTTTAAAATCAGTGTTCCTTTCGAGGAGGCTGGCCAGGCCGTCCAGGATGATCGCGTGGTCGTCGGCGAGAAGGACGCGGATGATCATGGCTTCCCTCCCGCAGCGTCGCCAGCGGATAGGGGCACGGTCAGAATGAACGCGGCCCCCTTTCCCGGCGACGACGAAATCTCCAGCGTACCGCCGAGAACCTTGAGCCGTTCCCGGATGCTGAACAGCCCGAATCCGCCGTGATCCGCCAGGAAAAGGCCGTCCGGGGACGCGTCGAAACCGACGCCGTCGTCACGGACCTCGACCCTGAGCAGCGCGCTCCGCCGGACGAGATGAACCCGCACGGACGAGGCCCGGGCGTGCTTGACGGCGTTCAGGAGGAATTCCTGGACCGAACGGAAGACGGTGATTTGAAGGCTGTCCGGAACTGCGGGACCGGCGCCCTCGGACGTCATCTCCGCCCTGAGGCCGTGCTTCTTTTCGAACTGCCGGCAGAGCCATTCGAGGGCCGGCTCGAGACCCAGATCATAAAGGACCGGCGGACTGATTTCGAAGGTCAGCGTCCGCGTGCTCTGGATGGTCTGGTCCAGGAGCGCGATCGCCTCTTCGACGTCCCGCTCCATGCCGCTGAAGACGGCGTTGCTTTGCATCCGGCGGAGACGGGCCCGGATCACGGCCAGGGCCTGGCCGATATGGTCGTGGAGGTCGCCGGCGATGGCCCGCCGCTCCCGTTCCTCGGCCAGCGTCAATTCCGTCGCCAGGCGCCTGAGCTGGGCCTGGGAACGCTCGATCACGGCCTCCGCCTTCAGACGCTCCGCGATCTCATCCCGAAGCGTCTGATTCACCCGCTCGAGATCGGACGTCCGCTCCCGGACCTGGCGTTCCAGGTCGTTATAGGCGTTCCTGGCGTTGTCCTCGGCGGTCAGGCGCTCGAAATGAGACGACAGCATCTGGGCCAACGACTGGATCAGGGCCCGCTCCTCCTTGAGGAAAGGCCCTTCGAAGGACGGCGGCATGTCTTCCAGATAAACGACATCGATCCGGCCCTCGGCGCCGCCGCCTCCCGAGAATGCCGCGGATTGCGCTTGCGGCGCCGGTCGGAAACGAGGCGTGGCCGCCTCGATGGATCCCAGCGTGATCCGGGCCGCCGTGACCTCCGGATACTGCCAGGCCGGAGGGAGAAGCGAGACGATTTCGCCCAGGATGGACGCGGGGGCTGGCCGCTGATTCTGGAGCAGGCGCGCGACGCCGTGGAGGCAGGTCAGCTCCTTGACCCTTTCCCTCAACGCCCAATCGAGCCGATCTTTTTCCCCGCCGGCGACGGACGAGGGATTCAGGTTCACGCTTCGATCGGACACGGCAACTCCTGCGATAATAAGGGTGTTATTTTACCATTATTACGGTGACCTTGTCGCCGTTCGCCGGCTCCGACTTCACCCGACCGCTGGGGCTTCGTCCCCCTTCGCGCTGTCGAGAATGCGGCGGGTCCTGTGACGCGGCGGCTAGAAACTGACGGCGAGGCCGAGCCCCGCCTGGAGGCCGCCGAGATCGACCGTCTCGGCGTCCGTCCCCTCCCCGGCCGTGACCCGGACCGAGGTGTAACGGGCGTGCGCGTCCACTGAGAGCGGTCCCTTGATATGAGCGAGAACGCCGGCCTGGGCGACGACGCCGATCTTCGAGCCGCTCGCGGAGCCGAGGACGTTCGTTTCCTTGTAGGAAAAGAGGCCGGCGCCGAGAGCCGCATACGGCTTGAGACGCGACGCGGCGGACTGAAGCTTGAGCCCGGCGTAAAGCGGCACGACTCTCAGGGTCGTATCTTCCAGCGTGTAGGTGAGATGCCCTTTCTTGCGGTAATAGTCCGCGCCCGCCCAGAGGCCGAGCTGTTTCCAGACGGGGATCGTGATATCGATCCCGAACACGGGCCCGGTTCCGTAAGCGTCTCGCGCGCCGCCGGAATTGGGCCTGAGCAGTCCCGCCCTCGCCTCGAATGTCAATGGGACGCTCCAGGCCGTCGCCGCCAACCCCGCGATCAGGACGAGGACGGCGCCGAAGTCAACCGCCATTTTCCGCTTCATCCGCTTTCTCCTTCGTCAGGCGTCCGTCTTTCGCGCCTCGCCGCGATCAAGGTTTGATTCTAGGAGAGCATTCCCCGGCCTGTCAAGCGGACTTCTCGTTCCCCGCGAACTCATCCATCGGATATGCCGGAAATCGCAATTGTCGACGGCGCCGCTTTCCAACGAGCCCGGCCCATCATCACCTGACCCGCAAATCGCACATCGTCTCGGCCCTCACTTCCGCCGGCTGATCCTCGGCCAGGATGTGGAGCGTGTACGAGCCGGCGGCGAGAGGCTCGGGCGCCCGGAATTCAAGAATCAGGAACAGAAGTTCATCTCGCTTGGCGCTGTCGAGGAGAGTGACCTTGAGCGGAATCGCCCGTCCGTCTCCGGCGCTCTCGAGCCGGGCCCGGACCTGGAAGTTCCGCGCCGCGTCCCCCGCCCGTTCGCACCTCAGCACGGCCTGGAACGACTCGCTCCCCTCCTCCATCTCTCCCGGCAGCGGGCTGTATTGCCTGGTCGGAAAGAGGAAGGCCTGGGAGAGCGAGAAGGCCTGCCCGCTCTTGTCCGTCGTGCTTCCGGAAAAGTTGACGTATTGGGTCGAGCGGTACGAGCCAACGAAGAGTGGAGGGAAGAGCTTCAAGGCCGCGGCCGTGGCCTCCGGCACCTCGACCGCGCAGGCGCCGACCGCCGACTTGCCCGTTTCAAGGTTTCTTATGACGACCCGGGCCTCGTAACGGCCCGGCGCGAGGGCGGCCGCGGAATATTGACAGAGGGTCTCGGCGGAGAGCGTGGTCCAATCGATCTCCGCACGCTTGCCGGCGACGATGCTTTTATCAGCGGCCAGGACCAGACTGATGACTTCGGCCTTTTTCCCGACGCCCTCCAGCATTGCCCTGATCGGGATCATGGAGATGATGAGCGTGTTGTTTCCCGTCTTGTCCGAAAACGGCAGGGCCGTCAGAGGGAAGCTCATCGGCTCTCCGAAATACGGGTCCTCGCCGAGGGCGACGTCGATGAGATGCAGGGACTTTTCCATGGCCGACAGCTTGTTGAAGGGGGCCGGATTGAAATAGCCCTTCTGGCCGTAGGTCTTGTATCCCTTACGCGCGACCTCGACCTTGATGTCGTGGAACTTGCCGTCCCAGGCGGCGCCGACCGAATAGCCGAGGACGTAATAGTTGCTGGTGACGTTCCGGATGCTCCGCGCGTTCTCGGCGTAATGATCGACGGCGTCATAGTACTTGCCGCCGGTGATGTTGGAGAGATAGCTCAGCCCCGGGTTGTCAGACCCTGTTTTCTCCATCCCTCCTACGGTGTTGATTACGAAGACCGGGCAGTTGGCCGAGGCCAGCTCCCTGGTCATCTCCTTGACGCGCCTCGCGTCCGGGTCAGACGGGTTGTCCATGATGTGCCTGAATTCTTTGGAAAATAGGATGATGTTCTTTTGTCCGTCGACCTGGCGAAGCGCCTTGGCCACGTCGGTGAGGCGTATGATGAAGTCCCGGCGGACATAACCGCCCCGGCGGCTGCCGCTGTCAAAGTCCTTGAAAAGAGAGAACATGCCGTCGAGAGTCGGATGCTCCGGATTGGCCAGTTCGTGTTCGCTGAAGGACTCGACGGCCAGTCCGCCCAGTTCATGACCGGGAATGATCGTGATCTTTTCTATCGCCTCCCGGATTTTCCGATGATCCGATGTGAAATATTCATGGACGGTCAGCCCGGACGTCGGCGAGCAGGAAAAGAAGGCGACTTCGTCGCCGGGTTGGACATTGTGGTCCAGGAACTCGAGGGCCGCCTTCCGGGATTTATTGACGCCCTCCAGGTCGTTGCTGTCGTTGTCGAAAAGGAGAATATACTTGCGTTTCATGAGAGGCGCGACGGCGGGCGCCGGTTGAGGCTGAGCCTCCGAAACGGCCTGTTCGGGAGCGACGGCCTCCGGCGTTTGGATAAAGTGCTTTTCGAAATCCGTGATCTTCTGGAGCTTCCCGTTGTCGTAGAGGACGAAATCCGCCTTCTCGAGATCCGCCGCCGGATTGCCGCCGGGGTCCGCCGCGAAGATCTGGATGAGCTTCAGGGTCACGCTGATCTCGTACTGGAGGGGTTTCTGGGCCTGATCGAGGCGTGTCTTCTCCTGCGGCTTCTCTTGAGTTTTTTGCGCCGTCCGCTCCCGAGAGGCATTCCCGCGGCTCTCGAGGAATAATGGGAAAGAAAGCAGAATACCCAGCAGGCTCGGAATAAGGAAAGCCTTGACCATGGCCCGGCTGAAGGAAATGCGCGTCATCGCCACCTCCCAGTTTTGCAGTTGGCTATAATTATTGTATCCCCCCCCGGTGAAATGTCCAATGTCCGCCATCCTTCCTGCGTCATGCTGATCATCAGAACTCCGTGGCTCATCAGGAACTCCGGCTTGATGTTCAACTTTACGCAATCGTTCAGGATTTCATCATAGCCATCGATCGGCACGCCTTCGATTTCGCACTTGAGAATCCGGAAGCTCTTTTTATCCAGCCAAATCCTGGCAGACCAGACGCCGTCCTCGTCTCCGGACTTCGGTACGGCCCTGATCACATAAGTTTTTTCGCCGTGGAACTTCTCCTCGCCAGCAATCGCGTACTCGAATTTCGCTTGCTTATCCCTGGCAATGACTCGAAGCGGTGCGAGCAGAGAACTCAAGCCGGAAAAACGCTTCTCCTCCAAAGGCTTATTCTGCTCCGTGATCTTCTGTCCGTTCGCCTTCATCAGGAACCGCCGTTCCGTGAGCGCATCCCCCTTTCGGATGATCTGATAATCGCAGAGGAAGACGTTCCGGATCGTTTTTTTGGGATTCATGATCATATAGGTAATGACTTTGGGGGGTCTGAGCTGGTAGTTTTGAGAGGCGATCTGATTCTGATCCACCGAATCGTGGAATGATGATGCAGCGTCCGAAAAATCCTTGTCCGCTTGTGACATATTATTCGTATTCCTCAACGGCCTCGCCGTCAAGATTTGGGCAAATTGGATGTTATCCAAGAGGTCATAATGGATTTCCTTGATCGTCTCTTCGCAAATAAAATCCAATGCCGAGCGGTCAAGCTTCTCGCAGTAATTCCCGACTCCGGCAAGCACTGCGGGCAGGTTCTCTTGGGAAAAAGGAATCGTTCCGAGCCGGCTTTTTTCCCCTCCGGCCTTTGCTGCGGCGCTTATTTCGGAATCGAACTCGACGGTGACATAGAACTTGACGGGAATAGGCTTTCCATCGCGGACGACCGGCTCGTATTTCCACTGTCGGAAGGCCTGGACGGTCGTGTAATTCAAGTACGGATGAAGCGGCTTGAGGACCTCCACCCAGACGACATTCCCGTTTCCGTCGACCGTGAGCCGGAGACCGATTTGGCCGCCGATATGCCGGTGTCTCAATTCCTCGGGATAGTCGGGCGCTACTTTGACAATGGCCGTCGGGACGGCGATGACGTCGTTATTTTTGTTCTTCTCGGACGAGGCTTCTTTTCCCGTCGGTATGATCTGGCTCCCGGCCGTGATGCGCACCGTCATGAAATAGGTCTGCCCTTTATAGGGCACCGCGATGAGGACGGGATCTTCCATGTCGACGAGGAGTTCTTGGCTGACGACAACTTCCCCGCTATTTCCCTGTGCGCTCTCTGACGAGTTCATCGTGGAAATGGCGATACCGAGCCCCATTTGTCCTGAAGGGTATTTATGCGGCCTCAGGCTGACATTATAAGAAATTATTGACCCGAGGACCTTATCCTTGAAGGAGGGCGTGCCTCTCCCGTCCCACGGCTTTTCATAGACGAATAAGTCCTCGACTTCGGTCAGATCATACATATCCAGAAGTGTCTTGATGACGGCAGCTTCGAATTCTTTATCCGAACGGGCGGCCGCCTCTTTGATCGAAATGAGTTCCGGATGCTCGGCGGCTGTGAGAACTCCCGTTGGCAACGCTCCGGTCTGATTCTGCGGCGCGGCCGTCCGGAAGAGATGAACTTGAATAAAGAAGTGATCTTCAGCCCTTGCCAGGAAAGGAGAAAAAGCGATCCCCTCGCCCTCCAAGTGCCACGTGAAAGAGAGCAGGCCTGTCACGAGGATAAAAAGCACGAGGACCCTGCCCGCGATGGAAGAAAAGGAAATGCGCGTCATCGCCACCTCCGCATATGCTGATCAGGAAAGATATTATACGCCCCGGGCGGCGAATTGTCTCCTGCCCCTTGTTTCGCGCATCAAGGTTTCGGCAATCAGGGGATGACGCCTGAAGAGAATGTCATCGCGAGGCCCCCGGGCCGCGGCGATCTCGGCGAAAAGCCGCGAGATTGCTTCGTCGCTCCCCGCCACGCTCCAGAGAGCTCGCGGGTTCGGCTTCTCGCAATGACGAGTCCGCCAAACGACGACACCGCGGGTTTTCGTATCTGCCAGCGCTCTCGGGATAAAAGCCGAGCGTTGACAGGCTCGCGGCGGCCTCCTACAATAAATCGAGCTCGATATGGCCGCGCTCCGGACTCCGAACACCCCGAAGGCTTCGGACGTATTGAAAAGTTCCCGAGGAGCGCGTCCGTGGAAAATGGAAACAGGGAAGACTCAAAGGGAGGCGAAGGATGTACGCTGTCGGCATAGACTCCGGAACGCAGGGCACCAAGGCCCTGGTCGTCGATTTCGAGACCGGCAAGGTCCTCGGCCGCGGCCGCGCGCCCCACGAGATGATCCCCGGCCTGCCGTCCGGCGCGAGCGAGCAGGACCCGAGGACCTGGATTGCGGCCATGCACGCCGCTTTGGCCGCTGCCATCGCTGAATCCGGCGTGAACCCCAAGAAGATCGTCTCCCTCGGCATCTCGGGCCAGCAGCACGGCTTCGTGCCGCTCGACGCCGGCGGCCGGGTCATCCGGCCGGCCAAGCTCTGGAACGACACGTCGACGATCGAGGAGACCGACGCCCTCGTCGCCGCCCTGGGCGGACCGAAGGAATACATCCGCAAGCTCGGCCTCGCGCTGGCCGTCGGCTTCACGGCCTCGAAGATCCTCTGGCTCAAGAACCACGAGCCCGCCAATTTCGAAAAGCTCGACACGGTCCTCCTCCCCCACAACTTCCTCAACCACCACCTGAC
>Ga0153915_10002999_pt1 | contig 15434 bp, 13 predicted proteins | sample Opewatmetagenome_2_FD_107003 | JGI IMG/M metagenome (GOLD analysis project Ga0153915, IMG submission 107003) | Freshwater wetland microbial communities from Ohio, USA - Open water 3 Core 3 Depth 3 metaG | ecosystem: Environmental > Aquatic > Freshwater > Wetlands | place: USA: Ohio, Lake Erie...
ACGGTCGACGAATTCCGTCGGGACGGCGGCTCCACCGGCATGGACAACGACTATCAGCTCGCCCTCGCCGACTACGGGCCCGATTCCAGCGTGACGATCTACAACTCCTCGGCCGTTATGACGGGCCAGGTCAAACCGGTCTTCAGCGGCAGGAAGATCACGATCCGGATCCCCAAGGCGATGCTGGGCAACGACGACGGCTTCCTGAATGCCGCCGCTATCGTCGGCACCACGGCGAGTCCCACCGACATCATTCCCGAGAGTGGCCATCTGCAACTGAGCGGGGGACCTCCAGCCGCGACGAATCGAGTCGGCGTGCGTGCGCCGGCTGGTGGCGCGTCGCGTGTCGTCACCGGTGGCCCGAGGTGGAGCCTCCGTTGAGCACTGGGCGGGCCTCCGGTCCGGTGGGGTGCTCCCCTCAGGCTGGATGTGTGGCCGATCCTCTCGTGGACGTCGCCTTGGGGTTCGCTGCCCAGAGTGCATGGATCCATTCCACGAGGTTTCACAATGACCTGGAGTCGGCTTACTGCCGCAGTCGCGGTTGCCGGGTTTCTGTCCGGTTGCGCTGGTGATTCCTCAGGGCCCGGCACCGGCGGCCCCGGCACGGGAGGTCCCGGTGCCGGTGAGGTGAGTGAGAAGGTCGCCGATCGGACCGGCGATGCCGTCGGATCGGGCCCCGTGCTGTGGGACCTGACCGCGATGACGGTCACGCGCGATACCGCCGGCGTAACCGTGCGGCTGGAGTTCTCGAGCGACCTGATTTCCCCGACCAGCGGTGATCCGAACGCCATGATCGGTTTCGTGGATTTCGACACCGACCAGGATCCCAGCACCGGGGTCGGGACCGCGGTCGACGAATTCCGCCGGGACGGCGGGTCTACGGGAATGGATGCGGACTACATCCTCCTCCTGACCGCCTACGCCGCCGATTCGAGCGTGCCGGTGTTCAAGGCGTCGGTAGGTGAGGTCGGTCGGGTCAAGCCGGTCTTCAATGGCAAGCAGGTCTCCATCCGGATCCCCAAAGCGCTGCTGGGCAACGACGACGGCTTCCTGAATGCCGCCGCAATCGTCGGGGTTTCTGGAGGTGCCAGCGACATCGTTCCGGACAACGGCCATCTGGAACTGACCGAGACGCCCCCCGCTGCGATGAGTCGGTCCGGCGTGTCTGCCGTCCCGCGCGGCGCGTCGGAGGCGGTGACCCGCGGCGTGAGGTGGGTGCCGCGCTGAAGAAAGTCCGGCCGCACCGGCCGCGACGCCGATGCTGGAGAGTGCGCCTCACCACTGGCCCCACGAGGCGCACTCCGGCATCTTGGTCGACGAACTCTCAGTGATGGGCCTCGCCGGTCCAGGTTCGCGACTCAGCCAGGACATCCGCATGCACCGTTCCCGTCTACTATCCCTGCTCCTCCTCATCGCCCCCCGGATCATCACGGCGCAGGCGGCTCCGACCTGGCGGGTCCACGACATGACCCGCCCGCATCCCGCGCCTGCGCGCGCGGTCCCCGCCGCCGCCGCGGACGCTCCACCCAGGGGAGCGGTTGTCCTCTTCGACGGGACCGGCCTGTCCCACTGGGTCGGCGCCGACAGCGGCCCCGCGCGCTGGACGCTCGGGAAGGGGTATTTCGAGGTGCGCCCCGGCACCGGTACGCTCACGACGGTCGACTCGTTCGGTGACATGCAGCTGCACATCGAGTGGGCTGCCCCTCTGCCGGCCCGGGGCGCTGGCCAGGATCGGGGCAACAGCGGCGTCTTTCTGATGGGGCGCTACGAGCTCCAGGTGCTCGACTCCTGGCACAACGACACCTACACCGATGGGCAGGCCGGGGCGATGTACGGCCAGCACCCGCCGCTGTTCAACGCCTCCCTGCCGCCGGGGCAGTGGCAGCGGTACGATGTCTTCTTCCGCCGGCCACGGTTCGACACCGCCGGCAAGCTCCTGGCGCCAGCGCGGGTGACGGTGCTCTACAATGGCGTGCCGGTGCAGAACAACGTCGAGCTCTTCGGACCCACGTCGTGGCTTGCCCGGCTGCCCTACACGGCACACCCCGACCGGCTCCCCATCGCGCTCCAGGATCATTCCTTCCCGGTCCGCTACCGAAACATCTGGGTGCGGCCTCTTCCGGAGCCGGACACGCCGCCCCCGCCTGCGCCGGCGGTCCGTGAGGTCCCGGACACTGTCCTCCAGGCGCGCGTGGGGAGCTACACGGACGGCGGGGGGAAAGCGACGGTGACGGCAGGCGAAGGCCGGCTCTGGCTCGACATGGGCAGCGGCCCCATGGCGATGAGCGCCACCAGCGAGTCGTCGTTCTCGATCGACGGAGTCGATGCGGAGGTGCGCTTCCCACTGGACTCGGCTGGGATGGTGACCGGATTGACCCTGGTGGTCGGTGGGGTGGCCTACCCATACACCAGGGAGCGGTAGCGCAGAATCCTGTGGTCCCGATGGCGGCCGGCAGCCTCACTGCGGTTCCCGCGGTGGGGCTGTTTGTTTGCCCGCGAGCGGTGTCGTGAGGGTTGTTGGTGAGCATCTCCACGTGGACCGGCCCCACCCAGTGTCATTCCACGCCCGGAGGGCCAAGGAACCCCTACCGGTTCAGAGGCAGGACCAGGGTCACCGCCCGATCCTCGGGCGTGGTGGCCGTGCGACGGGTGGGGTGTGGCCACCACCGGACCGGTGTCGCTATTCGGTCTTTGAGCCACCGGTAATGTATTGTTGCTTGACACCAGGAGGGCTGCCGCGCCAGGCGTCTGCGGGTCGCAGGCGCACTCTAGCAGCCTGCCAGTGAACAACTTGCTAGCTGCCTCTGCTCTGGGCCTGATTCGTCTATCCGAGACATGTACAGAATCAATGCGGCCCGAGTCCATTCACGGCATGCGGGTTGCCTCCCCTTGGTGAGCGTGAGGCCGTTGGCAGTCACTTCGAGGCGGATCAGACACGGCACTTCAGTCGCCGGTGATCTCGCCGCTCACCATGCCCCGGGAGGAACAGGCCGATGGGACGAAGCCGCTGGATCCAGACGCTGGCAGTGTCCGCATTGCTGCTCCTCCTGAGCTGCACGGGGCTGGATTCGCCGACCGGCGCGACCGGAGACAACGCCGTGGCCGCGCTCGGCTCGAGCGCCAATTCCGTAGTCGATGATCGTCGGGCCGAGCACGAGCGTCTCAAGGATTTCCTCGAGCAGACGAGGGACAGCCTCAAGGCTGAGCGCGAACGCCATCGTGAGGAGTACAAGGTTGCGCGGGCGGAGTGGCAGGAGTTCAGCAGGTGGTGGGCCCGCGCCCGCAAGCACGGCGGGTCGGTGGAGCTGCTTCGCTGCGAGCCGCAGGAGTACACCGCCGACGCCGAGCTGATCGGCCCCAACGGCGGCTCGCTCAGGGTCGGCCCGCACCAGGTCACGATCCCCAAGGGCGCGCTCGATCACGAGGTCGTCATCAGCGCGGTGGCCCCGGTGTCCGACCTGGTCGAAGTCCAGCTGCAGCCGGAGGGCCTCCACTTTGATAAGCCGGCCGAGCTCAAGCTCAGCTACGGCCAGTGCGTGGAGCCGCCGGGGTGGCTGAACCTGTTCATCGTCTATCTCAGCGACCAGGGGCGGATTCTCGAGGTCAAGACTTCGCTGGACAAGAAGGGGCTGAAGGCGGTCTACACCGACCTGGACCACTTCTCCCGGTACGCGGTGGCCTGGTAGGATCGTCGCGCCGGCTATGGCTGGCCCCGAAGCCACGCCGCCTTCAAATCTCGCTGCCGGGCATTGGCGCCCGGGATCTCCTCGATGTGCACGGTCGGCTGCTGGTAGCCGGCGACCACGACCGTCGCCCTGAACGGGCCGGATGGTCGGCGCACCTCGATCCGGACCGTGTCACCCAGCTTGAGGTTGCCGATCGCCAGCCGCATCTCCCGCCAGGTGGTCATCGCTGTGCCGTTCACCGCCACGAGCTGGTCCCCCGTGTGGAGTCCGGCTTTTGCCCAGATGCTTGCCGGGTCGCCCAGCCCCAAGAGAAGGGTAGAATCGGGTCGGGGCGAGGCCCATATGCGCTGATCGGGCAGTGGCCGGTTGTCCCTGACTGCTGCACTCCACGTAATCCGTGTGCGGAGTCCGATGAGCGCGAGATAGCGATCGAAGTCGATCGGATGACCGCCACTGCGGATGTACCGGTCGAACAGAGGAGTGACGTCGCAGCCGCATACTTCCTCCACCGCGTGCTCGACGTCCCTTCCGTCAAACCCGCGCTCCCCCGCATACCGCTCGAGCATGAGCCGCATGACGTCATCCATCGAGCGTGCTCCGCGAGTCGCATCGCGAATGACGAGGTCGATGATCGCGCCGAGGAGTTCGCCCTGGAGATGAGTGCTCGCCTGGTAGTCACCGAGCGCGCCTGGCGCCACGTTCTCTGCCACGGCGGAGACCGACTCGGCGGAGAACCGGGAGTTGCCGGACTGGCCGAGATAGCGGGCTATCAGGGCTTCCAGATGCCCGGTGCGTGAGTGTTGCGCGGGTAGACCGGCCCGCCGAAGGAGCAGGTCGGCGTAGAACATGGTCACCCCTTCGCTGAACCAGAGACCGTGGACCGGCGGCTGGGTCCGGTAGGTGACACCCCGGTACTCGACCGGACGAATCCGCATCAGGTTCCAGGTGTGGAAGAACTCGTGGGAGGCTTCTTCCAGTTCGCCGAAGGGGTCCCGGGCGAGATCCGCGCTGGGTGCTCCCAGGGTTACCGAGTTGGGATGCTCCAGCGCTCCGTAGGACCCGTCCTGAAACAGGAAGGTGTATTCGCGATACGGTGGCCGTCCGAAGAGTGCCACCGCCTGCCGTACCATCGCCTCGATGCCGCGGACGAAGGCGGCGCTGTCAAACGGCGTCGCATCGGGGAGCGCCCAGTAGACTACGCGGTGGGGGACCTCGTCGATCGCGAAGCGCCAGCGATGCAACCGGCCCACGAGGATCGGGGATTCGACCAGGACATCGACGGTGGGCGCGAACCAGGTCCGGGAATCCGCCGTAGGCTCCAGACCGGTCGCGATGTCCCAACTCGACGGGATGTCAAGCGTGACCATCGCAGGCGCCAGCTCCGCGCCGAGGACGTACATGAATGCGTGCGGACCGCCGGTCAGCCCACCGGTTGGCGCGAGGAATGGACGCCACGCGCCTCGAGGCCCTGGCGGAGCCGGTGGCAGTTGAATCCGGTAGTGGAGGACGGCCGAGCCTCCCCGTGCGACCACCCGCCAGACGGCGCTATCCTGTCGCACAATCGTGGCCGCACCATCCGTCGAATCGACCTGCAGTCCACGGACAAACCGCCAGTACCGGTCATCGTACTCCGGATGGGCGGCCATCGCGAGGCGGAAGGTGTCGGGGAGGTTGCGCAGATGCATCGCTACGCTCCATCCCGAAAGGTCGGTCGAGTCGATCCGCAGCGTATAGCTCACGACCGGCTGTGACCGGGCGAAGCGGAGCTCGAAGGCGTCGGCATAGCCTCGGTACGGATTCTGGGCTCGCAGCATGGGTGCCAGCAGGGCGAGCAGGCAGGCGGACACGAAGAGTCGCGGCATGGGCACCCGGAGACAGGAGAAGGCGCACGGCCGGTAGAAATACCGATGCGCCTCTCTCGGATGCCGCTGACGACCCACGGGTTTGGAAGCACGGACGAAGGCGACGGCCACCGCCAGGCTCGCTACCCGCGTCCGTATTGCGGTTTACATACCGCGAGATCCTCGCCAGTTGATTCCCTGTCGCGGCGTTCGATGACGGCCTCGAATCCGTCGAGCGTCGTACGGTAGCGTGGCTCCCATCCGCTGGCCCCCCTGAACTTCCGGTTCGAGATCCGCAGCGATCGTGCGAGCGTCTCCCCCACGGCGCCGGCGAGATGCGCGGTCCAGGCGGGCAGAAAGCGGGGCGACCGGGCCCCGAGCAGACCCGCGATTCCATTCGCCAGCTCCCGCCGGCGCATCGGCTCATTCTCGATAATATTGTAGACCCCGGGCGGGACTCCGAGCGCGGCGGCAACCGCGCTCGCGGCGTCCTCGTGCGCGACCCAGCTGGTGTAGCCCTCCTGCCGCCCGGGCAGGGGATACCACCCGCGTTTCGCGCCGTCCACCAGCTGCAGCGTGCTCGCGTCTCCCGGGCCGTAGAACAACCCGAACCGCAACACCACGCCGATGCGCCCCGCGCGGGTGAATCGTTCCGCCTGTGCCTCCGCGTCGAGCACGGAGCGGTTGTAGTTGGCGGGGCGCGGTGGGACGTCTTCGTCCACCCAGGCGTCGCCGCTGTCGGGGTAGGTCGGAGCGAACGATTCCTGGATCATCCGCTGGACCGACGGGGTGACGAGCGCGGCCTCCACCAGGTTGGCCGAGACCTGTTGCCGGACATGGTCCATTGCCCGCCACGAGCGCCGAAGCAGGAGCCGGAAGTCCGGCCGTGGCACGGCCGTCGCGAGATTGCAGAGCACCTCGGCGCCTTGAATGGCCTCCTTCACCTGGGCGGGGTCGAAGAGATCGACCTCGACCGCGCGGGCCCCGAGCCGCTCGAGCTGCAGCCGCTTTTCCGGGGTCCGGCCGACTGCAATGACCTCATGGCCGGCGTGGACCAGCAGGGGCACGACCCTCCGTCCGATTGCCCCTGTGGCTCCGGCGACGAAAATGCGCCTCGCTTCATTCATAAACCCTCCGCGGCGGGTGCCGGAGACGGTGTTGTCGTTTCATGTCGTTCCCTCCCTGTGCAGGTCGCTGCGCTTTGTTCCAGGACAACATTTGTCCCAGGCTTATTCCGGAAAGACGGCCGACCCGCCGGACCGTGACGCGTCGCAGGGCGGGGGGCCGAGCGCCACCCGAGGTCCGGTGCGGGCTGTCACACCCGGCACCGCGGCACGTCTTATAGTTGTTGGGACCTTCCGGAGGAGAGCCGGGGGAATGGAGCAGGGAAACGACCATCCCGGGATCGCCAAATTCGAGCGTCACCGCGCCCGCCTGTTCGGCATCGCCTACCGCATGCTTGGGTCGGTTGAGGAAGCCGAAGATGTGGTGCAGGAGGCCTACCTGCGCTGGCACCAGACGGACCGGAGCGAGGTACAGGCGGCGGAGGCATGGCTCGTGGCGGTGACGACGCGCCTCGCGATCGACCGGTTGCGCCGCGCGGCAGTGGAGCGGGAGCACTACGTGGGTGCCTGGCTCCCGGAGCCGATCGCGACCGGCCAGGAAGCCGCCACCGACCGGAAGGTGGAGCTGTCGTCCGACCTCTCGATGGCGTTCCTCGTCCTGCTCGAGCGGCTCGCCCCCGACGAGCGGGCCGCGCTGCTTCTCAAGGATGTCTTCGACGCCGATTACCGCGAGATTGCCCGGGTGCTCGAGAAGAGTGAGCCCGCCAGCCGCCAGCTGGTGCATCGTGCCCGCGAGCGGGTGCGTGGCCCGCGTGCCCGGTTTACCGTCTCATCGGAGACGAAGGAGCGCCTGCTGGAGCGGTTTCTCGTCGCCCTCCACGAGGACAATCAGGAGGCGTTGCTGCAGCTGGTTGCCGAGGACGCCACCTGGACCTCCGACGGCGGCGGCAAGGCCAAGGCCACCCGGCGGGTTGTCCGCGGGGCGGAACGCGTCGTGCGGCTGATCCTGGGCTTCGAACGCAAGGGGCTGGGCCTGGTGCGACATCGCGTGGGGGAGTTGAACGGAGAACCGGCCATCCTCACCACCGCGGAGGGCCGGCTCTTCTTCACGACCTCCGTCGAGACCGACGGCCAGCGGCTCCTCGCCTTCTTCCGGGTGCTCAATCCCGACAAGCTGCGACACGCCCAGACACCCGCTTGACCGGGCCACGTCAGGCGCCGCGCCGCGCCTCCCCGCCCCGGATCGTGGCTCGCCGATGGCGCCGCCACAGCGCCGAGTAGACCACGAGGTTCATGACGATCACCAGGCCGGCCAGCAGAAACTGGATATTCCTCGTGAGCCGGTCAGGGTAGAGCGCGGGCAGGAGGTAGTGCTCGATGAAGTCCCCGGAGTACCCGCGTCCGCCGGCCGCCTCCCGCAGCCGGTTCTCCAGCGGCGTCAGCGGGCAGATACCGCCGGACAGTTCGATCCACGCGCCCCAGAGCGCCGCGGGCAGGTGGAGGAGGATGACTCGGGGCCAGCGGAAGGCGAGGAGCCCGCCGATCACGGTGAAGACCGCGAACGCGGCGTGGAGCAGCACGAGGAGATCGGCAAGCAGGCGATATGGCATTGCACTCGCGCTCGAGCCGCTTGTCGCACCAGGACACCAGCCCGCCATTACGTGCGGTGCCGGGCGTGAGGATCTTCGCTTCCGGCGACGTTCCCTAGCCGAGGCTCACCGACTGGCGCCGGGCGCCCCACTCGCCGGGCGCACCTTCGAATACTCCCGCACATCGAGTGCCGCACCGCTCACAGCAGCCATCGCGGGTGAGATGCCAGGCCAGGATCTCGTACCAGTCGCGCACGATCAGCGGTCCGCCGCAGCGATGGCAGAAGGTAGTGTCGCCGTCGGGATCGTGCACGTTGCCGGTATAGGCGTAGCGCAGGCCGTTGTCGCGCGCGATCTGACGCGCCCTCGCCAGGATGGCGGGAGGGGTCGGCGGACGGTCCAGCATCCGCCAGTCGGGGTGGAAGGCGCTGAAGTGGATCGGCACGTCGGGTCCCAGATGTTCCATGACCCACTGTGTGAGGCGCTGCAGTTCCGCCTCGCCGTCATTCAGCCCCGGAATGAGCAGCGTGGTGATCTCCAGCCACACGCTGGTCTCGCGCCTCAGATACTCCAGCGTCTCGAGTACCGGGGCGAGGCGGGCGGCGCAGATCTCCCGGTAGAACTCGTCGGTGAAGGCCTTGAGATCCACGTTGGCGGCGTCGATGTAGCGGTAGAACTCCCTGCGTGGCTCGGCCGAAACGTACCCCGCCGTCACGGCCACCGTCTTCACACCCAGGGCGTGACACGCGGCGGCGACGTCGATCGCGTATTCATGGAAGATCACCGGGTCGTTGTAGGTGAACGCCACGCTCCGGCAGCCATGGGCGGCGGCCGCCTTCGCGATCCGCTCCGGCCCCGCGATATCGGACAGCGTGGCCGTCTCGCGCGACTTGCTGATGTCCCAGTTCTGGCAGAAGCGGCACGCGAGGTTGCAGCCGGCGGTGCCGAATGAGAGCACCGGGGTGCCAGGGAGGAAGTGGTTGAGCGGTTTCTTCTCGATCGGGTCGATGCAGAATCCGCTCGACCGGCCGTAGGTGGTCAGGACGATCGCGCCGTCCAGGCAGGCGCGCACAAAGCACAGCCCACGCTGCCCCTCCTGCAGCCGGCAGGCGCGGGGACAGAGGTCGCACTGCACCCTGCCGTCCTCGGTTCGGTGCCAGTACTTCGTGGGAACCACGGAGTCCCGCGGCAGGTCCTTCAACGCGGTCGCGCTCGTACGAGCCTCGCTTCGGGCAACTACTCACAATGGCACTCGCAAACAGAAGAAATTGTGAAGGCTCACGGAACCAGGGGTGCCGTCCCTGGCACCATGCGCACCCCGATCCTGGACCTCGCCCCGCATGGGGAATGGCGGAAATCCGGCATTCCGCACGGCCGGGTCACCTCAGTCTCCTCCACATTTAATGACCTTTTCACATTCCGGCCTCCATAGTCCTTGAGCGCCCGACTCGGGCGTGGCGTCTTCCCGCCGGAATGGCTCCGTCCGGCCCTGCCAGCGGGATCGGCGCCAGTCGCCCGGGCCAACGGCGTGGGGGTTCGTTCCCCTACCACGGAGTCCGGTATGTCGCTCGCCCATCCGGAGACCCTGCCCCACGGCATTCTGCCGCCGGAGGCCGTCCGCCTCTTCACCGAAGTCAAGCCGCCGCTGGCGGATGACGCCGTCGCGCTCGAGGCCGACCGCTGCCTTGTCTGTGGCGGGCCGACCGCGCCCGCTCCCTGTGCCGCTGCCTGCCCCGCGATGGTCGACGTGCCCCGCTTCATCGATGCCATCGCCCACGACGACTGGGAGGGCGCCGCGGAACTGATCTTCGCCTCGAATCTGCTGGGTGCGAGCTGCGCGCGGGTCTGCCCGACCGAAGAACTGTGCGAGGGGGCTTGCGTCCTCACCGCACAGGGCCGGCGCCCGGTCGAGATCGGCCGGCTGCAGCGGTACGCCACCGACCAGGCGCTGCACAATCCCTGGTCCACCTTCCGCACTCCCGCCCGGCCGACGGGGAAGCGCATCGCCGTCATCGGTGCCGGCCCCGCCGGGCTGGTCTGCGCGGGCGAACTCGCGATCCTCGGTCACGCGGTACGGATCTACGAGGCGCGCTCCGACTCCGGCGGGCTGGTCCGCCACGCCATCGCGCCGTACCGCCTCGATCAGGAGCCGCTGGAGGACGAGGTCCAGCGGATCCTGGCCCTCGGGGTGGAGCTCTACCTCGGTCGGCCGGTCGACTCGCCGGAGGCATTGCGCCGGATCGAGGCGGAAGCCGATGCGATCTTCCTCGGCGTCGGCATGGGCGCGGACGTGGACCAGCCCTATCCGGGCGATCACCTGCCAGGCGTGTGGAACTCGCTCGACTTCATCGAAGCGATCAAGCTCCGGCACATGACCGGGATCGGGCGCCGCGTGGCGGTGATCGGCGGAGGCAACACGGCGATCGATGTCGCCCGCGAGGCGGTCCGGCTCGGGGCCGAGGACGTGGTCCTGCTGTACCGCCGGAGTGAAGCCGAGATGCCGGCCTACCATTTCGAGGTGGAAGGCGCCCGTGCGGAGGGTGTCCGGTTCGAGTGGCTCACCAACCCACTGTCGTTCGTGGGCGAATCGCACCTGAGCGGCGTGATCTGCCAGCGGATGCGGCTCGGCGAACCCGATGCCTCCGGCCGGGCGCGGCCCGTGCCGCAACCCGGCTCCGAGTTCCTGCTCCCGGTGGACACCGTCGTCCGGGCGATCGGCCAGAAGCCTCGACTCGAATTCCTGCGGTGGGTCGATGGGCTCGAACTCCGGAACGGCCGCCCGGCCGTCGACCCAGCGACCGGCCAGACCTCGAACCCGCGGTACTTCGCCGGCGGCGACGTACTGAACGGGGGCGGCACGGTGGTGGAGGCTGTGCGGGCGGCCAAGATCGCCGCCCTGGGGATCGACGCCTTCGTGCGCCCGTTCGAGAGGCAGGCTGCCTCATGAGGACCGACGCGGTGCGGTACGCCCAGGGTGAGATGGCCCTCGTGGTGCACCGGAACTACTGCAAAGGCTGCGGGATCTGCGTGGCGGACTGCCCGGAGAAGATCCTGGCACTCGACGAGCACCAGGTTGCGGTCGTTACCGCGATCGGCCGGTGCGTGTTCTGCGGCATCTGCGCCGTGCGCTGTCCCGACTTCGCCATCGCCATCGACCGGCCGGCGCCGCGCTGGACGGCGCCGTCCCACGACCCCGGAGGGATGGCATGCGCCTGATCCAGGGCAACGAGGCCTGCGCCCTTGGCGCGATTCACGCCGGCTGCACCTTCTACGCCGGCTATCCGATCACCCCGGCCTCCGAAATCATGGAGCACATGGCCCGGCTGCTTCCGGCGCGCCATGGCGTGTTCCTGCAGATGGAGGATGAGATCGGCGCCCTCGCCGCGGTGATCGGAGCAGCCTGGGGTGGGGCCAAGGCGATGACCGCGACCTCCGGGCCCGGTTTCTCCCTCATGCAGGAGAACCTCGGCTACGCCGCCATGACCGAGACGCCGTGCGTGGTGGTGGATTCGCAGCGCATGGGGCCAAGCACCGGCCTGCCGACCCTGCCGTCCCAGGGCGACGTGATGCAGGCCCGCTGGGGCAGCCACGGCGACCGGGCGGCCGTGGTACTCACCGCCTCCTCGGTGCGCAGCGTCTTCGAGGTGACCGTCGCGGCCTTCAATATCAGCGAGGAGTTCCGGGTCCCCGTCGTCCTGCTGCTCGACGCGGTGGTTTCGCACATGCGCGAAGGCGCCGAGCTTCCCGATCTGCCGGTGGTGACTCGGCGGGCGCCGGCCTCACTCGAGGGATTCCGCCCCTTCGCCAGCACGGAGTTCGTACCGTTCGGGGCCGGGATGCCGATTGTGGTGACCGGCCTGGCCCATGCCGAGTCCGGCCTTCCCCGGGCCGCCGACGGCGGCAACGCGGAACGGATGCTTCGGCGTTCGGTCGACCGGCTCACGACCGCGGGTGACGCGATTCTCCGGACTCGTGAGGTCGACCTCGATGACGCGGAGATCGCCATCGTCGCCTATGGGATAACCGCCCGGCCCGCCCGGGGTGCGGTGACGCTGCTCCGCGCCGAGGGGATCCGGGCCGGTCTGCTCGAGCTCGAGACTCTCTGGCCGCTCCCCGAACGGGCGATCCAGAGCCTGGCCGGGCGGATGCACCTCCTGGTCGTCCCCGAGCTCAACCTGGGTCAGTTGGTCGGCCCGATCCGGGCGACGGTGGAGGGGCGGGCACCGGTGGTCGCGCTCAACCGGGTGGACGGGTCGATATTCACCCCGGCCGAGATCGCCGAGTCGGTCCGGCGCGCGGCAGGCGCAGCCGACAGCCGACAGGCGCCGGCGGAGGCTCACCATGCCTAGGATGGGCGAAGACCTGCGGCAGTACCTTCGCGAGGAACTCATGCCCGGGGTGTGGTGCCCCGGCTGTGGCCACGGCAACGTACTCCGTGGCCTCGTGACGGCGCTCGATCGGCTGCACCAGAACCTGGAGAAGGTGGTCTGTGTTGGGGGCATCGGATGTGCAGGCCGGTCCCCCTTCTACCTCAATACCTCGGCCATGCACACTACCCATGGCCGGGCGCTGGCCTTCGCGACCGGACTCAAGACTTCCCGGCCCGATCTCACCGTGCTGGTCACGATGGGCGACGGCGACGCGGCGGCCATCGGCGGGAATCACTTCATCCACGCCTGCCGCCGGAACCTGGATCTCACCGCCATCGTGTACAACAACGGCACCTACGGGATGACGGGTGGTCAGCAGGCTCCCACGACGCCGACCGGGATGCGGTCCACCACGACGCCGCTCGGCAGCATCGAGCCGCCGTTCGACCTCTCCGAGCTGGCGCGCGCGGCGGGGGCGAGCTATGTGGCCCGGACGACCACGTTCGACTTCGAGGACCTGCCCCGGTACATCGCCGAGGCGATTGCCCACCCCGGATTCGCGGTGGTCGAAGTGCTGAGCCAGTGCCCGACCTATTTCGGGCGCCTCAATCACCTGGGCGATCCGGCCACGATGCTCGATTACGAGCGGGACCTCACGTTCCCGATGGAGCCGATGACTCGGGAACAGGTCGCCGGGAAACTGGCTGTCGGCCGTTTCCGCCAGGAGATCCGGCCGGAGTACACCCGGCGCTATGCCGAGCTGTGTCACCGCGCCGAGTCGGCGGCCGCGCGGGAGCGCGAGACCCCGGAGCTGGGAGTGCCACCGCGGACGACCGCTTTGCCGCGAGACCCGTATCAGGTACGGTTCTCGGGCGAAGGAGGGCAGGGAATCATTCTCGCCGGAGTGCTGCTGGCCGATGCCGTGTGCGCCGAAGGTCTGCAGGCGGTTCACACCCAGAGCTATGGCCCGGAGGCGCGGGGCGGTGCGTGCAAGTCCGAGGTGGTACTCTCGGCGGAAGCGATCGCCTTCCCCGAGGTGGACCGTCCGGACGTCGTGGTGTGCTTGTCGGCGGAAGCGATGCGGAAGTACCCCGGCACACCCGGCGGGCTGCGGCTGGTCGAGGAGCAGGCCTGCATCGGCAATACGCCCGACGAGCACGACGTCATCCTGCCCATGGTCCGGACCGCGGTCGACGCCGGTGGCGAGCTCGCGGTGAACGTCGTGGCGTTGGGGGCGCTGGCGGGGCTCACCGGGATCACCTCCGCCGAGGCACTTCTCGCCGGACTCTGCCGGCGAGTCAGGCCCGATTCCCTTCCCCTCAACCAGCGGGCGCTCGAGGCAGGGCTCAGGCTCGGCGCCCGGGCGATGGTGACGGCGTCCGCTTGATCGGGCAGCCGCTCCGTAGTGCCTCGAAAGTACCGGGCGATTACCCGGCTCGGGCCGCCGGGCGTCCGTCTGGACAGCAGGCAACCGGGCAGATGTCATGACTCGGGCCCAGCAGGCCGAGGGCCCGGCGCTCGGGCCGGTCGCTCGTGCGCTCGAGTATCAGCTCGCGGAGCATCGCGACGTAGGCCGGAGCCGTCCCCACCGTGCGGGCGCGAATCAGCGTAATCCCGAATTCCTCGGCCTTCCGCCGGGCCTCGATATCGAGGTCGTACAGCACTTCCATGTGGTCTGACAGGAAGCCGATCGGGAGGATGACCACATCGCGGACCGAGCGGCCCGCCAGTACCTCGAGGTGATCACACACATCCGGTTCGAGCCAGGGCACGTGCGGCGGCCCGCTCCGGCTCTGGTACACCAGGTCCCAGGACGGAATGCCGGCCGCGCTGGCCACCAGACGGCTGGCCTCCCGCAGTTGCATCTCGTAGGCGCTGGGGCCCGCCATCGCCAACGGGATGCTGTGCGCGGTGAAGACGACCCGCGCCTGCGAGCGGCGATCCGGGGGAAGCTGGTCCAGCGCCTCGACAAGATTGCCGGTGTTTGCCTCGATGAACCCCGGATGGTTGAAGAATACCCGCAGCTTGTCTACCTCAGGTGCGCCGGGCCCCACGGCGTCCAGCGCTCGTCCGACGTCCTCGCGGTACTGCCGGCAACCGGAATAGCAGCTGAAGGCCGAAGTCACCAGCGCGATGACCCGGTGCACCCCGTCGTCACGCATTCGACGGATGGTGTCGACCAGGAAGGGGTGCCAGTTACGGTTGCCGAGGTAGATGGGGAGGGCCAAACCGTGGGTGCCCATTTCACGGCGCAGGGCCGCAATCAGCTCGCGATTCTGCGCGTTGATGGGACTGATTCCTCCAAAGTGCTGGTAGTGCTCGGCGACCGCGAGCAGGCGTTCCCGGGGCACCGGCCGGCCCCGTGTCGCATTCTCGAGGAAGGGCAGGACTTCGTCCGGCCCTTCAGGCCCGCCATAGGAGACGACCAGAACCGCGTCGTACACCCGGCCCCCTTCCTGAAATAGCGGGGCGCCTGCCGACCGCGCGCCGTGGACGCTCACGCCGCCCTCCGGCCTTCATCCTTCAGCGCCGCGTCGAAAGCCAGGCCGGTCAGGGTCAGCTCCTCCTCGCCGTGCGCGGCGGACAGGAACGCGGATTCGAACTGTGACGGCACCCAGTAGACGCCATGATCGAGCAGCCGACGGAACACCCGGCCGAATCGCGCGGTATCGCAGCGGCGGGCGGACTCCCAGTCGCGCACCGGGGCGTCGCTGAAGAAGACCGTCAGCATCGTTCCGCTGCGCTGTACCCGAACCGGGATGCCGGCGGTGGCCGCCGAACGCTCGATTCGGTGGGCGAGATCGGCCGTCCGCGCGGCGATGCCCTCCCAGACTCCCGGGCGGGCCAGCTCCGTCAGGGCTGCGATACCGGCGGTCATCGCGAG
>Ga0153915_10003000_pt1 | contig 15434 bp, 11 predicted proteins | sample Opewatmetagenome_2_FD_107003 | JGI IMG/M metagenome (GOLD analysis project Ga0153915, IMG submission 107003) | Freshwater wetland microbial communities from Ohio, USA - Open water 3 Core 3 Depth 3 metaG | ecosystem: Environmental > Aquatic > Freshwater > Wetlands | place: USA: Ohio, Lake Erie...
AAAGTCTCGAAGGGTTGTCGGCCATGGAAACGGAACTGCTGCATCTGGAAAAGGCCGTGGACTCATCCGACGGCCAGCCTGGCGCAACCGCAGACCCGGAGATTCTGAATACGATTTTCCGTGCGGCGCATTCCATCAAGGGCGGTAGCAGCACCTTCGGTTTCAGCGAGGTCGCCGCTTTTTCTCACGTGCTGGAATCGCGCCTCGATGCCTTGCGTGAAGGACGGTGTCTGCCTGACCGTCGCACGGTCGGTCTGCTGCTGCTCGCGGTAGATTGCCTGCGTGGCCTGATTATCACCGCCAAGACCGGCAAGGAAGCCGACCGCAATGCGATTGAGGCCGTTCGTAACCAACTGCAGGAGTTGGATCGGAACGGCGCGACGACGACAACGCCGGAATCGGTCGGCCGAGGCGCTGAGGCGGTGACAGCGCACTGGCATATCCTGTTCCGTCCACATCGGCAAATTTTTTTCTCGGGCAACGATCCACTGCGGATCCTGCGCGAACTCACTGCACTCGGCGAAGTAAAGATCAAGGTCGATGTCTCGACGTTGCCATCCTGGCATTCATTCAATCCCGAGGAGTGCTATCTAGCCTGGTCGATCGAGCTCACGGGACGCGTCACCCGTGAAACGCTTGATGAAGTCTTCGGCTGGGTGATGGACGATTGCGATCTGAATATTTCGCCGTTGCCATCCGCCGTCTCCGGCCTGCCGCTGACACCGCGCGCAATTGCCGAAGCTGTCGCCAGCGCGGACGCCCATGCCGGCTCGATACGCGTCAGCGTCCCCAAGGTCGATGCTCTCATCAATATGGTCGGCGAGCTCGTCATCACTCAATCCATGCTGAGTCAGCTGGCGTCCCATTTCACGCTCGAAAGCCTGCCCAAGCTATTTATCGGCCTGGCGCAGCTGGAACGCAACACGCGTGAGTTGCAGGAGAGCGTGATGCACATTCGCATGCTGCCGCTGTCGTTCGCCTTCAATCGGCTGCCGCGCCTGGTGCACGACATGAGCCATAAGATCGGGAAGAAGGTGGAGATCGCCATCAGCGGCGAACAGACCGAAATCGACAAGACCATGATTGAGCACCTCATCGATCCGCTGCTGCATCTGGCGCGCAACTGCCTGGATCACGGGATCGAGCCGCCAGCGGAGCGGCGCGCGGCCGGTAAGCCGGAAACCGGACTGATCGAACTGAAAGCGTACCAGAAAGGCGGTAATGTCGTGATCGAAATCCGTGATGATGGCCGCGGCCTGGACTACGAGCGCATCCTCGCCAAGGCGGTCCAGCGCGGCCTGGTGGCCGCCGACGCCAAACCGACGCGGGATGAAATCGCCGAATTCATCTTTGTCCCGGGGTTTTCCACCGCGGAAACCGTGAGCGACATCTCGGGTCGCGGGGTCGGCATGGATGTCGTGCGTAACAACATCCACAGCCTCGGCGGCAACGTCGAAATCGTTTCCGAAGCCGGTCGCGGCACGCGCTTCATCGTGCGGCTGCCGTTAACGCTCGCGATTCTGGACGGTCTCAGCGTCCAGATCGGGACCCACACCTATATTCTGCCGCTTGTCTGCATCGTCGAATCGGTGCGGGTGCAACCGGAGCAGGTGGCCCGTCCCGCCGGCGGGGGCGAGCTGTACGGTCTGCGCAAGGAGTATCTGCCGCTGATCCGGCTCTACGAACTTTTCGGGGTCAAACCGCGTTCCACAGATCTCACCCAGGGCATTCTGGTGGTGGTCGAAGCCGACGGCAGGAAGGCCGGGCTGTATGTCGATGACCTGCTCGGTCAACAGCAGGTCGTCATCAAGAGTCTGCAGACGCACTACGGTAAGGTCGAGGGAATCTCGGCCGCCACGATACTGGGCGACGGCACAGTGGCCATGATTCTGGACGTAGCGGGCCTGATTCGGCTGGCTCATGCCGGTTCGAACCGGCGTAATTTCAATGATGCCGGAATTGCCACGAGAACAACGTTTTCGGGTCAACATGAGCGGCCATTCGGCATGCCGACGGAAATGGGAAACTACGGCCATGTCAATGACTAGTCTTGTAAATGATCGCGCCGGTCCCCCGAAGACTGCTACGCGCGTCGCGAAGACGGGTAGCCAGGCGAGATTCAGGTTTCTAGGTCTTTTTGCCAATCGGCAGGAAGGGTTGCGCGCGATTCAAGCGTAACCGGGCATTCAGGAAATTCATCAACTTCAAAGAAAGGAGATCATCATGAAAGTACGCACCAAGCTAATAGGGACCATTTTGTTCTGCCTGGCGCTGTCCGCCAACGCCGTACACGCCGCTGAACAATTCGCTACCGCGAAAGAAGCCGAGGCTATGGTGGCCAAGGTAATCCACGAGATCAAGACGGCCGGTACTGCGAGAACCTATACGGATATCACCAACAAGAAATACAGCGATCGGGATTTGTATCCGGTTGTTTACGATCTGAAGGGCGTGGTGCGTGCTCACGGCCAGAATCCCAAAATGGTTGGCAAAGACTTGATCGATCTTCAGGATGCGGATGGCAAAGCGTTCGTAAAGGAACGCGTCGAGTTGGCCCAGAGCCACAACACGTTCTGGCAGGACTACAAGTTTACGGATCCGGTGACCAAAAAAATCCTGCCTAAATCCATGTACTGCGTGAAGCAAGACGACACGGTCGTCTGCGCCGGAGTTTATAAACGGTAGCGGGAAGGTGCCGCCCCTGGCTCGCCCGTAATCGTGGATTCAAACCGGTAGGGGCGGGTACAGGGTTCGGCCCAAGCAATGACCATGATGAATACTTCGGATAAACGATTGCAACCCGGGGAGGCGCATCGGCCAGGCATGGTATCGCCTGGTTGCACTGGCGGAGACCGTCTCGGTAAAGGCGGTCTCACTCCAGTTCCGAAATTTTATTTTCAGTCAGGAAACCAGTAGCCAAGGAGCCCGACAATGCGCATATCTCACAAGCTGCTAATTGCAATGGCTTCCACCCTTTGTTTTTTCCTGGTATTTGGCGTCGTGACAATTGGCGCAATGTATTCCGAGAAAAACGCGCTGGTGGACATATTTACCAACCGGATCGGTCCTGCCCAAGTGAGCATGGAATCGGCCGAAACGATCGCGACGGTGCATTCGAATGTCTACCGTCTGTTTACCTGGATTGAGGAATACAACCAACAAAAAATCAAAGAGGTCGCCGCGGAACAGAACGCCAAGATTGAAGAAGTCATTGCCGATTTAAATGGCATGAATGCGCAGACGGGCCTCGCCGACCAGGAAAAGCAGCTGCTGGATGCGTCAATCCAAAACCTTGGCAACTACAAAAAACAGGTGGCTCTGTCTATCGACCTTGCCACCGTTGATGAAAATACGGGCATGGCGGCCATGCAAACCGCTGACCGCACCTACCAAGCGCTCGCCGGCAACCTTTCCGGCCTGGTTTCCTATGAAACAGCACAAGCCAAATCAAGCTATGAAAATGCGTTAACAACGTTCAGCAGGGCTTTATTCATCGCTGTGCTTGTCCTGCTGGCAGCTTTCGTTGTCTCAACAATGATCAGCGCATACATGGGACGACTGATATTGCATCCCTTGAAGCAGGCCGTAAAGATCGCGAAACAGGTTGCGGGCGGTGATCTCAGCGGTCGCATCGAAGTGATTTCCAGGGACGAAACCGGCCAGCTGGCGCAATCCCTGAAAGAAATGAACGACAGCCTTGCCAAAATTGTCGCTAATGTGCGCACCAGCGCAAACGCGATCGCCTCTGCTGCCACGGAGATCGCAACAGGTAACACCAGTCTCTCCGAGCGCACCGCGGAACAGGCCTCCAGTCTTGAAGAAACCGCCTCAAGTCTCGAGGAGCTGACGTCTACGGTTGCACAAAACGCGGAACACACCAGACAAGCCAGCACGCTGGCCAGCAGCGCCAGTGAAATTGCCGTCAAAGGCGGCAATATCGTGGATCAAGTGGTCGTGACGATGGGAATGATTACCGAGAGTTCCAAAAAAATTGTCGACATCATCAGCGTTATTGAGGGCATTGCGTACCAGACGAACTTGCTGGCGTTGAACGCGGCGGTCGAAGCGGCACGCGCCGGAGAGCAGGGACGCGGCTTCGCCGTTGTCGCCAGCGAGGTGCGTAATCTCGCCCGCCGTTCGGCGGATGCAGCCAAGGAAATCAAATCGTTGATCGACGAGTCGGTTACCAAGGTCACGAACGGATCGGAGCTGGTGGGCGAGGCAGGCAAGACAATGAACGAGATCGTGAACAGCGTCAAAAAGGTCAACGATCTCATTGCCGAAATCGCCGCGGCCTCCACCGAGCAGAGCTCGGGAATTGAGCAAGTAAACCAGGCCATCGTGCAAATGGACAGCGTCACCCAGCAGAATGCCGCGATGGTGGAGGAAGCCTCCGCGGCCGCCGGCGCCCTGGAGGAGCAGGCTCGAGTGCTGACCGATGCCGTGAACGTGTTCAAGATAGCGGCTGCCGCACACGAGAACCAACCGGTTCGCCTCAGACAGACCCGCGTGGACTCTGAATCGTCCGCGCAGGAACTTCAGCCCGCGCTCGCCTCGGAACAACCAGCGCGCCGGTCAGGATTGAAGCGTGAAGAGCTGATGAAACCACGGAAACTCAAGGTCGTGGATGCGAATGCACGCTGGACCGAGTTTTAATGCAGCAAAGCAGGGCGGGATACAAGGAGCCAATATCATGAGCACATCAAGCGTAATGGGCGAACAGACCGAACTCTCTGTGGACGAAGACCAGTTCCTGACATTCAAACTGGTTGGTCAGGAATACGGCATTTCCGCTCTCAAGGTCCAGGAGATCAAAAGATGGGATAGAGTGACTCCTATTCCAAACAGCCCGCATTATGTGCGCGGCGTGCTCAATCTGCGCGGGCTGATTGTTCCGATCGTGGATCTGCGGTTGTTGTTCAACCTTCCTGAAACCGAATATACGGCTGTCACCGCCATCATCGTGATCAATATCGGCGGACGCCTGGCCGGCCTTGTAGTGGACTCGGTAAGTGACGTTATCCACGTCAGCGCCGAACAAAAGTGCGCGGCGCCTGAATACGAAGGCGGGCAAAACCGCGACTTCATTAAAGGACTCGCCCAGGTCGACGGCAATCTGCTCATTCTTCTGGAAGTAGACAGGATGATCAGCACGGAAACGCTGGACAAGGGTGATGCCGCAACACGTATCGTTAGCACCGCATAATTCGCGCCAATATCGCAAAAAGGGGTTCGTTATGGAAATGTACTACGCCAAAGGCCTTAACCTCCGCGTCAAAATGCTCAGCGCGGCACTGATAATTACGATCATGCTGATTGCCGGCGGAGTACTCGGTTTGCGAAGTCTTTCGCAGGTCATGGACTCCGTTGAAGAAACACGCGTGTCCGTCAAGGACGATACGGCGCTCGCCAACGCATTTCAGCGGCATTATGAAAAAGTCCAGGCGGTATACAAACATTACCGGTTGATCACGATCGGCAGCATGCTTGTCGCCCTGATCGCGCCGCTCGCCATCGCCATCTACTTCAACCGCACGGTTTCCGGACCGCTATCGCGCCTGGTCGGTGCCATGCAGCGCGTATCGGGAGGAGATTTGACTACTTCACTTCATACTACTCGTCGCGATGAAGTCGGTCAGGCGATCGGTGCGCTCAATGTGCTGGTCGATGAGCTGCACGAAAGCATGCAGAGGGTGTCGCACGCAGCGGAATCGGTCGCCAGCGGCTCCCAGGAGCTGAGTTCAGCCGCGGAGCAGCTTTCTTCCTCGGCTCAGGAACAGGCAAGCTCGTTGGAGGAAACCGCCGCCTCCATGGAAGAAATGACCAGCACCGTGAAGCAAAACGCGGATAACGCCCTGCACGCCGATAAAGTCGCCCTGGAGGCGCGCGAAGCCGCAAACGAGGGCGTAGTGATGGCTTCCTCGATGCGACGTTCGATGGAGGCGATCGAAAGCAGCAGCACCAAGATCGCTGACATCATCGGCGTCATTGATGAAATAGCATTTCAGACCAATCTGCTGGCGCTCAATGCCGCGGTGGAAGCGGCGCGCGCCGGTGAACAGGGGCGCGGCTTTGCCGTGGTCGCGGCCGAAGTCCGGAATCTGGCGCAGCGCAGCGCCTCGGCGGCAAAGGAGATCAAAGCGCTGATTCAGGACAGTGTGGAGAAAGTTCAGGATGGCGCGCAACTCGTCAACGCTTCGAGCAAGACGCTCGAGGGCATCGTCGATAGCGTCAAGAACACCGCAGAGATCATCGCAGAGATCAGTGCTTCAAGCCAGGAACAGGCATCCGGCATAGAACAGGTCAACCGCGCGATCATGCAGATGGACGGGGTTACACAGTCCAACGCCGCACAGGTCGAAGAACTCTCCGGCACCAGCCAGTCGCTGTTTTCGCAGGCGGAATTATTGCAGGAACTGGTTTCGCATTTTACGCTCAAGACGGAAGCGACTGCGCGTCTTGTTTCAAGGAGCTCGCCTGGCGAGGGTTTCAAGGCAGCCCAGCCTGAAAACAAATCCAGCGAGTCGGGCGCCGGATCGGGCAGCAGGACGGATTCATTGGGAAAGTCGGCCACACCCCAGAGGGTGCGGCATTTCAAACCCCGGGTTGTCGGCCAAAAGACCGCTACGAAAGGAGACGACTGGACGGAGTTTTAAGGAGATCGCGATCTCCCGGGCAGCGCGCGCGTAACGGAAATACTCCGTCACGCACTGTCACAACACAAGCAATAATCTGGGGTAACCCATTGTGATCAGTCGTAGCACCACCACCGGACAGATGCGACCCGTCCTGATTGACAACGGGTTGACCATCACGGACAAGGAATTTCGACAGCTGCGCGAGCTGATCCACGCGCATACCGGAATCGCGCTGTCCGAACACAAGCGCGCATTGGTATGCTCGCGGCTGGCCAAGCGGTTGCGTTATCACGGCCTGCAACGTTACGCCGATTATTACGACCTTCTGACCCAGCATGACCCGGAGGGGCAGGAACTGGTGGCGATGATCAATTCCATCACCACCAATAAAACCGATTTTTTCCGCGAGCCGCACCATTTCCGATTTCTGGCGGACGAAGTGTTCCCCTCGTACCGCAGGAATCCGAGCCGGATACGACCGCTGCGTCTGTGGAGCGCCGCTGCGTCCACCGGCGAAGAGGCCTATTCGCTCGCGATAACGGCGCTTGAAGCAATGCCGTCATGCAATGAACAGGATATTCGTATTCTTGCCACCGATATCGATACCGAGGTTCTTTCCCGGGCCGAGAACGGTATTTACGCGATGGAGCAGGCAAACCCCATTCCGCACGCGTTACTGCAGCGCTATTTCCTGAAAGGTCACGGTGAGCACGAAGGCAAAGTCATGGCCAAACCGGTCCTGAAAGCGTTGATCCATTTCGCGCGCCTCAATCTGCTGGACGACCCCTGGCCGATGCACGGTCCGTTCGACGTCATCCTGTGCCGCAACGTGCTCATCTATTTTGACAAACCGACGCAGCAAAAACTGTTTCAACGCATGGGCGCCATGCTCAGGAACGGCGGCTACCTGCTGTTGGGGCATTCGGAGGCGATGCACGGCCTGAGCGATTTTTTCAAGCCCGTGGGCCACAGCATCTATCAATGGCGGGGCAAAGCATGACAGAGCGCACGACGCAGCCGCGACGTATGCCGGGTAATCGTTTGCCGCCCTCGCTGGACGATAATCTGACCCGGGTCACGATCCATATCGGCGGTTTGCGAGCCAGCCACGAGCCGCTGGTGCTCGACACGGTGCTGGGCTCGTGCATTGCTGCCTGCCTGTACGACCCGGTCGGAGGCATCGGCGGGATGAATCATTTCATGCTGCCCGAAGGTGTTGATCCCGGCAATCCGACGAGCGCGCGTTACGGCGTTAACGCCATGGAACTTCTGATCAGCGAGGTGATGAAGCTCGGCGGCCAGCGCCGTCGTTTCCAGGCCAAGATATTCGGCGGCGGACACGTGCTGAAGATACGCGAAAGCCTCGATGGCGTGCCGCAGCGCAATATTGACTTTGTCAGGCGTTTTCTGGAAACCGAGCAGATTCCCGTCATCAAGGAAGATGTCGGCGGTTATCATCCTCGGCGCGTGTTGTTCCACACAAACACCGGGAAAGTCTTTCTCAAGTATCTCGGCACGAACGAAGCCGAACAGACGGCGCAGGAGGAAATGGTGTACCTGATCAGCCTGAAGAAACAGAGGTTGGACGGCGACGTCACGCTTTTCTGATCTGAACCGTATTCTTGAAAAGAAATGCCACGATGCCCATGAACGACAAGAAAAAAATAAAGGTGCTCATCATCGACGATTCGGCTCTCATGCGCCAGTTGCTGACGGCAATCTTTCACGAAGATCCCGAACTGCACGTCGTCGGGACCGCCGCCAACCCGCTGCTGGCGCGCGAAAAGATCAAAACACTCAAGCCAGACGTCCTGACGCTGGACGTCGAAATGCCCGGGATGGACGGCATCACCTTCCTCGAGAAACTGATGCGGCTGTATCCACTGCCTGTGGTCATGGTCTCTACCCATACGGAGAAGGGCGCCAGCGCCACCCTCCGGGCGCTGGATCTGGGCGCCGTCGATTTCGTCGCGAAGCCGCAAGGCGGGTTGCGCGACGGAATACGCCGCGAGCTCATGGACGAAATCCGCGACAAGGTGCGCGCGGCAGCCACCGCTCATGTGCGACCGGCGCCGATGTCACACGGCGGCCCAACGCCCCAACCGTTGCCGGCAACAATGCTTTGTCGCGAGGGTGTGATTGCGATCGGTGCCTCCGCTGGTGGCACCCAGGCGATCGCCGAAATTCTCTCCCGGTTGCCGTCCCAGATACCCGGCATAGCCATCGTGCAACACATGCCGCCCAGATTCACGGCGTCATTCGCTGAAAGACTCAACAATCAGTGCCAACTGGAGGTGCGCGAAGCCAAAAATGGCGACCGGCTCAAGTCGGGCACGGTATTGATCGCGCCGGGGGGAAGACACATGGCGCTGATGCGCGCCGGCAGTGGGTATGCCGTGCGAGTCTACGATGACGAACCGGTAAACCGGCATCGGCCATCCGTAGACGTGCTTTTTGACTCGACTGCACATATCGCCAGGGACAATGCCCTTGGCATCATCCTCACCGGCATGGGCAGCGATGGTGCGCGTGGATTGCGCGCCATGAAAACCGCCGGCGCCTACACCATTGCCCAGGACGAAAAAAGCAGCGTGGTCTTCGGCATGCCGGAACAGGCTATCCGGCAGGGGGGCGCGTGTGAGGTTGCACCGCTGGAACGGATCGCCGAACGCATGGTGGACTGGGCGAGTCAGGACGGACAACTCGAGAAGCGGTCTTCAAGTTAATTCCCCACAGCTGGCATAAATCGAAGCGGCAAGTGAACACCGCCTTGCCGTGGCGCTGTTCCCGGCTTTGCCGCGCAAGACTGCTTATCGAGCCGAGCAGATGGATGATCATAAGAATCACGTCCCGAGAATACCCCCGGCACAGGACGACCCGCTTGCGTAGAAATATTTAAACACACCCATTCAGCTTGAGTCTTCAACGTTGTTAATCAACATGGAGCACATACCTGTCTTCCTCATGGCCAGGGTGCAATCCTCCCTGAGGAAACCATGCTTGGAATAGGTATTGCCGGCATCAGATAAACAAGCAGATGGATCATGGCTGCAAATGGATATCCTGTGTTGCGTTGAACCATTGGACTCGTGATAGACTGCATCAGACTGACCCGCCAGGAAAAACGGGGCACTAGGGCGGATGTATTGTTGCAGGAGCAGCATGACTCAGCTTCGGGTGGTTCTTATCAAACCGAGCAAGTACCGCGTCGACGGCTCGGTGGAGCGTTTCAAGAAAGGGTTCATGCCCAATGCCACCCTATACCATATTGCCAGCCTGACCCCCGAGAAAATCGGCGATGTGCCGGTCACCGTCCACACGGTGGACGAGTACGTCTGGCAAAATCTCGATTATCTTCAGCTGCTGCATCACGATCCGGATGCCGTGACGTTGGTCGCATTAGTCGGCGTGCAGTCCCATCAGTTCCACCGCGCGCTCGATCTTGCCGCCTACGCTCGTCGTCACGGCGTACGCCACTGCATAATCGGCGGACCGCATCCGATGACGTGCGATACCTCCTTATTACAGGGGCGGGGAGTGAGCTTCGCGCTCGCGGAAGCGGAACTTATCTGGCACCGAATCCTCGATGACGCTATCTCAGGTGAATTACAACCCGTGTACGGCACCGACCGTCGCTGGGCGGAACAACTTCCCAGCATTGTGATCAACCCGCCCAGCAAGGTTGATCTGGCACGCTATTGGGCTCCTTTGCTCGGTCTCTATCCCGTGCGTGGTTGTCCGTATCAATGCAATTATTGTTCCGTCATTAAAATATCGGGGCGCCAAGTCCGTAGCCCAGACATAGAAAGTACGATCGAAAGTCTGTGGCGTGCGAAACGTGGGGGCGTCGAACTGATCATGTTCGTGTCGGATAACTTCAACAAGTTTCCCCAGGTTCGGGATCTGTTGCAGGCAATAATAGACGAGAGATTGAACCTTCGTTTCTTTTGCCAGTGTGATACCCAGATTGCAAAGAATCCGGAACTTGTGGAGTTGCTCGGCCGCGCCCGTTGTTACGAGATGTTCGTGGGCGTCGAGTCCTTCAATCGCAACACTCTCAAGGCAGCAAAAAAATACCACAATCACCCCGAACACTACGCCGAAATAATTCGCTTGTGCAACGAAGCTGGCATACGTCCACATTTCTCGAACATCATCGGGTTTCCCGATGACGATGAAGACACCATCCTGTATCACATGGACGTGTTGAAGACCTTGCGTCCAAAAGCAGTATCTTTTTACATTCTCACCCCCATTCCAGGCACAGAGCAATATGAAGAGTATCGTAGAGCTGGGTGGATCACTGAAGGGAACCTTGACCGCTTTGACACAACCTGCCCAACGTGGTTGCATCCAAATCTGTCGCACGAACAACTCTTCGATTTGCTCTATGGCAGTTACGTCAGCTATTACGGCTTTTTGCTCAGAAACGCTGACTTGTCGGATGAAGATCGACTTATGGCTGTCTTCAATCGCTACACCGCGGCACAGCGAATGCATCCCATGTCCGGCGGCAGCGATTTATTGCGGGTTGACAGCAGAGCGGACTACTCCGATTTTCGACGGTCGATCTACGACATCGAATTTGCACCGCTGCCGGACAGCCTGTCGCTTTCCGCCAACGACGAGAACCTGAACCGCTTGGCCCACTGGCGTACGATACGTCCCGCTGAGAACGTATCTCCGTAATTACGTCGTACACCGAGGCCTTATTGAGGTTACGATCTTTCCAACCAGCCAGTAGTATATTCATGAACGTGAACGCGCAACAACGTGTAATCAAAGTTATCGCTGATATTCTCAATCGCAAGGAAAGCGAAATCGATTTGGAGGCCACCTTGCGTGACGACCTTCAGGCGTCGTCACTAGATCGGATGACTCTTTATATTGCGCTTGAAGACGAATTTCAGCGCAGCATGCCAGCGGAAGAGGTAACAGAACTTCGTACCGTCAAAGCTATCGTCGATTTCATAGATAAGAAGCTGCAAGAAACCTCATCTGCATGAACCGCCGGGTTGTGATTACGGGAGCCGGCGTGGTCAGCCCCATCGGCATCGGTGTCAATGAATTCTGGCAGAATTGCCTCAAAGGCAAGACGGCCATCGCACCGATTCCGGCGCAATGGGAGCGGTATGCCGACCTGCGTTCCCGGATTTGGTCGCCCCTGCCCGACATCGACCCCGAATCTTTGGGTGTTGCGCGGGCCGAACGGCTGCAGCTCGATCCGGTTACCGTGCTGGCCCTCGGGGCTGCGCGTGAAGCAGTAGAGCATGCCGGCTTTGCCCTCAAACCTGCGGAGGAACGTTCACGCAACTTCATCGTGTCCGGGACGGACGCTTCGCGCGCCGGGGTCTATCTCGGTACCGGTATAGGCGGTGCTTACACTTTTTTGCACAACCATACCTATCATTTGCAACAACGCGCACGCTCTTTGCTTACATCATATTCATCCAAACATGCGCCCCAGACGGATCGCGAGACTCTGGAATCCGTGCTCGCGCTGATGTCGCACGGTCCACGATACAATCCTTTTGTAGTATCCATGTTAATGCCGAATGCCGCTTCAGCGGCTGTGGGAATCAAATTTTCTTTCACCGGCCCGAATTTGACGTACTGCGTAGCGTGTGCCTCGGGCACGGTTGCCGTTGGACATGGCTATAAGGATATACGCGAAGGTCGTCTAGACATTGCAGTAACGGGCGGCAGTGAATACCTCTATGACGAACATGGCCACATTTTTCGTGGTTTCGATGCCGCCAAAACGCTGGTGCACGACTACACGGATCCGGAAACGGCCAACCGGCCATTCGATGAAAACCGTTCCGGTTTTCTCTTCAGCCAGGGCGGAGCGGCGGTGCTCGTTCTCGAAGATCTGGAGCATGCACGGCGCCGGGGCGCGACAATCATGGCGGAATTAATCGGTTTTGCCGAAACTTTCGACGCCCATTCCATGATGAGCCTTGCTCCCGGCGGCAAGCAGATCGAGCGGATGGTCCGTGCCGCACTCACGGATGCCGGTCTGGCGCCAGGCGACGTCGACTATGTCAACGCGCACGGCACCGGCACCAAGAATAATGACGAAACGGAGGCGGACGTGATCGGCCGCATATTCGGGAAATCCGTCCGTGTCAATTCGACCAAATCACTACTCGGCCACACGGTCGGCGCAAGCGGTGCGTTCGAGTCCCTGGTCACGGCGCTGTCCTTGCGGGACGGAACGACGCACGTTTGCAAAAATCTCGACAAACCAATGTGTGACCTGAACTTCGTGCGCCACGTTGAACAGTGCGATCTCCGCGTTGGATTGTCGCAGTCTTTTGCCTTCGGCGGGCATAATGCAGCCGTGGTCATGAGGAAATTCAGCTAACCAAAAGCCTCCGGATCCGCATCCAGCAGCTATTTCCGGTGCCGATATCCGTGTCTTGGCTGATGTTACCTTTCCGCGCTTGCTCCAACCGCAGCATGTATTACGCAGGCCGGATTGGCGTTCCTGTCGTGGATTCGCAAAGTCATTGCCGCAGCTTGAGCAAGCGCGCCCCGACCCGTGGCTCGACGGGAAAATGTACAGCCTGTCATAAATCGGGGCAAAAGCGGTAAAACGACGCCAGTTGCCCAGGTATGGAAGGCAAATCTTGGGCACACGATACGGTGCGTAACGCGAAATCGGCTCCGCTTGTTTTTTTATTTTAAGCCAAGGATACTAATCACAGTGCTGGCACATGAGGGACACGGTGGGCCAGCAGATAAGAGCTTGCGGCCACAAGGGGACGGTAAAATGGAAGGCAAGCAACAACCAGGGGTGGGCCTGACGCAGGAAAGTTATCGCGACTTGGTCATACAGCATGACCAGGAACATCGGGCACTGTGGTGTTACATGCGGCCCAGCCCCCGTCCGTGTTGCACCCCAGAACTGCTCGCCGAGCTGCAGCATTTTCACCATACCATCGAACAGCACGCAAAGCGCGAACATGAAAATGGCAAGGCTGACGGACTGCGCTTCCTGGTTATTGCTTCGCGTATCCCAGGCGTCTTCAACCTCGGCGGGGATCTTGCTTTATTCCTGAATCTCATTCGCGCAGCCGACCGCGATGGGCTTTTTCGTTATACCAAGTCCTGTATCGATCTGCTGCATGTAACCTACCATCTGCCGGTCACGACAATCTCGCTGGTTCAAGGCGATGCGTTCGGCGGGGGTTTCGAGGGAGCGCTCTCAACCCAGGTGTTGATCGCTGAGCGACGCGCGCACATGGGGTTACCCGAGATTCTTTTTAACCTCTTTCCGGGCATGGGCGCCTACAGCCTGCTCGCACGACGGCTCGATCCGGCACGCGCCGAGCGGCTGATCCTGAGTGGGCGCACGTATACGGCGGAGGAACTGTATGACATGGGCATCGTCGACGTGCTCGCCGAAAACGGCCAGGGGGAGGAGGCCGTATACGCCTACATGCGGAAACACAACCGCGCGCACAACGGTTACGAGGCGATCCAGAAAATACGCCGGATCTATCACCCCATCAGTTATGACGAACTCATGCGAATCGGCACGATCTGGGTGGATGCGGCGTTGCAGCTCACCGAGCGGGATCTGCGCATCATGGAACGGATAGCGCGCTCGCAGGAGAAGCTCAGCGTCCTGCGTCCATCTGCGGTGGTCAAGCAACTCGCGTGAGAAAATAAACCCTGGCCGTCGACTGATTGATTTCAGCTTGCCGCACGTCTTTTTAGATAGGTCAGAAGCTCGTGACGCGTGGCTTCATATTGATTAACCAGGTCATGCATCAGCGATCCCATTTCGCGGTGCAACGTTTCTTCCGTCATTCCATGGACACGGGCGCATGCATCGAAGAGCGCTTGTGCCCCCACGTTTCCAGCGCTGCCCTTCATGGCGTGGACCAGGTCTCTAAAGTCTCCATATTGTTTATCCCTGATTGCCGCTTCCATGTCGCTTAAAAGCTGCTCCGTATCGCTCAAAAAACCATGGATCAATTCGGGAATGAAGGTGGAGCGCTTTCCCATTGTTTCCAGGCTGGCGAGCGTTGCATCATTCAGAACGCGCACAATTGGCCGGGAAACCGGCTGCGCCACAGAAACACGAGCCGGCTTCTTGTCAGCGGAGACCGTGCCGGCTCCCTTCGGGGCCAGGCGATCCACCTGATCAAGCAATTTCGCCGGATCGATGGGTTTGGTGAGGTAGGCATCAATACCGGCTTCTCGGCAGGCGTTCTGCGCTTCGATGGTTGCATCCGCAGTAAGAACCAGAAAACGCATGGACGTATCCTGAGGATGGGTGAAACGATATATTTTCACCACCTCGAGTCCGCCGACGACCGGCATCTGCATATCCAGTATCACCAGATCGAACGATTCTTTACCCAACATATCCAGCGCCCGTTCCCCATTTTCCACCAAAGCAGGGCGGTGACCCGCGCTTTCGAGGATTTTGCTGATTACCTTTTGGTTGGTGGGATTGTCTTCGGCGACCAGTATCTTGAGACCGGTCTGCCTGATCCCCGCATGTCGCTTATGGCGATCATGCAGCCGGATTACATCGTCGTTGTCATAGTGCAGTGCCGTGGTGCTTGCATGCAGGGCGTTGAAGAGCAGCCGTTTTTCGACCGGGTTTTCCAGAACGTACGAATATCCCGCCTTCAAATATTCTTCAATGGGTTTGTTGTCCTCGTTGGTACGGATAAGCACGAGCGAGAGATCCGACAGTGACGATTCTGAACGCGCCGCAGCCATGAATTGCAGGGCGTACATGTCGAGATGTGCCTGATCCACCAACACGGTGTGAAA
>Ga0153915_10003001_pt1 | contig 15432 bp, 10 predicted proteins | sample Opewatmetagenome_2_FD_107003 | JGI IMG/M metagenome (GOLD analysis project Ga0153915, IMG submission 107003) | Freshwater wetland microbial communities from Ohio, USA - Open water 3 Core 3 Depth 3 metaG | ecosystem: Environmental > Aquatic > Freshwater > Wetlands | place: USA: Ohio, Lake Erie...
AAATGGCCATATGCGTTATATTACTCCATACATACTTGAAGATCTGAAAAAGAAGATGGTTTTTATTGGCGGGCCGCGGCAGGTTGGAAAGACTACCCTTGCCAAGGCGCTTCTTTCAGATCAATATCCTGAAGGTCGTTACCTGAACTGGGACTATGACGAAGACAGGCAGGATATCCTGCAGAAATAAAAAATGGGGACGCTGTAAACTTATCCACTTATTAAAATGGTGATTAAATGACGCGGCTTTCGCCTGATAATTGTTTTAGAGACGATGTCTCAATTAGCCGTCATATAAACAAGTAAAAAGACTAAAATAGCAACAGGAAGAGGAACAGGAAAAATATATTTAGACACAGAGTGATCTGGAATGATTTTTATTAATTATGAAATGCGATTTATTATCGAAATAATTTTATTTAAATGTCAAGAATATTTACTCGCTAAAAAAAGAAACCCTTGCTGCCATAAATAACTGTAGTTAGAGGGATTACCACACTGAGGGAGAGGCAGGACAAAAAGCCCGGGATCGATCTCCCGGGCCATTAAAGTTATTGTCTGAATCTTTCACATATTCTATTTAGAAAATATAGGCCTGCATCCTTAGTAATACTTGTGTCTGGTTTTTAATGCCGTCGCCGCCAAATTGCCCTATCCCTAATTTGACGTTCAGGTTCTGCCCCTTGATATAATATGCCAGACCTGCCTGCATGAAATGCTTGTCGCTGAGCGACTCGCTGGTCATGTTTTCGTAATTCACCTGCACGAAGGGCTCTATCTTCAGGGCCTGGAAATAATATCCCGCCTCGGCAAAGATAACATTCTGCTTGGGAATGGCCGTTATAAAAGTGCCGCCGTCATAGTGTGTGAAATCAACCTGGGCCGTAACTACATCCTTATTGGCAAGGGGGAGATCAAGGAAGATATCCGTTCCGTAGGCAGTGTAGTCATCCTGATGATCAAGACTCATGCCGATCCCCAGCACCTTTTTCTCGCCCAGGTAAGAGCCTGCGTAGAAGAATCCCGTTTCAGCCTGAAAAGGATAGTACACGACCCTGGCCATTATCCTCTCTGGATTAGTGGAATTTACACCCCTGACACCCTGGAAGACACCAAGTCGATACTCGAAATGATTATCACCCAGATACCCTCGGGCCTGGAGGCCATAGTCTCTCCCGACCCGCGATTCGGTCGGCGCACTCCAGAGAAAGCTGTAAGGACCGTAGTCTATCCCCAGGAGAGAAGCTGCGGACTGCCCGGCATTGTGCGAGAGAGGGAGGAGCATCATGCCTGCATCCACCTTGAATTCATTGCTGATGGTGTAGGTAACAAATGCATCCTGTATATAAGCATCGCTTGAGCCTTTGGCAGTAGCGCCGGTTGCTGAGTTTCCAACCTTGCCGAGGTTCGGGCTGTCGGTCTCCATGAAAAACGACAGGTTCTCTATTATATTGCCGCCCAAAAGGATGCGAGCCCGTCTTAGATAAAGATCTTTTGAGGTAGCTTCGCCGTCCGGGGTTGTAAGAGATTCGGCTTGAACTTGCCCCAGGATGCCGAATTTGATAGAGCTGTTCCCGTCAGGAGATTTGATTTCAAGTGCCGCATTTGCTAGTAACGGCAGCAATAAAATTGATAACAAAATAAAAATTGCGACTCCAGTGGTGTTTATTGACTTAATGACTGTCTTCATGGTTCGACTCCTTATTAATGCCGGAAAAGTATGGATGTATATTATCTCGGTCATAATAAAAAACCTCTATAGGACTTCAAAGGCCATATAACTCATTGTGAACTGAGGTATTTACTATTATATGTTTTTTGTCAAGGCGTGTAAAGCACGACAAGGCATTTCGTTGTTTCATCGCAGATATTTTTTAATTTATGAGGCGTCTCTGAATTGAAATGCACGCATTCTCCTACCTTAAACTGACTGACTTTATTTCCCAGCGTAAGTTCAAGATGTCCTTCCATCACATAGATAAACTCTTCCCCCTCGTGTTTATAGGCTATGGATTTATGGGATTGTCTGGGATCGATCGTGATGAGAAACCCTCTCAGGTGCTGATGTTCAGCCCCTGGCGTCAGGGTTTGATAGGCATAGTCCCTGTTTCTCATACTGAATGCCTGAGCCCTCTGGCCCTGAATAGCGGTTTTTTCTTCCTCCTTCAGAAAGGTGCCGGGGTCAACATCAAGGGCCTTGGAAATGCTCAGCAAAAAGCTGACCGAGGGAATGACCCTGCCTGCCTCCGCCTCCTGTATGAATTCAGGCGTCTGTCCTGTATGAGCCGCAAGGTCATCAATGGACCATTCGTGAGATTCCCTGAGTCTTCGCATCTTTTCACCGAATCCGTTTCCCGTCCTCCCTGAAGTCTTGTCTTCGCTTAACACATCCGCTATATCACGCATTAAGGCCCTTTTAACACGCGCAAGAAGAAGCGGCAGGAACCTCCTGGAATCGGCGATTATGCCTATATCCGCTATGTTAAAGACTGGTGAATCAGGGTCCCGATTTATGGCAATAATGGCCTTTGATTCCCTGATTCCTGCAGTAAATTGGACCGCGCCTGAGGTTCCTACAGAGATAAGGAGATCCGGGCGCACGCTCTTTCCGGTCTGCCCGATAAGCCTGTCCTCGTCAACCCAATGATTAATAATAGGCGGACGCGTGGCGCCTACTTCACCGCCAAGGGCGGCGGCCAGGCTGCGTATCAGACCGAAGCCTTCGCTCGTTACAACCCCGGCGCCTCCTGCCACGACAATGTGAGCATCTTCCAGTTTTCGATGTTCAGGCGCCTTCTCGGAAGAGGCCAGAAGATTAAGCCTTCCTGAAGACATAAAATCCTCTATGGCGATTCTTTCCACCGTGCCGGGAACGCCCCTGGCATTGTCCTCCTGATATGCATGGGGCTGTATGGTAGCGAAACAGGTAATATCATTATCCGAGTAGGTAAGCCGTGCAATGATCTCGCCGCCCCATGAAGGAGAATCCGCAATGATACGGTCGCCATCCATAGAAAGTCCGACACAATCGGCAATCACTCCCGCGTTTATCATGGAGGCGCATCGGGCTGCTATTTCCCTCCCGAAATCCGTCAGTGCGAAAAAAAAGGCCCGCGGCGGTCGTTTTTTAATAAGTTGATTAAGTACCTGTGCGTGGATATCGGCCCTTGGCGAACCAAGTTCGGGGTGTTCAATGACATATACCTCGTCGGCGCCTTTTGAAAGACACATTTCAATAACGTGATCTATCTTGAGGGCCGGATTGCCAAGTGCGGGCAAAATTGCAACTGCCTTTCCTTTTGCCTGCAAGGCAAGTTGCCTGGCCGCGGCAAGTACCCTGACGCTGAGGCCTAAGTGCCTTTGGTTCCTGATATCAATGTAAACCCAAAAATCTTTTTTATATCTGCTTTCCATCAATTGGCAATTCCTTAATTAACAGTTTTTTCTTTCTGCTATCCGGCGCAAGGCTCAAGGCGCAGGGCGCAAGGACTTTGTGAAATCTGAAATTTCAAATTTGAGATTTCAAATCTTCTTCTTGCCCTGCGCCTTGAGCCTTATGCCCTGCGCCTCGGGCAATTATCCTATATGCCCTGATTCCTTAAGTCTGCGGACAAGCTCATCTGCCTGTTCTTCAACAGCGCCTGTTATAAAATCACATTTTTTCTTCCTGATAACCCGATTCAAGGATACAATCCTGGTGGGAGAGCCCTTGTCTCCTACAGTGTCTTTCGGTATATTCAAATCTTTCAGATTCATTCTTTCAAAGGATTGAATGCCGAATGCCTTCTCGATCCCTGACAGCTTAACATCCCTTGATTGAACGGCCGTGGCATGCACGGCAAGGGCGGCAGGAAGAGAGATTTCATAAGTTTCAAGAAATTCATCCACACCTCGTTCCACCACAATAGATGAATCCTTGACCTTGATATCAAATACTCCGGTGACAAAGGGCAGATCAAGCTGAACAGCGGTCTGAGGGCCTACCTGTCCGGTATCGCTGTCGGAACTCCTGGCCCCGAAGAGCACCAGGTCAAAGGGCCTTAATCTCATGATGGCGGCCGACAATGCCCTGGATGTTGCAAGCGTATCGGAACCTGCAAGCGCCGGATCGGATATCAGGATCGCCCTGTCCGCGCCCATGCTGATTGCCTCGTAAAGCGCAAAGGCCCCTGACTCAGGCCCCATGGAAACAACGGTTATATTTCCTCCCTTTTCCTCTCTCAGGCGAAGCCCCATCTCTATTGCCGGACGGTCAAAGGGATTAAGGCCGGTCGTCTCAGGGAGGCGAACTATCCTGCCGTCAGGGGCATCCAGGACAACCGATTTAATGCAGATGATGATGTTTAAGGCCATGTGTGTTTATTCCAAACAAAATTTATTGGTTAAATAAGATTCTTGCCTATAACTCGACGGCGCAAGGCTCAAGGCGCAGGGCACAAGGCAAGAAGAAGATTTGAAATCTCAAATTTGAAATTTCAGATTTCACAAAGTCCTTGCGCCTTAAGCCTTACGCCCTGCGCCTTACTTATATTCTTCTATCACACTTCTTGCGATAACGATCCGATGAATCTCCGATGTCCCTTCATAGATACGTGTTACCCTGGCATCACGGTAGAAGCGTTCCACGGGATAGGACTTTGAATAACCGTATCCGCCGTGGATCTGCACAGCCATATCCGTTACCTTGCTTGACATCTCCGAGGCAAAAAGCTTGGCCATGGCCGCCTCGCTGGAAAAGGGCCGGCCCTTGTCTTTAACTGCCGCTGCCCTGTAAACGAGGAGGCGCGCCGCATCGATCTGTGTAGCCATATCCGCTATCATCATCTGAACAGCCTCATGCTGGGAGATGGGCACGCCGAACTGATAACGCTGTTTGGAGTATCGCACTGCCTCTTCCAGGGCTGCCTGCGCTATCCCCAGGGCCTGGGCACCTATCCCGATCCTGCCGGTGTCCAGGGCCTTAAGGCCAATCTTCATACCCATCCCTTCACCGCCCAGGATGTTTCCTGCCGGCACGCGGCAATCATTCAATCTAATGGAAGAGACCGGATTGGCGCGGTTGCCCGAAAGGTTCTCCAGATCGCCGACCTCAAAGCCGGGTGTCCCGCGTTCGACTACAATCACGCTAAGCCCTTTGTACCCTCCGGCCTTATCTGTCTTGACAAACATCAGACATGTATCGGCTATGCCGCCGTTAGTGATCAATACCTTGTTGGCATTAACGATATAATGATCTCCGTCCCGCACTGCCGTCGATTCAACGCCGGACGCATCGGAACCGATATTGGGTTCGGTCAGACAAAAGGCCCCTATCTTCTCGCCTTTTGCCAGGGGAGGCACCCACCTTTTTTTCTGCTCATCAGTGCCGAAGGTAAAGAGGGGATACACTGCCACGCTGTTATGCACTGTGACACAAAGGCCAAGTCCTGCGCAGGCCCTTGAAATCTCTTCGATGATTATACAATAGCTTATCGTATCCATTGCAGCGCCGCCCAGTTCCTCAGGCGCCTGTATCCCGAAATAACCCAGCTCCCCCATCTTCTCGACTACTTCCCATGGAAAACGGGCCTCTATATCCAGTTCGCGGGCAATAGGTTTCAATTCACGCTCGCAGAACGCACGAACCGACCGTCTTACTATTGTGTGCTTTTCAGATAAAAATAAATCCATGATTTTTCACTGAGTGATAAATTAAGAAAGGCTCAAGCTGAAAATATTCTTGAGCCCTTAACCTTATAGCCTTCTGCTCCATGTATGTTTTATTCTGACACTATCTTTCTAATGAGCAAAACAGGGGCGCTTTTTTACCGGCCTAGCTGTACTCATAAAATCCTCTTCCTGTCTTTTTGCCGAGCCATCCGGCCTCCACATATTTTCTTAAAAGTGGACAGGGCCGGTATTTCGAATCCTTAAAACCATCATGCAGGGTCTCCATGATTGCCAGGCAGGTGTCAAGACCTATCAGATCCGCCAGCGCCAGGGGCCCCATTGGATGGTTGGCGCCGAGCCTCATGACGGTATCGATATCTTCCTTTGTGCCGACACTATGATAAAGGCAGTAGATCGCCTCATTTATCATGGGCATCAAGATCCTGTTGGCAATAAATCCCGGGTAGTCGTTTGCCAGGGCGGGAGTCTTTCCGAATTTCACGGACAGATTCCATGTCGTCTTGAAGGTATCATCAGAAGTGGCCAGGCCCCTGATCACCTCGACCAGTTTCATGACAGGGACAGGATTCATGAAATGCATGCCTATCACCTTGTCCGGCCTTTTTGTCTGTGAGGCAATCCGCCCGATGGGGATTGATGAGGTGTTTGTCGCAAGGATCACGGAAGGACCACAAATCCCGTCCAGGTTTTTAAATACCTGAAACTTCAGATCCTGTCTCTCCGTGGCGGCCTCTACCACAAAATCCGCGGAGACCATGTCCTTCAGGTCCACGCTGCCCTTGATACGGGAGACGATTGCGTCTCTTTCCTCTTTGGACAGCTTGCCCTTTTCGACATTCCGGTCAAGGTTCTTTGTAATCGTCTGAATCCCCTTTTCAACAAACTGGGGTGCTATATCATTCATAATAACATTTAACCCGCTCATGGCCGCCACCTGGGCGATACCGTTTCCCATCTGTCCGGCCCCGATCACACCAAAAGTCTTTACCTCCATATCGTTCTCCTTTGCTAGTATTTATCTTTTTACCACCATCGCTACCGCCTCGCCGCCTCCAAGACACAAAGACGCCAGGCCGGTCTTCTTGTCCTGTCTTATCATTTCATGGATAAGCGTGACCAGGACCCTGCACCCGCTTGCGCCGATGGGATGGCCAAGGGCTACCGCCCCGCCGTTCACATTCACCTTTGAGGAATCAAGGCCCAGTTCATTAAGGACGGCCACAGTGGAACCGCTGAATGCCTCATTGATCTCGAACAGATCCACATCCTCCTTGGATATCCCTTCCTTTTTAAGGCACTTGGGGATCGCATATATGGGGGCAACGAGGACATATTTCATGTCTATGCCGTAGGATGCCTGCGCCCCGATGGTTGCAAGTATCCTGCAGCCCAGTTCCTCTGCCTTTTCCCTGGACATCACAACAACCGCTGCTGCCCCGTCGCTTATGACAGATGCATTGCCTGCCGTGCCCTTTCCGTCCTTTTGAAACGCCCCCTTCATCTTTGCAATGGATTCATAGTCGGTGTCTCTTGGGCATTCATCCTGGTCGAAAATTTTGGGGGCGCCTTTTTTCTGGGGGATCTCAACAGGCATGATCTCGTCTTTGAATCTCCCGGATCTTATGGCATCCATTGCCCTCCTGTAGGATTCTACCGCATACCTGTCCTGGGCTTCCCTGGTGATGTTGTATCTCTCGGAACACAGCTCATTGGAGATCCCCATATGGAAATCGTTTACAATATCCCAGAGCCCGTCATGGACCATATGGTCGATAACCTTCGCGTTATTCATCCTGTATCCATTGCGTCCCTTCTCCAGGTAATAGGGTGCGTAACTCATGTTCTCCATGCCCCCTGCAACGACTATCTCAGCATCGCCTGTCCGGATGGCCTGTGCAGCAAGCATGACGGCCTTTAATCCCGAACCGCACACCTTGTTGACTGTGATGCACTCCACCTCCCAGGGCATCTGCGCCATGACGGCGGACTGTTTGGCTGGATTCTGTCCATAACCGCAGGGGAGGACCAACCCCATGATGACCTCATTAACCATATCCTTTGAGATCCCTGCTCGTTTCACAGCCTCTTCAATAACCATTGCACCGAGTCTTGTGGCCGGTATTTCTCCCAAAGAGCCGTTAAAGTTGCCCAGGGGAGTTCGAACGCCGCTTACGATGACAATTTCTTTCATGAGTTATCCTCCTTGGTTTAAAGAAAAGTTCCGGCCAAACCCCGGCCTTATTTTTGACACGGGGAAGTATATGGCAATAGAAATTATGTGTCAATTACTGATTTTGATTTTCATTACACCGAATTGCCCGGTTTAAATCCGGGGCTCGCTTGCCTTATAGCCTTGCGTTCCATTTTCTCCGGCGGGGGAGACAAGCTTCAGGCAAAATCTCACGCTCGCGGGTCGTGTCCTTTTGCGTTGATGTCAGCCCTTATCTTGAATATTCTCATAAAAATTATTCCCCTTATCATCTATTAATATAAAAACAGGGAAATCCTTTACAGTGATCATGTAAACAGCCTCCATCCCCAGTTCAGGATATTCAAGGATCTCAGACTTTGTGATGCATTCCTTCCCCAGTCTGGCTGCTGCCCCGCCTATGGAGCCCAGGTAAAACCCGCCGTATTTTTTACAGGAGTCGGTCACTATCCTCGAACGATTCCCCTTGGCCAGCATGATCATTGATCCGCCATTAGCCTGAAACATGGACACATAGGAGTCCATGCGGCCTGCTGTAGTTGGACCGACTGATCCAGATGCGCATCCCTCCGGCGTCTTTGCCGGACCGGCGTAATAGATGATATGGTCCTTGAAATATTGCGGAAGACCTTCGCCCCTGTCCATTTGTTCCTTGAGCATGGCATGGGCAATGTCCCTTGCAACAACAATCCTGCCTGTCAATAAAAGACGGGTCGAGACCGGATATCCGGTGAGGGCGGCAAGTATCTTTTTTATAGGCTGCTCAAGATCGATCCGAACCGCGTCCTTATCATCTACTGACGGCTCAGGCAGGAACCTTGAAGGGTCAGTCTCCAGCCTCTCCAGAAATACGCCCTCTTTCGTGATCTTACCCTTGACATTCCTGTGGGCGTTGCAGCTCACGCCCAGGCCGATAGGACATGACGCCCCGTGTCTCGGGAGCCTTATAACCCTGACATCAAGGCAAAAATATTTGCCGCCGAACTGTGCCCCAAGGCCCAGTCCCCTTGATATCCCGATTAGTTTCTCCTCAAGCCCCTTATCCCTGAAGGCCCTCCCATGCTCATTTCCTGTTTCAGGAAGATTATCCAGGAAGCCTGTTGATGCAAGCTTTACCGTCTTGAGGTTGGCCTCCGCTGATGTGCCGCCTACAACAAATACAAGGTGATAGGGCGGGCAGGCGGCGGTGCAAATCCCCTTCATCTTATCCGTCATAAATTTTAAAAGTGCATCTTTATTAAGGACAGCCTTTGTCTCCTGAAAGAGGAAGGTCTTATTGGATGAGCCGCCTCCCTTTGCGATAAAGAGGAAGTCATAGGAGTTTCCTTGGGTCGCGTAGATATCGATCTGGGCAGGGAGGTTTGTCCCGGTATTTTTTTCATCATACATCGATAAGGGCGCCATCTGTGAATATCTGAAATTATTCTTTGCATAGGCATTGTAAATGCCCCTTGAAAGGGCTTCTTTTTCCGAAAAATCCGTCCAGACGCCCTGCCCCTTGTCACCGATTACTATGGCAGTGCCTGTGTCCTGGCACATGGGGAAGACCCCTTCTGCCGATATAACCGCGTTTTTCAACAACTCCAGCGCCACATAGCGGTCATTAACGGATGCATCGGGGTCTTTCAGGATCCCGGCAATCTGCTTTAAATGGGAGTTCCTCAAGAGATGCGATACGTCCCTGAATGCCTCTTCGGCCAGGAGAGTCAATCCTTCCGGGGCAACCTTGATTATCTCTCGACCTTCAAATACTCCAACTGAGACATATGCCTTTGTCAGCAGACGATATTCCGTAAGGTCATCGCCAAATTGGAACATGTCCTGATATGTAAATTCAACTGTCATTACAACGACGCCTTGCACACCTGTTCAATGGCCGCGGCCATTGCCTCGTCTTCCTTGCGGATATCCTCAAGGGTCTTGGGTTTGACTGCCTGGGGCCTCTCTTCAATGCCGTATTTCCATTTCAGGAACTTCTCTCCTGTTGTTGGATAAATGGCATATATCAAAAGATCAAAATCATCCTTTGCCAGGTCGCCGATCTTTGCCTTTGCCTTTGCCAGTTCCGGTTCAAGGTAATCGGCGGCCCTGCCGGTTACAGGTGTTTGGCCTCTCTTATAACTCTTCAGAATCTTTTTCTGAATCTCCGGGTCAATAGGAATCGGCGTCTTCCCATAAAGACCATATGCCAGGTCCTTTACCTCGTTTGTCACCATCTTGTATCGCCCGAAGAGGACATTTAAGACCGACTGGACGCCCACTATCTGGCTTGTGGGCGTTACCAGAGGGGGCATCCCCAGTTCCTTGCGGGTTACAGGGATCTCTTCATAGACCTCCTGTATCCTGTCAAGGGCATTGGCCTCCTTGAGCTGGCTTACCAGGTTTGAGATCATTCCTCCAGGCACCTGATGCATAAGGACGCTTGTATCGATTACGGACATACGATGCGTTGACAGATGGTCCCGGTACTTGGGGGCTACTGTCTCCAGGAACTCATCCATCTCCAGCAAAAGTTTAAGATTAAATCCTGTGTCCCTTGTTGTCCCGAAAAGGGTAGCCACTATCGGCTCTACTGCCGGCTGGGATGTCCTGAGGGCGAAGGGCGCGAGACATGTATCTACGATATCAACACCCGCCTTGATCGCCTCGAGATATACCATGGACGCCATGCCGCTGGTATAGTGAGTATGCAGGTGAATCGGGATCGTAATAACCTTCTTGAGTTCGGTGATAAGCTTTGCGATGTCAAAGGGCGCCATGATGCCGGCCATATCCTTGAAACAGAGGGTGTCGGCCCCCATGGCCTGAAGTTCCTTGGACTTCTCGATATAATATTCCAGGGTATAAACCTCGCCTCCCATTCGCCTCTCTGTAAGGCTGTATGAGATGGTCCCCTGGAAGTGCTTGCCGTTTGCCTTGATCCTTTCAACGACCGTTTCAAAATTACGGAAGTCATTCAGGGCGTCAAAGACGCGGAATACATCAATGCCCGCCTCACAGGACTTGTCAACAAAGAGCCTTGCCACGTCATCGGCGTAGTTTCTATAACCGACAAGATTCTGGCCCCTTAAAAGCATGGAAAAGGGTGTCTTTTTGATATATTTTTTAAGGAGCATAATGCGCTCAAAGGGATCCTCGCCAAGGAAACGGTGCATGGTGTCAAAGGTCGCCCCTCCCCATACCTCCATGGCCCAGAAACCCACGCTGTCCATCCTCTCCGCAATGGGTAACATATCTTCGGTTCTCATCCTTGTAGCAAGGAGGGACTGATGCCCATCCCTGAATGTGGTGTCCTGGATCTTAATAGGGTTTTTCGGACCCTGTTCTAAAAAATCATTCATCTTTTCAAATACCTCCAATAATAATTATATGCTTTAAACTTTCTTTACATTTATCCTTTAATGGAAAATTATGGAATTGTCCATTTTAATAATTTATCCTCTTTCCCGGCTATCTCCTCTTCAAGCTCTTCAATGATCTGAATCTGATTTGGCCGAATCGAATGAGCCGGAAGCGCCGCCTCGCGGTCACGAAGCCTTTCCTTGAGGACCTCAATCTGCTTTTTCAACCTCTCCTTCTCATTCCCCGATGACTCTTCGGCCCTTCTTGTTTCTTCTACAAATCTCTTTACCCTTGAAAAATCCTTTTTAAACCGGATTGGTTTTCCTTCTTCATCCCTCTTGTTGGTGAGTGTGCAACTGTCGGCCCCTGAAGGACCAATCTCTACAAGGGAATCATAGACATTTTCAGGGGAGAGTCCGCCGGCCAGTATTACCGGTATCTTGCTCTGTTCAACCAGATCACGGGCTATCTTCCTGTCGCATAGTTTCCCTGTTATCCCGATAAAGCCCTTGACAGGCTCCTTTCCCAGCCATGTGTCGGTCAGGAACAGGTCGGATGCCTGTTCAAGTTGATGAGCTATACTTAATGTGGGGAATTCCATGTCCGAGCCGGCCACAGGAATGGGGATTGACCGTATAATCCTTATCTCAGGAAACCTCATCTTTGTTTCCTTCTGGATATTGATATACTTCTCAAGATCAACTTCCTCTCCATCTTCATCCGTCAGTGTTTCGCAGAAGTGGATGAAATGAGGACGGTAATAATCCAGCGACCTGAAGATAGCGTCCATATTGTCGAACAAAGGGATAATGCTGTTTTTTGCCCGTGTTCCATCGGAGACCCTGATTGCATCCTTGATGACAGGCTGCTTCCATTCCCTTTTATCAAGGATAACGCTCCCGATGTGGTCAACCCCGGACTCAATACACCCCTCCGCCTCCTCCGGCGTCTGTATCTCATATATTTGAACGATCATTGTTAAAACTCCTTTTCTCTTTTTCCTCTTTGTTTAATAACACAAATATTCTTCGAAACAAAAGGATTTGAGGAGGGAAGAATCCGTGTAACCCTGATCTCATACCGGCTCTTTTAGAGATGTAGAGATAGATAGTCTAATATGATCAAACAGATTAAAAGCTTAATTTACTATTTTTACTTGATATTCAATGAGTTATATTATATAAAGCACAAATTCATTTATACTTACACAAAGCCATGAAGGAACTAATAATTTCTTAGAGTTGTCCAACACGTTAGAAAAACTTTTAATTTTTCTATTTATAATTACTGGGGTGAAGATGTGCATATCTAATAACTTGTTGAGCCCACGATTGCTTTCAACACCCTCACACCCCCAAGACAATTAACTAATCTGACGCGGAGATACAAAATGTTGGCTTTACCTAGTGCACTGATCGAGGAAATTCGCCGAGGGCGTGTTGTGTTGCTGCTCGGCTCTGGAGCTTCATTGGGGGCCAAGGATGCTACCGGACGGGAGCCCCCAGATGGGTGTCAACTCCGACAGTTACTTGCCGATCGCTTCCTCGGCGGGCAGCACAAAGATGCAACACTATCCTGGGTTGCGGAACTGGCAATTTCAGAAACTGACCTATTCACGGTGCAGGATTTTATCGCAGAAATTCTCTGTAATATGCGTCCAGCACCATACCATAATTCCCTAGCAAGTTTTAAATGGCGCGGCATAGCCAGCACAAACTATGACCTAATCATGGAGGCCGCTTATGGGTCAGGGAAACCTGCACAAACGCTTGTACCGTGCCTGTCTGATCGTGATCGGATCGATGATAAGCTTCGATCTCCAGATAATCTGGCTCTTCTCAAGCTTCATGGGTGCATTACAAGAACGCACGATCCTGATGTTCCACTTATTCTTACTGCCGATCAATACGTCACCCATCGTGATTTCCGTAAATACATGTTCACGACTTTTGAAAATTGGGCCATTGAGTATCCTGTACTGTTTGTGGGAAGTAGCGGTCAAGATTCCGATTTGCGAGCTCTGCTTCTCGAAGTGTCCCACCGCCCCGACGTACGCCCTCGTTTTTACCTTCTGAAGCCTGGCACATCCGACACAGAGGTGCGTTTCTGGGAATCCAAGCGAGTTACCATTATTAATGGAACCTTAGAACAGATGGTTAATTCACTTGAAGCCGAGATCCCACTAGATGTGCGCCCTCTTCTTCGGGCTGTTCAAGGTGATAATCCGGTTCAGAAGCACTTCGCTGTTAATGAAGACATAAGTGGACTTTTAGAGGAATTCCTTACTAATGATGTGGAATACATTCACAGGTCAATACCAGTTTCGGCAGGTACACCAAAGGCTTTTTACAGAGGTTTTGACCTTGGTTGGTATCCAATTACCAATGATTTGGATGTGCGACGAAAATTAACTGACACTCTTTTGAATGACATTATCATAAGTGCTGAGGAAGATCGTCCTGCTCCAACTCAACTTTATGTGATCAAAGCTGAGGCTGGAGCTGGTAAAACGGTTTTTTTGAGACGCCTCGCATGGGAAGCTTCAACACAAGCGGATTGTTTATGTCTATATTTGCGGGAGTTTGGTACGCTTCGCTATGAAGGGTTTAAGGAGCTATATCGTGTAACCCAGCAGCGGATTTTTTTATTTGTTGATGGCGCTGCTGAATATTCAACTGCCCTTGCCGTGCTCATAGCCAGAGGTCAAAATGATCACCTACCGATTACAGTATTTACTGCTGAGCGAATAAATAATTGGAATATGGGATGTGAACGCCTCGTCCCACTGCTCACTGATAGCTACGATCTGCACTACTTAAGTCATCCAGAGATTGACACTCTGGTTGATTTTCTCGCCAAGCATGAGTCACTTGGGCCACATCTCATGGGAAAGAGCCACGTCGAATGTGTTCAACAATTTAAGGAACAGGCTGGTCGTCAGTTACTAGTTGCACTACACGAGGCCACTATGGGTGCGCCTTTTGAAGATATATTGATAGATGAGTTCAACCAAATCCAACCCCGTGCCGCCCAACAACTTTATCTAACCGTCTGCGTTCTCAATCGATTGAACGTTGCTGTGCGAGCGGGTCTCATTGCACGCGTCCATGGCTTGCGTTTCGATGAATTCAAAGAACGTCTTTTTTTGCCGCTTGAGCATGTGGTGAAAGCGGAGCAACACCCTGGAACGCAGGATTTTCTATACAGCGCACGTCATCCTGAAATTGCGCAAATTGTCTTTGATCAAATACTTCGTTCTCCAAGGGATCGCTATATCGAGTACATAAATATTATATCAAATTTAAACCTTGCTTATAATACAGATCGAACTTCCTTGCGCGGTCTATTGCGCGCGAAGACACTCCTTGACCTCTTCCCTAACTATCAGGACGTAAAAGGACTCTTCGAAGCAGCTATCGCGATTGGTCCTAGGGAAGCATATATCTACCAGCAACAGGCAAACTATGAACGCATTCGTCCAAACGGCAACCTTGTCCAAGAAGAAAGACTGTTACAGCAAGCGCGTGACTTTGATCAGCGCGATACAACACTCATCCACACCTTAGCTGAGGTAAAACGCGAGCGTGCTGAGAAGGCTCTTCAACCATTAGAGCGAGAGAAATTCCGGAATGAGGCGAGAGCCCTATTACGGCCATTATTGAATGATGCACACAATGATCGATATGCAAGACATACGATGGTTAAGCTTGCTCTTGATGAACTTCGTGACACTCTCCTCAATAACCCACATGTAACTGAGCGCGAGATTGACTTCGCCGTCAGGGCTGTGGAGGATTTGTTACAGCGTGGTCTGCAGCAGTATCCTGAAGACCATTTTTTACTGACCACTGAGGCTGATTATAGTAGATTACTTAATGATAATGAACGTTCCTTTACCGCTCTAAGGAAAGCTTTCGACACTAACCGCCGAGACACATACATCGCAAGCCGTTTAGCGCGTCTCTATGAGGTGCGTGATGATTTACCCTCCGCTCAAAAAATTCTTTATGATGCGCTTCAGGCGAATCGCGGTGATCATCAGTTAAACTTTCAATATGCTAATGTGCTTAGAATACAAGGAGATACTGAGCCCTCTGTGCCAATATAAGTGAGACACTTTCCCCCCAATAGTTTAGTGTAGGGCGGGAAGGATAAAAGTAGATGGAAAAGAAAGAACTTATGAACATTACACCAAGAGTTGAGGAAATGGA
>Ga0153915_10003002_pt1 | contig 15432 bp, 16 predicted proteins | sample Opewatmetagenome_2_FD_107003 | JGI IMG/M metagenome (GOLD analysis project Ga0153915, IMG submission 107003) | Freshwater wetland microbial communities from Ohio, USA - Open water 3 Core 3 Depth 3 metaG | ecosystem: Environmental > Aquatic > Freshwater > Wetlands | place: USA: Ohio, Lake Erie...
AAACCCCTTGCAGAGATCCCCAAGCTCATAAAAGAAGGCGAGATAACCCATTCCCTGATCCTTGCGGCCTTCTACAGGTTTTACATGGAGTATAAAAGGTAATTTTTTTCTTGACTTATAATGAGCATATGCTCATTATAAAGATGAAGGCCAAGGCACCATCATGACAAGACCCAAATACTGCAGAAAAATAGATTGCGCTCCGGAGGTGACCTGTTTTAAACCAAAGGGCGTCCCGGCCTCCCTGCTGGAAGAGGTTCTCTTAACGCTGGATGAATTCGAGGCAGTCAGGCTTGCGGATCTCGATGGCCTTTATCAGGACCAGGCCGCGTCCAGGATGAATGTCTCCCGACAGACCTTCGGCCGGATTATAGGCTCCGCCCATAGAAAAATAGCGGATGCCCTGATCCACGGCAAGTCCTTAAAGATTGAAGGAGGCGCCGTTGAGATTGCTGACACAAAAAGGGCAAGGTGCGAAAACTGCAAACGGTTTTACGATCAGTTGTCAGGAGAAACAGGTCAGATCAAATGCCCTGCATGTAAAACCATTTAATATCTATGAAAGGAAAGATGATTATGAAAATTGCTTTACCGTCAAATGAAAACAGGGTTGACAGTCACTTCGGACATTGCGAATATTTCACCGTATTTACAGTGGATGAAAACAGAAAAATAATCTCAGAGGAAATTATACCCTCCCCCGCCGGTTGCGGGTGCAAATCCAATATCGCCCAGACCCTTGCACAAATAGGCGTGAAGATCATGCTGGCCGGCAATATGGGAGAAGGGGCAGTAAATGTCCTGAGGCATCACGGGATTGAAGTCCTGAGAGGGTGTTCCGGCGATGTCAGGATGGTCGCGGATAAATGGATTGAGGGCAACCTCACGGATTCGGGCCTCGGGTGCCATGAACACCATCAAGGGTGCCATCATAACTGAGGCCTTTTCATTAATGGTTGAGTTTTCCGATTGTATCGGATAATCTCGACCTCAAAAAACAATTTAACGGAGGATATCCAAGGATGTCAAACGAATGCAGCACCACATGCGCAAGCGGCAGCACCTGCGGCGGGAGCGGGGGCTCCTGCGGCGGCAAGGTTGAAGACCCTCGCGCGAAACAGGACAAAGAGATAAATGAAACATTAAAACAGATCAAAAACAAGATCCTTGTCATGAGCGGCAAGGGCGGCGTGGGCAAGAGCTCTGTTGCCTCCTATCTTTCCATCTTCCTGGCCAAAAACGGCCACAGGGTGGGACTGATGGATGTCGATCTTCACGGCCCGAGCATCCCCAGAATGATGGGCGCGAAAGGGGGCATACAGGCGGTTGAGGCCGGCAAGGCCATACCGATCGGGGTCATGCCCAACCTGCATATTATCTCGATCGAATCCCTTATGGGAGAGGACAAGGACGCGGCCCTTATATGGAGGGGGCCTGTAAAGATTGGTGTTATCAGACAGTTCATTTCAGACATAAAGTGGCCTGAGCTGGATTACCTTATAATTGATTCGCCGCCCGGCACGGGAGACGAGCCCCTGACAGTTGCCCAGACCATCCCCGATGCAAAGGCCCTGATTGTCACAACACCTCAGGAGGTCTCTCTTGCAGATGTCAGAAAATCCATCAACTTCTGCCGCCACGTGAAGATGGAGATCCTGGGGCTTGTGGAAAACATGAGCGGCCTGAGCTGTCCCCATTGCGGGAAATCCATTGAACTTTTCAAGACAGGCGGAGGAGAGTTCACAGCAAAGCAAGAAGGCCTCAGACTCCTGGGAAGCCTTCCGATAGAACCGGAACTTGTTAGGATCGGTGATACAGGGGACCTTTCAAGGCTTAACCCAGACAATCTTCACTTTGCAGGTGAGTTTAAAAAGATGGTAGAGCAGATAGAAACGCTGTCAGCCTGAGATTCTCATTCCTTTTTTCCGGCTCGTCCGGGTTAGGAGGCTGTAGTCATGAAATTCCTGGTTATCGGCGGCGACGCGGCAGGGATGAGCGCAGCCAGCAAACTGAAAAGGAACCGGACTAATATCGATATCACGGTCCTGGAACAGACCATGGACGTATCTTACAGCGCCTGCGGCATGCCCTACAACATTGCAGACCCGGGAAGGGAAATGGATGACCTTGTTGTGAGACGTCCTGATGTGTTCAGGGAAAAACAGGGTATTGACGTCAGGATCGGGTGCAGGGCCGAATCGATAAACCGCAACGATAGAACAGTCGCCTTTACGGACGCAGGCGGACATGAAAAAATCCTCCCCTATGATAAACTCCTTATTGCCACCGGCGCCTCCCCGATTATCCCAGACCTGCCGGGCATCCTTCTGCCCGGGGTCTTTGCCCTGAAGAGCCTGGAGGACGGACGGAGGATAAAGAGATTTATCAGGGAAAATGACGTAAAAAAGGCCGTCATTATCGGGATGGGCTATATCGCCCTGGAGATGTGCGAGGCCTTCAGGGCCAATGATATTGAAGTTGAGATGGTGAAACCCCGCCCATCTTTCATACCCTGGATGAACGGTGAACTGGCAGAGATGGTCATTGAGGAAGTGGAGAAAAACAATGTCCGGATATATGCAGGGCATGAGATCAGGGGCATTGAAAAACATGACAGCGGCTTAAGGGTGATATGTGCGGGAATAAACATCGAATGCGATCTTGTCCTTGTGGCTACGGGTGTTAAGCCCAACAGCGGAATTGCCGCAGATGCAGGCCTCGAACTGGGGCCTGCGGGCGCCATCTACGTGAACAAATCCCTTCTTACATCGGATGGAGATATCTTTGCTGCAGGAGACTGCGCCGATGCATTCCATGTGGTTACCGGGGAAAAGGTCTGGATCCCCCTTGCCCTGAGGGCAAACCGGGCGGGATGGGTCGTAGCGGACAATGTCATGGGATATAACGTGGAGATTACCGGCATTGTTGGGACTGCCGTTTTCAAGGTGTTTGATCTTCAGGTAGCACGCACCGGGCTCAGCATGGCAGAGGCTGAAAAATCGGGGTTTGACCCGGTCGAGACGGTGATTACGAGCAGAAGCAGGGCACACGCCCACCCCGGCAGCAGCATAATAGGTGTTCAAATGGTAGGAGACAAAAGATCAGGACGTCTCCTGGGTGTCCAGATGGCAGGTAAGGAGGGTGTAGCGCACAGGATCAACGCCCCTGCCGTGGCCCTTCATGGAAAGATGTCGGTGGAAAAATTCAGCCGTTGCGACCTGGCCTATGCACCTCCATTCAGTCCTGTATGGGACCCGATGTTGACAGCTGCCCTGCAATTGCTTAAGGAGATGTAATCCGGACATTTTTTCGGCTTTTTTCTCAAAATTCTTCTTGCAATTTCCTTATTTATTGTTAGTCTACAATATTTAAAATTCACTACAACTAAATATTAATTTACAAATAAATGATTTATTTCAGTTTAAAGAGATCCTTTCAGGCCGTATCGGTAATAGTGTTTATTTTTTTGTTTTCCGCCTGCCATCCTTTAAAACAATCCGAAGGAAAAGCCGTCATTATTGTGGGAAGCAGAGATATCACAAAGACCGAACTGAAAAAGGATATTGAAGATATTAAGGATGAGATGGGGATCTCCGACAGTGAACTGGAGCAGGGAATCGAATCCGTTATCAACAAGATAGTGGAAAAATATCTGATTATGGAATATGGTAAAGAGCAAAAGATAGAGATATCCGATGAAGAACTCTCTTCCTCCATAAAAGATATCACAAAGGATTATCCCAATGAGGCCTTCAAGGATATGCTCCTTAGAGATTCAATTGATTATGAGGCCTGGGAAAAAAATCTGCTTCAAAAGCTGCTTATTGAAAAGATTACTCAAAAGGCAATTGGGAAAACAGACCCCGTTATGATTGATGAGATACAGGCATATTATAATTCCCATAAGGAATCCTTCAGGCATCCTCGGATGGTTCGATTGAGACAGATAGTTGTTCAATCAAGGGATGAGGCGGAAAAGATCCTTGCCCGTCTGGCCGCTGGAGAAGACATGGGGCAGATAGCCCAGAAGTCATCAATAACACCGGATGCCAAAAATAATGGTGTTGTGGGTTGGATCTCAAAAGGTCAGTTTGATGAAGATATAGAGGATATTATTTTCTCGCTTCCGGCAGGAAAAAGAAGCGATATCATGAAATCATCTTACGGTTATCATATTTTTGAGGTAATGGAAGAACGAGATGAAGGCTACAGCAGCCTGCCTGATGTGATGAAAGAGATAGAGGCAACACTCACTCTTCAGAAAAAGGAATTATCATACAAAAAATGGATCAGTGAGTTAAAGAATCGCTACCCTGTAAAGATAGAAGAAGATATTTACAAGTCATGGAGAAAATAGTTATGAACACCATGAAGGCTAGATTATTATCAGCAGGCATCTTGATTGTCCTGCTGTTCCCTGTCATCGATTCCCGGGCAGAGATAAGCAACAGGGTGGTTTCAGTAGTCAATAATGACATTATCACCCTTTATGAACTCAACAACAGGGTAAAAAAGCGTACCGGCAAGACCAGCGACGAGCTGAAGCAAATGAGTGAGGAATACTTCATTCAGGCAAGACGCGAGCTCATTGAAGAAATGATTACCGAAAAACTTGAGCAGCAAAAGATAGAGGAGCTGAAGTTACAGGCAAGTCAGGAAGAAGTTGATTCTGAAATCGAAAATATAAAAAAATCCAACAACTGGACGCAGGAAGATCTTATAGTAAGCCTTAAGGATCAGGATATGACCCTTGAAGAATTACGGGCACAGATTAAAGAACAGCTGGAGATCAGCAATCTCATCAATTATGAGGTCAAATCAAAGGCCGTTATACTTGAGAGTCAGCTTCTTAAATATTACCAGGATAATCCCGATAAATACAAAGAGGATGAACAGGTCCATGTCGCCGGGATCTTTCTCCTTATGAAGGATCAAAACAACAAAGATGAATTGAATGAACTGACAAAAAAGGGTGAAGAGACCCTGAACAGGATCAAGAATGGTGAGGATTTCGCCGCGCTGGCAAAGGAATATTCACAGGGCCCCGGGGCTGATGAGGGCGGAGAACTCGGCAAATTTAATACAGCGGAGATTGACGCTGAGCTGAAAAAGGCAATAGACGGGCTTTCGGATGGCGGGGTAAGCGGGCTCATAACAAGAGATACAGGCATACAGATAATAAAGCTTATCAAACGCGAAGGAGGAAAGATAAAACCCTTTGAAGAGGTCAGGGACAAGATATATGACACAATCTACCATGAGGAATTGAATAAAAAATATACGACCTGGCTTAAGGACCTGAAGGACAACAGTTACATAAAGATAAATTTTTAGCCTGCCATATTTCTGAAAATTATGTATTGTAAGGCCGTTGGCCTCCCTAAAACAAACCCTGCAGAGGACAAAACACGATGGAGCCTACTAAAGAATCCGGATTGGGTTTTTTTCTGAAAAACGAGAGGGAAAAAAAAGGACTGAGCCGAGAGCATCTATCCAAGGTCACCAGACTCCGTGTTCAATATCTGGAAGCGCTGGAAACTGAAGAATGGGAAAAGCTTCCGTCCCTTGTATTTGTAAAGGGATTTGTCAAAACTTACACCAAGGCGCTGGGGCTTGATTACAGGGAAGTTATGGGGCAGTTTGAATCGTCTATCCCCGCTTATGATGACCTTCCGAAACCCCTTGTGCCGCCGAAGAAGACATGCGCTAAAAAATATGTAACATTAACTGTTGTTATCATTCTTATTGTATTTGTAATTATTTTATTCCTTATGAAAAATCCCCTGTCGTTCTTTAAAAAGGCCGACAGTGCCTCTACAAAAGGCCGGAATAGCGAGGCCGTGGTTCAGGTTCAGCCATCGCCCGTGGATGTTGACAAAGGGAAATCGCCAGGCGGGGGCTCGACTATTGACAATCAGCCTCTGGAGAACAAACCGGCGACAGCGGTTAAACAGGAAACCGCCGCAACAGTGACAAATATTCAAGCACCCGCTCCGGCCGCGGCAATCCCGGCAGCCGGCACGGTTCAGCCCCCTTTAAAAAAGGAGGCCTCAAAAACAATCCCAGGGACGGTCGCAAAGATTAACGGCAAATATTCCCTTACGGGATACGTGACTTCGGAAACCTACATCAAGATCTACGTTGATAATGAGCCGCCCAGGGATTATATATTTCCACAGGGCAGCTCTTACCAGTGGACTGGAAACAATGGTTTTTACATCATTGTGGGGAATGCAGGCGGGATAGAATTTGATTTGAACGGAAAAAGGATAAAGGGACTCGGAGGTCAGGGCGATGTGGTACGCCTGAGGCTCCCTGATAATTTCAACCTAAACATAAACGAATGAGAGCGGAATTGGAAAACGCATTTGATATATTTGAAGAAAGGGGCTTTGTCGAACAGGTTACGGACAGACAACTGCTCTGTGATCAGTTAAAGAATCTTACAACCTGTTACATCGGTTTTGACCCGACTGCCAAGAGCCTTCATGTAGGAAGTCTTGTTCCCATAATGTCTCTTGCCCATATGCAGAGATCCGGACACAGGCCGATCGCCCTTGTAGGGGGAGGCACTGCGCTTATAGGAGACCCCAGCGGCAAGACAGAGATGCGTCGCATCATGACAAGGGAAGAGATCAATAACAATGCCGAGGGCATAAAAAATCAGTTGTCACATTTTATTGATTTCAGCGGCGGCAATGCCCTAATGCTGAACAATGCCGAGTGGCTTGCCGGGCTTAATTATATCGATTTCCTGAGGGATATCGGGAGGCATTTCAGCGTCAACAGGATGCTCACGGCGGAGAGTTATAAGGCCCGCATGAAGACCGGCCTTAACTTTATCGAGTTCAATTACCAGCTTCTTCAGGCCTATGACTTCTGGTATCTTTTTAACCGCTATGACTGCCGTCTCCAGATGGGAGGCAATGACCAGTGGGGGAACATCATCGCCGGTGCAGACTTAACAAGACGTCTGAACAGCGAGATAGTTCATGGACTTACATTCCCTTTGATCACGACTGCATCGGGCATCAAGATGGGAAAGACACACAAAGGGGCAATATGGCTTGACCCTGAATTGACCTCTCCCTATGATTACTACCAGTTCTGGATCAACCAGGAGGATGGCGACGTGGCCAGATTTCTGGCCCTTTTTACCTTCCTGCCCATGGATGAAGTCAGGCGGCTTGCAAGTCTTGACGGCTCGGATATAAGATACGCAAAGGAGGCCCTTGCCTTTGAGGCCACCAGGCTTTGCCATGGCGAACAGGAGGCGGAAAAGGCTAAAAAGGCCGCGAAACAACTTTTTGGAGGAGACAGGACAGAGATGTCCGAATCTGTGCCCGGATTTCAAATAGGCCATTCGGACATGAAGAACGGCATCCAGGCATATATACTCTTTGAAATGACCGGCTTATGCAAGACCAGATCGGATGCCCGAAGGCTCATCTCTCAGGGCGGCGGATATATCAACGACAACACCGTAAATTCCTTTGACCAGCTCATAGGCCCGGATGATGCAGTAAATGGTTCCATCCTGTTAAGGGCAGGCAAGAAGAGGTATGTCAGGGTCGTTATTCAATAAGAGGGGAACGGTCAAATAGAAATGGAAGAAGATCACGAACAGGAAGAAATCCTTGAAGAGGAAGAGTCCTTTGACGAGGAGGCTGCTTACTGTCAGGATCAAGGGCATGATTTAGATATCATACCTCTTGTCCAGGCCGAAGACAGGGCGCTTGTTCCCTATGACCCCCTTCAACTTTACCTTTTAGAGATCAAGAGATACAAACTGCTTACAAAGGAAGAAGAGGTTGAACTGGCAACAAAGGTCAAAGAACACAATGACCCGGATGCCGCCTATCGACTGGTAACTTCCAATCTCAGGCTTGTGGTTAAGATAGCCATGGACTTTCACCGTTACTGGACAAAAAGCCTGCTGGACCTTATCCAGGAGGGGAATGTCGGGCTGTTGCAGGCCGTTAAAAAATTCGATCCCTACCGCGGCATAAAGTTCTCCTACTATTCTTCCTTCTGGATCAAGGCGTACATGCTCAAGTTTATCATGGAGAATTGGAAGCTTGTCAAGATAGGCACCACACAGACACAGAGGAAGCTGTTTTTCAATCTCGCAAAGGAGAGGGACAAACTCATCGCACAGGGATTCTTCCCTGAGCCCAAACTCCTGGCTGAACGATTGGATGTCAAGGAGGCGGATATAGAGGAGATGACTCAACGCCTCGGCAGCGGCGAGGTCTCCCTCAATGCCCCCATAGGCGATGGAGGGAAGGATGAGTACAGTTCCTTGCTGCCGGATAAGACCATCGATGTGGATGAAAGGCTTTCGGAGGCTGAAGGCAGGGCGCTCCTGCTTGAAAAACTTGCCCAGTACAGGGGCAGGCTGTCCAAAAAAGAACTGGATATATTTGACAACCGTATCATGTCGGACAATCCTTTGACCCTCCAGGATTTCGGGGATAAATATCATATATCCAGGGAACGGGTGCGCCAGATACAGTCCAAGATAACAAATAATATCAAGAAATGGCTTAAGGAAGACATCCCGGATTTCGAGGACCAGTTCGGAGATTTTATCAAATAACAGGTCTGACGGCTTGAATTGGTGGTTCATTTAGAGGTACAATAATATTCAAAAGATTTTTATAAAATACAGAGCATTGCCGATAATGAAAAACATGAATATGTGTAACAGATATAAACTGATAGCCTTTTCTCAGGTTATTATTCTTCTTATTATCTTCATATCCTGCGTCGGGATCGGACAGAAGTCCCAGGCCATGGAAAACTCTCCCCTTGCCCCATCTGCAACCAGTCAGGATATCGAGGAAAAATCCCTGAAACAAAACCATGAGATGTATTCATACTATTTCCGCGCCTCACTTTATATCTCTCAGGGTGACTATAAAAAGGCAAAAGAATACCTGGAAAAGGTTTACAATAATGATCCCGGGTCCCTTTACCTGAATAAAAAGATGTCTGTGTTGATGGAAAAACTTGGAGATTTTAAAGGCGCCCTGAAATATGCCCGCGAATGCATCAAGATCGATCCCAAGGATATGAGTTCACACATGCTTCTGGCTGAACTGGCCGCCATGAACGGAGACAAGGAAACGGAAAAAGAGGAGTACAGGACAATCTTAAAGATCGATCCTAAACAGCAGCGTGTAAGGTTCCTGCTGGCGACAGCCCTCATAAAGACCAACCGGCTTGATGAGGCCATGGAACACCTGGACCAGTTGATATCGGAAGAACCCAGGCTTTCCTTTGCACACTATTACAAGGGCAGGATATATATCGAGTGGGGCAATTATCAGGCCGCCGAGAAGGAATACCTCACTACGCTTTCCCTTGATGACACATTTGAACCTGCGCTTTTCGATCTGGCCAGCCTTTATCAGTATCAGAAAAAACCGGAAGAGGCCATAACCCTTTATAAGAAACTTGTAAGCCTTTATCCCACCAACCGGACTGCCCAGGAGAGGCTCATGGGCCTTTACAGCTCACTGGGGCAGAAGGACAGCATCAATGAATTGATAGGCAACATACAAAACCAGTCAAAACCTGGAGACCCAGGGAGACAGACCCTGGGGCTTTATTATCTGCAAAACGGCAGGTACGCTGATGCAATCTCCGAATTTGATCTGATCGTAACTGCATGGCCGGATGACTACAAATCCCGATATTTCCTTGCGCTGGCCTATGAAGAATCAGGGCTTCCTGACAAGGCTATTGAACATTTAAGACTTATTAAAAAAGATTCCGAATATTTTATTAATTCTCAAATCCACATTGTCTATCTTCTTAACGACATGGGGAAACATGAGGAAGCCATCGATGTCCTTAAAAAGGCCATTCCCGTTAAAAAGGAAGAGGCGTCCTTATACATGATCCTCTCTTCTCTCTATGAGGAAAAAAACGACTATAAAAAATCCGTCGGCATCCTTCAGGACGGACTGAAATATAACAGCAAGGATATTGAGATGCTGTTCCGTCTCGGCGTCGCATTTGACAAATCCGGGGACAGGGAAAGCTGTATAGGAGAGATGAAAAAGGTCCTGGAGATCGATCCCGATAACGCCGATTCCCTGAATTATATAGGATACTCATATGCCGAGGCGGGCATCAACCTTGATGAGGCCCTGGATATGATCCAGAGGGCCCTTAAGATAAAGCCGGATAGCGGCCCGATAATCGACAGCCTGGGATGGATATATTACCGCAAGGGTCTCTATGATGAGGCATTGACCTCCCTGGAAAAGGCATTTTCACTTGATTCTAGTGATCCGACAATCGCAGAGCACCTGGGTGATGTTTACCTGAAAAAAAATTATTATCAACAGTCCCTGGAGATGTATCAAAAGGCATTGTCACTGAAACACCAGGAGTCTGAGAAGATCCTTAAAAAGATTAAGGAAGTGCAAAAAATTTTAGAATGACGCCGATTGATAGACCCTGATGCCGCCAAGACAGGTTGATCCATCCTATCAATCAATCCGATTATTTTCCTTTTATTTACAGGTTTATAAGGTGTGGATATCCCGGGCATTGATCTTTATTCCATTATGTCTTATCCTCTCAGCCGGTTGTGCTACCATACATCCTTCCGGGCCACAGAAACAGATAGGCATCCATGATGCCGAAAAAATTGTTTCGGACCTAAAGGAAAAAAACGGCGCTTATAGCTCTTTCTATACCCTTGGCGTTGTCTCGATAAAGGGGTGGGTGCTGGATGCAGACGCTGACATCCTGATAGCAGGCAATAAAGAACCTTTCACCGTCAAGATAGAAATAACCCACCGCATGGGCACCCCCATCCTTCATATCCTTATCAGGGAAGGCATACTTAATGTACTGTCTTTCCAGGAAAAGCTGGCATATACATGCCGTTTTACACCGGAGGCCCTTTCCTTATTTCTATCTGGATTAAAACTTGATCAGGATATGATCTGGTCAAGCCTCAGCGGACGTCCGCCTGTAACTGCGGATGCACTGGTAAATGTCTCAGGATCGGGGATAAGCCTTACGGATGACAAGGGGATTGAGACAGAGGCGATCTATCTACCCCCAGAAGGCTCATTCCCCAAAAAGATTGCATTTCCAGGTGAGTCTCTGGAGATAGCGTATTCTGAATTAAATGAAGAAAGCGGCATCCCCTATGCCGGCAGGATAAATATAAGTGGTAAAAAGATTGAAAGGAACCTGACAATGGATATAAAAACGATCTCCTTTAATCCATCTATACCAGAGGAGATATTCGAACTGGAGAAACCTTCATCATTCAAGACGGTGAACCTGGACGAGACACGGCCAGATTAGTTAGTGTTCATCCCAAAACTATCGTCTTTGGATTCAAGTAGCACTCAGCAATCAGCTTTAAGCGAAAACTCAAAATATCAATTAATTAGCTGACGGCTGATCGCTCGAAGCTCCATCCATAAAAGCGTTATTTATGGATGGACACCAGTCAGGCTTCTTAAACTGTTTTTTTCAGACCGGCTGCCTGATTAATTGAACGACATCACATGTTTTAAATAAATAGGCCATCACTCGTGAATGACGGCCTTTTTATTTAAAACAGGAGTTATATTCATCAGCGGCAGTCGCCGCTAAAGTTCAATCTTTTATTGAACGTCCTCAATAAATCCCTTTGTCGAAGAGATCTGTTTCCCCATCTCGGCATCAATAAGTATAACGTCCGAAAATTTCTTGGTCTCATTTGCCTGGATCTCGTATTTCTTTTTGGATTCCTTTAACTGATTTTTTGCCTTGTCATAAAATACAATTTTCAGGCTAAAAGAATGTGCTGTCCCCTGATTATTTTTAAGCTCTATATTATAGATCGTCTGAAGAGATTTGTTGTCATCAACATAACCGCCGGGTTTAAGGGAATAATTCAAGATGCTGATTGCTGAATCTTCCGCACGCAGATTCATCGGGGAATATACAATGAAAAAGGCAGAGATGATTAAAAATAATGAGATTCCGGTTTTCCTCATGGTATTCTGTTTCCTCCTGTATAATTGTTTTTTCTTTAATAAAATTATCGGCAACCCGATAAATTTCTTTAATCATTTTGTTACAAGCTGCAACTCATAAATAAAAAAAGAATTAAACAACTGCCCAAGGAATTATCAGCGCCGGCAGATATAGAATTTGGATGAACAATATAATTAGAATGTGAGCTAGGGAACATACTTCAATGTCTTGAGATATAAAGCATGTTATTTTATCAGGATTATTTTGTCAAACTCAAACATATAAAAAATCCATTTACTACTTGTCATTTATTTAATCCGCCTCAGCAAGTCCCTGTCAAAAAGCAAAAGACATCCATTAAATAAATGACACAGCCCTGGTCGCTCCTGCTACCACAAAACATCTGTCATTATTGGATCCTGTGTCGGCAGGAACGACAAAAAAACCGGGACGATTCGGATCGTAGCCCTGTGTTGTGCCCACAAGGACCTCCCCATCCTTGAATTCCACCTTAATTTTGCGTCCTCCGGCCAATCTGCCTGCTGAAAAGGCATCGACCTCCTTATGATCAGGATCGCCTTTAAAATCCTTCACAAAAAATACAGCCTTGACAGCTGTGATCTGAACCTCAGCAGGGGCAGTCCCCGCGGGTGAATCATTTAATGAAAGATGAAATGCCGTCCTTGCAGGCATAAAATCACTGGTTTGCCCCTTGAGGACCTTGCCGTCCTGATAGCGGACAACAATCTTGTTCTGGATCATATCTTGCACCTTTATTCAATTTTTCGCGTCATGGCTAAAATAAGATGCTGTTTCATGGACCGGCCTGAGATGAAAAATTGTTAAAATAATATATTAAAAAGATAATTTTGTCTATTGCAAGATCAATTCAAAATATTATATGAATATTTTTTTATCACCGCCTCTTTATCCCCGGTTTTCTGGTGTCGCAACCTTAACCCTAAAAGAGATCGTGATTTATTAAACTCTGCCGGCCGCAATCTTCGGTCAGGGTTTTGCATTACGGTAAAACAGGCATTCCTGGTGCATTATACCGCCATAACCGTCCAGACATTCATGCAAATCCTCAGGAGAATCAATGCGGCCCGGTGTACCTTTACATCATAATAAGGATTCCAAAAAGTGAGGTCTATATGATTTTTAATAAAGAATTTGAGCTGATGCCTGAAAAAAAAATGAAGGAACTCCAACTCGAAAGGATTAAGCGGACTGTCCATCATGCCTATAACAATTGCCCCTTTTATAAAAAAAAGTATGATGCGGCAGGCTTTCACCCTGATCAATTAAAGACACTGGGTGACCTGCGGCGCATACCTTTTCAGATGAAACAGGAGATGAGGGATAATTATCCCTTCGGCCTGTTTGCAGTCCCCCTCAGCAAGGTGGTCAGGGTACATTCATCATCCGGGACAACAGGAAACGCAACAGTGGTAGGTTATACAAAGAATGACATCGACGTCTTTGCAGAGGTGGTGGCAAGGTCCTTGGCTGCGGCCGGGGCCGATGAAAACGATATCGTTCAGGTAGGTTTCGGTTACGGGCTCTTTACAGGGGGCCTGGGTCTGCATTACGGGTCTGAACGGCTTGGCGCCATGACCGTGCCGATCTCCGCCGGAAACACCGACAGGCAACTTATGCTCATCAAGGATTACGGCACGACCGTTCTGGTCTGCACACCCTCCTTTGCCCTGAATATTGCGGACTACATAGAGAAAAAAAGACCCGATTATGATATCAGGGCAACAAAGCTGCGTATCGGGGTGTTCGGTGCAGAACCCTGGTCAGAATCAATGAGACGCGAGATTGAGGCGAGGCTCGGGATAAAGGCATATGATATATATGGTTTATCCGAGGTCATAGGGCCAGGTGTATCCAGCGAGTGTTCCGAAAAATCGGGCCTCCATGTAAACGAGGACCACTTCTATGTCGAGATCATAGACCCAGAGACCGGAGAGGTCCTGCCGGAAGGCGAAAAGGGAGAGATCGTCTATACATCACTGACAAAGGAGGCCTTCCCAAACATCAGATACAGGTCCAGGGATATTACAAGGCTGTATCATGACGGATGCAAGTGCGGCAGGACACTGGTCAAGATGGATAAGGTTACAGGAAGATCAGATGACATGCTTATTATAAGGGGTGTCAACGTATTCCCCTCTCAGATAGAGGACGTCCTTATGGCCGTGGAGGGCACGGAGCCGCATTATCAGATAATCGTAGACAGAAAGAACGCCCTTGACGAGCTCGAGGTAATGGTTGAGGTCAACGAAAGGCTTTTCTCCGATGAGGTCAAGGTCCTGGACGCCTTCAAAAACAGGATCAGCGACCGCTTCAGAAGCACCATCGGGATATCAGCAAAGATTACCCTCGTTGAACCCATGACCATTGCCAGGAGCGAAGGCAAGGCCAAAAGGGTTATCGACAGGAGAAAGATTTAACATTATTTATTATAAATAATCATCTGGAGAAGCCATATGAACGTAACGCAATTATCCGTTTTTTTAGAGAACAAACCGGGACGCCTTCAAAACACACTGCGCATCCTTTATGAGAACAATATAAATATAATTGCCCTTACAATTTCCGAGACATCGGATTACGGGGTGCTGCGCATGATAGTCAATGACCCGGATAAGGCCCAACAGGTCTTAAAGGCTGAAAATATAACATCCCGTATGACGGACGTCCTGGCCATAGAGATAGACGACAGACCGGGATCCCTGTACAGGGTAATAGACACATTTTCCAGGAAGGATATGAATATTGAATATATGTATGCCTTCCCCGGCAAAAAGGACAGCAAGAGCGTCATGATCTTCAGATTCGATAATATCGAGGCCGCAAAAAACGCCCTTGCTGCTGAAGGTTACACCATAGTGAAAAAGATAGATTTGATCGGAGAATAATACCTAATGGATAAAAAGGTTTTACTTGCCAATGAGGCCATAGCACTGGGTGCATGGGAGGCAGGATGCCGCGTGGCAGCGGCATATCCCGGCACCCCCAGCACCGAGATACTGGAGACAATAGCAAGGAGCCACAGGGATATCAAGGCCCAGTGGTCTCCCAATGAAAAGGTCGCACTCGAGGTTGCAATCGGAGCAGCGACCGCAGGCGTCCGCGCACTTGCTGCAATGAAGCATGTCGGGCTCAATGTCGCGGCCGACCCCCTGTTCACAGTTTCCTACACAGGGGTTAACGGAGGTCTGGTGATTATAAACGCGGATGACCCGGGCGCCTGGAGTTCCCAGAATGAACAGGATAACCGCCATTTTGCAAGGGCGGCAAAATTGCCCATGCTTGAACCATCGACACCTCAGGAGGCAAAGGATTTTACCAAAATTGCCTTTGAGATATCGGAGGAATTCGACAGGCCGGTCATCGTCAGGATCACGACCCGCATAGCCCATTCCCAGG
>Ga0153915_10003003_pt1 | contig 15428 bp, 12 predicted proteins | sample Opewatmetagenome_2_FD_107003 | JGI IMG/M metagenome (GOLD analysis project Ga0153915, IMG submission 107003) | Freshwater wetland microbial communities from Ohio, USA - Open water 3 Core 3 Depth 3 metaG | ecosystem: Environmental > Aquatic > Freshwater > Wetlands | place: USA: Ohio, Lake Erie...
AGAGCAGTACGGCAAAGCAGGGAGGAAGTGGGTGGAAAAATATCATAGTTTTGAAAGTGTTAACTTCCGGCTGAAAGAACTGTACACGCTTAAAAAAATTATCTGATGGAAAAACGAACCCAATTATCAAAAGCTACTGCATTGTATACCGCGGGGAACCTGTTTATAAGATCGGTGAGCTTCCTGCTCCTTCCACTCTATTCAAACTTAATTTCAACTGAGGAATTTGGTAATTATGCACTTGTCATGTCGCTCTATGCGATAATAGCAGTTTTCTATCAATCGGGACTTCAATCCGCCCTCAGTAAATTTTATCTGGAAGAATCGAGCGAAAACAAACGTAAAGAAATATTCTCCACAATTCTAAATTCCACGGGGTTGATAGGACTGCTTCTGACTATAGTAATTTTTATTCTTGCGGGTTGGATTGCAAAAGAAACAACAGGATCAGTTAAATATGATAGTCTGATAAGGATAGTATTCGCTGCTTTGTTCTTCGAGAGCATCACATTTATAGCACTTCACCTGTTGAGGACGAAAGAGCTTGCCGGTAAGGTCGTAATGTATTCATCATTCAGCGCCGTAATAAATCTGATTTTTAACGTATACCTTGTCTATTCTCTCAGGCTTGGAATTTATGGAATTATATGGTCTCAACTGATTGCCTCAGTTTCCCTGTTTATAGTTCTTGTTCCATTCCTTAAAATCAACTACCTGGGAGTTCTAAAGGCGGATCTGGCAAAAATCTTTTTCACATTCTCCTACCCATTAATCATAGCAGGTGTTTTGTCTGCATCGGTCGATGTAATAGACAGGTTCATAATCGATCATTTCCTTGGTAAAAGTGAGGTCGGTATATATAGCTTTTCCTATCGTATAGCCCTGTTGATGAATATTTTTGTGCTGTCGTTGAGAAGTGCCTGGACTCCATATTCAATCAGACTTTATAATGAAGGAAATTATAAAGAGGAATTCGGTAAATCATTAACAAAAATTATAGCTGTAAGTCTTTTAATATTCCTTATTGTCTCAATCTTTATCGATGATCTTTTTAATGTAAGGTTTGCTGGATTTTATTTATTCGATCCTCTGTATAAGGGCGGCATCGGGATAATCCCGGTAATTCTGATTTCCTACTTCTTTAGTGCATTGGTCACTTACTATTCAGTTTATCCTTATGTATCCGGGAAAAGCGTGCATTTTCTTATCAGTGATTTTATTGCCCTGGTTATAAATATTGCCCTTAATTTTATCCTTATCCCTGTCTATGGTATTATGGGTGCGGCCGCAGCAACTTTCTTCAGTTATTTCGGCAGTGTTTCATATCTTGTAATTATTTCTGAACAAAAAATAAAAATTAACTACGAACCTTTGAAGATAATAATTATTTTAGCCGTTATTGGACTTTTTTATCTGGTTTCAAAGTTGCTTAATATTTTTGCTGTGGATATAATTATTCTTGTAATTTCATGCTTCCTGGTATATCGTTTAACAGGATTCAAATATAAAGCTTCTGGTAAAATATGAGCTGGATATTTGGTTTCTCAGGCAATCTAAGTGAACAAAAAAAGCTCAGTCTATCCTCACTTTATCCCGAGCCGTTGATTAAAGTAGATGAACCGAGGCTGTTCATTGCAGCAGGCGGCCCTGCGTTTACCTGTAATTTTTCTGTAGAAAAGAAATGGATAGTTCTTGGTGTGGGGATTGAAACGGATGCCAGTGGTCCAAGATTCATGTTGAAGAATGAATGGGATCAGAAAATTTCTAAAAATAATTTCAGGGAGCCTCAGGGACATTATTTAATCATAAAATGGGATAGTGAAAAAATAAATTTTTACAGCGACTTCATCGGATTAAGGACTATCTACTTTTTCAAAGATAAAACCGGTATCTATTTTTCTTCCAACCTTGAATCGATTACATCGGTTATGGCTAAAGTAGAAATAGATTTTAAGGAGTTCGGATCAAGATGGATGACTTTCAACCAGTTCTCGAATAAATCGTTTATATATGATGCTGAAAGACTTCCTCCTGCTTCCACAGCTGAGATAAAATCGGATGTTTTGAAGATACAGACAGAAAACTGGCTTCCCGATATAAATGAATCAGATCCGGGGAATTTATTTGGTATAATTGAAAAATTTCTTTCTGTTGAAATACCGGATACTCTGAAGATATCGTTTGGACTCTCGGGAGGACTCGATTCAAGGTTCCTTCTTTCTTTTCTACTCAGAGACAGGAATAAAAAAATTAATATCCATTCGTTCGGATACAATGACGATCCTGATTTACAGATAGCAAAGAGGATATCTGATGAACTGGTACTCAAATGCTCCTTTATTAAACCTCCGGCAATGGATAGCGGTCAGTTCCTGGATAAAGCAGCCGATTATGCTGCCGCTGTTCAAATGATTGAGCCCCTCACCTCGTATATGAAGCTGTCTGTGATGGAAAACAGATATTTTGAGAATAAATTTTTAATTGATGGTGCCCTGGGAGAATTTGCCCGGAGGCAGTTCCTTAACAGGCTGCTTATCAAAGGGAAGAATGCTTTACTAAATAAGAAATATGCTGAAGTTATTAAATATTTAATGGTTCCAAAACCCGGGATATTCAAAGATGATATTGAAGAGATGATGTATGATAGTTCGGTTGAGCAGATCAAAAAAATTTATGAATCTTTCCCTGATCCCGGGGAAATAGGACCGGAGAACTTTGCTGATTTGCTTGTAGTTAAATTCAGGATCCCGAATTATTTTGGCCCTGAACAGAACCGGCTCGATAATATACTGCCGGGATTTACGGTGTTTGCCCAGAAAAGCACAATATCCGCAAGCCTGGGTATTCCGGTGCTGCAAAGAAAAAACAATCAACTCTTCTACAATGCAATCCACAAAAATTACCCATCGCTGGAAAAATTTCCACTCGTTAAAAATGCAAATATCTATCCGTACGGTATGAAATCTCTTACTGCTTATGCTTACACGGGATTGAAAAGGAAGTTTGGCAAGAGCAGCTGGGAGGCAACCCTTTTTAATTTCTTTAAAACACACGAAAAGGTTATTAAAGAAATAATCACAAGGGAAGAGGTACGAGAATACAAACCTTATGATGAAGAATCTGTAATGCGCATCATAAATGACTTTTACAGCGGAAGGACTAAAAATACTTCTGATCTTAACTGGCTGCTTACATTCGAAATGTTCCGGAAGAAACTGAATATCATTGCTTCTTAAATAATGAATTAATAATATCGATCATCTTTTCCCCTATAGATTCCCAGTTGTATTTTTCTTTAAATAACCCGTATGCGTTTAGAGAATCTTCCCTTAATTTTTCGAGACTGTTTAAATAAACATAAATCCTTTGCAAAGCAGCCTCGGTGTCATCGGGATTGATAAGCAATCCGGCCTGATTCACGTCCTCAAATCCTTCAAATGAATCAAGATTCGAAAAAATGAATGGTTTTCCGCAGGCAAGAAAATCGAAAACTTTTATCGGCAATGATCGGTTGAAAATAATATTCTTATCCCTTAGATCTACACATAGATCTACATCTTTAAACTCAGATGAATATTCAGGGTAGCTGACTCTGTCACGTAGTACGACTTTAACATTCGTAATGTCCGAAAGTTCGTTTATCAGATCTCTAAATCCGTCTTGCCCGGAGCCAATAATCTTTGCAATAAATATCTTATCACCAAAACGCTGCGATGCTTCTTTAACAAGGTAAATAAATCTCCTCAAGCCCCCAGGCTGAGAAATATTTCCGGCATAACAGATCGTAAAATGCTTTCCATCATAACCCGGAGGTGAGTACTCAAAATATTTCTGTGGAGGATAATAACCGATTATGGCTTTTTTAACAGTTGGTGCTATTATATTATAAAGTTTGGCTTTTCCCTTCTCGCCGATGAATAAATAATCTGCAAGATTGGACACATAAGCATTAAATAAAGTAAGATGGAGGTACTGCAGATTCCTTATTATGCCGGAATATCTGTTAAGCATATTCTGGTGAGGATAATATTCTGTTATATCGTAAATTATTTTTACCTCCCGCGAGCTTCTTTTTCTATATCTGTGGGCGGCCATAATTACCAACGGCTCGCAGCATATAATCAGGGATGGATTAAATCTTGCGATCTCCTCAAAAAATCTGTTTATTTTTTCATTTTTTGATAAAGAATCATCTGCAAATCCCCTGATCTGAATACCTTCAGCTTCAGTATCGATATCTTCAGTCGAACATACAATGCTTACATTATGGCCGTATTTTTTCAGAGAAATACCGAATTTGTAGAATATTCTTTCATCGAACGGGGGATGCCCTGATGTTATAATTACTATATTCATCAAATTATAAACATTAATTTCTTAAATTTAAGAACAATTTTTGATAAAATAGACCGATAATGAATTCATCAGAAAAAATTTCCGTCATAATCATTACAAAAAATGAGGAGGTTAATATTGGGGATTGCCTGAAATCTGTTCAATGGGCTGATGAAATTATAATTGTTGATGCCGAAAGCAGCGATAATACAATCGGAATATCACAAAAATACACCGACAGAATATTCACACATAAATGGGAGGGGTACGCAAAACAAAAACAATTTGCACTATCCCTTGCTAAAAACGAATGGATTCTAAGTCTTGATGCCGATGAACGGGTGACCCCTGAACTAAAAGATGAAATTGAAGTCGGGGTAAAAAACGGATTTGACGGATTTAAAATCCCCCGTAAAAATTATTTTCTCGGGAGACACATTAGAGGCTGCGGGTGGAACAATGATTACCAGTTAAGATTGTTCAAAAAATCATTAGCAGATGTGACTGACAGTCTTGTGCATGAATCATTTGTTGTAAGAGGAAAAATCGGAAGATTAAATAATAAAATGACTCACTTTTCTTACAGAAATATTAATGATGCTTTTGAGAAAATAAATAATTATTCATCTCTTGAAGCGCAGCAGAAATTCAGGAAGAAAAATGCCAGACCGATTGACTTTATTACTCATCCCGCCAGTGCTTTTTTCCAGTATTTTATTGTCAGAAAAGGATTCATCGACGGAAAGTACGGACTAATGGTTTCTCTTCTTCATGCTATGACCAATTTGCAAACGTATATGAAAATGTGGGAAATGAAGAAAAAAAAGTAAGATATGTATGAATAAGTTCAGATTTTTAATTGCCAGGATTGATCGGATTGGTGACGTAGTTCTGTCAACTCCATTACCCCGCGAGATAAAGAAAAAATATCAGAACAGCTCTGTAAGTGTTCTGGTAAGAAATTATACGAAAGACATATATTTAAATAATCCTTACGTTGATCAAATTCTTACTTATGATAATTCGGATGGGAGTAAAAAGTCATTCGGGGAATTACTAAGTGAAATAAAAAAATTGAAATCTTCACATGCGTTTATGCTGCTTCCGAACGAGAGGTTAAACTATTTACTGCTCTTTGCCGGGATACCGAACCGAATCGGTGTAGGGCATAAGTTGTATCAAATGATTACCTTTACAAAATATGTAGATAGGAAAAAATATATTCCATTAAGACACGAAGCAGATTATAATTTAGATATGCTTAGAAAAATCGGGATAAAGACGGATGATACCAAACCGGAAATTTTTTTGTCGGAAGATGAAAAGAAGAAGGCAGCCAGTCTTAAAGAAAAATTAAGTGGTTCTTCAGGTAATCTTGTAGGGGTAAATATTAGCTCCGGAAATTCTGCTCCAAACCTGAAACCCGAAGAATATAAAAGATTAATATTACTACTATTCAGGAATACTCAAATTAAAGTCGCAGTGACGGATAATGAAATTCCTCCAGCTGCAGATAATATAGATGGGGTAACTTACCTGAACCGAAATAATAGCCTGAGGAATTCAATCGTAAATTTATCTGCACTGGATGTCTTGGTTTCAAACAGTACAGGACCGATGCATATCGCTTCAGCATTAAAGGTTCCTACATTATCATTATTCTGTCCTCTAACTGCCTGTTCTCCAAAATTGTGGGGACCATTGGGGAATGAATCAGAAATTATAATGCCTTCTGAAACATATTGTGCCACACAGTGCCCTATCGATCCTAAAAAGTGCGACTACTCAAAAGAAGGCGGATTATCTGCTGAATATATAGCTGAGCGTGTATTTGATTTCTTAAGAAGGTTAAATAATTCAATGCTTAATTAATGAATATCCTTATAGCTCCCAACAGTTTTAAGGAAGTAGCAGACTCTGATAAGGTGGCAGAATTATTCAAAATGTATCTGCAAAAATACACTTCATGTAAAATTGAATTGTCTCCGGTTTCAGATGGAGGAGATGGTTTTCTTAACATATGCACTAAATTTTTTAATCTTCAGCAATTCAACTACGATATTACCACTCCGTACGACGAGTCAACCATTTCCTGTCCGATAGGTTATGATAATGAGAGGAAAAGGTTATTTATAGAATCTGCAAGAGTCCTGGGTTTACGGGTAATTCCTAAAGAGCGAAGGCATCCATTAAATTTATCTTCCAAGGGACTTGGAGATTTGCTGCTTCTTGTTATTGATGATATTAATCGGGAGAGATTTAACGTAGAAGAGATATTTATTGGTGTTGGGGGAACAGGTACAAACGATCTTGGGTTGGGGATGTGCTCCCGTTTCGGATTGGAACTTTTTGATATATATGGGGAAAGAGACAACGTGCTCCCGGAATTTTATTACAGAATTAAAGAAATTAAATGGAATAAACCTGAATTACAATTTAAATTAAATGCTATTGTCGACGTAATAAATCCTTTATTGGGAGGAAAAGGTGCAACAAAAAGATTTGGATCGCAAAAAGGTGCGGATAAAGGAGAACTTCAAGTTCTGGAACTTGGTTTCAATAAAATCATTAACATATTGAAAAATAAAAAATTAGATAAATCATTTAATGATTTACTGGGGGCGGGTGGAGGTTTGGCAGCTGGACTTTATCTGTTTTTTGATGCATCTATGATTTCCGCTGAGAATTTTATAAGGGATACTTTAAGGTTAAGTGAATATATTGATAAGAATGATATTATTATAACAGGTGAAGGTAATTTTGATGAACAGTCATTGGATGGAAAGGGAGCAGGTATAGTGCTTAACCTTGCCACCGATAAAAATAAAAAAGTATTTTTATGCTGCGGAAAAATAGATGACCGGTTAAAAAAGAGATTAGGTACCGGTGTTGAAATCGTTGAAATGATTTCATTTTTTAAAGATGCAGAGGAATCGATGAAAAATTTTGAAAAGGGGATTGAATTATCATCCCGGATGATTGCTTCACTCATTTAGAAATATTTTATAGCTTTGACATTTTTTATTAAATTTCTATAATTAACAATTACTTTAATAGCGGAAAGAAAAAAGTATATATGCAGCAATATCTTGATTTGGTCAAACTTGTAATGGAGAATGGCGTACATAAACCCACAAGGACAGGTGTAGATACTATTTCTTATTTTGCAGCTTTTTACCGGGTTGACCTGTCGAAAGGTTTTCCATTATTAACGACAAAGAAAATGCAGTGGAATTCACTTCTGCATGAAGTTTTATGGTACTTATCAGGTGAAAACCATATCAGGAATCTGCGGCAGCATACAAAAATTTGGGATGCCTGGGCTGATGAAAATGGCAATCTTGAAACAGCTTACGGTTATTACTGGAGAAAATTCCCGAGTGCCCGGAAAAATAAAGAAGGGAAATGGGAAGTGCACGAGGTTGATCAGATCCAGTATGTGCTGGATGAACTAAAAAAGAATCCGTACAGCAGACGTTTGGTTGTTTCTGCCTGGGAACCTGGAAATGCTGAAAAAAGTAAACTGCCTCCCTGTCATTACTCGTTTGCATTTAACGTTTCCGATGGAAAATTGAATTGTCATCTCACTCAGAGATCAGGTGATATTGCACTTGGTATTCCATTTAACCTTGCTGCATATTCCATCCTTACTCAGATTATTGCACAGGAAGTAAAGTTGGATCTTGGATATTTTGCTCATACAATAATAGATGCTCATATTTACGTGGCTGAAAAAGGAAGTGAAATGGAAAAATATGATCATCTCGAAGGGCTTAAGGAACAACTGAAAAGGAAACCTTTGCCCTTACCCAAATTAAATATTGCGAAAAAACCAATTGATGAACTGACTTTCGATGATTTCGAATTAGCAGGGTACCAGCACCATGATGCAATAAAGTTTGAGGTTGCTGTTTGAAGGTTATAATAATCTCCGCCGTTGCACAAAACGGTGTAATCGGACGATCTAACGGGGAAATGCCGTGGCATGTAAAAGAAGAATTCCGGCATTTTAAGAATACAACTCTCGGATATCCTGTTATAATGGGACGTATAACTTTTGAAGTCCTTGGTAAGCCGCTTAAAGATAGATTGAATATCATTATCACCGGAAATCCTGATTATTCAATTCCATTTAAGGAAGTAATAATATGCAGAAATCTTGCCGGTGCAATTGAATATGCAGCAAAATTTAATCCTGAAAAAATATTTATAATAGGAGGCGGTGAAATTTATAAACAGGCAATTTCTTTAGCGGATGAGATGATAATTTCTATCATGCATTTTGAAGCAGAAGGAGATATATTTTTCCCCGAAATTAACCCTGAAAAATGGCAGGTTATTTCAAGCGAAAAACGAGAGCAATTTGATATAATCACTTATATTAAGAAGTAAAGATGGCAAAGATCAGGATTCTTCCCGAAAATATTTCCAGTAAGATAGCGGCTGGAGAAGTAGTACAGCGGCCTGAATCTGTCGTTAAGGAACTTATGGAAAATTCCATTGATGCTTCTGCGAATGAGATAGAAGTAATGATAAAGAGAGCAGGGAAGTCACTTATACGGGTGTGCGATAACGGTACGGGAATGAATGAAGAAGATGCTATGTTGTGTATTCAAAAACATGCAACAAGTAAAATCTATACTTATGATGATCTTGATTCAATTTCAACTCTTGGATTCCGGGGTGAAGCGTTGAGTTCAATGGCTGCTGTTGCACAGGTAGAAATTAAAACAGAAACAAAAGAGGAAGAGATTGGTACTCTTATACGAATTGAAGATACGAAGAACATTATTAAAGAAAAAGGTTCATTCTCAACAGGTACTTGTGTCTCAATTAAAAATCTTTTTTATAATACTCCCGGTAGAAGAAACTTTTTAAAATCAGATGCAACCGAATTAAAGCATATTATAGATACTTTCAATAAAATTTCGCTTAGTCATCCTGACCTGAGCTTCAGACTTTATAATGAAGATGATTTGATTTATGAATATGCAGCAGGAGATTTGAATGACCGGGTACGTCAGGTTTTTGCCGATAATATGCTGGATGCCCTGCTACCTGTGGAAGAAAGGACCGACTTTCTTAGTGTTCATGGTTTTATCGGGAAACCGGACATTCTCAGGAAAAGTAAGGGCGATCAGTATGTTTTTCTGAATTCAAGATATGTCATTAGCCGCCAGATAAATCACGCAGTGTTTACTGCTTATGAAAAATTACTGGAGAAGGGGGATTATCCTTTTTTTATTTTGTTTCTTGATATTGATCCTAAAAAGATTGATGTAAATGTTCATCCTTCTAAACTTGAGGTCCGTTTCGAGGATGAAAGAGATATTTACAACTTTATCCTCGCTGTTATCAGAAAAACACTGGGGACTCATGATCTCGTACCCGATATGATACTTAAGGATTTAAATGAATCACCAATTAATCCTGAAGTAAAGACTTTCAGGCATGTGGATGGAGATGAATTTCACAGCGGATCTGAATTCGATGAAAAGAAATCTTATGCCAGGACTAATTTTTCCCAGGAAGATATCGATTTGATTTTTAATGCTCTTCCTGATATTGGCAATAAAGAATCAGAGCAAATCTCCCATCCCTTTGAAAATAAACCGAAAGAAATATATCACGAACCCCCGGGGGAAAGTAAAACCGGTCTATCAGGAGAACCTTCATTTATAATTCAGCTTCATAATAAATATATACTTTCACAGATAAAAACCGGCCTTATGGTCATTGATCAACATGTCGCTCATGAGAGAGTTTTATATGAGAAAGCATTAAAGAGGATGGAAGCCAACCTTCCGTTTTCACAACAGTTGCTTTTTCCAAAGACTATTGAAACAGATCCGGGTACTTTTTCAATCCTTAAGGAAATACTGCCGTACCTGGTAAAGCTCGGATTTTCACTTAAATTTTTTGGTAAAAATACATTGGTCATCGATGGAGTTCCGGAAGATGTAAAACATGGCTCTGAAGAAAAGGTTTTGCTGGAACTCGTGCAGGAGTATGTAAATAATGAAAGGGAGAAAAAGCTCGAAATAAGGGATAATATTGCAAAATCTTATTCGTGTAAGGCTGCAATCAAAGCCGGCGATAGACTTCTGGAAAAAGAGATGAGGCTTCTGATTGATCAGCTTTTTGCAACTTCAATGCCTTATGTTTGTCCTCACGGCAGACCGATTGTCGTAAAAATAACTTTGGATGAGTTTGACAAAAGGTTCGGCAGAGCATAAATTTTATTTTTAATAAGAGTTAAGGTTATTTATCTTTGTAATTATAAATATGAAAGAAGGTTATAAGATGCTGGATAACGATTATCGGGAAAAACGAAGAGATTATAATAAAAAAGCAGAAAATGTGCGTAACACCGGTTTGAAATTTACGACCGTAAGCGGCAGAGAAATAAATGCTTTATACGGACCTGATGATATTGAAAACATAAATTATTTGAGTGAAATAGGGTTCCCAGGTGAATATCCATTCACCCGGGGAATTCACACTAATGGATATCGTGGAAGAATCTGGACAATGCGTCAATTTGCAGGATTTGGAACTCCGGAAGATACGAATGAAAGGTTTCATTATTTGCTCAACCACGGACAGACAGGATTGTCTGTTGCCTTCGATCTACCAACATTAATGGGATGGGATTCTGATGCTCCATTAAGTGAAGGTGAAGTGGGAATTTGTGGAGTTGCTGTTTCTTCACTGGAGGATATGGAAATCCTTTTTGATAAAATACCTCTCGATAAGGTATCCACTTCGATGACAATCAATTCACCTGCAGCAATGATTTTTGCATTTTACCTGGCTGTCGCTGCAAAGCAGGGAGTTGATTTTAAGAATCTGCGGGGAACCTTGCAGAATGATATTCTCAAGGAATATATAGCTCAGAAAGAATATATATATCCACCTGCTCCATCTATGCGTATTATAGTGGATATGATTGAATACTGTTCAAAGGAAGTACCGCAATGGAATCCTGTTTCCGTAAGTGGCTATCATATACGTGAAGCCGGCTCCACGGCCGTCCAGGAATTGGCTTATACTCTTGCCGATGGTTTTGCATACATTGAAGCATGCATTGAAAGAGGAATGGATATTGATGAGTTTGCTCCCCGGATTTCATTCTTTTTTAATTCACATCTTGATTTTTTTGAAGAGATCGCAAAATTCCGGGCAGCAAGGAAGATATATGCTAAACGGATGAAGGAGAAATACGGAGCAAAAAATCCGCGCTCCTGGTGGTGCAGATTTCATACTCAGACAGCGGGATGCACATTGACAGCACAACAACCTGAAAATAATATCGTCCGTACTGCATTTCAGGCTCTGGCAGGAGTACTTGGAGGTACACAGTCTCTTCATACCAATTCAATGGATGAAACTCTTGCACTTCCCAGTGAAAAGGCAGTAAAAATTGCTTTAAGAACGCAGCAATTGATTGCTTATGAAACAGGTGTAATGAATACCGTGGATCCTCTGGGCGGTAGTTATTTTGTTGAAGCTTTAACCGATCAGATGGAAAAAGAAGCAAATGAAATATTTGCACAGATTGATTCAATCGGAGGAGTTATTCCGGCTATTGAAGCCGGATATTTCCAGAAGGAAATAGCAGATGCTGCATATTACTATCAGAGAGAAGTTGAGAAGAAAGAGAAAATAATAGTCGGTGTAAATGAATTTGTAGAGAATAATGAAAAAATAGATATCCCTATTCTTTATGTATCTCCGGAAGTTGAAAAGAAGCAGAAGAAACAGCTGGGCGAACTCCGTCAGCACAGGAGTCAGTCTGCGGTTGAGCAGAGTTTAAAAGAAATTAAGGAAGCGGGAGAAAATGGTAAAAATCTTATGCCTGTATTTTTGAAAGCTGCTCAGAATTATGTTACTCTTGGCGAGATGGTTAATGAACTAAAAGAGGTTTTCGGGATTTATGAAGAAACGGTTGTGTTTTAATTATTAATGATTGTACAATTAATAAAACTTATCAGAATACCGCAATGGATTAAAAATCTGTTTATTCTGGTCCCTTTGGTATTCTCATTGAATTTATTCCAGCGTGATTATTTTTTCCTTGCACTTCTTGGTTTTATAACATTCTGCTTTACAACGAGTATCGTTTATATTATTAATGATATTATTGATGCTGAAGCGGACAGGGCTCATCCGACGAAAAAAAACAGACCTATTGCTTCCGGAAAAATTTCACCGATGCAGGGAATTCTGTTTGCCATTTTGCTACTGGTTATTGTGATTATCCTCTGCCTCAGACTCAAACCTGCCTTTATTATGCTGCTGGGTTTATATTTCCTTATAAATCTTCTTTACTCATTGAAGCTTAAGCACGTTGTTCTGCTGGATATTTTCAGCATCGCAGCGGGTTTTTTAATCAGAGTACTTGCAGGGGCTGTTTTAATCAGTGTTGCCGTATCAAGCTGGCTTATACTTACGACTATGTTTATATCTCTTTTCCTCGCGGTGATGAAAAGACATTCCGAACTGGTTCTTGTTTCGGATGATTCAACTTCTACAACCCGGAAAGTTCTTGCCTATTACTCAATTAATTTTACCGACCAGATTGCAACCGTCGCTGCTGCCGGCGTAATTATCTGCTATGCACTTTATACACTGGCCGAAAGAACGATATCAGTATTTAAAACAGAAAGTCTTATTTACACAACTCCTTTCGTGGTTTTCGGAATATTCAGGTACATGTTTCTGGTATATATGAATAAACAGGGAGAAAATACAACTCAAATTTTGCTTACCGATATTCCAATGATATCAACCGTGGTGTTATATGTTCTAACGACTTTGATGATTATTTATTTTCACTTTTAACGGAAAAAAGAATCATATTTTACTGAATATAGACATTGTGCTTAAAAATTATTAAAATAATAATACAGCGATGATACTGGTGATAAATGAAACAGTCTACGATAGTAAATCTGGAAGTTCCGCATTTTATTAAATGACGACCCAATTAATAATATTAATTATATTAGTTTTTCTCAGTGCCTTTTTCTCAGGTTCGGAACTCGCATTTGTTGTTGCGAACAAACTCAAAATAGAAGTACGTGCCAGGCAAAAAAATTATGCTGCTAAAAGTGCTTATGCTTTTGTTCTGAATCCCCATTATTTCTACTCAACTATTCTGGTTGCCAACAATGTTGTAAATATTACCTTCGCTTCATTGAGCGCAGTAATTCTTTTATCTGTATTTAAGATGAGTGAGGTTGGTGTCCTGATTACCTCAACACTCGTACTGTTATTTCTCGGTGAACTGCTGCCCAAATATTTTGCCAGAGAATTAGGTGATAGAGTTGTACTCATAACTTCTATCCCGATCCGTGTAGTATTTTACATATTATATCCTTTTGTAAAGTTAACGGCTTCACTATCCTCATTTCTTACTCAATCATCCAGTGTTAAAGCAGAGAATATTAATTTTCTTTTCAGTAAGGAGGATATAGAATTACTTGTTAAAGAAAGTCATGAAGCCGGTAACGTAAATAAAAAAGAGAGTGCAATAATTACGAGAGTACTTGCTCTCGGTGAACAAAAAGTATATGAAGCTATGCGTCCGAGAACGGAAATAGTAGGAGTTGATATAGATTCTACGATTAATGAAGTCATCTCGGTTTTTATAGATTCAGGCTACTCTAAAATTCCGGTTTATGAAGAAAACCTTGATAATATCCGCGGTGTAATTTATGCATATGATATTTTCAAATCTCCTCAAAATCTGCAGAGCATAATGCGGGAGATTATCTTTGTCCCTGAAACCAAGCGAAGCATTGAAATGCTCAATGAATTTCTTAATAAGCAGGTATCAATTGCGGTGGTTGTTGATGAATTCGGGGGTACCGCCGGACTGGTAACAATGGAGGATATTATTGAGGAATTGTTCGGTGAAATTAAAGACGAATACGATATTGAGGAGGATATCTGCCGGAAAATTGCTCCCGATGTCTATCTGATAAGCGGGAAAGTTGAAATTGATTATATAAATGAAAAATATAATCTGAATATCCCAACCGGTGATTATGCAACAATTGCCGGCTATATAACCAGTGAAGCAGGAAGGATACCACAGCAGGGGGAAAATATTACTATCGATAAATTTAATATTCTGATTGCACGGGCAAATAACATCAAAATAGACCTCGTAAAACTTACCGTTCTGCCTTCAGGAGACATTATACTACCAAAATCTGTTTAGGAGATAAGCGGGATTTCCCTTAAATTTGTTAAATATTACTATAGTATTTTAGAAACGATAATCTTTAAATTTTGTTAAAATTCAACATCTCGGGGAAGGATAAGAAGAGTAAAGCCAGAACGGGTAAATTTATAACGGATCACGGAATCGTTGAAACCCCGATTTTTATTCCTGTTGGGACACAGGGTACAGTTAAAGCAGTAAATCAATCTTATCTTTTAAGTGATATAAAAGCCCAGATTGTTCTTTCAAATACTTATCATCTTTATTTAAGACCTGGAACGGAAGTGCTTGAAAAAGCAGGTGGATTGCATAAATTTATGAATTGGGGAAAACCCATACTCACTGACAGCGGCGGTTACCAGATTTTTAGTCTGTCTGAATTGAGAAAACTTAAGACAGACGGAGTTGAGTTTCGATCACACCTTGACGGATCCAAACACTTTTTCACTCCGGAGAAAGTTATCAAGATTCAAAGGAGTATTGGTTCAGATATCATGATGGCACTTGATGAGTGCACTCCTTATCCCTGTGAATATGATTATGCCTTAAAATCAACCGAATTAACTTCCCGATGGGCAGTATTGAATAAAGAAGCATTTGAGAAGAGTTCACCTTTATATGGACAGGATCAGTATCTCTTCGGAATTATACAAGGGAGTATATACAAAGACCTGCGTGAAAAATCATTCAAGGATCTTATCTCTCTTGATTTCGATGGTTTTGCTATCGGTGGTCTTGCGGTAGGTGAACCTATTGAAACTTTATATGAGATTGTCGACTTTTTAACTGATTTAATGCCTGTCGACAAACCAAGATATTTAATGGGTGTCGGCAGACCCGAAAATATACTGGAGGCAATCGA
>Ga0153915_10003004_pt1 | contig 15423 bp, 16 predicted proteins | sample Opewatmetagenome_2_FD_107003 | JGI IMG/M metagenome (GOLD analysis project Ga0153915, IMG submission 107003) | Freshwater wetland microbial communities from Ohio, USA - Open water 3 Core 3 Depth 3 metaG | ecosystem: Environmental > Aquatic > Freshwater > Wetlands | place: USA: Ohio, Lake Erie...
TCCTCCATCTGTGGACTCCCTCCACCGTGAAGCCCAGCTACTGCTGTTACACCTCCAATCGAGGAACATAGGATATCCGAGAGAGCTCTATACAGCTTGTAGACGTCTTCAGACGACACGTCTTCTTTTCGTTTGATGTATTTCTGAAGGAGTGGTCCAATGCTCTCGTCATAGAAGTCCTCTTCGTGAGGAAGTGTTGCAGGTAGACCTCCTGCTAAGTCAGACAGAATCTCAAGCTCGTGGTAGTAACTCTTCCCTGCATGTTTCCTGCCAACATTACAGAAGACTGCATCTGGAATCATTGTCCCTGATTCATCCTTTGATGCCTTATGTGCTGCAGCAATTCCCGCTGCGTAGACCAGTTCACTTACACTAATCAAATCAGCAAGTTTCGATTGCACGTGGGTTTTGTCCTCGATTCCGTTATACTCACTTACCAGTGCACTGAAACCCAATATTATCTCTGAACTTGCTGGCTTGCATCCGGTATAGCTATGTCGATGATAGAGTGCGAAAAGCAGGGCGGCAAATCCTCCAAGTGCATGTTCTCCTTTGCGTCCGCTCAGAAAGACACGATCATTCGGAATAAAGGCGTCGTCAAAGATGATGAAATTCTCCACGTCTCCAAATTCGCCCATCGGACACGCGAACCTCTCACGTTTGTGGCTAGATGCGCGAGTGACGAGCTGTACGCCGTCCCAATCGCCAGGAACCGCAAACGCAACAGCATATTGATCTTCTTCAGGGGTGAGCATTCGTGTGGGAAGGACTATAATCTCCTCTGCTACTGCAGCAGCTGTTATGTGATTCTTCGCTCCTCGAACGACAATACCATCATCCCGATGCTCAACGACCCGGAGGTATAGGTCAGGGTCTGCTTGTTCATGAGGTCTCAGAGCTCTATTTCCCTTGGGATCTGTCTGTGCGCAACTACCGACAATGTTGTTCTCTTGCCAATAGTCTAGATACTTCAAGAATCTCTGATTATAGGGTTGTCCAGTCATTGCTTCAGCTCGATGAGTGATGATTGACAATGCATTCATTGCGTCAATGCCCATACACCGAAAAACGCAACCGCCGGTTTCGCGACATAACTTTCTCGTCAATTCCTGCTTCTTTAGAAGGTCATCAACACTTTGATGGATATTCGTGAATCGACTGATTGTTCCAAACTTCTGAGACTCTACATTGAGAAGATCCTTGAACTCCGGATCCTCGACCTTATCTAATGTTAATGCCATTATCTGAGCGACTGCTTGAAGTCGCGGGTCGTCACGTTTGACTTTTTTCCCATCGATAATTACATTCGGTTTCATCTGATAGAGTTTCTGCAGGTATTCGTTTCCGGTCTTCACCAAAAGCCACTGCAACACACACGAATCCATGGTACTTAACTTAAGCGGAATCCCGACTAACGTCAAAAACTACATCACGCCACACAATCCTCGATGAATGACACTTTCTGCACTTCTCTTCTGTCATACTTCAGACATATTTCCCATCAACATGCTATGCTTTTCTTCTAAACTGACAATCTAGACGTTGAGAAGAACACCGACGTCAATGGCCACAATCTGGTCTGCTTGCCAGGGTTAACTTCCTAACCGTCTTGTCACCGCATGTTTCGACTTATGTCACGCCTAGCCGACCTTGCCGCGCGCGCTGTCGATTTCTTCAAAACGACGCCGCATGCAGTCTTTTATGAACTCAGGAAAAGACGAGTAACCGAGGCCATATTGCAGGTTCTTCCTGTACCACATCATTTTGAAGTCTTCGGGTATCTTCACTGTTAGATGTCTCGTCATGGGTATACATGCGCACGCCATGAATGATAACCCTTAGCCTTACCCAAGTGATACACAGGGAGGCAGCTGCCAGGTTCACCAATCCGCACGAGGCGCCCTATCAGAACACGACAGTTCGTGTCTTGGGGATGTGAGCCCAAGGCAGAGGAGATGGGATTGTCTGAATCATACGAAGAACAATCTCACGGATCCCTTCTGGGTTGTTGATATCAGCAAACACCACGGCAGGGTCCTCGCTGTTATCGTTCGAGTACACCTTCAAATCTCCAATTCCGAAGTCTTTCTCTTCAAGTTTCGTTGATGTACCAACAGCTGATATCTCGTCATAGAAAACACGGACAGTTGTCCTCTTTGTTATTCCCTTCCTTATTCTCACGTTCCAAGTGGTCAGAATATAGAGAGTGAATCTCCTCTTTATCTCCGCTGCTGAAATCACAAGACTGCCGCAGATTATTACTACAATACTAAGCACCCAACTCGTCCAGGTATGCTCGATGAACCCAGCGGCTCCTGCAACATTGCCAAGAACACCGACGCCTGAGATCAACGCACCAAACACATAGTAGAGTAGATATCCTGTTCTCTTTGTTAGAAGTACTAGAACCAGTTTCTCTTTGTCATCCTGAGACGATACTGGATTGGCAACGTTGCGACTCATATTGGTCCCGCTTCCGCGCAGGACCGGGCTCTTATCAATATGCTGTCTATGCTTTCTCCCAGTACTCGCCAAGGACCAATCTGATAGGTACTCCAGACCCAGAGAACAAGAAAGAGGACGGCCTTCCAGGTCGGTCCTCCGACTGGCCGGGAGTCTGAAGGCAGATATCAAAAAGCAGGTTCTTGGAAGCTCATGAGGGGTATATTTCCCAAAGTACATCGCAGGCATGAACAACATGGTTCACGAGGGTCTGGACTTCCTGCGCTGTTAAATCAGTGTCATTCGTTTCAGAGATAACGATTATGTCATCGTCGTTATCAATAACATACTTCACTCCGTTTGCCTTCCACGACTCTTTCAGCATATCGTAGAAGAATTTACTCTTCACGCTTTCGTCAACTTGCGAAATGCTCGTGAACGGCGCTACGACATACGTCCACGAGTCGTCATTGTTTGTGGTGATCTTGACCTTTAGGTCGTCGAAGTGATCCGTCTTCCAGCGCATGGTGATTACTTTTTGGTCTCGCGTGTACTTGATTCCCACTTGCTTCAGAATCTTTTCTATATCGTCTATTGCGGCCATCGGGGACACCTTTAACGAATTTTCTATCGCCGCTATATTAACAATGTTCTGATGTTCACGAAGAAGATTCCGCGGTGAGTACGTTCTCACGCCTCAAGAGCGAAACCGGAACCACAAATCCCTTCCTCGCATTTCCCACGTACCATCTGTGAGCTCTGCGGGAGTGCAATATTCATTTCAGGCGCTTGATGAACCATATGATTCTGTTGCTCTCTTCCTTCATTTCCAGAATCTCATTACCCGTTCGTTCGGCCCAAGCAGGAAAGTCTTTCTTCGTGCCAACATCAGTTGCGATTACCTTGACAACCTCACCGACCTTGATCTGGGTAATCGCTTTCTTCATCTCAAGCACGGGCATTGGGCATCTCATTCCGGATGCATCGAGCTCTCGAGCTACAGTGTAATTCGGCATTCTAGAACCTCGAGATTTGCTTCTTGGACTAGGCCTATTATTCCTTACTCTAGCGCCTCTTTCGACAGAGTTATTTGAGCAAATCTGCGGTTCCGGAGAATTAGGTAGAAAACCATGGCTGTATTCCAGATCATGCTTTTCATACTGTTCGCACTGGGCATGAGCACGATGTTCTCGGGTTTCATGCTTGCCAGACGAATGGGTATGTATCTCATGAGCCAGGTCATGACGCTCATGATAGCGATGCTGGTGGCAATGATTGCGCTCCTTTACCAACTGCTCTTCCCACCGGCAATGTATGTCATGTTTGACCTGTTGCATATTCTGCTGATAGTCGACTTCATCTTCCTGCTCGTCGCAACGTTGATGGAGTTTGGGAAAGTGCTACCAATCCTGCTCAAGACGATGCAGGGCGGGCCCATACACAGCTCTCACATCTCAAACCTACTTGTGACCCTGTTTCTGGCGCTCGGAATGGTGTTGTACTACACGCAGATAGCGTTAGTCTAGAGGTGACAAGTTAATGCCAAGCCTATACATAGTCGGACAATGGGGTCCAGAAGCTGCAGAACGCTGCTACGGACCGTTTGTAACCGGGACAACCGCACAGACACTGGATGTCGACGTGAAGATCTTCCTGATGATGGACGCAGTGTATCTGATGAAGAAAGGCATTGCAGAAAAGATCAAGGCTCCGGGCTTTCCACCCCTGCCTGACCTGATCAGCTCCTTCCTAGATGCAGGAGGAAAGATTGAGATCTGTTCCAACTCTGCTACGTTCCGCAAGCTCACCGAGAAGGACTTCCGCGACAAGAGAATCGTGATAGCCGGCGCAGCCGCTATGGTAAACGATGTCCTCAAGCATGACAGGGTCATGTTCTTCTAGACCGCGCGGCCATACTGGAATTCATTCAGTCCCATACTCCTAGTGTGTCTGACCTCTCTGGGGGTCAGCACACTGCTGTTTCTCAAAGGACAATAGAATGATATCCAATATTCATGAACGTATACCCCAGTACACTGGATAGCACGACTTGACGACCATTGTCAACAAAGCGGACCGAACTTGGTCATCTGAGACAAGTCCAGTCAGTTCCTGTTCTTTGCAGATTCTTACAAGGGGCACTATGGGCACATCTCTCACTGGAATTCCTGCGTTCGGATCGTCCACGTTGACAATCTGGACCATCCTTGCTGGAATGCCGAATTCCTGCATTCCAGCAATTACCATAGAATACACTTGCTCACAGAACAGACAGTGGTCCGACTTGTAGAAGGTTATGCACGTAGGTCTTCCACAGGAAGGAATGATTAGTTCGGTCCATTCAGGAATCAGCACCACGAATCTCGACCCTTGTGATGGGTGACCCTCGACCCGATCTTCTACCCACACCTTCCCGCCAAGCCCTTCTACAATAGCGTCGACAAGAGTCAGGCCCAGTCCTCTTCCGACTGACTGCTTGTCAGGACTGCCGCTTCGTTTGAAAACAGACTCTTTGAGAGCATCTGGAATGCCAGGACCCCTGTCGCAGAATTCGAACCGGATGCTTTCGCTTGATTCATCCCTGCTTACCGTGACATCAACCTCCACCGATTCTCGGTCGTCGTAAGTAGCAGAGATGTGGATTATGTTGAAGAAAGCAGTTTCAAGGTCTGAATGAGCTGCCAGAAAGAACATACCTTCACCCAGGTTGCTTTTCATGTTGATGCTCTTCCACGGGAAGTCCAGCTGTACCGAATCAACCGCTCTCTGAAGTGGATGATAGGGATCTATTCTGCCAATACGGGGCGGGTTGTCTCTCAGTGACATGAGGCGTTTTAGGTTTGAAATCATTCTGGCTGATCTTCTGACATTCCAATTGCTCTGACGCACCAACTGCTTCATTTCGTCCGAGAGATCAGGCAGGAGTTCCATGAGATCCATTACAAAGAGAAGAGTTTGATTCACGTTGTTCAAATCATGAGTGGTGACTTCGAGGTACAGGTTCGCACGTTCCCGTTGCGCCCTCTCTCTCTCCTCTGCAGTCTTCCTTTGATGGATGTCCAGGGCAATCAGGCCTATTGTCGACGATTGTCCGTCCATTGGCAGAAGTCCAGAGCTCACACTCACCCACACGTCATCGTCAGCGGAGGTGCCAAGCTTGATTTCCGCATCTTTGATTGTCCGCCCTTCGAGAGCCTCTGATAACACTGATTTGGTCCTCTCTATCTCTGTCGTAGCCTTGGGAAGAAGCGATGAAACACTCCTGTGCAGCAAATCATCAGACTTGAACCCAAGCAGCTTCTCTGCTGCATTGTTCATTCCCTGAATGATTCCGCGGGCACTAATGGCGAAATATGCTATCGGCGAAGATTCAAACAGCATCCTGTAGCGAGACTCTGATTGCTCAAGAAGGCTTTCGAGTTGTAGCTGGTGGGTCACATCCCTTACTAGCACTACTAGTGCCAGTTGTCCCTGAAATGCGAAGTCCGCAGTACTGACGTCGGCAATCATTATGCTCTTGTCGCTTCTGATGAATCTTGCACGAAATGAGGGTCTGTTTCGCTGCCCGAACCCAAACTGCTCCTGTTTTTCTTTGTAGAGATGAGATGCAACAGGATCAAGAAACGATTCAAAGCTCTTTCCGAGAAGTTCTGACTCCTCGTAGCCAATCATCTTTGCAAAAGCGGGATTGAGAAAGACAATCTGGCCATCCCGAACGACGGCTATTCCATCGTTTGCCATTCGGAGAATGTCATGATACGGATTATTCGATACGCCGTTTTTCTTAGTGTCCGTACTCTCCGACAACACCACAGCCGTCCTTTCACTTACCGATCACAAGTCGAGGGATTTGTCGCGTCCATCTTGGTCGTCTGAGAAATGGTCCGAGTCTACAACCCCTAGCTGCACATGCATCCGGTCAACTGTATTTCTGTGCTTGGCTGTATAATCATTGTTTGTCGGAACTCATTGGTCACAACTAGACGCGTGGAGATTCATCATAGCCGAAGCCCGACACTTCATTCACTTAAACGAACCAAGTGCGATGACTGATAGACAAAGGAAGAGAGCCGCCAGAAGGGTGACAACCACAGGAAGCACCAGAAGAAGGAACTCGGTCTTGAGGAACGTGTTTACTACAATCACAATAGCGGCTCCCATGACAAGATTGATGGTTGGGAAAGAGAAGACCATCGCAATAGGCGCGTTTTCCGGATCATTCGTGAGAACCGGCACGTAAGAACCAATCATTACTCCTGAGGCATTGAACAGAATGACAAGAGGGATGGCCAGGGGCAGATACACGAATGAACCCTGCGGGTGAAAGAAGTAGACAAAGAGTCCTAACATAGGCAAGAAGGATATCGTGCCCTCGAGCAGACTTCCCAGATACTTTGCCAGCACAATATCTGTCCTCCTGAAGGGACTCGCTTTTAGCAAGTAGACATTGTCCTTCTCGTCCAGGAAGGAGACCATAGCATTCATGCTTGAAATCTGGCACAAGACAACCAACATTATTAGAAACGCGGGGACTGCCGACACACTCAGCTGCGGAGGAATACGCACTGGCGCCATCCATGGAGGTTCAGCCACGTTCAACCATAGGACGAGTGACATGCCTACAGCGAAGTAGACGTACTTCCAGAACTGAAAGGGGGCGCGCATGCGGCTCCAGAAGTCCTTGACTATTATCCATGCCATCGGATCACTGAATCTGCTGTCTGAGAAATCCACGCTTCCGTGAATTATCCTTCCAACTCGACTTTCGGATTCTTTGACAGAGTTCGCCGCCGAGAAAGATTCATACAAGCTCTGATCGCAAAGGTTAGCCAGTGTCAGAAGGCCTATGAAGTAGCCCATGATTAGGAATATCATAGCCACCTCTTCGCTTATGCCAGAGTAGTAGATACCGGCGAGCCCTAGAACCAGCATCGAGAAGACATTGGAGGGTACGATGAGTATGATACTGGGGTCGGGTACAACTTGGCCAAGTGTGGGCAAGAGCATTACTACTCCTACGACAAAAGGAGTCATGTATCGGAGTCTGCTACGTGTCCTCGCGTTGACTCTCGTCTTCAGTTGAGAGGTCACTCCTCCAAGAAAATGGTTGAACTCAAAGAAAAGCAGCGTTGACAGAACAAACATCAACAAGGGGATGAAAAGCGGCCAATCTGTCATGATCACCGGTGCGAGCGTGAAAAGCACTATTGCAGCAATAGAGATACGGCGCACGAGCCGTCTGACATAACGGCCGAGAAGCAGCTGATGGGGCCTGACCGGTGCAGGCATGATTACATACTCGTCGGCCGTCTCAAGAGATGAGGACGGCCCACTGCCTATATAGCCCGAGAAGACCGAGGAAAGAGTGAATAGGCCCATCGCCGAAAACACGACTGCCGGTTCTACAAACTCCTTCAGAAGATCCGACAAGCCGCCTATCAGAGTCGCAAAGCTGTATATTGCGGCGAAGACGGTCATAGCGAAGTAGGTACCAAGGATCATGATGACATAGAAAATCAGTAGCGACGGTGTCCTGATCGTCCTAGACAAGTGATTCAGGAGTTGACGTAGCTCGTTCTTCACGACAATATAAGTGGTGACCAACCTACACACCCTGTTCCTCTGGAATTCCCCCAGTTAGTTCGAGGAACACTTCCTCTAGAGTGAGTGCACTCTTATGCTGGGCCAGCAGTTCCTCCAAGGTCCCTTCGCCTACGACATCGCCCTCATTCATGATAACGAATCTATCGCATAGCCCTTGCGCTATTTCAAGAGTATGCGTGGATATGACCGCACATGACCCCTCATCTCTGATCTTCCTCACAAGCTTCTTCAGAATCCATGCTCCACGGGGGTCCAAGCCATAGATGGGTTCGTCAAGAGCTAGAACATAGGGCGGCTCTCGCACAAAGATTCCTGCCAGTAAGATTCTTTGCAGATTGCCTCTTGAGAGCGTTCCAATGAAGCTGCTGAGAAGCGGCTTCAGTTGAAACAGCTCCGTGTATTCCTTCAACCTAATCAACATGGTTGGCTTGGGGACTCCATAGACACGGGCAACGAAAGTCAGGTACTCCCTAACTCTGAGACTCTGGTAGCAGGTCGGACGCTCTGGTATGTATCCGATTCTCTGCTTGGCCTGCAGGGGCTTCTTCTTCATGTCGAATCCGTCTACCGCGACAGTACCTCGCGACGGAGCGATAATCCCGGTTATGATTCTTAGTGTGGTCGTCTTTCCCGCACCATTTGGTCCCACAAGTCCGATGATTTCCCCTGGCTTGATAGACAGGTTGAGGTTGCGAATCGCGAACTTGTTGCCAAATCGTTTGTCGACACTCTGCAATTTGATGGCGGGAGAGTGAAGACTTGGCTTACTTCCGGCTGTCTCAAGAGTCTCCAGAATCTTCAAGATTGTATCCAAGAGCCGGCTTCTCGGAATCGTTCGATTAGTGAGTGGAATCTTGAGCGCACGAGCAAGGCCAACGAGTTCCTCACCCGTCATGCCCTGAACCACATCATGTTCGTGCACCATATGAGCACCCGCGACTCGGACTCAAACTGACCAGATGTCCCTCACTTCGTATGTTACCGCCAGATAAGGGCATTGGCTCAAGTATAGGAGTACAGCGGATTCTTGTGTCTTCGTTCCAGATCGACCCAATCATCAATCACGTCATCGGAAGAACTGCGTTAGTGTTGTCTGATCTTCCTTTTCACTGAGATCGGACACTTTGACTCCGAGGAGGCGGATTGGCAAGTCCATTCTGCGTCTCTTGTTGAAGAGGTCGAGGACTCCACGACATAAGTCGTGGGAGCTATCAGTTCCTACTGGTAAGGACCTGCTTGCTTGGACCGTTGTGAAATCTCTGTATCGTATCTTAACAGTAAGTACTCGAAATAGCAATCCCTTCGATCTGGTCTTCTCGGCGATTCTCGTACACATATCAGTGAGGGTACCACACAGGACATCAATTGCCTCGGGGTCCACATCCTCCATGAACGTGGAGTCATGGCTTATCGATCCTCTCATATGATGACCGCTGTCGAGAAGCGGCCTCTCATCAATTCCTAGAGACATTTGATGCAGCCAGCTTGATGCCCTGCCCATGATCGGCCACAGGTCGGCGACGGACATTCGTTGCACTTGACCCAGCGTCTCGATGCCGAAAGCATGAAGCCGCTCGCCCGTTTTCTGTCCTACTCCGCTGACCACCCGTACGCTGAGAGGTGCAAGGAACCTAGCCACGCTGTCTGCACCTTGACTCACGAGCGTAATCCCATTGGGTTTCCCGCGTCCTGTCGCCACTTTCGCGACAGCCATGTTGGGCGCGATGCCAACCGAACAAGGGAGGTTGGTGCGGGTCTTGATATTGCCTCGTATCTCATGTGCTAGCTGTACAGGGTTCGAGTACTTGGCAACCTTTTCTGTAACTTCTATGTACGCTTCGTCAATACTGGCTTTTCTTACTCGACCGCCATCCGCATATTCCCTCAGTATTTGTATCATTTCGTCGGAAGCATTGACGTAGTTCGAGAAGTCACTGCTCACAAATACAGCAGTAGGACAGAGTCTGGAGGCAGCTGAGACTGGCATTCCTGACTTGACGCCATAAGCTCTGGCTTCGTATGACGCTGACCGGACCACGCCTCTGAAGCCGCGCTTAGGATCTGGACCTACACAGACAGGTAGTCCCTGTGTCTCTGGGTGAACCCTGAACTGCTCTACGGATGCAAAGAAGGCATCCATATCCACATGCATAATCCAGCAATCCATCGCGTGCGGCCGGCATATGCGTTGCACAAGTGCGCTTCGATATTCAGGGCACACACACTGCTGCCAAAGATACTAATCCGTAGGGGAGAGAGGTCCGAAGCTAATCACAGTGTTGTTTGCTGCAAGGGTCCAAACAGAAGGCTTCAAGTAGGTCTTGGAAGGCTCCGCCTGTTCGGATTGGAGGCAAAGACCAGATTGACTGATGCTTCATCGGAACGGCTCTCCCGGCAGATTGACTTCCTTGTACTCGCAGACCAACTCAAGGAAGTGCTCAGACAGACTGTTCTTACTCGGACTCGTCGTCAAGAGAATGATGCGGAGCACTCATGGCATCTTGCATTAATGTCCCTCGTTCTCTTTGAGCATCTTGACGATAAGGATGTTAGTCTTCTCAAAGTAATGAAGATGCTACTCATACATGACCTTGTTGAGATATTCGCGGGAGACACATTCTGTTATGACGTGGAGGGAGTAAAGGACCAAGTCAAGAGAGAGAACGGCGCCGCAGACAAAGTCTTCGCGATTCTTCCTTCAGACCAGGCGAAAGAACTGCACGCTTTGTGGGATGAGTTCGTTGAAATGAAGACAGCGGAGGCGCGCTACGCCGCGGCCTTGGACAGGTTGCAGCCGCTTCTTCTGAATTACAATACCGAAGGCCACGCATGGAGGGTCCATGGCATCAAGAAATCACAGGTCCTTCAACGGAACAAGCATGTTGAGAAGGCGTCCAAGAGATTGTGGGCTTACGCCAAGGGCCTGATAGACAATTCCGTCGCCAAAGGCTACCTAGACGATTCATGAGACACTTGAGGGCTCTTCGTAGTCAATCCATGAAGTCAGACGCCCAGAATCTTGAGGCTCTTCTTCAAGGCTTGGCCTTGAGAGATTCATCGCCATCGTTGAACTTTACTGAAACATGACTTCCATCACAGAACGGTTTGTTCCTCGACTTCCCGCACCTGCAGAGGGTCACGCGGTTTCTTGTCTCATACTTGCGACCGTCTGCAGACTCAAAAGATATGCATCCTTTCAACCATATTGGCCCGCTTACTCCCCTCTCTGGATCCTCAGTCAAACTGATCGTGGGCTCGAAAGCGGGTTCTATCGGTTTTCCAGTCGCCTTATCCCAAACGACTAGTCGCCCGGCAGAGCAATTGCCCGCGGAGACTACCGCATCTTCTCTCGCCTTGGGGTTGTCAGACTTTCTTACATTCGCCCACGTGCCTCCTGATTTGTGACAAAATCTTGCTCCTGCACACAAGTCCTGTTCATCCGTCAGATCAATCGTGGGACCTGTAATCTTGCTGGCACTCTCAAGGTAGGTTTTCTTGCCAGCAGTCTCTTTGCCATCGAATCGTATGGTTACGTGCGTTCCATCGCAGAAGGGCATGTTTCGTGATTCGCCGCATCGGCATAATGCATAGTCTTCCTGCTGTGGATATCTAGATGTGATCCCCCATCTCTCAGGTTGGCCATCTTTGCCTATAATTGCGACTTCCTTGATGAGTGGGATGCGGCCTGATACGAGATATGGACCATCCTTTGTGATTACCACTTTTGGTTCATTATTGGCGAGGACCCTCTTAGGAGTCTTTGGCATAACAGAAGCTCACAATGCGCGAGTCATGAACCTGCCGGCAGAGGCAGGTCTAGCTCTACAACTGCATAACTGACCTGGCCCATGAACGGACCTTGTCCCAGTCGCGCATGTCAATTCTCTCTGGCAAGTTGTCATCTTCTGTCTGCTTCTTGACAATACTCTTTACCAACATACGGACCGGAGCACTGTATTTCTTGAAATCGAAGACACCACCGAACAGCCCAGTGGAGACAATGTGAAGATAGGGATATGAGCTGACAATCTTGTCGAGGTATTTCGTCTGTGCCGTGTCGCACTGGTCTGGTGAACCAGCACTAGCGCACACTACGAAAAGGGCTACTTTCGTATCTGCAAGCGCATCTCTATTCCGGGTTATGAATTCGAGCGGTTCTCTTGTCCACTTCCCAGCTTGGATTCCACTTCCTATTATGATGAGGTCATAGCCAGCAGGCTGAACCTTTGTCTCTTTCAAGTTGAGGATGTCTGCTGTCGCCCCAAGCTCTCGGATTGTCTTACCTATCTCTTGGGCCACTTCTGCTGTAGATCCATAACGAGTGCCATAACATATGAGTACCTTGCGAGCCATACACAAGATGGTCATCTTGCTCCTTAATGATTCTACTTATCGTGCTGACATGCGTTTGGTAAGGAATCTCGAAGACCGGCGGCCCGGGGAGACGGCTCATTCTCTCGCTATGGTCTGCTCATACTCTCGGAATAGACCATCCAGTTCCAGATTGCCGCCACTCAGAATGATCCCAACCTTACTCTCTCTAAATGAACCTCCGATTGATAGGAGAGCAGCAAGAGGGACTGCAGCTGACGGTTCAACGACAAGTTTCATACGCTCCCACAGAATCTTCATCGCCGCGAGAATCTCATTCTCAGAGACCGTGACGATGTCGTCAACGTTCTCTAGGATTATTCGGAAAGTGATGTCCCCTAGTGATGTTCTCAGACCGTCCGCAATCGTTCTAGGTTTCACGCTTTGCTGCAGCGTCTTCGTCTTGAATGAGCGCGCCGCATCATCTGCATTCTTTGGTTCGGCCCCGATTACCTTCGCTTCCGGGCACAGGCCCTTTGTTGCGATGGATGTCCCGCTTAGTAGACCTCCGCCTCCGACAGGCGTGAGCATGCAGTCCAGAGGTCCCACCTCCTGTATGAGTTCGAACGCTGCAGTCCCAGCACCAGCGATTATCCTCTCGTCGTTATATGGGTGAATCATTACGTAGCCATGTTCGGCGATTAGATTTTGAGCCGTGGACGTACGTGATTCGAGGGTCGGTTCACAGAGAACTACTTCTGCACCATACCCTCGTGTGGCCTCAACCTTCACCTTCGATGAGTTGCGTGGCATTACGACAACAGATTTGATTCCCAATATCGAAGAAGCCAAGGCCAGTGCTTGCGCATGATTACCGGATGAGTGCGTTATCACTCCTCGTCTCTTCTCACCATCATCAAGCTGCGATACAGCATTGAACGCGCCTCTGAACTTGAAAGCTCCGGCGCGCTGGAAGTTCTCACACTTGAAGAAAACCTTGCAGTGAGCCATTTGATTCACGGTACGCGACGTCATCACGGGCGTCTTCGTAGCCGCATCCTTGATTCTGTCATAGGCCGATGCAATGTCCTGAAGAGAAATCACAGTTCAAGATTCAAGAGTGGAAACTCAAAAGCTTACTCCCCGGTCGCCGACTAGGCGGAAAGCCGCGCTTCTGTCTCAGGTGTCGCACGATTGGCAGAATTGGAGTCAGAGCCAGCCACGATGCCCTTCTTCACCGGGAAATTGATAATCGCTATGCCCGTGACAACAAGAATGAGGCCAACTGCAAACGTCCAGTAGATTGCTTCCTGAAGGATAAGAAGAGACAACAACACGCCAAACACTGGAACCAGATTGATGAACACAGCGGACCTCGTTGCTCCGATATCATTGATTGCACTGAAGTAGAATATGTACGAAAGGAATGTTACAGGCACTGCAAGAAACAACGCATTTGTCCAAAAGACCATGTCAGTCATCGCAGGGAGAGCCCAAAAGCCCTCGAAGATCGCTCCTATTGAGAAAAACAGAGTTCCGAATACAACACTGCCTGCGGTCGTCTGTAGTGGTGAACTGACCTTCATTGCGCTCTTTCCTATCGTCGAATATGCGCCCCACGTCATCATAGCACAGAGAATCAGTAAGTTACCAATAATGTAGTCTGGTTGGTAGTCGATTAGTGCGTGGATCCCAATCACGAAGAGAACTCCAAGGAAACTCAGAGCGAAACCCCCGTACTTCCACTTTCTGTCGAGGCGCTCTTTATGAACGACGTGGGCCCAAAGACTCACCGAAGCCGGGTTTATTCCTGCAATAATCGATCCCTGAGCCGCCGTCGTAAACCTCATACCCGTCAGGAAGAATATGCCGTAGCCAAATATGCCGATGAATCCCATCGCGGCGTATTGCATCAGAGTGTGCCGTGTGATACCGTTCGACCTGTGCGAATTGGACAAGAAAGCTGCTGGTACGAGGAGGATACTAGCAAGAAGGAAACGGAGGAACCCAATCGTGAAAGCCGGCGCCGTTGTCACTATGATCTTGCCAGAGACCCACGATCCTCCCCAGAAGAACATAGTCAATATGAGGAAGGTGTAGTCTTTGGTCGATGCAGATGCCATGGTTGAGCCGCACCCGATGGTGAAGCGGCGAGATACGACCTGCGTATAAACGCACCCATCACGTAACACGTTCGGGATTAAGGACTTACCAACCGTGCCGCTAGGATCGTTCGTGAGTTTCTCGAAGGAATTCCTGATAGGGGCATTCTAGTCAGTGTCGCTATAGTGAGAGCTTGCCGAGAGCAGCATATCTCTCTCAATGAGCACGAGCTTCGGATCTTATTTCCCCGTATCACAAACGGTAAGCCCGACGATGCAATACTCAAAACGAACGCCAAGCTAGGGCCAGTATCGCTCATTCATCCAGTCACCTATTTGTCGAGGATATCCTCACGGCTTGCCAGTGAGACCGTGCTCAAGCGTCTATATGAAAGAGGTCTCACTATAGAATGCCTAGCAGAATTGGAGATAGACGCACGAAGGCTTCTAAGTGATCTCGAGCTGCCCAATTGGAGACCCGTCCGACGGCCTTTGCTGCGAGTTGTGTCCATTGTACTGACGCAATGCGTGAACACACATTCACACAGAAGACAATCACCGAAGCTGTAGGCATTGCAGAATACACGATTCGGGGTCATTTCAGCGAGCTTTGGAAACGCAAATTAGAGGGGGTGAATCAATGACACAGACAGAAATTCAAGTCGACTTGAGCATTGAGACACGAGCTATAGACCACATTCGCGACGTCATTGGCTTGCTATCGAATGCAGGTCTCGAGGAGACGGCTGAGATCGTGCTGAACGAAGCCAAGAGAAGAAAGAGAACTAGAGACTAGGTGATTGAGAAATGAACAATACCTTTCGACTATTGCGGCATAGGCTAGTAAGAATGATTGCGCCAAAGCTTTATTCTCAAGCCGTGAATTATCAATATCTCAAAAACGACATCCTATTGAGTATCCTGCGGCCATCCATTCGTATCCTATCGGAACAAGGCCAGAAGA
>Ga0153915_10003006_pt1 | contig 15422 bp, 16 predicted proteins | sample Opewatmetagenome_2_FD_107003 | JGI IMG/M metagenome (GOLD analysis project Ga0153915, IMG submission 107003) | Freshwater wetland microbial communities from Ohio, USA - Open water 3 Core 3 Depth 3 metaG | ecosystem: Environmental > Aquatic > Freshwater > Wetlands | place: USA: Ohio, Lake Erie...
CTGCGCAACCATCGAGGCCTTGATATTCCACACCCCCAAAGGAATCAATAGCTCTAAAGCACTCCAATAATAGTACGTAGAAGCAGATGGCGATGATTGTACTCTCGCGGTGGTATCGGTCAACGTCACTGACCACTTCGCCGGGTCCAGAGGGAAGCCAGCCGGAGCCTTGACCATGCTGTAGTAAGGCAGCGTGATCGTGCCTGATGCAAGCGTGTAGTCAGTGCCTCCATAAAGTGTTAAAGTCGTGGAAGGCGAGGTATAGCTAACTGCCACTACTATGAAGTATTTCACCGTGGATGAGTGCGTGAGCTTGATCCTCATTCCTGGCGTGATTATGGCCGAATAATCGCCAGCGCAAGTCACAGTATAGTTAGGCGCATTCGTCTCTGAGCCGAAGGTCAGCGCGGGTCCTGCGATCCAACCATCGGCAGTGGCCAGCTGCGAATTTAGGATACCCCCGGCGAGTTTGTCTTGCGAAATCGAGCCTGCCAGCATGGCGTTCGTGATCGAGATATCCGTGCCCAGAAGCTTAGAGAAGGCTATCGAGCCTGCCAGCATGGCGTTCGTGATCGAGATATCCGTGCCCAGAAGCTTAGAGAAGGCTATCGAGCCTGCCAGCATGGCATTAGTAATAGAACCCGCCTCGACCGACGTGGGCCAAACTTGCCGCCAAACCGCCGCGCCTTGCGCCGCGGACTCGCATACATAGATGTTCGGCCCGTCTGCATAGATCCAGATAGACCCCGCCGAGTATCCATCATCTACATCATCTCCGACGCCCGGCGCGCGAACTGCTGCCCGCTCCATTTTCGCGGTAGTGGCATCAATCAAGTCAAGATTCGCGTGCATCTGGCTGGCAAACCCGGCCTCGCTGTTGTCGAGTTTGACATATTCATTATAGGTTGTAGTTGTGGACATGAAACATCTCCGATGGAAAGATATAAATATGAATATGATCATCATCTAATTATGCCTAAGACGCCTTGGGAGAAAACATGTCTTAGGTGCGGGCATGAATGGATTAGCAGAACAGTAAATCCGGCATCCTGCCCTAAGTGCAAGAGCTATAAGTGGAATGAAGAGAAATGTAAGGGGCGTGTGGAATAAAGTGGCTTTGATTGGACACCTAGTGAGCGCAGAAACACGCGCGAAAATATCAGCGTCGCTGACTGGAAAACGTCAAAGCGCCGAAACCAGATGAATGGAAAAATTTGAGGTGTTAGTAAGATGAAAAATATATTGTATATATTTGCGCTGGTTGCCATGATGTGCATGCCAGTTGTATCAGCAGCCGCGAATGAAACATCCGAAGCGTACATGGAAGGCCTGAATGCAGGCTATCGCTTCGGCTACCTCGCCATCGATGGCCAATCCAATGCCAGCGCAGAGCAGGAGTATAATCATAGAGTGGGCGAATTGAATGCCTGGATGAATCAGACCAATTACGATGGTCCGAGATGGGGAATGCTACCCAAGGTGGTCATGCCAGAATTGCCGGAGATATTCAGATGAAAGCGAGCCTATTGATATTGATCATGCTGGTCGTGCCGGTAATGGCCGATCAACGCGATGGGAGCAATGGCGTGCCATTTTTGCCACCAGACCCCAGCCTCAAGACCACTGATGCCTTCTATCGTGGCACTTGTTGCCAATATATAGGTCCGGAACCCGCGCCTGCCTATGTGCTGCCGCCCATCTTCGGCGGCCCGGTGATCGAACCGCCTGAGAACAAGTCTTGGATGGATCTATCCGAGCACGAAAAGAAGATATCCACAGAGACGAAGACTCTGACTGCCAAATCCAGCTATGAGTTGACGGAAACTCAGATGCAAAGGGCGAATTTGCCACTTGGGCAAGAGAGATGGTTATGAAAGAGATCAATCTGCTAGAAGAAAATCGCAAGGCGCATAAAGATCTTGCTCTGCGGGATGAAGCCCGGACTGCTGCCGAACTCAAGCACCGGGATGCGAAAATCGAGCATGATGCGCTCAAGGCAGAACTCGAATACAAGTACAAGGAGTTCCTGAAATCCGATCCAGTCGGCGCAAATGCCGAGATCCGCAAAGGCACCGCCGAAGCATTTGCCAAATGGGTAGACGCCGAAGGCAAACTCTGGAAGGCCAATCTAGCCTACCGCAAGGAAGGTTATAAAGTGGATTGCATCAAAAATGAGATCGAGTTGCGAAAGGCAGCTCTCGGCACTCATTAATTTTTTAAGCCATATAAAAATATATTTATGTCGTCTTTTGTATATAACAAAGCGCATAGTAGAAAGGCAATGAAGCGACTGCGTTGCCACTGAAACTCGTGCCTTCTGCGCTGCTATGCCCGTGTCCCGTGCCACTCCCATTTGACGCCGTGTTGCCAGAATTTGCAACATTGGCCCCTATTATGTTGATAGGCGAAATGGGGCTAGATACATTCGGATATGCTCCTTGTGATGGTGTAGTATCGGTGAATGGGTGTACGTGTGATGCCATTTCAGCCGTTGTCAATATATGGGCATTTACAGTTACTGTTCCGGCCACCGTGAAGGTCGCCGATCCGCCATAGGTCGCAGGATTATATGTGTTCCCGGCCCCAACTACGAAACGCCCTCGCAGATCTGGACCACCTTGTGTGCCATCGCATAGTGCCCATCCAGAGGGGATAGCCCCGGACGCCCCATACCAAAGAATGATAATCCCGGTGGGCACGCCGAGGCCATAGAAACTACTGATGTGCATGTTTCCATCAGCATGATAGATCAGATCAGCATCGCTGCCAGTGCCGGGGCCGGTATTGCCTGAATACCAATATGCACTCTCCATTTCGCTTTTCGTTGGATAGAGATCATCATGTGTATGAGATGCCAAATAGCTCGCTGCCTCATCGTACTGAGTCTCAAGATTATTGAAACATGCAGTGCTCAGTGGGGTTGATGAGGCCCACGTTGGATTCGGAGTATAAGCCATGTCACTCACACTTCATAATATAATATAAGCTGTAGTATGCCGGTCGTGGATCGATCGCATCGATGGTCGCAGTGCTGCCGGTATGCCCATGCGCCCCGTTTCCATCCGATTGTTCATTTATTGTATGGGTTGTGCTAGTCACTGATGTGTAATATGTAGATGTTGACGACGCGATGTGATTATTCACCGGAGAATAATATTCCGAGTATGGATGCGTATGTGATGGCAATTCGGCAGTGATCAGTGTATGGTCCCCGATTGTGACTGCCCCAGTTGGTGTTATGGTGCCATCATAAGTGGCAGGTCCGCCAGTATCCCCCACTGCATAGGAGCCTCCGGCCCCGGTTACGAATCGCTCAGTAAGATTCGGGGTCGTATATCCACCGTGCGCGGTCCCGTCGCAAACATACCATCCATCGGGCACGTCGCTATCAGAGCCTGACCATATCATGATCGCGCCAATGGGCAGGATCTCGGCCACCAAGCCTGCCAGGTGTTCGCCGTCTACCAGATCGGCGTCAAAGCCTGTATAATATGAGGTGCTGTAGAAAGTGGTATCTGCGAGCGTCTTGGTGTAATAGCGAGTATCGTGATTGTGCGCGTCTGCTTCCGCCGCGATGGTGGTCCATTGGCTCTCCAAATGATCCATGAGGCGGGCAGATCGAAGAGTTGTATCTTCCCATGCGGTCTTTGTGTAGCTCATTTTAATCAACTCTTCATTATAAAACAGAGAGCATAAAATGTGGGCCGTTTGTCCTGGTCACTCGTGCCCGTAAACGTGGCTGTATGATTATGCGCATCTCCTGATCCGGTTGCGCTTGTGTTTCGTGCTACGTCGGAATTCCCGGTTACGAGTGCCATGGAGGTGCCTGAACCGCCCTATGAACTGGTAGTACCCGCTGCATAATAATCTGTTATTGATCCATGCGTATGTTTGGGTATTTCGGCTGCGGTGAGCGAATGTCCGGCTATGGTTATAGTGCCCGTCGTGGTTACGGTATCAGATCCTCCCATATTGCCCACCGAATAATTTCCTCCCGCCCCTACGACAAACCGATCTTGTAAATTTGGGGTCGAATTTGTACCATCGCACAATAGCCATCCGGATGGGATTGTGCCCTCTGTAGACGACCAAATCGCTATGCAACCCGACGGGGTACCACTGTCTATGATCTGTTGGCTGGTAAGGCCGTCCAGTGTTGCGCAGACGAGCAATGATCCGGAACCATCTGTTGATGAGGTGAAAAACTTTGTCGCTGCCTGAGCATCCGTGTAATAGCTCGATGAATGGGTAATTGCATCGATATATGAAACGGCCTCGCTGTATATTGTTTCAAGATTGTTTAGGCCGTCTACCTTGGCTTGCGTGGTCATGCCGGTTTCTCGCCAGGCGGTGATTGTGTAACTCATGTCCACCCCGAATCCATCTCATCGGTGCAATTTATTTGAGCACTCTCTAAAGAATTCTTCAATTTGCTCCAAGAATGCTTACTCATCTCGATCCCCGTTCCCGCGACATTCGATGCTTCGACGCCGCCCCATAATGCCACTGCCGTAATAGTGCCGTTTCCATCTGCCGCAAGTATCAGGCATGTCGTCAAAATCGACCTTGCGTCCGACGCATCTTCCTGCAATGTGATCTGCTGCCTATAGAATTCCTGATCATAGGCATCATAGAGGACCACATATGATAGGCGGTCTTCCGTTGCCATGTAGGGGAAATTGTCATCTGCTGGCGTGCCATCAGCATACACTTTCTGGAATGGGTTAGGTTGATCGACCTCATACCAGACCTTCGTGAATTCCTCCAGTCCTTGCACCACATCCGCCTCACCCGCCTGCTCGCTTGCTTGCCTCTTCATTTCCTCGACAATGCCGCAGTAGATGTTTTGCCAGGACTGTTCAACCGGGCCTTCACACGTCTGGATAGAGAAGGTGGTAATCCCATCAGGCCATGCCACCCTCATCGAATAGATTAACATAGGCACGGCGGATAGGCCAAGGGCGGCCAATGTGATGGTCTGCATGGTGCCCACCGCCAAGCCACTATAGAGGGTGTCGTACTCTAGCTTGCGGCCCACGCTGGCGTAGGCTGCCAATTTAGCTTGTGCCGCCTCTAGCGCAGTGGCTTGTGACTTCAGAGAGGTATCCTTGGCCGTCTTCTCGACCTTTCCGGTGCCGAAGCCTTGAGCGATCCTTTGCCGGGTGACCTCAGATTGTTGGGTGGCTTTGGCGATTAATTTGAAATATCCTGTATAAGTGATGGACAAGATATCAGTTGCAGCGAGTGGCGTAGCCGTGAGATCTTGGGTGATGGATGCGCTTGATTCGTTCCAATAGAAATCATAGCCGGTTAAGTCCACGCCGCCGATGCCCACTGTCTTGGCTACCGAATTCACCGTGATCGTGGGTTCGGTTGCTATCGGGAATTGGACGGTGAAGGTCTGGTTCTCACCATCGCCCTTAAATGTCTGAGTCTGTGGTGAGGTTTGTGCATTACCGGATTGCAAATATTGCACATTGCGGTATTCCGAATTGCCAATAATCAGCTTCGGAGACCATTGCAATTTTGTGCCATCGGTGATGTTCCAGGCGGCATTGTAGGTGGTCCGCAAGATGAAATAGAGCCTCTTCCATTCATCTATGAACCAGGTGAAGCCCGCCCGTTCACATACCGTATCCATAGCCTCGGCACAAGAGACCCCATTGAAGGTGATATTTTCGATGGTTTCCCCTATCTGGATCTCACCTTCAGTGACCTCTTCCTCGTCCAGGATATCAAGAATGTCCCTGACTATGGTATCTGTGGTAGTGCTGACATATGCCTTGTAGAATTGCCTCCGATCCGCTAGAGCCTGATAATCCACGCAAGTAATATCATGAATCCATTGACCATTTGGCTCAATTGGATCGATTACAACCCCATCCACGAGGCCACCAAACAGCCGGTCGTTCTCATCCTCTATTATGACCTCCATGCCGAGGTCAAATTACCGGGCCATCGCCAGGTCCTTCACCGAGAATGAGGCCGTGCTCCTCTCTTCGACTTGGTGGGAGATTTCGGGCGAGGGATCGGCGAGGATGTACTGGTTCTGGTAGGCATTGAGTTCACCTACGGTCAGGACATCGATTTCAGCCACGGTTAGCAGGTCGATCTCGGCTACGGTTCGACCTGTGAACATCTTGTCATAGGCTATTGTGATGAAGTACATGAGTCACCGAATGCTTAGTCCCTTGGTTTGGGCGCTCTTCATTCCAAATTTCAATGCAGCTTCGCCGAGTTTCTTTCCGTCTAGCTCGATTGTGACGACGGTTGGTTCGATGGTGATCGATTGACTTCCCGCGCCGCCATTTGCAATCATCTCTTTGAGGCCGATGGTTATGTCGGAAGGCAAGACCATTTCTTCGCCCGATTCGCCAAACAATGCCAACGTGGGCTCCGTGACGTAAGCACCTTTTGCAAATCCGTATCCACTATATGAGATTGTGTAGCCGCTACCCGCGCCGACCGAAAGACCCGATAGGCTAGATCCGGGCAGGGACGAGACATAAGAGCTATAAATACTGGACGAACTGCTACCACCATAACTGCTGCTGCTATACCCACCACCACTGGAATAACTCGCGCTCATGGAAGCCAATGTGGCAGCAGCGGTCGATAGGGCAGAAGTTGCCGACGATATTGCGCTCGCCGCTGAATTTAATTCAGTGGCATTCCCCGTCAGACTCGAACTGACAGATGTTCCGGCATTCGAAAACTCTGTGCTTCCAGTAGATAGGGTAGAATGTAATCCCTCACTGGCGGCGGTTACGGTGCTATTGAAATATCCGGATGCGCTCAGGCTCGTTGAAGCTATTTGATTCGCGCTATTGATTCCTATCGTTGACACCGTATTTGCCGCTGTCAGTGAGGTTGCCGCAGAGGTTGCCGCCGCAGATGTCGTGGTGGTGGCCGCTGTGGTAGATGCCCCAATGACCGCGACCCCGCTCTGGATAGATACTGCATAACCATATTGGGATGCTGCGATGCTTTGGGCGGCGGATGTAGTGCTCGCTTGCGTTGTGGCGGTCGCCGCATCGGTGGCAGATGTCAGGAATGCGAGCCCGGAATAAGTTGCGGCTTCGGTTGTGGTCGTCGCAGCGGTACTGGCGGCGGTTGTGGTGGTTCCCGCTGCGGTAACCTGCGCTTCCTCCCAATCCACGGTATCCAGATATGTCAGCGGATTGTAATATGTCGTATTTCCGCTAGCATCGGTATATTTTAGTGCATTGACCTTGACAGTTTGCCCCGTGCATGTCAGATCTTCGAAGTCGCCATTGACATCTGCACCATTTAGGTTCACCGAGCCACTAGACGAATATGCACTATTCAGAGAACTGGATAACGCCGATCCAGTAGTCGTACTTATGCCGTAACTACTCAACGCAGATTTGATCGTCGTTGCACCATCGTCTAGTGCAGTCGATAACAAATCGGTCGCCGTTGTGACTTGCGTATAATGATAATCGGCGGCGGTTTCGGTTTTTGTTACCCAAGTTCCACCAGCGGCTTCGAATTGGGTCTGCGCGGTCGAACCGATGACAGCAATCTCTTGCCGAGCCGCGGTAATACCGATTCTCACGGCGCTTCCGCCATTTGTCAAATAGCCCGAAGCTATCGATGCACCCGATGCGAGCGCGTTTGACGCCGCTGTGGCCACAACCTCGGCAGGTGTGAATGTTACCGTAATGCCTTTTCCGCTAATCTCATTCAGTGGATTAATTGCCAACAGCATATTCTGCAGTTTGGCGGTATTGGCATCGGCTGTGCTTCCCAGCGTGTTGATGCTATCACTGTTCTTTTTATTGGCCTCAGTCGCCTTATCTATTTGTTCCGAATATGCATCAAACGTTTTGATAAATCCAGCCAGTGAGATACTACCATTATCAAGTTGTGTTACTAAGTCGTTTACCCAAGTTGGCAGATATGCAGATACTTTGCCGAAGTCATTTATAATCGATTCTGCCAAAACATCTGATCCTATCCCCCCCTCGGTAAGAGCAGTCTTTGCGCTCGCCACCAAGCTCTGTGCTTGTTCGAGTCCGGAATTCCACGCATAGACCAGCGGATTGGTGATATATTTTGCATAAGTTTCGGGCTCAGATGCTAATTGGCTTAGGGTGATATCGAAATTTGCTCCATCCAGCAGGGATGTGCTGAACGCTTCGCCGGATTCCTTTCCGATATCGGCCATTGCCTTCTCGACATCTCCCCCGTTATCTTCGATCGCCTTGATGAGACGGAGCATCGCATCCCCGCCATATTGTTCATACAAGTCTGGATATGTCTGCTTGATATACTCAAGTTGCGGGCCGAACGCAGTGATTGTGTATGCTTCAGTCTGAGTCAAGCCGTCTTTCCAGGCATTGCTCGCCTCTTCTGCCATTGTCGATAGCTGCGATTTCACCCATGCACCGGCGTTTGCGATAGGTACTTCAAAGCTCTCCATCGCGGTGGTGGCCGCCGAGGATATCTTGCCACCCCAGACAGAGGATATATAGTTTGAATCGATAAGCTCCGCGATAGCTGCATTCAAGCGCGTTGAGTCGATAGATCCTGGATTGGCCAATTCACTCATGACCAAATGGAGGTCTTCCTTGAGGGTAGCTTGCGCAGCCTCGAAGCTGATGCCCATCGAATCTGCCCATGACTGGATTGCATCAGATGACTCATCGCTTAGGTCATTCATCGCGTTATAGAGTGCCAGCGAAAGTTCGTCTCCCGCCGCATCTGCCATGACCTTGTTTTGAGAAATCCACTTACTCCAATTTTTCTGAGTATTTGCGGTATCCCACAAGCTTGAATTTAACTCGATTTTTTTCATCGAACCGGCTATATTCGATAGAGCAGATTCATACTCGGACGCACTGATTTTTCCAGATTGAAAAGCCGCATCGAGATTATCTAATTTGGCTTGAAGAGCTACGCTATTTTCACTCGATGATGCCGCTGCTGCTGCCTCCGCCCATAGAGCGGCGCTAAATTCATTGAGTTGAGATGTGTATACTACACCGGTACTCTATAGAACCTTACCAGATTTGTCCAACAGTTCAAAATTTGTCCCCTGGTGGGATATGATTTTCTGTAGAACATATTCTTGGTCGCCGAGCAACAGGTTTTGGGTCTTGGTTTTATCGTTTACCTTGTCTTGCGCATTCAGGATGCCTAAATAGGCTTCATCAGATAGGCCGAGATTTGATGCGGTTTTGGCAAACGCGCTCATCGTCTTTTCTGCCAGCTTTCCCCCCGCATCTTCCGCGCCTGCTAGGGCCTTGTCCGATTGCAGAGCTTTGCCCGGAGCATCCGCTAGGTTGCTGTTTTCTACGCCTTCTCCTACCTTGTCGCCTGTGGTCTTACCCACGTTCAAAATGTCATTTGCCCGGCTCTGTATGCCGCTGATGAAGCTGGTTACTCCACCAAGAGCGCTATCCTCCAGCGAGGTCTTGATCTGGTCGCCTACTCCATCGAAAATGCCGCCGAACTTGTCGCTGATCCACGAAAGGAACTGAGATATCAGAGACTTGACTGCATCGAATGCTCCGCTAAATGCGTTTGGCAATGCGGTACTCAGACCGTCCCTTACTTTTCCAGCCGTGTCCGCCGCGCCCTGAATGGTGCTCAGGAAGCTCTGAATGGGGCCGAGATTTGAGAATGCTTCCACGAATGCCTGCACATAGGCAGATGCGGTGGTGATGGCATCCCCGAAGGCTCCGCCTAGAGCGGATGAAACGGGCGACATGGCCGAACCGACGGTGCTCAGGCCATCGGCCAGCTTGGAAAGCCCAGTGAAGAAAACCGTGGTGGGTGCTGTGACCAAATTGAATGCCGCTTGCAAGGCCTTGAAAACGGTTGCGCCGCCGCCGATCGCATTCCAGGCAGGCGTAACAAGTGCCGCAAGGCCACTGAACGCCGTGCTTATGGCAGAACCCACCGATGATGCAGCCTCACCGATTGCTGCAAATGCCTGCGATCCGGTGACGATTGTATAGAACGATTGGCTTATCGATGTGATGGCGCTAACCACCTTCGTACCGCCCTGCACAATCTTGGTGAGAGCTGGAAGGAATAGGTTGCCTATCGAGATCTGAACTTCTTCGATCGCAGATGACAATTCGGCATACGCGCCCTTCAAATTGTCATTCATCATTTCCGCCATTTCGGCGGATTTTCCAGATACCAATATTTTTTCGCTCAGGCCGTCCAGTTTGTCTGAATTCTCCGTCACATAGGATGCGACCGAATTATTCTCCTTCCCGAAAAGAGCAAGCGACTGCGCGGATGTCATGCCCCTTTCTTTCAGGAGCGAGAATATTTCAGACTGTGAATGAAGAGTTGGGTTTATCTGATCGGCGGTGATACCAAGTTCGGCCATCGCGGTCGCTTGCGCCCTTGTGGCCTGTGGTGAGGAAGCCTGGGTCAGTTCTCCGAGGATGGAATTGAGTTTGTGGCCTGCTTCTGCCGCCTTTGTTCCACCGTTTGCCATGAGCGCCAGCATGGTGGTAGTATCTTCGATGCTGATGCCGAGTGCTTTTGCCGTGCCGCCCACCAGGCCGAGTGCATCACCCATCTGTCCCACGTCTGAATTTGATGCAGAGGCAGCGGCGGCGAGCAGATCCGTTACTCTTGTGGCGTCGTTCGCACCCAATCCATAGACCGCAAGATCTGTCGTTAGCATCTCGGAAGCTCTCGCCAGATCCATACCGCCCGCACTCGCGACGTTCAGCGTTGCTTTCAACGCGGTTATGGACTCGTCCGACGTGTAACCAGCCGAGGCCAGATAATAGAGACCATCTGCTGCCTGGGATGCGGAGAATACGGTTGTCGCGCCCGCGTCTCGCGCGGCCTGGGACAGCTTATCGAAATCCGCCTGACTCCCGCCGAGAACCGAGTTCACCTTGGACATAGACGACTGGAAGCTGGATGCCACGCCAACCGATGATGCCCCTAGCGCCACCAATCCGGCGCCGGCCACGCCCGCCGCTATGCCGATGGGTCCGAGAGCCGAAGCTACCCCACCTGCCAATGTGCCTATGGTCCCGAATTGCGCACCAAGCCCGGCAGTAAGGTCGCTACCAAGCGATGTGCCTATGCTTTTGAAGTCGCCGAGGCCGCTTCGGAGACTTGATGATAGCCCCTCGCTAATTTTCAGGACGGATGAATCCAATCCAGATAGATCAGACTTCATGTCATTGATGCCGGATTTCCACCCCGTACCGGCATCAATTACAGCACTGACTTTGTAAACTTCACCCAAAAAAATCACCTACGGCGGGCAACCTATCCCGGCGGCTCTTGCCAATTTCAATATAGCTTCGTGGTCTTGCACAACTTCTTCAGGTTCTTTGTGAAGAAGCTTATCAACCGATGGCATTCTTTCTGGATGTGTAGAAAATGCCCATGAATTCAGTTGTGCATTGAGATGTTCTAAGGAAAGTTGTGCGTTGAATTCTGCCTGATCGGTCTTCTTGCGGACCAACCTGATCTGCTCCAATTCATATAACGTCGAGGCATAGGTCTCTTTCACAGACAGACCAAATGAGAGCCCGGCCCGAAGGACTCGCTCATAGAATTCATCCTCGCTTATGGGGTCTTTGGCTTCTTCTCCTTCCGTTGGCCCTTCTTGCGAAAACCCGCACCGGCCCTCGCGATTGCGGAGATCTCTTCCATGAAGGCAAACTGCGCCTTGTCAAATGCGGTCATGGCCTCTCGCTCATCTTCGATCTCGCCCGCCTGCTCGTATTGGTATTCGAAATGATCCTGCAACATGGCTTGAGCCTTTTCCAGATCGATGAAATCCTTCTCGCCATTAAAGCGCTTGGCTCCGTTGATGCCCGCCTGGATCATGGCGACCAGTTCAGACACATCATAGGGCGGATTAAGCAGAGCCCACCAGTTCTTTGAGGCCATGCCCATGCCTATCAGCTTGAGACTTTGGGCGGCCTGGATTTGGGCTTGAACATCGAATCTGAGGCTGTACTCTTTGCCCGCGATTAGGAGCGGGATGGTTGGAATTCCTTTTTCAGACATATTTGAATCTCCTGTTATCAGGAGCCGGGCCGATGGGTTCTGCCCATCTCAACGCTGGAGAGCAAATCCAGTGGTTCACGTAAGCCCGGCTTCCAAAAGTTACTTATACTATAATAACGTGGTGAACTGTGATGTTATGAGATACAAAATTGAACCTGAACTGGAGGCCGTTTGCCTTCCATTGACTTCGGAAGAATATGGCCTTCTCGAATCGCAGATTCTCCGAGATGGTTGTCTCGACCCGGTGAAAGTGTGGGATCGAGACGGAGAACTCGTGTTGCTGGATGGGCATAATCGGCTCAAAATATGCAGGGAAAACAAGCTACCTGAGCCGATTAGTAGCACAATCGAGATAGGCAGCATTGATGAGGCTGTGATTTGGATTGTGGATAACCAGAGGGGGCGGCGCAATGTCGCCACCGAAGCGCAACAAACTTACATTTCCGGTAAACGGTACGAGGCGCAAAAGAATGTGAACAAGTTCAAGGGCAATCAATACACAATCGAAAGTGGTGCTCGTACGAAGTGCGAGGACCAAAATGCCCCCCATAATAAGAACTACACCGCATACAAGCAAGGTTCGGAAGAAGGCATATCTTCTCGTACCATCGAGAAAAACGCGGTATTTTCGAAAGGTATAGACGCCATTCGAGAAGTATCGCACGATTTGGCCGATAAAATCCTAACATCAGGTACGACGAAGCTCGCCAAAGTCGAAGTCATGGCGGTTTCAAAGATTCCGCCCAACGAACTGAGGGAAGTAGTTGCGCAAGGCGTGGAGGCCATCAAATCTAAGGTCAAAGACATCCGCGCCGCTGAGAAAGAACGTAAATTTCAGGAGAAATTCAAAGAAATCAAAGAGGAACGGAAACAGATGAAGGGCACCCCGATGACATCGTGTTCTATTGGAGTCGTCCAGGAATTGATTTGTACCGAATGCCGATGTCCATTTGACATCGTTAGCAAAGATTACGTCGCGAAAAGATGTCCGGCATGCGGAAGTGTGGCATTTGAGCATCGCGACTATGATCCAGCGAAGTGGTGATTATCATGGAATTATCGAGTTTTTGGTTATTCAACGTAACAGAACACGGTGCTTGCAGGCGCAGGCTATTGAAATATGGAACATGCAAGAAGTCGGACATCACAATTCCAAATATCAAGGAAGCGGAGAAGTTCAACGAACTTGTCAAATCGGATGCATTCGATTTAGATTACATATGCACCGAGGGTGTCTTGTTAATTGCCAGGCGCAAAACACCAGAGGCCCGCGAGAAGTTGCTGAGCTTTACGAAAGCAACATTCAAAACTGATATCGATCCAGTTACCAAGCAGCCGATAACACGCGATGGCATCACTGTACCGATGATCCGGCGATGGATTGCATTTATAAACACTGGCCGAATTCTTTCTCGAAAAGCGCCCAAAATACGCAAGCTTTCCGCCGAAGATATCGAGATAATCCAATATCTCAAGGAGTGCGGCCAAACGTGCGCCAAAGCCAGACTGAACACTGCCAGAGCGGAACAGATAGCAAAATTCTGTGACGATCTCCTAAAGGACGTGGCCTAAATGCAGGTCGGTGTCACCGTTGGCCTGTCAGTAGATTTCATAGAGCGATTGGCGAAGATCACCGAACGCAAACGCATCAGCCGAAATAAGCTGATGAAAGAGGGCATCGAGATGGCGATTTTGAAATATGAAAGTGAAGAGGATGCGAAATCATCCTCTTAACCTTCTGCATGGTAGCGTACCCGCCCCGAACCTGAAAAAGACAAGTTCGACTCGCATACCCCGCTCACATCGGCCGTCACAGACATGCCGCTCAGGTTCCCAACGCCAGCAAAGTACCGCTTGGTTCCGGTTGTCACATCGATATAGAAGACCATGAGCACTTTTCCAGCCATCTTGGCTATGATCTCAGCCGGATCTCGGCCACCGGTGAAGGCAACCGCCGTTACCGCTCCAGGCTTGCCAGTGCCAGCAGAGCCAGTTTTGAGCGTGCATGTAACCAATGCGGCAATCACCGGATCGGCCATCGCATGAGCTAATATCTGGTTAGCCGTGGAATCGGCATCCCCACCTGATGTAGTCGCGCAGGTTACAGTTATTTTGTGACTTGCATAACTTACATCGAGAGCGGTATCATTTCCACTGACGATATATTCTATGCTCTCAGCATTGCCTATTGTGCCGCCGGAGTTCCAAGTCCAGGTCAGGTCCTTGTCGCTTCCCTGATTATCTGACCAGGATGCATTTGTGACAACCCAATAGCGATCCAGCGACCCCGAAAAGTCCCTGAGCGTATTGACATACTGCTTGTAGGTGGTCGAGGTGTTCAGGCTCGATGGGAAGACGGTCACATCCTTGGTGTCTACCTTAAGATCGATTTTCCACCCATGCCCGCCCCCGAGTGCCTCCATAGCGAAATAGGACACATCGCAGGTCACAGTTCCGGATGTATAGCTTGCCAGGGTTACGTAGCCAATGGCGTAATCTATATTGGTTACCGCAACCGGCGAACCATCCACATTGAAGATGGCAGAGGCCGCCGGGTCCCACCACATTTTTGTGCGAGTTGTGATGTAGAACTCATTGGTGGTTCCCACTCTGGTCATGCCTTCGGCGGTCACGGGGATTGAGGCCCCATGCTCCGTCCAGAAGCCGCAAACTTTCCCTGTAAGGACAGTCATTCAGACAGCCTCATGTATAAGTCATAGCGCCGCTAGACTGCCAGGTGTAGTTGACTGTGACTACATCACTTACATCTACGCTGATGCTGCACCCATTGATGGTTACATTGCCCGCGAAGTAGTGATCCGAGGTCACGTAGAGGCTGACAGCCACGGCGGAACCAGCCACCGCACTGTAGAGGGCGGCCTGACCGGTATCTGCCATATCAAGCCTGCCATCGAACGAGCCGGACACGTCCCTAAGCGTATTGGTATAGGTCTTGTATTCGACATCGTTACCTGTTGCGAAACAGGTCGTGTCCTTGGTATCTACTTTCAGGTCGAACTTACAGTTTGAGATCTCGGCAACGAAATCGGTGCCGATAACAACCTTGCCCGTCTTACCCGCGATCACGGTCATGTCAAATCATATCTCCTATATTTTACATTTTGATTCTTATCTTCAATGCATTGCTTGTCTCTGGCATCTACCTTCATCGACGGCGAAAGTTATTTATCTTAGAAAATCTAATGTTTATTATGCCAACTCGACATATCAGCGCCGGAGCAGATACTGCTCTCGGTGTTGTTATTTGCCGTCACGTGAACGTTCCCCGCCCTAAAGGACGGGGCTTCTATCGCTCTTGCGAAGAGATTGCATCCCCAATCTCAGAATGTTTATCGCCGCATTCAGATCTCGGTCCATTACCAAGCCACATTCCGAGC
>Ga0153915_10003007_pt1 | contig 15421 bp, 13 predicted proteins | sample Opewatmetagenome_2_FD_107003 | JGI IMG/M metagenome (GOLD analysis project Ga0153915, IMG submission 107003) | Freshwater wetland microbial communities from Ohio, USA - Open water 3 Core 3 Depth 3 metaG | ecosystem: Environmental > Aquatic > Freshwater > Wetlands | place: USA: Ohio, Lake Erie...
AAGAGTCCGCTTTCTTTCATCCACATTGAGGTTTATTCGATGCAAGTGACTGTTCTTGTTTTTTATTAAGGCCCTTCAGGGCTTGACATTCAGAGAGACTGCCTACCTCCGGTTGCACCGGAGGTTATTCATATTCAGTCATTTTCATGACTGTTTTGTTAAGCCCCTGGCAGGGCTTTCAAGCTTAACGATCCTGCCAGCCGGCTGTGTCTGATCAAAATCCTCATAAACTATCGAGAGGGTGCAGAATTAATTAATCCCGATCCAATAACCTTATTTGACAGCAAGGAAGATGTATATAAAGGGTAGATCCCTCCCAGGAGGGGATCCATGCAGACCAAACTTAGTTTATCACCAATGATAAATATTACATTATTTGATTCCCGGAAAATCAACACCCAATTCCCGGTAACGGTCGCTCTGAAGCACAGGCATCAGAATTTCCCGGTCTTTCGAAAAGACAGATGTTCCGATGCTGGTCCTGGAGTTTCCTTCTCTTACCCACAGGTCGGAGTTTTCAAGACTGACTTTAGCCTTTCCGGATGAATTCAGGCTGGCCATTTCACTCCTGATCTTCTGCAGATATTTGTCTGTCAATTCCATATAAGATGTCCTGAAGGTACTATAAGCTTCAGTGAAGGGCTTGTGGATGCTAAGTTCCTTGTATTTAGCAGGATATCTCCTTTTCATATACAACAAATACTCCTTTATAAAAAAGTCAAATTCAAAGAAGGCAGTCATCTTGCTCTGCGTGTTATGAACCCACTCAAAGAGCCCTGAGGCATCCGATCCCTTAGCAATTTTGTATGCTTCGAGCATTTCAAAGCAGAATTTCGATTCAAGATAATAGGCATGCAGCTCATTCATCAGTCCGACTACTCCTTCTGATTGTGTTGATGTAATTCCATCAATATAGGTATCAAAACGGAATGTCCTGAGATTTTTTGGAATAACAGCTTTCAGCTCCTTTGACGGGAAAAGTGATTTCAGAGGAAAGGAGATAAAAAATGATCTGGAGGGTGAATAGTAAAAAAACTGCTCAGCCTTATACATATCGAGCTTAAGGGCGTTTTCACCGGCATGACGAAAAATATTCTGATCGCTGTATGCATGAGCAATTTCATGAATATTGGTCGCCATCGATAAAAGAAGCTCACTTTTGTTTCTCCCTTCAAGGTAATTAAAAGTTCTGACTGACTTCTCTGTCTCAGCCATTCTGCCGCCAGTTGCACTTGCTTCCATTCTTTCAGGCAGGCTTTCATACCGCATCAGCAATTCCCAGGAATCAGGTGAATATTCTTTAGTAACGTCCTTCACCCAATCCTTACTGTTGGAAAGTCTGGTATTTTCTTTATCAGCACAGGGATAATTCCATGACAGTCCAATGAATATTCCGGGATAAATAAGCTTCAGGATGGTTTTCATCTGCGCACTTCTTATGTTTAGCAAACATACAAACCAAACATTTATTGCGACTCGTTTCTATGACACCCAGGAAATGATGTAAAGAATTATAAAAGGTTCAATCCATTTTCGGATTGCTTAGTGATCGATTCCGGCCAGATGCTTGATTGCACCTCTCCGATATGGTTTTTCTTAAGAAGGAACATACAAACTCTGGATTGCCCGATTCCACCGCCAATGCTCAACGGCAACTCATTGTTCAGCAACATTCGGTGAAAGAGCAACTTTTTCCTGTCAGAACATCCTCTTATTTTCAGCTGCCTTGTCATGGACTCTTTATTGACACGTATGCCCATTGAAGAAATTTCAAAGGCTTTTTCTATCACGGGATTCCATAGAATAATGTCTCCATTCAATCCAGAATATCCATCTTCATTCATGGTACACCAGTCATCATAATCAGGAGCCCGTCCGTCATGAGGTTCTCCATCACTCAGTTCAGCTCCGATACCTATTATAAATACAGCACCAAATATCTGGGCGATTTCTGATTCGCGCTGTTTGGGTGTCAGGCCGGGAAATTCTTTTAAAAGTTCCTCTGAATGAATAAAATATATCTTTTCAGGCAGTACGGGCGTAAATTCCGGATACTTTTCAAATAAATCTCTTTCTGTTGCTTTCAGCGATTCATAAATAGATTCAACTGTCTGTCTAAGGTATTTCAGATTTCTTTGCGCCGGCAAAATACGTTTTTCCCAATCCCACTGGTCAACATATATTGAATGCATAGGGCTTAAAACCTCATCAGGCCTTACTGCTCTCATATCAGTCAACAAACCCCTCCCAGTTTCAAAATTGAATTCTTTCAAGCGAATGCGTTTCCATTTTGCAAGGGATTGAACGATTACAGCATTCTGACCTTCCATTCCCTTTACAGAAAAACTTACAGGGTTTTCCACACCATTGAGGTCATCATTTATACCGGTCCCGTCAAGAACGGCAATTGGTGCTGATACATTAACAAGGTTCAAGGCACGGGTCAGTTGTTTCCCGAAATTATCCTTGATAAAAAAAATCGCTTCTTCCGTTCTTAACATATCCAGGCAAGTCAAAGCCTGGATCTGAGTATAATCTGGCAGCATAAATACTTCCTTATTTAATTTTATTAAGGCAAATATAGATATAATGTTAATATTTCAAAGACAAGTGGCTGTTTTTTTTAATGTTTTGTCTAAAAACGAAATAATAAGTTAAACTTTTGAACCAAGTCAAAAACCTATTTCCAAAAGAAATACTGTCCGAGTGATCCGTCAGGGGGTGGAGAGATTTTTATTATTGTTAGTCATTGTTTGTTAATATGCTATCTTTTATATCCTTAATAATCCCTGCATCGACCCAATAAATATCACCAAACCAGGGAGCATTTTGAGGTGATGTCCATGCTTTTTGAATTTTATCATACGTAACAAATGCTGAATCAGGGCTTTCTTTAGACCTTCGGCTGGTGAAAAACAAATATTTCCCATCTGGTGAAAGTATCGGGCAATTTTCATCACCCTCTGAATTAACTCCTGGTCCAAGATTCACGATTTCTGACCACGAACCATCAGGATATTTAAAACTGATCCATAAATCAGATCCACCAATGTTGTTTTCCGGTCGTTCAGCAGAAATAATTAAATAACTTTCATCTGGGGCTATAAATGTGTCTCCTTCAGAACCTTCGCTATTAATTGGTTCTGGCAGAATTTCAGCTTTAATATATTTCCCATCTGAAAGTTTTGAAAGATAAATATCGCTTTCACCTTTCCCTCCTTCGCGCCTCGATTGGAAATACATCGTTCCATCCTTTGTCAACGATGGATAAAATTCATGCTTATCACTATTGATTGGGGGGCCGATATTAACCGGAGCAGTCCAGCCAGATTCAGTTCTGTCTACATACCATATATCAAAATTGTCTTCAGGTTTGCCCTGTCCTGATCTTGGTCTGTTTGAACAAAAATATATTCGGTTGCCATCACCTGTAACAAAGGGATCTACGCCGCTAAAATCCTTATTAAACTCTGCTATTTCTGGCTTTGTCCATCGACCATTCTCTTCCTTCATCATAACAAGTCTCCATTCCCATGGTTTCGCCGGGACCAGTATCACAGAAAAAATAACTTCTTTATTAGTTGGGAAAAACACTGCATTTAGTTCATCTAATCCCGTTGACATTATACCCTGGGCAAATAGCTCTGCTTTTTTCCCTGGAGGATTTTGTCCGAAATATTCTCCTTGTATTCCATTATTATCATAGTCTTTTTTGTGCCACTTAGCATCGTTGCAGCTATTCGCTATTATGATCATTATTAGTAACGCAATTTTTACAGGGTTTCGTTTTTTCATAATCCTGGTTTTTTTATTAATGGTTTTGTTTCCCAGACTCTACAATTGTTAAGGTTATAATTGGATTATTGTTTCTTTGCCCGTGTAAAGTGCTTGAGGAGCAACCGGGCAAATGGCGCAGTATTATCTTCAAGTCCCGATAATTTTACTAGTATGGTTCTAAAATAACTTTTCGTTTATACTTGTAATTATTCCATTTTTATATAAGCCTTGAAGAGCATTCACATAAGCTTCTGTGAATCTTCTTGAATTAATCAGATCTCCAAAAACCTGTTCAATCCTTAAAAATGAAAGCGGATCCTGATGCGAGGAAAGAGCCTTTTCCTGAAGGATGTCTTTCATTTCATCCTCAATCGTGTATTTATTCCCTGCCTCATCAAATCCTTCGGCATAACGGCACCATGCAGCAATAACAAGTGCAGAACAGTCAACGGGACCGCCGGCTTTAAGTTGTTCCCGGATAGTTGGCAATAAAAATTTGGGTATTTTGGCTGAGCTCTGGAGACAAATCCTTGCAACCTTATCTTTGATCCGGGAATTCCCAAACCGTTCAAATAGCTTGTCCTTATATTCGTCAAGATCAATACCCGAAACCTCATCAAGAACCGGGGCAACCTCATTATCCATAAAATTACGCAGGAATCTGGCAAATAACCGGTCATGAACAACCTCATGAATATAAGTATATCCGTTCAGAGCTCCGGTAAAACCAAGAAGCGAATGACCTGCATTCAGGAGCCGGATTTTCATTTTTTCAAAGGGGCTTACATCCTGAACAAACTGAACTCCGACAGATTCCCAGGCCGGCCTTCCGTTCGAATAATTATCCTCAGTGATCCACTGGATAAATGGCTCGCATACTACAGGCCAGGCATCCTCAATACCATAGATTGATTTAAGGTTTTCAATATCTGATGATTGGGTGACAGGCGTGATTCTATCCACCATGCTGTTGGGAAACGTAACCTGTTTTTCAATCCAGTCCGTCAATCCCGGTTCTGCTTCCTTTACATATGCTAAAAGCATTCTTTTTAATAAGTCACCGTTTTTCTGAATATTGTCACACGATTGAATGGTTAATCCTGTTATACCTCTGGTCATTCGGCGCTTCAATGCCTGTGTGATATATCCGAAAACCGTTTTTGGATTTTCAGAATTATTCAGGTCCCATTGAATTAATGGTTCATTTATCTGAAATTCACCCGTAGCTGTACTAAAATTATAGCCGCCCTCCGTAATGGTAAGGGTAAGGATTCTAATATCAGGATTGGCTATTTTTTCAATAACGGCATCAGGATTTTCAGGTGCAAAAAGATATTCGACAATAGAGCCGATAACTCTTACTTTCAAACTGCCATCCGGTTCAGTGATCATTAATGTATACAGACCATTTTGCTCTGCCAGAACATTAAATATCTTCCGGTCGGCATCCAGTAATGCTATCCCGCATATCCCCCAGCTTGTTACACCGGTATGGTGCAAAACCTGATCAGTATAGAAAGCCTCATGAGCCCTGTGAAAGCCTCCTATACCTATATGGGCAATACCAGCCTTTATTTTTGACCGGTCATAGGCTGGCACTGACACTTCTTTGGGAATCAGGCAAAGGTTTTTGTCATTTAACTTTATTATTTCTTTCATAACAATTAAGTATCAATTCCTGGTAACCTGAAATCGTTGCAGCAACACTGCCAGAATGATGATCAATCCTTTGATGACCTGCTGAGAATAAGCCGGGATATTCATCAGGTTCATGATATTTCCTATCATCCCCAGGGTCAGCACACCTAACAGTGTATTGATAGCCGATCCTTTACCGCCGCTCAGGCTTGCACCTCCGATCACAACTGTAGCGATCACGTCAAGTTCCATTCCCACGCCCATAACAGGTGAACCAACTGCGGTTCTTGCCGTGGTTATAATGCCCGCAAGTGCAGATAAACCGCCGGCAATAGCATAAACGCTGAACTTATAGGCTGAGACTTTTATACCCGATAATCTAACTGCTTCTTCATTGCTGCCGATGGCTATAACAATACGTCCGAAAACATTATATTTCAGCAATACTGCAGTGATGGCAAATACAATAACAAGAACATAAGCCGGATTTGGAAAACCTAAAAGACTGCCGCTGCCAAAGTCCGTTAATGCATAAGCATCTTCGCTAACAAGCACTGGAGCTCCCTTTGAAAAGATGAACCCGAGTCCTCTTACAATAGACATCAGTGCGAGGGTTGCAATGAATGGAGCCATTTTATGAACGGATACCAGGTAACCTGATAAGCTCCCAACTACCAGTCCACAGACCAGCGATGCTAAAATCGCTATGGGTAAGGGTACTGTTTTGGTAAATAAGGCACACAAAACGCCAACCATGGCAACTATTGAACCCACCGATAGATCAATTCCTCCGGTAAGGATCACCAGCAGCATACCCATACTGATGATACCGACTGGTGTAACCTGCCTGATCAGGTTGAATAAATTGGCTGAGGTAAAGAATACATCAGATACAAGTGCTGATACTACAAGCATAATCAGGAAAATAAACACCGTATTATACCTGATGATAAACTGGAGATATTTTTTTAGACCGGTTTTTGGATTCATTCCTTTAAACTCTTGATGGACAGGTTAATCAGGTTCTATAAATGACTTCTATTAACTACCTTAAATTGCTGGTTACTAGTTTGTGGTCACCCCCAATGATAAACGGAGGATAGCTTCTTCGGAAAACTCCTGTTTCTCCAGTTCGCCATGGATCTGACCTTTCCTCATAACGATTATCCGGTCACATATACCCATTAATTCTGAAGTCTCGGAAGAGATCACGATTATTGCGACTCCTTTTTGTGCAAGTTCATTAATGAGGTTATAGATTTCGACCTTTGCCCCGATATCCACGCCGCGCGTCGGTTCATCAATGATCATTACCCTGCAATCGCGGTTCAGCCATTTTGCCAAAGCAACTTTTTGCTGATTTCCTCCGCTTAATTTGCCAACTTCCTGATTTTCATTTTCAGCCTTGATGGTCAGTCTCCTTATCAGATCAATTGTATTGATGCTCTCTTTTTTAGCTTTGATAAATCCAAAATGATCAGTGATTGCCATGTAATCAGTCAGGCTTATATTCTCTTTTACAGGAAGTGAAAGAATTACACCATGCTGTTTTCTGTCCTCAGGTACCATGCCTATTCCCATTTTCACTGCTTTCCCGGGTGACCGGATTTGAAGTTCCTTTCCTGACAGGAAAATTCTTCCCTTCTCACGCTTATCGGCTGCAAAAATAGCCCTTAGTGTTTCACTGCGGCCACTGCCAACAAGGCCGGCAAGTCCGAGTATTTCGCCTTTATTTACACCAAATGAAACATCTTTTACTTTTTCTCCCAGGCTGATGTTTACCGCTTTGAATACTTCTTCTCCGATTATTGATTCATGCTGAGGATACATTGTATCAAGCGATCTTCCCAGCATAAGCCTTATAACAGAATCTCTGTCGGTTTCCGATACAGGTATGCTTCCGCATGAGGTTCCATCTTTTAAAACAGTTATCCGGTCGGCAATCTGGAAAATTTCACTCAGGTGATGTGATATATAAATAATAGCGACGTCTTCTTTCTTAAGTTTTTTCAATGTGTTGAAAAGCTTTTGAATTTCCTGGGGACCCAGAACAGCAGAAGGTTCATCGAGGATTAAAACCTTCACCTGTTCCGATAGTGCTTTTGCAATTTCAACGATCTGTTGCTGTGCTATGCTGAGGTCTCCAGCTTTTAAGGAAGGATTTATGCTGAAGCCAATACTGGTGATTATTTCATCTGCTCTCTTTTTCAGGTTACCCCACTTCATCCAGAAACCAGTAACGCCCAGTTTATTCAGAAAAATATTTTCGGCAACCGATAACTCAGGGACAAGTGAAAATTCCTGGTAAATTATACCAATGCCAAGCTTTTTGCTGTCGTGTGTATTCCTTATCTGGACTTCTTTGTCATCAATAAAGATCTGACCCGTATCTTTTGTGTAGGCTCCCGAAAGTATTTTCATTAGGGTGGATTTTCCAGCACCGTTCTCCCCTACCAGCGCATGAATTTCACCGGGCAGGACTTTAAATGTGACATTTTTCAATGCTGCAATCCCACCAAATGATTTTGAAATATTCCGTAATTCTACCCTGTTCATTAATCTGTTTTTACTCTGCTAGCCCCTTAACCCACCACAAAATCCCCCTGTAGTCTGGCCCTGTGAAATACAGCTATTGCGAGGGCTTAGCGTTATTTCACAGGGCTGGCACCTCCGCTGAGGCTGTCTCAAAAGCAGTATTCTCCTAACGCTATGGCTAGATTAAAATAAGGCTTTCGGATCATAATATTTATCTACATTTTCTTTTGTTATCAATACCGGTGTAGTATAGATAATCTTATCGATTTGCCTTTCGCCGTTCAGGTACTTAACTATCGCCTCAACTACCAGTCTTGCCAGTTCCTCAGGACTGTTAAGTGCCGTGGCTCCGAATTTTCCTTCTTTTATCAATTCGTACGCTTCCTTTTGTCCGTCGAAACCAACTATAGTGATATCAGCTGCTTTGCCTGATTCATTAATTGCTTTTAGGGCACCCATACCCATGGCATCATTTTCGGCCACCAGCAGGTTAATATCAGGATTCGCCACCAGGATGTCTTCCATTGCTTTTAGTCCGCCGTTATTGGTCCAGTTACCCCATCCCTGTGATACGATTGCAAGGTCAGCATTTCCCTGGGTCATTAATTGCCTTTCTGCAAAACCGCGTACGAATCCAAGTCGTTTTTCTCTTCCCACCGGATTACCCTGACTGCCACTGATAAGTGCCGCTTTTACTTTGGTTTTACCCATTCTATTCACGATCCATTCTCCTATTAATTCCCCGTTCCCTTCATTATTTGCCTGGATTGAAGTAATATACTTTGCTGCCGGATCGATGGCGCTGTCGACAATAAATACCGGCACACCTGATTTTACAGCAGCATTTACAGCAGGCACAAGGGCTTTATGGTCGAGGGGATTAAGTATTAATATTTTTACACCGGCTGCAATCAGATCTTCAAGCGATGTAATTTGCTTGATAATATCGTCCTGTCCGTCAGCTGAAACGAATTTCATACCGTACCTTTCTGTATATTTTTGAATGTATTGCGTAAGCACGACATAGAAAGGCGCATTGAGCGATGGTGTACAATAACCAACTTTGATATTTGACAGGTCTGTTTTGCTTACTACTGCAGTAGTATCACCACCAGGTTTAGTAGCTGGTTGGTTTGTACCCGGTTTAGAGGTGCATCCCATTAAGCCAAGGAAAATTACATTGATATACACCAAAATTAACGATCCTTTTCCCCGGCATCCGGTTGCTTTTTTTACCTGTTGTTTTTGCATATAAGTCTATTTATTTTGTTCCATTAAATTCATTATAATTAAAGATCGATAATCACTTTCATGCATTTGTCACCTTGTTTTTCTATGAATTTATATGCACCAAGGTAATTATTAAATGGGAATCTGTTTGTGAGAAGAGGTGTGGTTATAATTTTCCCGGAAGCTATCATTTCAACGGCAGCTTCATAATCTTCATGGCGGTACATCATTGAACCATAGACATTAAGTTCATGCTCACCTAAATAAAACATGTTAACTACAGGATTCCGGGAATAGACTCCAAGAATTACAATATCACCCCCTTTTTCAACAAACTGCACAAGGACATCCAGTGATGGCTGAACCCCAGCTGCTTCGAATCCCACCTGAAATCCTTCTTCCCCAAAGTAGGTCTTTATGCCCTTTTCAAAAGAAGATTCTTTTACATTCAGAGTTGCACTGATACCGCATTGCCGTGCAACTTTCAGCCGGTAATCACTTATATCAGTAATCAGTACCTTACCTGCTCCCCTGACTTTTGCAAACTGTGCCACAAGGTTTCCGATTGTTCCTGCTCCGGATACTACAACGTTTTTCCCTTCCAGTCCTGAACTCCGGTTGGTAGAATGGGCTCCTACAGCGGCAGGTTCAATCATCGCACCCTGTTCAAGTGTCATGCTATCAGGGATAGCTACTATCCTTTCTTCTGGTACAACGAACAGATCCTGAGCAACACCGTGTGCCTGAAAACCCTGCACTTTCAGTTTCTGACATGCATTATACTGACCTCTTTTGCAAGGCCCACATTCTCCGCACACAAGTTGTGGCCGGGCTGTTGCTTTCATGCCAGGTATCACCCTGGTAACATTTTTCCCGATTGCCTTAACTATTGCAGAATATTCATGTCCCTGCACTACGGGATAAGGAGTTGCCGGATGATTTCCGTGAAACACATGAACATCAGATCCGCAGACACCTATCTTTTTAATTTCGAGTAAGATCTCATTATCCTTCAGGGGCCCTGGTTCCGGAATTTCATGGTATTCGATTATACCCGGGGAAACCATAATTGCTTGTCTCATAATGATCTCTTATGAAAAAATTAAACAATGTCACACGAACAACAACATACATATCAAATCTACACAAACTTTATTACCCACCTGCACGACCTGCATGACTATTATTATTATGGTCGCAACTTATGATCTTAAAGAAATGAATCTTAATTTTAGGGGATAAAGTCTATTTTAAAGCCGGCAGCATGGACAGCTATCTGAAAAAGCTAATCGCAGAGGGTGAAAATCAGCAGCTTGACTTTAAGTATTGCGTTTCCGACAGCAGAAAGATTGCAAGAACATTATCAGCTTTTGCAAACAGCGATGGCGGGAAATTGCTTATCGGTGTAAGGGATAACGGAAGAATAGCAGGAATAAAATCTGACGAGGAAATCTATATGGTTGATACGGCTGCTCAGATATTTTGCCGTCCTAAAATTAATTTCATTACAAAACAACATGTAGTCGGTGGAAAAACAGTACTTGAGGTTGAGGTTGCCAAAGGAAACAACAGGCCATATCAGGCCAAAGACGAAAACGGGAGATGGCTGACTTACTTCAGGCACCATGATCAAAACCTTGTCGCAAATAAAGTATTGCTCCAGGTATGGAGAAAAGAGGAAAAGAAATCAGGTGTACTGGTAAAATTCGGTAAGGCTGAAAATTCCCTGATGAAATACCTGGGGAAGAACGGATCAATTACATTATCAAGGTTCAAAAAAATTGCACGGATTTCACCATTCAGAGCTGAATCGATACTGGCAAACCTGATACTATTCAAAGTTCTGATAATGAAGGCATCAGAAAAAGGATTCAGTTATGAACTCAATCCGGATGAGCCTCATAAATTAAATCAATAAAAGCCATACAATTGAAGTAATTCCGGCAACTTAATCCCGCAAAAACAATTGTCCTCAAAATTAGAATCCGTTATCTATTTCACATCAACCGGCAATTCAATCTCTTCATTAAAAACATATTTGCCAAACCATTGATAATTATGCCAGATAGCTGCCAGCTGTTCCTTGGGTTTTGAAATGCCATGACCGAAACCTTTGTATACCACGAGCTTTGCAGGAACACCATTATCCTTTAAACCCTGCAGCAGCTCATAAGCGTCTGAAATAGGTACACGCTTATCAAACTCACCATGCTGAATAAGTGTGGGTGTCCTGGCTTTTAGTATGGTGGTCATCGGACTGGTTTTTTGATAAATTGCCATGTCCTGCCATGGAGTAGCCTTAAGGTACTGACGGGTAAAAGGGTGAATATCGGTGCTTACATAATAAGTAACCCAGTTTGAGATGCCAGCTCCGACCGAAATAGCTTTGAAACGGGTAGTATTGGTAGTCAGAAACGCAGATATATAACCTCCCTGGCTCCAACCCATACAACCCATTTTGTCAGTGTCGATAAAGCCTTGCTTAATTAAAAAATCCACTCCTGACATCACATCCTCCATATCTCCGACTCCCAGATTCCTGACATTAAGTGAACGGAATTTTTCTCCGTAACCGGCCGATCCACGATAGTTAGGACGCAGAACCACCGCTCCTTTTTCAATCCACTGAATTAAAGGATATACATATCCCGGTAAGGGTGTTGGAGTATCAATGCCTGTCGGACCACCATGTATTACAACAAAAAGCGGGTATTTTTTTGCGGGATCAAAATTTCTCGGTTTGTGCAGAACACCTTCTATTTCAATCCCGTCTCTGGTCTTCCACTTCACAATTTCACTTACCGGAGTATTCCATGTTTCAATTTGTTTGTTCAGATCAGTGATCTGAAGGCTTTTCCCGCTTATGGTCATGTAGATCTCGTACAGGGTATTGGCTGATCTGGCTGTAAATGCTTTCTGTTTGCCATCACCGGAAAAGCTTACACTGCCTACATAATCCGGTAAGCCGGACACAATGCTGTAAGTATCTGTGACCGGATCGATCCTGAATAAATTGCTATGCGCGGCTTTTTGATTTGCTCCAAAAAATATACCTTCAGGTGTCCAATCCACGACATACTTATTCTCGTCAAAATCAGATGCCATACTTACTGCAACACCACCTGATATTGGAATTCTGAATAATTTGTTATTCTTATAATAATTTGAAACAGTATCATTTAAACTGCTTGTATATAATATTTGCTGAGAATCCGGTGACCAGCAGGCAAAATAATCTCCGCTCGCATTATTAATAAGCAGAATTATTTTTTTTGTGGCCACCTCAATCAGAGAAATATCAGATTTGCCTGAAGACTGAACCAGAGGATCGGGCTGATGATTGAAAGCAATCCTGGTTCCATCGGGGGACCATTTGAATCCGGTTACTGTAAACGTTCCTTCAGTCAGGCGCGCAGCCTTTGGCAATGTAATGCAATCATTTTTCTTTGTGCTGTCTTTCGCTTCATAACAGGGCTTTTCGTTGGGTGATGGTGAAAGGTCAGGCTTAAAATCCACCATCCAAAGATGTGTCAGGGAGAATTCTTTATCGTCAAAAGCAAAGCTGCCGTAACGTTCCTTTACGGCCTTTAGTTTTTTGCTTTCAGGATCATCTTTTAAAAATGCAAGCTGTTTCCCATCAGGAGACCATGCATAACTGCCAATCCCTTCCTCCTCCTTCGTAACAGGCTGGGCTTCACCCCCATCCGTCCTGATGACATAGATCTGAGTCTTGTCCCCGCGGTCAGCAAGGAATGAGATCCATTTTCCATCGGGCGACCATTTTGGTGAGTTGCTGCTGCCCTTTGTTGTACGGGTAAGCTGATAAGGCACTTCACCGCTCTTTGAAAGCCATATCTCGGTATCGTAACTATTCTCTTTCCAGTCGGTGGTTGCAATTGTAAAAGCAACATTTTTCCCGTCAGGCGAAATTACCGGACTCCCTGCCTGCCTGAGCGAGAGATATTGCTCGAAACTTACTGAAGCATTTTCCTGAGCACTTACAAGTGAACTGATAATCAGGATACAGACGAAAATTAATGAAGCTTTTTTCATGACTGACAATCTTATGGGTTATATATCAAATTTACGAGATTAGCTTGAAAAAGTCCCCTGAGTGACTTTGTGAGACTTTTGAGGCACTATATGATAAACAACATTGTCACGAGAAGTTTGCACAAAGGTTCACTAGTGTTTCTTTCCAAAAGCTCACAGATTATTAAGACTTAAAATCAGAGAAAATATCCAGTTTATTGGCTTTCTTAACTATGATGCTGTAGATCGCTGCTGTCCAAAAAGAAAACATTGCATATAATAACGAAGGCTTTACCATATCCTGATCATGAAGCAGCGTCCCCGCAACAAGGAAAGCTAAAGTCGTATTATGTACAGATGCTTCAATTCCTATTGTAAATGAGTTCCTTATTCCAAGCCTGGTAATTGTTCCTATAAAAAATCCCCAGGTCATGCACAATATATTTAATAACAGCGCATAAGGTAAAATATTTAAAATTTCCTTTATTGTAATTCCTGTACCTCCGGATTCTCTCCCTGCAAAGAAATATATTGTAAAAATTACAGCTAATGCAACAATCAGCAGAAATCTTACGGGACGCTGAGCTTTTAATGCAAATCCTGGTTTATAAGTTCTGACCAGGACACCTATGCCAGCCGGTATAATTGTTACTGCAAAAATTTGAATTATCGTTTCCAGGTAAGAAAGATGTATAGTGGTATGCTGACCATAGTAAAACAACAAGCTTAAGTTTACAAGCAATGGTATTGTAAATAAAGTTATAATACTGTTAATCGAAGTAAAAGTAATTGACAGAGCAACATTGCCTTTAAAGAAATAAGTCAATATACCTGATGTAGTTCCCCCCGGACAGGATGCAAGAATTATCAATCCAACTTTAGAAGGGAGGGACATATTTGAAAAATAAGATACAATAAATGCAATAATCGGCAAGACTATAATTTGAGAAGATAAACCCACAATCAGTGACTTAGGAAATAGAAAAATGTTTTTGAAGTTGCTTGGCGTTAAAGACAAACCTACCCCAAACATTATCAAAGCAAGTATGCTGCTTAACAATATGTCAATAAAAGAATAAGAAAAATGAGCCATAATTAAAACCTGATTAACGGCGATTGTATTTGATTTTATTCATCCGGGCTAATCAATTATAAAATTATTACTATTCTCCACAGTTTCACTAATAAAACAGATTAAAATCAATCATCATTTTAAGATATTCCGTTTTTTACAATATCTGTCCGCAATTCCATCTCTTTCTTTAAAACAAAATCCCGCAAGATATTGATCCTGCAGGATTTGCGTTCAACTTAAATAAGATATATCACCTCTGCAGCTATCTGAATGGGTTTTAGTTTTTATTTTTTTGAAGGATATTTAAATCCGGTTTCATTTTCTTCTGTTTTAACCGGTCGTACCTCAATGCTTGCTGAAGGTACAAATTCGAATTCGGGATTTTCCTTTGCAATACTGATGGCTTCATTAATATCGTTTGCAAGGATATGGTAATACCCGACCTGGACAATTGTTTCTGCCACAATATCTTTTTCATTCCATCCCTTCTTTGCTCTTGTAATGATCACTCCTTCCCGGACGAGAGGCTGGGCAGCGATTAATTTATGATCGTTTTTTAATCTGTTGATATAGGTTTCACATTTTTTCAGAAAAGCAAGATTTTCTTCAGCCTTCATCGCCTTCTTGGCATCCTTTTCATTTCTTATATAAAACATAAATTCTTTCATACCGGTTTGTGTTAGTTTACCTTCTGAACATGTTATTCCTTAAAACTACTTTTATATTCCCGTAATTAAGTATTCAATTACCAATTCATTATGTACTCTAAACAAATTCATGAGATATTTGGTTTTAATTTTTAAAAATTTATAGTTCCAGTTATGTTTTGAGTTAAAATGCAGACCTCAGGTTAAAAAAAGTGTGTCTCATTAGGCTTTCAATACCTCCTTACCCCCAAGGGTGGAATTGTAAGCATCAGTAGATCAATAAGTCTCCCCTGGGGCCTGCCTGCCCTGCCAACCCTGCCTACCCTGCCTACCGGCAGTGTATTTCTTCACAATAATGGTAACAGTTTTTAAAAAATAAATTATGAAAAGACGAAGACATATAAAAATTCCTCCTTGTCAACCAAAACCTTGACGAGGGAGGAATTTTTATAATTGACTTGACTATCATAATTCATTTAATTTAAAC
>Ga0153915_10003008_pt1 | contig 15417 bp, 13 predicted proteins | sample Opewatmetagenome_2_FD_107003 | JGI IMG/M metagenome (GOLD analysis project Ga0153915, IMG submission 107003) | Freshwater wetland microbial communities from Ohio, USA - Open water 3 Core 3 Depth 3 metaG | ecosystem: Environmental > Aquatic > Freshwater > Wetlands | place: USA: Ohio, Lake Erie...
ACTTCACCAGAAAGGTCATGTTCCCTGCGCGGGTCCAGAGCGTGATGCGAGTATCCCGCGGATGGCCGTAGGGGTATTTCGGCAGGTTCTTGATCCGCTCGACAGCCGGCCGGATACACAGCAGGGATACGGAGATTCCCCGACGGACTCCCGCTCCCGCATGCGAGGTCCAGGCCGACCGGCCCTCAGCCGCCGTGCCGGAGTCTCCGGCCAAAGGAGCGATGTCTCCCACCAGGCCGAAAAAACCCTCCAGGCGGCCGCTACAGTCCGATCGTTGGGTCCCCTCCTGGAATCCCCATTCGATCTCGATATCCATCCGCTCCCAGTTTTCCGGTCCATACGCCCTGATCCGGGGGGAAGGGCTAAAGGAGTTTCCGGCGTTCTTGAGGAAAACCGCGACCATGTCCACGCCGTCCCAATCTCCCCCATAGATCCAGGTCGAGCCGCCCTCGGAGATCTCGGGCTGGGCCGTCACTCGCAGATCCGATTGCCAGCCGAACCAGCCGTATGGAGAGGGATAGACGCGCACCTCCACGTCTTGAGGCGGCGGCGCCGGCTCGCCTTTCGGCCAGGAGAGCTCCAGCCGGTTCAAATGCATGCGTCCTTCCCAGAGGAGCGCCGATCTCAGCGCGCCGTCGGGGGTCGGCGGCAGCTCGCCGCGTTCCCAGATCGCCTTTTTCGGGAGAAGCTGCCAATCGCCCTCCTGCCTCGGCCAGGGCAGACCCTTCTTGCCGCTTCCCTGCGCGAGCAAAAGGCTGACCGGCCGGTAGACGCGATCGAGCCTATCCAGCCGTCGGAGAATGAAGGCGGCCTCGGGCTTCTCCTGGATCTTCAAGTCCGCCCGGTAGGCGTAGGCCCACTCCGAGAGCTCGGCCGGGTGCCCAAGAAGCCGGCCCGGATCCTGGAGTGGCTGGGCGCAGAGACCCGACATGGCTCCGAGCCACAGTACAGCCGCAACCGTTCGGAGCTGCTTCGTCCGCATGTTTTCCCGCATGACGCAAAGATATATCCGGGCAGCGGAACGAGTCAAGCCGCTCGCGACCTTCTTACGAGAAAGGCCGTTAATTGTTCCCCTCCGTTTGTATTTCCTTCCAGCGGACGGCAACGCTAGTTGACGCTTCTTTAGCCCGATTCGGCCTTCTGAGCGCGGGATCTGTTCGAGGCCGTGGGAGGGCGGGAGGTGCTCGGCCTTTGCTTTGATCAGGGCGACGGCCACGGGCTGGCTGTCGAGGGTGACCTTGACCCAGAGAACGTAGTCAATACGGCCGCGGGGGCGGCGGCGGGGTCCGGAATCGCCGATTTCCACGGCTCCGGCAGTCTCCTCGCGCCGGATCAGGTCCTCAGTCCACCCCCCCCGCTTGTGGATGGCCGGGTCAATGAACCAATTCTGGGCATTATCTTTTGTCCCTGGAGCGGCTCTCTTTCTCGGAGAAAGAGGCCAAGATCCGCTATCGGTATGGGAAAGACGCCCAAGAGATGGAGCGCATGGACTACCTTGAGTTCATCGCCCGGACGACTTCCCATATTCCCGATAAAGGCCAGGTCACTGTCCGGTACTACGGCCTCTACGCCAACGCCCATAGGGGGATGATAAAGAAGGCAAGCCTTGGATTTTTTCCTCTCCCCATTGTCGAGGGCGAGCTCCGGCGTCTCCCCGCCAAAGGCTGGGCTGAGATGATCCGTAAGGTCTACGAGGTTGACCCGATGCTCTGCCCTCAATGCGGCGGCAGGATGAAGATCATTGCTTTCCTCACCGACTATGCCGTGGTCGACAAGATCATCGATCACTTGAAGCTGAGCTTTATTGCCGAGAGGCCCCCGCCGCCTCAAGTTGCCTTCCAGGAATATCTCGTGGCCGCTGAGGCCTCAGCTGAGTATTTTTCGTGATTCTCTCTTTGAGCGAGAGCAGAGGTCTGGCCGATTTCTCGCCCTTTTATGCTCCCCTTCGTCTTCTAACCTCGCCTATCCCAATTTATTGCCAAATTTGACATCCGGCGACGCCCCAATTTATCATTCCCAACGATGGGGTGAGGCAAAATTGGCGTTTGAACGATCATTCGACCAGCGCGGCAAAAAAACAAATTTCTTATCAACTGCTAGTTATTGGCTGGGAATTGGCCCTTCTGCTGAGCTTCCTGGATGTCCGTCTATGAATCGGCTACAGAGCGTTCTGGTTGACGCGACGTAGGATTCCGAGATAATCCGCGGCGGCAGCCTCTCGCGGGTTGGAGGGATTGGAGTTATTGGCAAAGGACTTTTGGGCGATGACAGGGAAATCGCCTTCCGGGATATTCAACTCCCGAAACAGGGGAATGGAAAGATCCCGAGAAATCTCCCTGATTCTGGCGATCAGCCGGAGCGCCGCCTCTCGCCCGCTTCCCGCTTCAATCCCGGCAACTCGGGCAATCCGGGCATATTTCGCCTCAGCCGCCTCCAGGTTGAACTCCATGACAGCTGGCAGGAAGACAGCATTGGCGACGCCGTGCGGCGTATCGTACAGCGACCCGACTGACTCGGCGAGGCAGTGGACGGCCCCGACGTCGCTGTTCCCAAAGGCCATCCCGGCAAGGAGGCTGCCCAACATCAGCTTTTCCCTCGCCGCGGAATTTTTTTGGATATCTTGATAAGCCTCGGGGAGGTAACGGAAAATAAGGCGCAGGGCTTCGAGGGCGAGAGCATCGGTGAACACCGTCGCCGGTTTGGCGGTGAAAGCTTCGATGGCGTGGGTGAGGGCATCGAGCCCCGTTGAACCGATCAGGCGGCGGGGGAGCGTCACCAGGAGGTCGGGGTCGACGAGCGCCACGACCGGGTACAGCCGGGGGCCCTTGATGCTCATTTTGAATTTTCGCCCTGTGTGGGTAATGACGGAAACCCAGGTGACTTCGCTCCCGGTCCCGCAGGTCGTGGGAACAGCCAGGACAGAAGTAGGCGACACGCGATATTTTTCGCGGCCCTCAAATTCTTCGATCCGGCCGGGATTCGTGACCAAGAGGGAGATGGCCTTAGCGGCATCCAGGACGCTGCCACCGCCGAGTCCGACAATGAGGTCGGGCTTGTATTTCCGGGCAATCTCCCCTCCCCTGTCGACCGTAGTGTGCCTGGGATTCGGCTCGACTTCATCGAAGACGGGCGCCCCCGCGAGCTGGGACATTGCCTTCTCGGCAATCCCGGATCCAATAATCCCTCTGTCGGTGATCACAAGAGGACGGGACGAGTGGAGTTGGCCATGAGCTATCTCGCCCAGCCCGGAGATCGCCCCCTGCGCAAAGATGATGGCCGTCGGCATGTGGAATTTCATTTCTCTTGTCTCCGGAAATCGAGCTCCGCCTCGTCGCTCATGTCCATGATGGCCGCGAAAAGGAGCTGAGCGATATCTTCCATGATCTCCGGCGTGATCGCGTCGAGGTTGTTCGTGTTCGCCTCCTCCGACTCGGCTGATCATAGAGACGTCGAAATGTATCATGAGAGAGAAGCGGAATCAATTTCCTGATTGATTTGGGCGCCGGTTTCTGATATTTTTCCCTCTCGCGCCATAAAACGAATTGGAGGCACCGATGTCCAGAGTTTTGATCACTGTCCTTTTCGCCTGTTCTTTTCTCGCCTTCTTCGGCATCAGCGATGCCGCCGGAGCCAACCCGCAGGTCCTGCTGAAAACCAGCAAGGGGGATATCACCCTTGAACTCTACCCGGATAAAGCTCCCGGCACGGTCAAGAATTTCCTCGCCTACGTGGACGCCAAGTTCTACGACGGACTGATCTTCCACCGGGTCATCAAGGGATTCATGATTCAGGGCGGTGGGCTGACCGCGGATTACTCCACCCGGCCGGCCAAGCCGCCGATCAAAAACGAGGCCGGCAACGGGCTCAAGAACGATCGCGGGACGATCGCCATGGCCCGGTCGGGGGAAGTCGACAGCGCCACCTGTCAGTTCTTCATCAACCACGTGAACAATGACTTTTTAAATCACAGGGATAACACGCCGGCAGGGTTCGGCTATTGTGTTTTCGGCCAGGTTGTGGCCGGCATGGATGTGGTGGACGCGATCGCCACGACGCCGACGATGACGATCCATGGGATGGAAGACGTTCCCCGCGAGACCGTCACAATCATTTCTATCCGCCGAATCTAAAGCTAGCCGTCATTCGTATGCTCCAGGAAGAGCCGACGGAAGACGGCAGACAGAAATCCCACGGAGGTTCGGTCGGTTTCAGGTCCTCACCTGACTTCGCAGTCCAGGCTGGCCGGGCCGCCAAAGAGAGGATGAAAAATGAAAACGAAATCATTGGCCCTGAGGTTCTTGGCCTCTTTGTTGGCCATCGGGACCCTGTCCCTTGCGGCCGACAGGCCGAACCTTGAGGTTCAGCGTGCCCTCGACTCCATCCTGCCGTTCGAAGCCTATACGTACTGCAAGATCCTCTCCTCGGAGAAATTCGCCGGACGGCTGACGGGCCACCAGGGCTACACGGAAGCCGCCAAATGGGCCGCCTCCAAGTTCAAGGAGTGGGGACTCAAGCCGTTCAGCAGGGAAGCCGGCTATCTTCAGCCCTACCACTCCCCTTATGTCATCATTGACAAGGCTGAGATGACGCTTTTTCTCGAAGAGAAGCAGGAGGGAACAAAGGAACCGGCCAGCCAAGAGCTCAGGCTGGAGCCGGAGAAGGATTTCCTCCCTCTTCTTTTCAGCGACAGCGGGGACCACACAGCCGACCTGGTCTTCGCCGGCTGGGGCATCAGCGCGCCAGAACTTGGATACGATGACTACGCCGGTCTGGATGTCAAGGACAAGTTCGTCCTCTGCTTCCGCGGGACGCCTGACGGCGCAGACCTTCGCTATGAACCTCACGATCATCATCGCGCCCGGATGAAGACGGCTAAGGACAAGGGAGCTCTGGGCATCATCTACATTTACGAAGAGATCGCCTCCAACCCCAACGGCGATTGGATCGAAGGCTTCACCCCGGCCGAGGTCAGCTTCAAAGTCGCCGACATGATCCTCAAGGAAAAAGGGATCCTGGCGGCGGACTTGAGAAAGGACCTCTCAACGTATAAGAAGCCTCTCTCGTTCCCCCTGAAAGCCCGGGCTCACCTTAACGTCGAAGCCCGGCCATTCCCGGATGCGACCGGATATAATGTCGTCGGCTGGGTCGAGGGGACTGACCCCAAACTCCGTCGGGAGTGCCTGGTCCTCGGCGGTCATTTCGACCACAACGGACGGCACATGGGACTCCTTTTTCCCGGCGCGGACGACAATGCCAGCGGGAGTGCGGCCATCATGGAGATCGCCGAGGCCTTCTCCAAGTTGCCCAGAAAACCAAAGCGGTCGGTCGTCTTCGCGCTCTTCGGCGGCGAAGAGATGGGACTTATGGGCTCCACGCATTTCGTCGATCGTCTCCCTCCGGGGATCGAAAAGGTGGACACAATGTTCAACTTTGACATGGTGGGCGAGGGAGACCGTTCGGGCTTCGGCTACAGCGACAGCGTCCCTGAACTCAAGGCTCTCCTCGAGGAGAGCGACAAACAGGTCCGGACCCTGGGGAGGTCTTATCCGATCAAGGGAGTGGGAGTGCGGGGGTCTGACCATGCGCCCTTCTACCAAAAGGGCATTCCCGTTGTCTCATTTCACTCCAACGGGCCCCATCTCCACTATCATCAGACCGGGGACACCATCTACCGCATCAATCCGGACATGCTGGCCGACCTCGCCCGCCTCGCCTTTGTGGCCGGGCTATCGAGGGCCGATCGCTAGCCGGTCCGGCCAGGAAAAGGAAACGAAAATCGGACCCCGGGTGTAGAAGAAAGGGAATGTCCGCAAGTCCATGACGAAAGCAAGGGTCCAGCTCAAGATCCAGCGCGGAAAGAGAAGAAGACGACTTCTCCTCAGCCTTGTGGCCGCAGCCTTTGCGGTGATCCTGCTCATCGTCCTAACCCAGTTCAAGAAGGACACTCCAGCGCCCGCGCCCTTTAAGACCGCTGTCTTTTCCGTCCCGGACGCATCGACTCCCGAGCTGACCGAGCATCGGGTGAAAATACGAGCCGGCGACACGATCGGAAAGGTCCTCGCTCGCTATGGTTTCTCAGCGGCCGACATCCAGGTTTTATATGATCAGGTCAAGCCGGTCTTCGACCTCCGCCGGTTGAGAGCCGGCCAGCAGCTGCGTCTTTATGCGGATTCATCCGGCGATGTGGTCCGCCTCGAGTATGATGTCGATGATTTCAATTTCCTGGCCGTAGAGAAACGGGAGGAAGCGTTCCGGGCCGTCCTCAATGTCCGGCCGGTCGAAACCATGACCGGAATGATCTGGGGCTCCATCGACGAAAGCCCCATCCTGGCCTTCAACCGGCTCGGCGAGCAGGATTCTCTAGCCCTGGATTTCGCCGACTTGTTCGGCTGGGACGTCGACTTCTATATCGACCTCAGGCAGGGCGATACCTTCAAGGTCATTTTCGAGAAGAGGTTTCTCCAGGGCAGCTTCATCGGCTATGGGAACATCCTGGCCGCCGAGCTTAACAATCAAGGCAGGCTGCTCCAGGCGTTCGCCTATGTCTCTCCCGATACCCAGAGGCTTGGCCACTATGACGTCGAAGGGAAGTCGCTGGAAAAAGAGTTCCGGAAGTCCCCGATCAAATGGGCCCGGATCACCTCACGCTTCAGCAGCAGCCGACTCCACCCGATCCATAAAGTTTACAGGGCCCACTACGGAGTGGACTATGCCGCTCCGGTTGGAGCTCCGGTCCAGGCCACGGCCGACGGGACAGTGACCTTCGCCGGCTGGAACGGGGCCTCCGGGCGGATGGTCCGGATCCGGCACAAGAACGCCTACGAAACGATGTATCTCCATCTCTGGCGCTTTGGTCCGGGAGTCCGCTCCGGGGCCCGAGTGAAAAGCGGCGATATCGTGGGATATGTCGGTTCCTCCGGGGACTCCACCGGCCCCCACTTGGATTACCGCATCACCCGGAACGGCAGCTACCTCAACCCCCTCAATGCTAAGTTCGATCCCGTGGAGCCTCTCCGGGACACATCCTTGGGCGAATTCAAGGCAGCGATCGAAAAATACCGCTGGCTGCTTTCCTCGCCCTTGGCCTTTATCCGCAGTCCCTTCTTTTGAGCGAAGGCTCTGCCGGTCAGCTTTTTGGTTTCTGGCCGCCCGAAGACCCCGAGGGACGAGATTGTCCGGAGGGACGGGACGCCGAGCCCGTCCCTGAGGCCTGACCGGATGAAGAAGAGCCGCCGCTCGACGGAGTGAAACCGTCGAAGTTGCCGGTCGACCGCATTGTCGGGCTGATCAGACGTGAGGTCAATCCGAGCTGCGGGCAGGCCACTTCGTTAGTCCGGCTGAGATACGAGATCTCCACACCCATTTTGATCGCCGCCTTGGCGTCGGGGTTCCAGTCGCGGAACCGGAAAGACACCGGAGAGACGGTCCGACTCACGCTGGCCCGACTCACTCCGGCCGCGTTCCCCCGGCTGAATTCCATGTCTCTGAGCACCGGCTGCGGGTTCTCCAGCCGAGTCCTCGGCGAAGCTGCCATCCGGGCCCTGAGTTCAGCCGGGATGCGGCTGCGCTCGATGGTCAGCATCGCGTCCCGGGAAACATCGCCCGACCGGCGAGGAGAGGCCGGCTTAGCGGCTGGACGGACAGCTTCGACTTGCTCTGCGATCCGGTCAAGCGGCACGACTTTTTCCTGCCACCGCGGAGAAAGGAAATCCTCTTTTTTGACAAAGACGGTATGGCCGGGCAAGCTTCCGATCGAAGCCAACACGGACGGATCGTCGCGCTTCAATGCCGCCAGCATCATCCCGAAGGCTTTTTTCAACTCCTTGGGCATGGGGAGAGACGGCGAATTGCTCTTTTTCAATTGGTCCTTGCGGATATGGGAAATGATATTGGGGGGCCCTTCGGAATGAGGCGGATTCAGACCCCGTTGACCATATAGGCCAAAGGACATGCCCCAATTGGAAAATCCCCAGAAACTATCAAACCCGTACATCCAATCATACAAAAAGAATGGCCGCCAGCAGTACATCCCGCCATAGAACTCCCAAACTGCCCAGGCAGGGGCAAAAAGGGACCCGGGCATCCAGACCCAGCCCTTGTTCTTGTCCCACATCCAGATGCCCAGATGATAAGGGATCCAGCCCCAGGGCTCGCTCGAGACCCAGAAAAGATCCCCGCCGTAGCTCTTCCAACTTCCGTTTATGAAGGGCTGCCAAGTTCCCCAGGGATAGCGGTAGTCGTTGAGGTAGGGTCTCCAGACATAGCCGTAAAGCTCATGCCAGACCCATTCCCCGTAAATGTTGCCGAACTTTTGGGCAAACTCGAAGACAGCCGGGGGAAGCTTCTGGATGGGCTTGGGGAGAAAGCTCCCTTCGTGCAACTCTGGAAAATGGGCGTTAAGCGATTCGTTCCAGGCTTTGAAATCGGACAGCACCTCATACTCGACCAGCTCAACCGTGTTCTCGGCTGTGACCACGCCCCTTTGCTTGGCGTTGATCCGCTTTTGGGAGATATGCTTTTTATCTTCTCCGTACAGCAGAAAAACCTTGCCCCTTTCCACCTGGACATCGGTGTTCCCCTCCTCGGTCAGCCGGATGAGGGCGACAGAATTGTGGTCGAGCTTGACGGCCGCTCCAGGGGTGACGACTTGGAAGAGCTCCAAGGAGCTGTACCTCTTATGCATGACATAAACCTGTCCTTTGTCCAGGACCAGGTTGGATATCTCTTTCAGCGTGCTCAGGCTTTGAGCAAGGAGAGTCTCGATCTTTAGCCGGGAGTTGAGGTCGAGCCGGACGATGGTGCCGTTGTCGAACTGGACCTCAGTGCGCCGCACGCCCGAAGTCTGGATCACGTCTCCCGGACCAAGGGGAAGGTTGAGGACCGCGATCTCCGGGGTCAGGCGCCCCTCCCGGAAGACCAGCGCATCCAGCCCGTCGTTCTTGACGTCGGCGTAGCTGATATGGCCGTAATAGAAATCCTGCTGCTGATTGACGACTCTATAGTTGGAGGCAGAAGCAGAGACCCAGATAAAAAACCCCATCCCGGCCGCGAGAATCAAACCCTTTTGCTTCATGGCCGTTCTCCCTTTACCAGGAATATCACGTTTATTATAGTGCAATTATCGTGCCAAGGAAACCAGGCCAGCCTCCCTGAGCGGGACCGCCGCCTCTGTCTCCAAGGGAGGACAGATGTCGGCCGGGGAGACAGGCGGAATTGACCGGGAGGCGACAAGCGCATAAGATGGAAAAGATGAAAAAGCGAAAAACATCATGGTCCAAGAAGCCTTTTCCGACTGTTGACATCATCATCGAGGTCGACCGGGAGGACGGCCGGCCGGGAATCGTCCTGATCGAGCGGAAAAACCCGCCCTTCGGTTGGGCGCTTCCGGGAGGCTTTGTGGATTATGGCGAATCTCTCGAAGACGCAGCGGTCCGGGAGGCCAGGGAGGAGACATCGCTCGACATCGAACACCTCGAGCAGCTCCATACCTACTCCGACCCTCACCGGGACCCGCGTTTTCACACGATCACCACGGTTTATATGGCCATAGCCAAAGGGCGGCCCCGGGCCCAAGACGACGCCAAGAATATCGGAGTTTTCACGCTTGAAGACCGCCCGCGTCCGTTGGCCTTTGACCACGAAAAGATCCTCCGGGACTATCTGCGGAAAAAGCAGGGCGGGGGCAGTATCGTCTAGGCCTCTCTGGGTACACAAGGGCTTGACAAGACTGAGGCGAGGGGTGAAAATCCTAGTTATGGAAGACGACGCCAAGCCCAAGGTCGATAAGCGCCTGAAGCTCCGCGAGCTGACCAAGGTGATGGGCCCCGTGGAGGCCGAAGTCCTCAAGAATTTCCTGGAGAGCCAGGGGATCCACTGCGTTCTCCGCGGCCAGATGGCCCCGACGGTCTATCCATTTTCCGTCGACGGGATGGGAGAGATCAAGTTCATGGTCTCCGAGGCCGACTATCCCCTGGCCAAAGATCTCCTGGCCGAGCGCCCCCCGATCGAGACAGAATAGCGCCGGCGGACGGTCCCAATTCCCCCCTTCTTATTAATTAGTCTATATACAAGATATAGATAATTTTTCTAATTTCTGCTTGACAAAGCTTTTTTGCTCCCCTATAGTCTAGACAAATGGGATAAATTGGGATAAAACGGGACACATGTTGATAGGCAGCTACACGGCGAAAATTGACCGCAGCGGGCGGATCAAAATCCCGGAAAAATTCCGCGCGGCGATCGAACAGGAATACGGCCAGGATGTCTTCATCACGTCCCTGACCGACGAAGCCGTGCAGATCTACCCATTGACAGTCTGGGAAAAGATGACCGGCGTGGCCAAGGAAGGAGCGCTCCATCTCCGGCCGGATGTCCGGCGCTTCCTCCTCCGCGTCAACCGCAGAGGCGCCAAGCATGAAATCGATTCTAAAGGCCGCGTTCTACTCAACTCGGTTTTGCGGGAAGCAGCCAAGCTCCAAGAAGAGGTGGAAGTGATCGGCCTGAACAACCACCTGGAGGTTTGGAACAGAGAGGTCTTGGACGAAAAACTCGAAAAGAAACCGCTGACGGATGAGGATTTCGAGACGATCGCCAATCTCATCCCCCGCGGGAAATCGGAATGATCGAAAGAGGACATGTCCCCGTCCTTCTCAACGAGGTCCTCGAGCTTCTGGACAGCGCCCGGGAAGGAACCTATATCGACGGCACCATCGGTCTGGCCGGTCATGCCGTTGAGATCCTGAAAAGAAACCCCCGGGCCCGCCTGGTCGGCGTGGATGTCGATGAACTCGCGCTGTCCAGGGTTAAAGAGACCCTCAAGCCCTATGCCGACCGCGTCCTCCTCTACCAGGCCGACTTCCGCTATGTTCCCGAGCTCGACATCGATTTCTCCTCTGTCCGCGGTCTTCTCCTCGATTTGGGCCTGTCGTCTTTTCAGCTCGACTCTCCCGAGCGGGGCTTCAGCTTCAACCTGGAGGGCCCCCTGGACATGCGGATGGACCTGCGGAACAAGACGACCGCTTTCAAGATCATCGACTCCTATTCAGAGCCGAAGCTGGCTCATCTGTTCCAGGAATACGGCGAGCTGAGGCAGGCCAAGCGGCTCGCCAGGGAGATCGTAGCCCGACGGAAAGTGAGGAAGTTCGAAACGACGGTCGACCTGCGGCTGCTGGTCGAGCAGATTTGTCACTGGTTCCCTCAAAAGGGCAAGGTCCACCCCGCTGCCAAGGTATTCCAGGCCGTTCGCATCGAGGTCAACCATGAGCTTCAGGGCCTCGGCGAATTCCTGGAGACGATGGCCGCGGTCGTCCCTTCAGGCGCTCGCTTCGCGGTCCTATCATTCCATTCCCTCGAGGATCGGATCGTTAAACACACCTTTGCCCGGCTGGCCGGGAACGAGGGCGGGCCCGCCGTGATGCGGCTCCTCACCCGGAAGCCGGTCACTCCGGGCGACGAGGAAAGGGCCGTCAACTCGCGGTCGAAGCCGGCCAAGCTAAGAGCAGCGGAGAAAGTCTGATGGTCAGGAAAAAGCTGCCCAAGAAGGAAATCGCCGCAGCGGCGGGCTGCATCCTGCTGGCGGTCGCGACGCTGACCTTCTATGTCTGGCACCAGGCAGCTGTCATCCAGATCGGGTTCCAGACGAGCCGGCTGGAGGAAAGAAGAGCCGGACTCGAAGAAGAGATCAAGAAACTGGAAACGGACAAAGCGGCGCTCCTGGCTCCTGTCAGGGTGGACCGCATCGCCCGGGAAGAACTCGGCCTCGTCGAGCCGCAACCCGAGCAGCTCATCTACGAGGATACGCGGCCGGCGAATAGCCATGAATGACCTCGGGCTTTCCTTCCAGGGCCGGATCAACAAACGAACGATCATCCTGGCTTTCTTTTTTTTCCTCTGGTTCTTCATCATCACTTTGAGGCTCATCCAACTCCAGGTCATCGAGCACCGCCGGCTCCGCCAAGCGGTCATCAGTCAGAGCCAGCTCGAGAGGTCGATCATCCCGGAACGGGGCACGATATATGACCGCCATGGCCAGATCCTGGCCCGGAGTCTGCCCGCGCCGACGGTCTGCTTGATCCCCCACGATGACGATCGCCCCGGAGACCTGATGGATCGCGTGGAGCGGCTGAGGGAGATCCTCAACCTCTCCGAGAGAGAGATTCAGAAGATCGAATCCCGGATCAACGATGGCGAGACCTATATCTATGTCAAGAGAAAAGCCAGCTGGGACCAGGCCGACCGGGTTGCCGGCCTCAATCTGAAGAGCGTTTATGTGCAACAGGAGAACAGAAGGTTCTATCCCCTGGGCTCGCTGGCCGCTCATGTCCTCGGCGGCGTCAGCATCGACGGAGACGGCCAGAGCGGCGTTGAGCTCCAATATAACACTCGGCTCGAAGGCGTGAAGGGTCTGAGCCTGATCCTGAGGGATGCGAATAGAAGACGCTATGACTGGGAGATCCTGAAGGAGCCGAAGCCCGGCCAGGACCTCGTCCTCACTCTCGATGAGACCATCCAATACATCGCCGAGCGGGAGCTCGAGAAGGCTGTCCGTGAACATGAAGCCAGCTGGGGGACGGTCATCATCTCCCACCCCGCCTCCGGCGAAATCCTGGCCATGGCCACCTCCCCGGCCTATGATCCCAACGACTATCCGCCTTCGTCCGATGAACTCGGCCGCAACCGGGGGATCCAGGAAAATTTCGAGCCCGGCTCGATGTTCAAGATCGTCACGGCGGCCGCTGCCCGGGAGACCGGAGTCGTCGGTTTCAACGAGATCTTCGACTGCAGCGAAGGCAAGATCAGGGTGGCGGGCTGGACGATCAACGACCACAAGAAGCTGGGCGTTCTCACCTTCTCTGAAGTGATCATCCAATCTTCGAACGTCGGCACCATCAAGGTCGGACAGAGGATCGGCCAGGAAAGGCTTTACCGCACGATCCAGGATTTCCGTTTCGGCCGGAAGACCGGCCTCGACCTTCCGGGGGAAGAAAGCGGGATCTTTCATCCCTTGAATAAATGGAGCCGGACCTCGATCGCCGCCCATTCCATCGGCTATGAGATATCCGTGACCGCCGCTCAGATCCTTCAGGCCATGAACATTGTCGCCAACCGGGGAGTGCTGATCCCCTTCCGGATGACGAGGTCATCGCTCAACCCGAAAGGGTTCAGCCCCGAAATCCCCATTGCGGGAGACAGGATCATCTCGGAGAAGACGGCGGCCGAGCTCACCAGCCGGGTGTTTGAGGGAGTGGTCGCCGACGGCACCGGTCAGGCCGCCCAGATCGAGGGGTTCTCCGTGGCCGGGAAAACGGGGACCGCGCGCAAGCTGGACCGATCCCTGGGAGTCTATCAGGCCAGCCGGCATGTGGCCTCCTTCGTCGGGTTCGTCCCCGCCGACCGCCCCGTACTTTCGATGGTCGTGGTGCTGGACGAGCCCAAGTTCAGCCTCCAGTACGGCGGTCAGGTCGCCGCGCCGGTATTCCGGGAGATCGGCCGCCGGGTTCTGCTGTACCTGCGTCAGGCTCCGCAGCTCAGTCCTGACAAAGGGACCGTGACCGCCCAACTTCGGAGCAAGGACCAGCCATGAAACTCAGGGACCTGTTTCAGGATGTCCCCGGGATGCATTTCAACGGAAATGGCGGCGCAGATATCCTCGGCCTCGCCTACTCCTCTAAACAGGTCAAACCCGGTTTCCTGTTCGCCGCCATACGGGGAGAGAAGAAAGACGGCTTTGACTTCATCGCAGAGGCCCTGAGCGGCGGCGCCGCCGCCATCCTCTCCGACAGGCCCCGTCCCCAAAACTGGAAGGGACCCTGGGCGCAGGCCACAGATGTCCGGGAAGCCTTGGCCTTGGCCGCCGCCAATTACTACGGCCACCCTTCAAAAAGACTGAAGGTCGTCGGCATAACCGGAACCAAGGGAAAGACGACCCTGACCTATCTGCTCGAATCCATCTTCCAGAAAGCGGGGTATCAAACAGGGGTCGTCGGCACCATCAGCTACCGCTGGCCTGGCATGTCTCAGCCGGCCCCGCGGACAACCCCGGAAGCTCCTGACCTGCAGCGGATCTTAAGCGAGATGCTCGCCCAGGGAGTCACGCATTGCCTGATCGAAGTCTCATCCCATGCCCTCGACCTCAAACGTGTCTGGGGTGTCCATTTTGATATTGCCGTCTTCACCAATCTGAGCGCCGAACATCTCGATTATCATGTTTCCATGGAGGATTATTTCGAGGCGAAGAAGAGGCTCTTTTATCTCAACGCGAAGAAACGGACGGCGGTGGTCAACTTGGATGATCCTTGGGGGAAACGCCTGATATCCGAGCTTCCCCTGACTACGGTGTCTTTCGGCATCGAGCCGGCGGCCATCGTCCGAGCCGAGCAGTACCGGTTTACGGAAGCAGGGATCAAGGCGGAGGTGGACTATCCGGGCGGACAGGTGAAAATATGTTCGGCCCTGATGGGCAAGCACAACCTTTACAACATCCTGGCGGCCGTGGCCGCAGGGCTGGCCTTGAACATCCCAGGGCTGACGATCAAAGAGGGAATCTCCGCCCTCAAGAAGATCCCCGGCCGGCTGGAAGAGATCGAGAGCTCGTTGGGCTTTCAGGTCTTTGTGGACTATGCCCACACGGACCAGGCGATGCGCAGTCTCCTGGAGGCGATCCGTGATCTCAAGCCCCACCGTATCCTCCTCGTCTTCGGCGCCGGCGGCGACCGGGACAAGGGCAAGAGGCCACGGATGGGGGATGTTGCCGCGTCGCTCGCTGACTTGAGTTTCATCACTTCCGACAACCCCCGGTCCGAGGACCCGATGGCCATCATCGCAGACATCGAAAAGGGCTTCACCGGCCGGGGGGCTAAGAACTACAGGGTCATTCCCGACCGAAGAGAGGCCATCTCTCAAGCCCTAGCCGCAGCCCAGAATGGTGACTACGTCCTCATCGCGGGAAAAGGCCATGAGGATTACCAGGTTTTCAAGGATAAGACCGTTCATTTCAGCGATGCGGAGGTCGTCCGGACGGTGCTCCAAAGTCTGGAGGCCAAGGCTTGATGGCCGAACTGCGTTTGGACGAGATCGCGGCCCGGACGGACGGGAGGATCATCCAGGGTGATCCCTCGGCTCGTTTCAGCACCTTTAACATCGACTCCCGGTTGAGCCGTCCGGGAGAGTTGTTTTTCGCCATCGTGGCCAAGCGAAACGGCCATGATTTCGTCCTCGACGCCTTCGCCAAGGGCGCCCGCGGAGCGGCCATCTCCCAGGAAATCGCTGCGGTCAGCCCGACCCTGGCCCTCATCCTCGTCCAGGACACGATCGCGGCGCTGCAGAGGCTCGCGACGTCGGTGTTGGCCGAATATAGCCCCAAGGTTATCGGCATCACCGGAAGCATCGGCAAGACAACGACTAAGGAGTTCGCCGCGG
>Ga0153915_10003009_pt1 | contig 15414 bp, 13 predicted proteins | sample Opewatmetagenome_2_FD_107003 | JGI IMG/M metagenome (GOLD analysis project Ga0153915, IMG submission 107003) | Freshwater wetland microbial communities from Ohio, USA - Open water 3 Core 3 Depth 3 metaG | ecosystem: Environmental > Aquatic > Freshwater > Wetlands | place: USA: Ohio, Lake Erie...
CGGCGGCCGAGCTCCTGCTCCATGTTGAGAAGCTTCTCGCGCTCGCCCTCGAGCATCTTGTCGACAGGAATGCCGGTCCAGCGCGAGACGATCGAGGCGATGTCCTCGGCGGTGACTTCCTCACGCAGCATCGCGCTTCCGCTCACGGCCTGCGCGTCGGCAACCTGCTTTTCCAGCTGCGGGATGCGCCCGTAGGCAAGCTCGCCGGCCTTGGCGAGATCGCCCGAGCGCTGCGCCTGCTCGAGTTCCAGCTTCGCCTGGTCGAGCTGCTCCTTCAGCTTGCCTTCCGACTGGAGCTTCTCCTTCTCGGCCTGCCAGCGCTGGGTCAGCTCGGACGACTGCTGCTCGAGATTGGCGAGCTCCTCCTCGAGCGCGCCAAGCCGGTCCTTGGAGGCCTTGTCGCTCTCCTTCTTCAGCGCCTCGCGCTCGATCTTGAGCTGGATGATCCGGCGGTCGAGCGCCTCGATCTCCTCGGGCTTCGATTCGACCTCCATGCGCAGCCGCGAGGCGGCTTCGTCCATCAGGTCGATCGCCTTGTCGGGAAGGAAGCGGTCGGTGATGTAGCGGTTGGAAAGCGTCGCCGCCGAGACGAGCGCGCTGTCGGTGATGCGCACGCCATGGTGCAGCTCATATTTCTCCTTGAGCCCGCGCAGGATCGAGATCGTATCCTCGACCGTCGGCTCGCCGACGAACACCGGCTGGAAGCGCCGCTGCAGCGCCGCATCCTTCTCCACATATTTGCGATACTCGTCGAGCGTGGTCGCGCCGATGCAGTGCAGCTCGCCGCGCGCGAGCGCCGGCTTCAAGAGGTTGCCGGCGTCCATCGCGCCCTCGGCCTTGCCGGCGCCGATCAGCGTGTGCATCTCGTCGATGAACAGGACGATGTCGCCCTCGGCCTGACGCACCTCGTCGAGCACCCCCTTCAGCCGTTCCTCGAACTCGCCGCGATATTTCGCGCCGGCGATCAGCGAGCCCATGTCGAGCGCGAGCAGCTTGCGGTCCTTGAGGCTGTCGGGGACGTCGCCGTTGGCGATGCGCAGCGCCAGGCCTTCGACGATCGCGGTCTTGCCGACGCCCGGATCCCCGATCAGCACCGGATTGTTCTTGGTGCGGCGGGCGAGGATCTGGACGGTGCGCCGGATCTCCTCGTCGCGGCCGATCACCGGATCGAGCTTGCCGTCGCGGGCCGCCTGGGTGAGATCGCGCGAGAACTTCTTCAACGCATCGTAGCGGTCCTCGGAGGAAGCGGTGTCGGCGGTGCGGCCGCCGCGCAGCTCGTTGATCGCGGCATTGAGCGCTTCGGCCTTGACGCCCGCGTCGGCCAGCGCCTTGCCCGCCGTTGTGGTCGCGGCCAGCACGAGCGCGAGCAGCATGCGCTCGACGGTCACATAGCTGTCGCCCGCCTTCTGGGCGATCTGCTCGGCCTGGTCGAGTACGCGGAGCGTCTCCGCATCGAGACCGGGAGCGGCATTCGCGCCGCTGCCGGAAACCGCCGGAATCTTGGCGAGCGCTTCGTCGACCGAACGGGCGGCCGCCTGCGCATTGCCGCCGGCGCGCTCGATCAGCCCGGACGCCATGCCCTGATCGTCCTCGAGCAAGGCCTTCAGCAGATGCTCGGGCGCGATGCGTTGATGATTCATTCGGATCGCAACCGTCTGCGCCGATTGAAGGAATCCCTTGGCCCGATCGGTGAATTTTTCGAGGTTCATATCATCCCCTGTCTCGCTACCGGTTCGATGTAGTGTTGCCCCTACGCCACACAAGGTCCCGGGCGCAGTGCAAGTCCGGTTGAGGCGTGCCGTTTCGACTGAGCGCTTGATTTCCCAACCGGATCGGACGCGACTCCGGTTGCACCGGTACGGCGCTCGTTTATGGTCCCCGACACGACATCGCTTCAAGGGGACTACCCGTGCGTTCCTCGCTCTTTTCGCTCGCGCTGGCTTCGGCGCTGCTACTTGCCGGCGGCTCGACCGCCGCCGCCGCGCAGCCGGCCGCTGCACAGCCTGCGCCGCTCGCCCAGCTCGTGCGCGCCGTCGACATTCCCTATCATGAGTTCACGCTTGCCAACGGCCTGCGCGTGATCGTGCACGAGGACCACAAGGCGCCGATCGTGGCGGCCTCGGTCTGGTACCATATCGGATCCAAGGACGAGCCCGCGAGCAAGACCGGTTTCGCCCATCTGTTCGAGCATCTGATGTTCTACGGCTCGGAGAATGCGCCGGGCTCTCTGATGGGCCGGCTCGAGGAGATCGGCGCCACCGACTGGAACGGCACCACCTGGTTCGACCGTACCAACTATTTTGAGACGGTGCCGGCCGGCGCGCTCGATCGCGCCCTGTTCCTCGAGGCGGACCGGATGGGCCACCTGCTCGGGGCGGTCGACCTGGCGCGGCTCAACGCCCAGCGCGCGGTCGTCCAGAACGAGAAACGGATGAACGACAACGAGCCCGGCGGCCTCGTAGAATATGCAGAGCTTGCCGCGCTCTTCCCCGACGGTCATCCCTATCGCCATTCGACCATCGGCTCGATGGCCGATCTCAACGCGGCCAGCCTCGAGGACGTCAAGAACTGGTTCCGAAGCCACTATGGCCCGAACAATGCGGTGCTGGTGCTGGCTGGCGACATCGACCTGCCGACCGCGCGCGCCAAAGTGGAGAGATGGTTCGGCGCGATCCCGCGCGGCCCCGACACGGCGCGGCCGGAAGTGCCAGTGCCGACGTTGAAGGCCGACGTCGAGAAGACGATGCACGATCGCGTCGCTACCGTCTCGATCAAGCGCGAATGGGTGGTTCCGGGAGTCAACGATCCCGCCACCGGCCAGCTGGAGCTGGCGACCTCGATCCTCGGCGGCCTCGGCAGCTCGCGGCTCGATAATGCCCTGGTCCGCACCGACAAGACCGCGGTCAGCGTCTCGGCCGACGTCCAGGAGTTCGAGAAGGTCTCGTTCCTTTCGGTCGAGGCGAATGTGAAGCCCGGCGTCGACCCGGCGGTCGTATCGAAGCGGCTCGACGAGCTGATCGCCGACTTCCTCAAGACCGGCCCTAGTGCCGACGAGGTGAAGCGCGCAGCGACGACGATGATCGCAGGGCGAATCTCCGGGCTCGAGCGCGTCGGCGGGTTCGGCGGCAAGGCCGTCACCCTCGCCGAGGGTGCCGTTTATTCGAACGATCCGGCGAAATATAAGCGCGACCTCCAGGAGATCGCCGCCGCCACGCCGGCCAGCGTCGCCGCGGCGGCGCGCAAGTGGATGGGGCGCCCCGTGTTCCGTCTGACCGTCGCCCCTGGCGAGCGCACCCCCGAGGACATCGCGGTCGCCGGCAGTGCGATCTCGCATCCGGCCTATTTCAGGAGCCCGCGCGAGGGCGGTGCACCGGCGCCGGGAATGGCGGCGGTGAAGGCCGAACCGCTGCAGCTCATGCAGACCACTGCATGGGCGGCAGCGGCGCCGCCGCCGCAGCCGGCCGCGCCGAAGATCGCGCCTCCGCCGGTCGAGCAGGTGAAGGCGCTTCAGTTCCCCGCGATCGAGCGGGCGCAGCTTTCGAACGGAATGAAGGTGGTGTTCGCCCGGCACGGGACCGTACCCGCGGTCCGCATCGCCGTGTCGTTCGACGCCGGCAACGCCGCCGACGACAAGGCCAAGCTCGGCACGCAGGCGCTGCTGCTCTCGCTGCTCGAGGAGGGAACAACCTCCCGCAACTCGGTGCAGATCGCCGAGGAGCAGGAGAGGCTCGGCGCGAATATCTCGACCGGCGCGAGCATGGACAACACGACGGTGTCGATGTTCGCTTTGACTCCGAACCTGGCGCCCTCGCTCGATCTGCTCGCAGACGTTGTCCGCAATCCGGCGTTCCGGCCCGAGGACGTCGAGCGCAAGCGCGCCGTCCTGCTCGCGCAGATCGCCACCGAGAAGACGCAGCCGAACGGAATCGCGCTCCGGCTGCTGCCTCCCTTGCTCTACGGAAAGGACCATCCTTATGGGGTCCCGTTCACCGGATCCGGAGACGAGGCCGGCGTGAAGGCGGTGACCCGCGACGACCTGATCGGTTTCCACCGTCGCTGGATCCGGCCGGACAACGCCACGATCTTCGTGGTCGGCGATACCAGCCTTGCCGAGGTCATGCCGCTGCTCGAGGCGCGGTTCGGAAGCTGGCCTGCGCCGGCCGAGGCCAAAGGCGCCAAGCGGTTCGCGGCGCCGTCCGGCGCTCAGTCGGGACGCATCATCCTGATCGACAAGCCGCAGAGCCCGCAGTCGCTGATCCTGGCGGGCGAGACGCTTGCGCTCAAAGGGACCGACGATCCGCTGCTGCTGCAGACCGCCAATGAGGTGCTCGGCGGCAGCACGACCTCGCGGCTCGTCACCGACCTGCGCGAGACCAAGGGCTGGGCCTATTATGCCGGCACGCAGGTGTCCGTGCCGCGCGAGACCATGCCGTTCTTCATCTTCGCGCCGGTCCAGACCGACAAGACCGGCGAGTCGATCGGCGCCGTGCTCGGCGACCTTTCGGCGTTCCTCGGCGCCAAGGGGATCACTCCGCCGGAGCTCGCTCAGACGATCAACAGCCAGGTCCTGTCGCTCCCCGGCAACTTCGAGAGCAGCCGCGACGTGCTGGGCGCGCTGGCGCAGATCGTCAGCCTGCGCCGGCCCGACGATTATTACGTGCGGCTGCCCGAACGGTATCGCGCGATGACGGCGGCCGAGCTCGACCAGGCGGCACGCGCCGCGATCGATCCGAAGCAGCTGCTCTGGGTCGTGGTCGGCGATGCGGCCAAGGTCCGCCCCCAGCTCGCGACGCTCGGCATGCCGGTCGAGGTGATGGAGATTCAGTAAGGGCGGCTCCCCATCGGGGGGTTTGACGCGGACGGGTCCCGGCTGTCAGCCTTTGCCGAGCAGGCGTGTGACGTGGCCCATCTTGCGGCCCGGGCGCGTCTCGCGCTTGCCGTAGAGATGGAGGTGGGCGGCCGGATCGGCGAGGATCTCACGCCAGCGGTCCGCTTCGTCGCCGATCAGATTGTCCATCGCCACGCGCGGCGCGGTCAGTGCGGTCGCGCCGAGCGGCAGGCCGCAGATCGCCCTGATGTGATTTTCGAACTGCGATGTGAGCGAGCCCTCGATCGTCCAGTGCCCGCTGTTGTGGACGCGCGGCGCCATCTCGTTGAACACCGGTCCTTCGGCGGCGGCGAAGAATTCGAGCGCGAGCACGCCGACATAGCCGAGCGCCTCGGCGATGGCGCAGGCGAGCTGCCGTGCTGCGTCGGCCTGGGCGGCGACGGCCTCGCCTGCGGGTACGGTGCTGGTGCGCAGGATGCCGTCGTGATGGACGTTGCGCGGCGGATCCCAGCTCACGACCTCGCCCGAGGCGGAGCGGCACAGCAGGATCGAGAATTCGGCCTCAAACGAGACGAACGCCTCCAGGATCGACGGCACGCCCCTCAGCGCCGCCCATGCTTCGGCAGCTTCGCCGGCATCGGCGATCCGCGCCTGACCCTTGCCGTCGTAGCCGAGGCGCCGGGTCTTGAGGATCGCCGGAGTGCCGATGGCGGCGATCGCCGCGCGCAGCATATCTTCGTCGTCGACCTGCGCGAAGGCGGCGGTGCGCCCGCCGAGCTTTGCCACGAAGCTCTTTTCGGTCAGCCGGTCCTGCGCGGTTTCGAGCGCCCTGCGCGGCGGGAATAATGGAGTGCGGGCGGCGAGCGCGTTCAGCGGCGCGGCGGCGATATTCTCGAACTCGTAGGTGGCGACGTCGACCGAGCTTCCGAAGCGGGCGAGCGCTTCCTCGTCGTCATAGCGGCCGCGCGTGAACGCCGCCGCGACCTCGGCAGCCGGCGGCGCCTCGTCGGGCGCATAGATGTGGCAGCGGTAGCCGAGCTGCGCGGCGGCGATCGCCAGCATTCGTCCAAGCTGGCCGCCGCCGACGATGCCGATCGTGGACCCTGGCGCTACGATCATTCCGGCGTTTCGGAGACGCCGTCGGTCTGCTTTGCGCGCCATGCCTCGAGCCGACCCGCAAGCGCCGGGTCCGTCGTCGCGAGCATCGCGGCGGCGAGCAGGGCGGCATTCACGGCGCCCGCCCTGCCGATTGCAAGCGTGCCGACCGGGATTCCGGCGGGCATCTGAACGATCGACAGCAGGCTGTCCATTCCGGAGAGCGCCTGGGACTCGACCGGCACGCCGAGCACCGGCAGCCGCGTCATCGAGGCGGTCATGCCCGGCAGGTGGGCGGCACCGCCCGCGCCGGCAATGATGATCCTGAGCCCACGGCCGGCCGCGCTGCGGGCGTAGGAATAGAGGCGTTCGGGCGTTCGGTGCGCCGAGACGATCTTCGATTCATAGGGAACGTCGAGCTCGTCGAGGAGCTCGGCGGCGTGACGAATCGTCTGCCAGTCGGACTGGCTTCCCATGATGATTCCGACCAGCGGCGCTTCGTCTGCCATTGCCTGCCTGTCTTTGAGCGGCGAAGCGGCACCTCTTAACCGGCGGGCCGAGGGGTGGCAATCGGCGAAGCCGGCGCCGCACATCTTGGGCATCTGTTAACCAGCCGAGGCTAGACTCGACCCGAAACCGACGAGGGTCACGTGGACGCACATCCCAGCGACGATACGCCCGAAATACCAGGCGCGGCCGACGCTCCGGCCGTGGCGTCGGCCGAGCAGCTGGCGAACGAGAATGCGCTGCTGCGCGCCTCGCTCGCGGAGATGCGCGCGTGGGTGGCGGAGCTCGAGGAGCTTGCCGACAGCGACACGGTCACCCCGCTTCCGAACCGACGCCGCTTCCTGCGCGATCTCGAGCGCGTGGCCGGCCAGGCGGACCGCCACGGAACACCGGCAGCCTTGCTCTACATCGACGTCAACGGCCTCAAGGGCATCAACGACACGCATGGTCATCTTGCCGGCGACGCGGCGCTGATCCACGTCGCCAAGCTGCTCTCGCGGCTGATCCGGTCCACCGACGTGCTTGCGCGGATCGGCGGCGATGAGTTCGGGCTGATCCTCGATCACCTCGATCACAACAGCGCGATCGAGACCGCCGACCGGCTCGCCCGTTGCATCGCCGACAATCCGCTCGACATCGGCGGAACCCTGGTGCGGATCGATGCCGCGATCGGGGTCGCCACCATTCTTCCCGGCGACAGCCTCGACGACATCGTCCGGCGCGCCGATCTCAACATGTACCGCGCCAAGGAAGAAGGCTGAGCGGACGCTCGCGCCCCGCGCGCGGAACCATCCGCCGAGGCTGATGTTTGCGTCCGGGCGCCGAACGGGCAGCCGGGATGAGGAACGCGTGTATGAGAATAGCCGCCATTGCCGTCGTGGGCAGCCTGGGCCTTCTGGCCGCGTGCAGCCAGGGGCCTTCGCAGAACGGCGGCGATGCGCTGGGCGCGGGAGCGGACGGTGCGAATTCCGCCGTAACCGTGACCGGCGCGAATGTTCCCGCGCCCGCGCCGCAGACCCTGGGCGAGCAGCTCAACCAGCTTCAGGCGCCGGAGCAGAATGTGACCGGCGCGCCGGGCAACGACGGCGCCGATTCATCCACCAACGAAACACGGTGACGGGCGCAGCGGCCTAGCCGTCGCCGCTTAACGATCCTTCAGATAGTAGCGTTCGGTCGCGTTGAGCGCCGCGTCCAGCTCGTAGACGATCGGCTGTCCGGTCGGGATCTCGAGACCGACGATCTCGTCGTCGGGAATGTTCGACAGGTGCTTGACCAGGGCGCGCAGCGAATTGCCGTGGGCGGAGATGAGCACGCGCTGCCCCTCGTGCAGCGCCGGCGCGATCCGCTCCTCCCAATAAGGCAGAACGCGCGCGATCGTGTCCTTGAGGCTTTCGGTGCGGGGAATGTCGATGCCGTCGTAGCGCCGGTCGGCGCCGAGATCATAGGGGCTGGCCGGGTCGAGCGGGGGCGGCGGGACGTCGAACGACCGGCGCCAGATCCGCACCTGCTCCTCGCCGACCTTGGCCGCCATCTCGGCCTTGTTGAGCCCGGTCAGGCCGCCATAGTGGCGCTCGTTCAGCCGCCAGTGCTTTTCGACGGGCAGCCAGAGCCGGCCCATCGCTTCGAGCGCGAGGTTGAGCGTCTTGATCGCGCGGGTCTGGACGCTCGTGAAGCACAGGTCGAAATCCATGTCCTGCTCGGCCAGCAGCTCGCCGGCGAGCCGCGCTTCCTCCTCGCCGAGCGGCGTCAGGCCGACGTCCCACCAGCCGGTGAAGCGATTCTCGAGATTCCATGCCGACTGGCCATGACGAATGAGTACGAGGGTCGGCATCAGTTTCGGTTCTCCAGTTCATCGATGATCAGGTGCAGTGCATCGAGGCAGCTGCGGGCGAGCGCGCGGCTGCGGTCGGGCGACCAGCCTTCGCGCGGATCGGGGTAATCCTCATTGTCCTTGAACGGCATTTCGAGCGTCATCGACACTGCGCCGAAGCGCTCGGCAAGCTGGGCCGTGGACATCGACAGATTGGCGCGTCCGGGCGGCGCCACCTCATAGCCCTTCGCCGTCTGGAAGTCGGGCGACAAACGCACCAGCGCTTCGGTGAAGCGGGTGAACAGCGCGCCCTGCTCCGGTTTCAACGACGGGATCCCCTCGAAGCCGGCCACGAAGTTGGCAGGGATGGTTTCGTCGCCGTGAACGTCCATCGCGAAATCGACGCCGACACGGTCCATCTCGTTCAGCACGTGCAGGACCTCGGGGCTGCGTTCGGCGGAGGGGCCGTGCCACTCGCGGTTCAGGTTGACGCCCGCCGCGTTGGTGCGCAGGTGCCCGCGCCGCGAGCCGTCCGGGTTCATGTTGGGGACGAGGTGGAAGCTCGCTCTCTCGCGCAGCCGACGCGACACGGGATCGCCGTCGTCGAGCAATTTCTCGAGCGCTCCTTCCATCCAATATTCGGCCATCGTCTCGCCGGGGTGCTGGCGCGCGTAGAGCCACACCTTCAGCGGACCCGCGCCGATCCGGAAATAGTCGATCTCCTGCCCGTCGAGCGTCTTGCCGAGCGAGCGGTAGGCGGCGGCCGGATGGGCGGCGACGGAGGCGACCAGATCGTGGTGCCGCTCCATCGTGTAAGGCGCGAAATAGGCGAACCAGATGCTGTCGAGCTCCGGAACGATGCCGAAGCTCAGCACTCCGTCCGCGTAATCGGTGTCGACCCGCAGCCACTCCTCGCGATCGTAGGACATGCATGCGCGATAGCCGCTCCAGCCCTGCGGGTAGGCGGAGCCGGCGCAGTTGAGGATGCGCAGCTCGACGTTCCGTCCGGCCGCGCCGGTCAGCCGGAAGTAGAACCACTGGTAGAAATCGGACTGATTGTCCTTGAGGATTTCAAGATCGATCCGGTCGCCGTCGATCGCGACGACACGGATGTTGCCGCCGTCGAAGGCGCTCGAAATGGAGAGACTCATCGAAGCCTGATAGTGTGCCCAGACTCTCCGGGAAAGTACCGAAACAACGCTTCGGCGAGCCGATCGGCGATCGCCGCCGGCTGCCCCTCGGGGCGCTCGGGTCGCACGGCCCCGGTCGCGCGGCCCTCCCAGATCACCGTCTGGTCCGAGCGCCGCTTGATCCGCACCTGCAGCGTCGTCGAGACGATCTGCCGTGGGCCGCCGCCGAGGTTGAACCCCACGCCGGCCCCGACGCCACCGTTCCAGCCGCCCGTGCCGCCGCCGATGCCGACCGTTACCGGCCCGCGCCGCGGCGGGCCCTCGTAGGCGGCTCGCTCGATGCCGACGAGCGCGACCTGCTCGGATTGGCCGACGCTGCCGACCACCGTCCAACCGAGGCGGCCAAGCTGGCGTGCCACCGCGGCGGAATAGATATCGAACTCCGGGCCGCCGCGGTCGGGCACGTCGAAACTCTCGACCGCGATCACGCCCTTGGCGATCGGTTGGCCGAGATGAAAGCTGGTGACGTCGACGGGCCGCCCGCCGCCCGTGCTCGCGGTGGTGCACCCGACGAGGGCCGCAGCCAGAATCAGCGCGGAGCCGCGCTCAAAAACCGCTTTCATTCCAGTGCCTCATCGCTAAGTGCCATCGTGTAGCCGCTGAAACGATCATAGCCACTTTTCGCTGCATCGTAACGCATCAGAAAGGATCTCCATGAGCGACCACAGCGCCAGGCCGGCCGTGCTCGTGACCGGCGGCGCCGGCTATATCGGAAGCCATGCCGTGCTGGCTCTGACGGATGCGGGCTGGCCGGTGGTCGTGATCGACAATCTCACGACGGGTTTCCGCTGGGCGGTCGCGCCGCAGGCGACGTTGGTCGAAGGCGACATCGCCGACCAGGCGCTGGTCGCGCGCCTGATCGAGCAGCACAAGATCGGGGCGATCATCCATTTCGCCGGATCGATCGTCGTGCCGGAATCGGTGACCAATCCACTCAAATATTATGAGAACAACACGGTGAAGAGCCGCTCGCTGCTCGAGAGCGCCGTCAAGGGCGGCGTGCCGCATTTCATCTTCTCCTCGACCGCGGCCACTTATGGAATTCCGGATCAGGTGCCGATTCCGGAAACGGCGCGGACCGAGCCGATCAATCCCTACGGCGCGTCCAAGCTGATGACCGAGCGGATGCTCGCCGACGTCGCGCATGCGCATCCGCTCAACTATTGCGCCCTGCGCTATTTCAACGTGGCCGGCGCCGATCCGCAAGGCCGCTCGGGCCAGTCGACGGCCGGGGCGACGCACCTGATCAAGGTCGCGGTGGAAGCGGCGATCGGAAAGCGTCCCTACGTCTCGGTCTACGGGACCGATTACGACACCCCCGACGGCACCGGCATCCGCGACTATATCCACGTCAGCGATCTCGCCGCGGCGCATGTCGACGCGCTCGAGAAGCTGATCGCGGAACCCGAGCGCAGCCATGTCCTGAACTGCGGCTACAGCCGCGGCTTCTCGGTGCTCGAGGTGCTCGACAGCGTCGATCGGGTGACCAACATGAAGATCGAGCGACGGATGGAAGCGCGCCGGGCGGGCGATCCGGATGCGCTGGTGGCGGACAACAGCAAGATCCTGGCGACCCTGCCCTGGCGGCCGAAACGCGACAATCTCGACACGATCGTCGCCGATGCCCTCGCCTGGGAGCGCAAGCTCGCCGAGCGCGGTCACGAACCGCGCTGAGAATCGAGCCCCAACGTTCCTTCGAAGGTCCCGTCGATGCTCCGACGCCTGCTCCTCGCCGCGCTTCTTCCCGTCGCCGTCGCCGCCTCCGCGGCGCCGACCGCGGCTTCCCCGGACTTTTCCGCAGACCGCTTTCGAGCGCATGTCTCATTCCTTTCGGATGATCTGCTCGAAGGACGCGACACCGGATCGCGCGGCTACGACATCGCCGCCGCTTACGTCGCCTCGCAGTTCGAGGGACTGGGGCTGAAGCCCGGCGGCACGGGCGGGGGATGGTTCGAATCCGTCCCGCTTCGAAGAGCGACTCTCGTGGGACCGAAGCCGGTGGTGACGATCTCCGGGCCGACCGGACGCCGCGACTGGGAGAATGGAAGCGACGTGCTCGTCGGGCCGAGCGTCGCGGAGCAGGTGCAGGATATCGAGGCGCCGGTCGTCTTCGCCGGCTACGGTCTCGATTCGCCGCCGCAGGGGGTCGATGATTATGCCGGGCTCGACGTGCGCGGAAAGGTCGTCGCCGTGCTCGCGGGCGCGCCGACGGACCTGCCCAGCGAAATCGCCGCCCATCTCTCCGACACCAAGGATGCAGCCGCCGCGCGCCGCGGCGCGATCGGCCTCGTCGTTCTTCCGACCGATCTCTCGGAGAAGGCCACACCCTGGCCGGTGCGCATCCGGCACGCGTCGGCGCCGCGCATGGCCTGGCTCGACCGCGACGGCCGTCCGGAGGACGAGGCTCCCGGTCTGCGCATCGGCGCGACGCTCAACACCTCTGCCGCCGAGGCGCTGTTCGCGGGTGCTGCGAAGGGCTTTTCCGCGGTCCGTGCGGAGGCTTCGAACACGCGCGCGCACCCCGGGGGTTTTGCGCTCGCCACCAAGATCCGAATCCGCCGCTCGAGCCAGTGGGCGCAGGTCAACAGCCCCGAGGTGATCGGCATGCTGCCGGGCAGCGATCCGGAGCTGCGCGGCCAATATGTCGTGCTGATGGCGCATCTCGACCATCTCGGCATCAAGGACGACGCGGCGCCCGGCGAGGACCGAATCTACAATGGCGCGCTCGACAATGCGGCCGGGATCGCGACGATGCTCGAGGCAGCCCGGGCGTTCGTGGCTTCGGGCAAGCCGCCGAAGCGGTCGGTGATCTTCATCGCCAATACGGGCGAGGAGAAAGGACTGCTCGGCGCCGATTATTTCGCGCATTTCCCGACCGTGCCGATCGCAAGCATCGCGGCCGTGGTCGACCTCGACATGCCGCTCCTGCTCTACGATTTTACCGACGTGATCGCCTTCGGCGCCGATCATTCGACCCTTGCGCGCGCGGTCGCGGACGCGGCCGGACAAATGGGGGTGGCGCTCTCGCCGGATCCGATGCCCGAGGAGAACATCTTCGTGCGGTCCGATCATTACATGTTCGTCCGCCAGGGTGTGCCTGGGATACTGCTGGCGACGGGCTTCGCCAATGGCGGGGAAAAGCAATGGCGCGAATTTCTCAGCACACACTACCACAGCGTCGCCGACGACATGCGCCAGCCGATCCACTGGACCCAGGGCGCGCGCTACGCCGAGCTCAACTACCGGATCAGCCGCATCCTTGCCGATGCGCCGGAACGACCGCGCTGGTACGAGGGCGACTTCTTCGGCGACCGCTACGCACCGGCGGCGCCACGGGTGAAACGATAGTCTCAGGGAGCCGAATTGCCGCGCCGGCGACCCGGCCATCCGCTTCCACGGCCACCTTGACTTGCCCTCTTCCTCCCCCTAGGTGAGCGCCTTCGTTTTTCAGCACATTCGAAGAGAACAGGCAGGCGTTCCGGCCATGAAGATCCGCAACTCGTTGAAGTCCCTCAAGTCGCGCCACCGCGACTGCCGCGTGATCCGCCGCCGGGGCCGCACCTACGTGATCAACAAGACCAACCGCCGCTTCAAGGCGCGTCAGGGCTGAGCCTTGCCCGTCCGCGCCGTCGTCTTCGACGTCGGCAACGTCCTTTACGGCTGGGATCCCGACAGCTTCCTCGTCAAGCAGATCGCTGACGACGAGGAGCGCCTGCGCTTCATCGAGGAAGCCGATTTCTTCGGCTGGCACCAGACGCTCGACGCCGGCCGCCCGCATGCCGAGGCGGCTGCCGAGCTCAGCGAGAAATTTCCTGCTTACGCCGAGCTGATCCGCGGCTGGAGCGATCGCTTCGGCGAGACGATCACCGGCCCGGTCCCCGGCGTCCACGCGATCGTCGAGGAACTCGACGATCGCGGCATTCCCCTGTTCGCCATCACCAACTTCTCGGCCGAGTTCTGGCAACCCTTCCGTGCGCGCGAGCGGGAGTTCCTGGACCGCTTCCGCGACATCGTCGTGTCGGGCGAGGTGAAGCTGCTGAAGCCGGACCCTGCCATCTATTTTCTCTCGCTCGACCGGTTCGGCGTGAAGCCCGAAGACGCCCTGTTCATCGACGACCGTCGGATCAACGTCTACGGCGCCGAGGCCGTGGGCATGCACGCACATCTGTTCACCCACGCCGAGGACTTGCGGCAAAGACTGAGGGCCGAGGCCTTGCTCTGAGCTCCGGCGGCGGTCGTGACCGCGTCTCGAGGGCGACGGAGCGGATGCCGGTCTTCCCCTCCGGCCTCCTACCTTACCTTCGCCTCCGCCTTGCCGCTCCGGTAGCGGCTGAGCTCGTCGCCAATCAGGCGGACGATGTGGATGACGTTGGTGGAGCCGGGCGTTCCGAACGGAACCCCGGCCATCAGGATCACCCGGTCGGCACCTTTGGCGACGCGGTGGCGCAGCGCCATACGCTTGGATTTGGCGACCATTTCCTCGAAGCTCGAGACGTCGCGGGTGTGGACCGCGTGCGCGCCCCACAGAATGCCGAGTCGCCGCGCGGTCTTGAGCGAGGGCGTGAGGACGAGCAAGGGCACGGCCGGCCGCTCGCGCGACACGCGCCGTGCGGTCGATCCCGAGGTGGTGAAGCAGACGATCGCCGCCGCGCTCACCGTGCCCACCATCGTGTTTGCCGACTGCGCGATCGCGTCGGCGGTGGTGGGATCGGGAAGCGTTCGAGTGAAGTGGACCCGGGCACTGTAGCTGGGATCGGATTCGACGCTGGTGGCGATGCGGTTCATGATCGCGACCGCCTCGATCGGCCACTGTCCCGACGCGCTTTCGGCGGAGAGCATGATCGCATCGGCGCCGTCGTAGACCGCGTTGGCGACGTCCGACACTTCGGCGCGGGTCGGTGTCGGCGCGGTGATCATCGATTCGAGCATCTGGGTCGCGACCACGACCGGGCGCCCCATGCGCCGCGCGGTCTCGACGATCCTTTTCTGCAGCGGCGGCACGTCCTCGGGCGGGAGCTCGACGCCGAGATCGCCGCGCGCCACCATCGCCGCGTCGGACAGCTCGAGGATGCTCTCGAGCCGATCGAGCGCCGCCGGCTTCTCGATCTTGGCGAGCAACGAGGCGCGGCCGGCGATCAGGCGGCGCGCTTCGGCGACGTCCTCCGGCCGCTGGACGAAACTCAATGCGATCCAGTCGACCTGATGATCGAGCGCGAAGGCAAGGTCGGCGCGGTCCTTGTCGGTGAGCGCGGCGACCGGAAGCACAATGTCCGGGACGTTGAGGCCCTTGTTGTTCGAGATGGCGCCGCCGACCTCGACCTTGGTCTCGATCCGGTCGCGGTCCGCCGCGCGCACGCGAAGCACGAGCTTGCCGTCGTCGATCAGCAGCCGGGTGCCCGGCTCGACCGCCTCGAAGATCTCGCGATGCGGGAGGCACACGCGTTTTTCGTCCCCGGCCGAAGGGTCGCGGTCGAGCACGAAGGTCTGGCCGCGCCGCAGCTTGGTGCCGCTTCCCCCGAAGCGTCCGACGCGAAGCTTCGGGCCCTGCAGGTCGGCAAGAATCGTCGTCGGCCGCTCGAGCTCCTTCTCCAGGCCGCGGATGATCTCGATCAGGCTCAAATGGTCGGCATGCGTGCCGTGGCTCATGTTGATCCGGAATGCGTCGGCGCCGGCTTCCGCGAGCTTACGGATCATGTCGTGCGTGTTGCTGGCAGGCCCCAGGGTGGCGAGGATACGGACCTTGCGGCTGCGGGGCGCGAAATGGGTTGGCATCGGCTCTCACCTAGCGGTCGGTGGCGCAATAGCCACTCTTTTTGACAGTTCAACCGGGCTGCTGCGCGCGGGCTTGAGCGCGTCCGTCCCAGCCCCTAGGAGCATCGCTTGACCCTCAAATCAGTGGAGTGAACATGGCGGAAGGAACGGTCGCGGCCGACGAACTGCGATTGCTGATCGAGCGTATCGAGCGCCTCGAGGAAGAGAAGAAG
>Ga0153915_10003010_pt1 | contig 15412 bp, 14 predicted proteins | sample Opewatmetagenome_2_FD_107003 | JGI IMG/M metagenome (GOLD analysis project Ga0153915, IMG submission 107003) | Freshwater wetland microbial communities from Ohio, USA - Open water 3 Core 3 Depth 3 metaG | ecosystem: Environmental > Aquatic > Freshwater > Wetlands | place: USA: Ohio, Lake Erie...
ATGTTGCGCGTATTAAAACAGCGCAACTTTCCTGTGGGGCAACTGAAAGTTTTCGCTCGTTCAGCTAGGGATATTAAGGTCGATGGGACTATTTATTCGGTTGAACCGATCACGCCAGACGGTTTCTGTGGCATAGATATCGCATTATTTGCCGGAACCGAAGGTGAAAAGGGCGCTGCGGTAACTTACGCTGTTGAAGCGGTTAAAAGAGGCGCGGTGGTTATTGATAATGGCGCTGATTTTCGCATGGATCCAAAGGTGCCCTTAGTCGTCCCGGAAGTAAACGGCGCTGACGTCAAAAAACATAAGGGGATCATCGCTAATCCGAATTGCTCCACGATCCAGATGGTTGTGGCGCTTAACCCACTACATAAAAAATTCCGTATCAAAAAGATCATTGTTACTACTTTGCAGGCATCCAGCGGCGCGGGTAAAGCCGCCGTGGAACAACTGAATAATGAGACTACCAAGATCGCCCAGGGCGGATTTGACAGCGTACAGGCCAGCGGCGTGAGCAGGTCTATGCCGCAGCAATTAGCTTATAATTGCTTCCCGCATATCGGCAGTTTTACGGATGGCGGCTACACCAACGAAGAATGGAAGCTGGTCAATGAGACCCACAAGATCATGCATGCGCCAAAGATCAAGATCTCGGCTACCACAGTGCGTATCCCGGTAAGGACCGGCCACTCCGAATCAGTTTACATTGAAACTGAGAAAACGATCAGCCCCGATGAAGTAAGGAAGATCTTCGCTAAATCCCCCGGCATAGTGGTTATTGATGACTTAAAGAACAATCTTTATCCTATGCCTAAAGACGCAGAAGGCCGCGATGAGACTTTTGTCGGCCGTATCCGGCAGGACGCCTTTAACAAAAAAGGTTTATGGTTATGGGTTGTCGCAGACAACCTGCGTAAAGGCGCCGCGACTAATGCCGTGCAAATAGCTGAATGCGTAATTTCAAACTCAAAATAGAATATGACGGTACCCGTTACTACGGTTGGCAGGTCCAGAATGGCGCCAAAGCCAGGAGATCCTACCGATCATCGCGGACCATCCAGCATATCCTGGAAAGTAAACTTAAGAAAATACTTCAGCAAGATATAGGCCTTATCGTCGCCGGCCGTACCGATTCCGGGGTACACGCCTGCGCGCAGGTGGCTAATTTCAAGAGCCCCTCCAGGATGCCTTTGGCCAGGATGCAATGGGCGCTGAACGGCTTGCTCCCGGAGGATATTAAAATTACCGGGATCAACTACGCGCCGTTTGATTTTAATAGCCGGTTCTCGGCGAAATCCAAGACCTATCGTTATACGGTATTAAACCGTAAATATTCCTCCGCGCTTCTGCATAACCGCGTTTATTTCTTCCACTATCCTTTGGATATAAAACTTATGCGTAAGGAAGCCGCGCATTTACTGGGTAAACACAATTTTAAGGCTTTCCAGGCTTCTGATACAAGGGAGCGCAATCCGCTAAAAGATATTAAGTCCGTTAAGATCAGAAAAGTCCGCGAGTTATTGTATATTGATATAGAGGCCGATGGTTTCCTTTATAATATGGTGCGTAATATCGTGGGCACGCTTTTAGAGATCGGCAGGGGCAGGTTCGCCGAGGGCTCAATGCGTAAGATCATCGCTTCAAAGAATAGAGCGCTCGCCGGTCCGACTGTCCCGGCAAAAGGGCTGTGTTTACTTAAAGTGAGGTATTAAGCGTGCGTAGGGAATTAAAAATAGAAGACCCCTGGGTTTATTTCTCCTGGGTGCTCATAATTATCTTTGGCCTGCTGCAATTGCTGCGTTCGGTGATCCTTCCGCAATTCATGGATATATATTATCATTTGCAGGTTGCCTGGGGTTTTGTGCGCTCCGGAGGTTACAGCGGATGGGATTTCTGGGAGTACGCTCCTTTTGGCCGGCCGCATATTTACCCGCCGTTTTTCCATATTATCCTGGCTTTATTGATGAAGCTGGGGTTTAGCGCGATATTCCTGGCTAAATTATTTGAATCCGCGGCGCCGGTATTATTTCTGATCGCTATTTGGCATTTTATCAAAAAGAACTATTCCGCGCAGCTTGCGTTTTTTGTCGTTTTAGCGTTTAGCTCGGCATTCGCCTTTTTTATCTCACTGTCTAACCACATCCCGGCGGCTCTGGCGCTCATCATTGGTTTGTCTGCTTTTAACGAATTGTTTAAAAACAGGTGGCTGCGGGCAGCGATCTTGCTTGCGCTTTGTTTCTATACGCATATCGGGGTATCCTGGTTTTTTCTTTCAGCTTTCATTTTTTACGGGCTGATGGATAAATACTTAAGGGCGCAGGCGTTCAAAATTGCGCTTCTGGCGTTGGCGCTAGCTTTGCCATTACTGATCAAGCAGTTACAGTCGCTTGCCCTTATGCAGGCAGCTGGCCTGGATATGCAGGAGAAATTCCTTTGTCAGATCAAATTAATTGAATACCCTCTGGCTTTTTTTGGGATCTTACTTGCGCTTAAGATGGGTGTGCGTTACAGGTTGTTCATAAGTTTTTTTACCGCCAGTATAATTTTTCTCTCTTATCCCTACCGGTTTTTTTCAGCAGAAGGGTATTTGCCGGTGATCTTTCTTTCTGCTTTGGCAACGCAGGCGATCTGGAATAAATTTAAAACTTATGCGCTTTGGCCCAGAAGATTATCCTGCGGTTCGCTGATATTATTTTTCTTGCTTATTTCACCGACATTATCATTGAGCAAAGCAAAACCGGCCGGGAAAATAAGCTATGAATTAAAATTGATGGATTCAGCGTTCTGCGGCATGCTTTTTGCGAAAGGCTCAACGATCTGGCTTCCCCGTGAGTATCTGCCCGCTGCCGCGGCGATCAGGAATAATTCCTCGGACAAGGAGATCATTTACTCTAATCTCAACATTGTCGGGCCGATCTTAGGCAGTTTATCGCAAAGGGCTACGGCTAATGCTTTGCTTCCGGAGATCGGGCCAGCCCGCCAGGTGCCGGTTTTACAGGCGGCTGGCATAATCGTTTTGACCAGGGATTTAGATGAGGGGATAGTAAAAAGCTTAAGCGTTAAGTACGGCTGGGTAAAAATAGGGGAGAGTAAGATCTTCCAGGTATTCAAGAATCCGGCCGCTAAATATACCCTGATGGTGAATAAGCCTTCAGTCAGTTTCCGGATGATCATGCTTATTTTTATCCTGGTGGCGGGGTTATTCTTCGCGCCGGAGTTGGCAGGGGTATTCAAAAGAAAAACATAAAAAAATATTTGACTTTATCAACCAAAGGTGATATTATTAAAAATCTATGAAAAAGACATATTCAGCGAAAAAAGAGGAAGTAAAGAGGCAGTGGTTTTTGGTTGACGCCCAGGGGAAGATACTCGGAAGGATGGCAGCCAAGATCGCTTCTATTCTTAGAGGCAAACATAAGCCTATGTTTACCCCGCATATTGATACCGGAGATTGCGTGGCAGTGATCAACGCCTCCAAGATCAAGGTGACCGGGCGTAAATTAAAGCAGAAGGTTTACCGCCGGTATTCCGGCTATCCGGGCGGTTTACGCGAAGTAGTCCTTGAGGATTTGTTGGCTAAGAAGCCCGAGACAGTGGTTATCCTCGCTGTGCAAAGGATGTTACCGGGTGGGCCATTAGGCAGGGATATGATCAAGAAACTTAAAGTTTATTCCGGTGCGGAACATAAGCTTACAGGCCTAAAGCCTGTTATTTTGGAGGTTTGATAGGTTAAAATGGAAGAAGTGACTAAATACAAAGCATTAGGCAGGCGCAAGGAATCAACTGCCCGGGTAGAGTTAAGGCCCGGCACAGGCAAGATTACCGTGAATGACTGCGCTTTTAATAAATATTTCCTGCGTGAAACGGACCAGATCATCGTCAAGCAGCCTTTAGTCATGGCAGAGAGCGCTTCTAAGTTTGACGTATCTGCCAGGTTGACCGGCGGCGGCCTGACCGGCCAGGCAGGGGCATTGCGTTTAGGCATTGCTAAGGCTTTGGTTTTAGCTGAGGCTAATTTCAAGGATATGTTCCGCAAAGGCGGTTTTCTTACCCGTGATTCTCGTATGAAAGAGCGCAAGAAGTACGGGCAGAAGGGCGCGCGTAAGCGCTTCCAGTGGACAAAGAGGTAAGGGGCAGAATGTAGAATTTAGAATGTAGAATTTAGAAATGAGAATCCCGCTGGAACACCGGCGGGATTTTTATTTGCAGCTAAACGCTTCCGACGAGAAAATACTTGACGAGAAAGTAATTTTATTCTAATATGGAACAATCTGCGCAGTTTAAGGAGGGAGTAGAGTGAATCTAAATGTAGGCATCATCGGGGCAACAGGCCACACCGGAGAAATGCTTATTGAGATATTGCTTAAGCATCCTCATGTGAAGATCACTGGTCTCTACAATACCGGTAAAACTTCAGGCCGCATCTGCGACATCTTCCCGAAATTCAAAAACCAACTGCAATTACTTTGTACTCAGCCGGATTTTGAGCATATACGCAAAGAGTGCGAACTGGTATTCTTAGCGCTTCCGCATACAGCGTCTATGGATTTTGCGCCTAAGCTCTTAAGCCTCGGTAAAAGGGTGATCGACTTAAGCGCGGATTACCGGCTGGAAAGCAATTCTATTTACGAGCAGTTCTATAAGACAAAACATAAAGATAAAGAGGGCCTAAAGCAGGCGGTTTACGGTTTGCCTGAACTTTATAAAGCAAAGATCAAGAACGCAAAGCTCGTCGCTAATCCCGGCTGTTATCCCACCTCGGCGCTGCTTGGCCTGGCTCCTTTGGTTTCCGTGGGAGTGGCGTCAAAAGGCGCTACGATCATTGTTGACGCTAAGTCCGGAGTAAGCGGGGCAGGCAAGAAAGTGGAGAAGGATTATCTTTTTTCCGAGATACAAGGGGATTTCCGGGCTTACAAGGTGGATACGCATCAGCACGCTCCGGAGATAGAGCAGGTATTGTCAAAGTTAGCCGGAGAAAAGGTCAAAGTCACTTTTGTGCCGCATCTTTTACCGATCGACAGGGGGATACTTTCCACTATTTATATCAAGAAGCCCGCGTCTGCCGCCGGAAAGCCCAAAGATATCTTGGCTTTGTATAAGAAATTCTATAAATCCGAGCCTTTTGTGCGCATTAAACCGGAGGGGGAATTTCCCAGGATCAAGGATGTGGTGGGGACGAATTTCTGCGATATCGGGATCAAGGACAGTAAAGACCTGACGATCATCATCTCGGCGATAGATAACCTGCTTAAGGGCGCTTCTGCCCAGGCGGTGCAGAACATGAATATTATGTATAAATTCCCGGAAAGTTGCGGTTTGCTATGATCAAGCTGAATAAAGCTGTCCTGCCTGTTGCTTTTAAAGCAAATGGCGTAAAATGCGGGATCAAAAGATCTAAGAAACCGGACCTGGCGCTTTTTTATTCCGAGCTTCCCGCTTTGGCAAGCGCGAAGTTCACTAAAAACAGCATACTCGCCGCACCGCTTAAAGTTAACCAGGCGCAGCTTAAATCAGGAAAAGATTTTAAGGCAGTGCTTGTGAATAGCGGTAACGCTAACTGTTTTACCGGTAAACAGGGAATGTTTGACGCCTGGGCAATGGTTGAGGCGGTAGCCAAAGAATTAAAAATAAATAAAAGGGCTGTTTTGGTAAATTCCACGGGGATCATTGGAAAGCGGTTGCCGATAGATAAGATCAAGAAAGCCATCCCTGGGTTGGTCGCCGGGTTATCCGCCGGAAAGACAACTCTGGCGCAGAAGGCGATGATGACTACGGACACGTTCATTAAAGAGGTGAGCGTAAAATTCAAGATCGGCACTCGCACTGTGACTGTTTGCGGCGTGGCAAAGGGAGCCGGAATGATCGCTCCGGATATGGCTACATTGCTTTGTTTTATTTTTACCGACGCTGCGGTTACCAAACAAGCTTTAGATAAGGCTTTAAGCGCTGCCGTGGAGAATTCGTTTAACTGTGTCACGGTAGATGGATGCATGAGCACTAATGACACGGTGATCGTTTTGGCGAACGCCGCGGCGCGGAATAAGCTTATTAGCCTTAAGCATAATTATGGAAAGTTTTCCGAAGCGCTTGATTTGGTTTGCCTGGATCTGGCTAAAAAAATCGTGTTGGACGCCGAAGGCGCCAGTAAGTTCATTAAGATCAATGTTTACGCTGCTAAAACCAGGCAGGAAGCAAAACAAGTGGCGTTAGCGATAGCTAATTCTGATCTTTTTAAAACCGCCTGTTTCGGCGAAAATCCTAATTTTGGCAGGATTGCTGCCGCAGCCGGAGCAAGCGGCATAAAGGTAGAAGAAGCAAAACTGAAAGTTAAATTAGGGCCGTTAAATAAGAAGCATATTGATGTCAGTGTCGGTTTATCGAGGGGCAAAGCTAGTATTACTGTTTATACCTGCGATTTGACCGGCGAATATATTAAAATCAACGCGGAGTACAACTAGGGGAAGAAAATGGAATCAGCGATAAAGAAAGCGGATGTTTTGATCGAGGCGTTGCCTTATATCAAGAAGTTCCACAAGAAAGTTATCGTCGTAAAATACGGCGGCAGTATCTTAGGTGAAGAGACGATCCGTAAAGGCGTGCTGGAGGATATCGTTTTCTTGAGCTTTATGGGGTTACGCCCTGTGCTTGTGCATGGAGGCGGACCAAATATCAGCGACCGCATGCGCACCTCCGGTAAAAAGACAGAGTTTGTCGACGGAATGCGCGTGACAGACGCGGAGACTTTAAAGCTTGTGGAAGAGGAACTATTGTATTTAAATCAGCTTATCGTAAATGAACTTACTGAGCTGGGAGTAAAAGCTGTCGGCCTAAACGGTAAAGACAGTTCACTTATCCAGGTAGAGAAAAAGAAAGCCAAGGTTGATATAGGCTTAGTCGGCCATATCACCGGCATTAATACCGAGCTGATCAATGATGAGCTTAAAAAAGATAAGGTAGTCGTGGTTTTGCCTATGGGCATAGGCAAGGATAAGAAGGTTTATAATGTCAATGCTGATGAAGTGGCTGCATCTGTTGCCGCCAGTATGAAAGCGGAGAAATTCGTCCTTTTAACCAATGTTAAAGGGATCATGCGCCATGCCGATGACGTGAATTCATTTATTTCCACGCTGACCGTTGAGGAAGTGAACAACCTTAAGGAAAATAAGATAATCCAGCAGGGGATGATCCCCAAGGTGCAGGCTTGCGTGGATGCTTTGGCCGGAGGCGTAAAGAAAACGCATATCATTGACGCGCGCACTCCCCACGGGCTTTTGCTGGAAATTTTCACGGATAAAGGTATCGGTACGGAGATCGTAGAATGAAATTGACGCAGGTTTTTCAAAACTATAAAGATTTTATCATGCCTACCTACAATAAGGTGCCGCTGGTTTTTACCAAAGGCAAAGGCTCTTTACTTTGGGATGTTCAGGGTAAAAAGTACCTTGATTTTTTTCCCGGCTGGGGAGTGGGTAACCTTGGCCATTGCCATCCTAAGGTCATGCAGGCGGTCAGGGACCAGATAGGTAAATTGATCTTTATACCGAATAATTATTATCATTTGCCACAGGCAAAATTAGCTAAAGAACTTATTTACTGGAGTTTTCCGGGAAAAGTATTTTTCTGTAACTCCGGAGCCGAGGCTAATGAAGCGGCGATAAAGTTGGCCCGGAAATTCGGCCAGGGCAGGCATGAGATAATCACTTTTGAGAATGCTTTTCACGGCAGGACGCTGGCGACCTTAGCGGCTACGGGCCAAAAGAAGTACCAGGATGGTTTTGAGCCGATGCCGGCGGGTTTTAAGAATATAAAACTTAACGACCTGGCGGCGCTTAAGCAGGCGATCAACGGTAATACCGTAGCGGTGATGCTTGAACTGGTGCAAGGCGAGGGCGGAGTGAACTTAGCGGATAAAGAGTTTGTCCTGGCTTTAAGAAAAATATGCGACCAGCATAACCTGCTTTTGATCATTGATGAGGTGCAAACAGGTATAGGCCGCACAGGAAAACTTTTTGCTTACCAGCATTATGGGATAACGCCTGATATCATTACTCTGGCTAAAGGATTAGGCGGCGGATTGCCTATTGGCGCGATCATCGCCAAAAAAGCGATCGCTGACCTTTTGACCCCCGGTATGCATGCTTCTACTTTTGGCGGCGGGCCGGTGATCTGCAGGGCTGCTATCGCGGTATTAAAGGCGGTGCAGGATGAAAAGCTACTGTCTAATGTCAATAAAATGAGCGCGTATCTTTTTGAAAAACTGGGCGCGTTAAAAGAGAAATACGCCATGATCAAAGGCCTGCGCGGCATAGGGCTGATGGTGGGAGTGGAACTGAACTGTGAAGGCAAGGCTATCGTGCAGCAATGCGCGGATGCGGGATTATTGATCAACTGCACCCACGGCTGCGTCTTAAGGCTGATGCCGGCTCTAAACGTAAACAAGAAACAGATCGACCAGGCAATAAACATATTAGAAAACGCATTGAGGAGAGTATGAAGATGAAGAAGGATCTTATCTCTATAAAGGATCTAAGCAGGAATGAGATAGAGAACTTGTTTAAGCTTGCCGGGCAGCTAAAGAAGAATAAGCGTAAGTTCGCTAAGTCTTTAGCGGGCCGGTCGATCGCCTTGCTTTTTCAAAAGCCCTCAAACAGGACGCGGGTGTCTTTTGAGGTAGGCATGTATCAATTGGGCGGTAACGCTTTATACCTGTCTCCCCAGGAGATCAACCTTGGCGTCAGGGAATCCATCGCGGATGTCTCTAAAACGCTTTCGCGTTTTGTTGACGGGATCGTCCTAAGGACTTTCGCGCATAAGAATTGCCTGGAGATGGCGTCTAGCGCTACAGTGCCTGTGATCAACGGCCTGTCGGATTTCTCGCATCCCTGCCAGGCCCTAGCGGACCTTTTTACGATCAAGGAGAAATTCAATTCCCTTAAAGGGGTTACGCTTGCTTACGTGGGAGACGGTAATAATGTCTGTAATTCACTGATCTTTGCCGCCGCTAAATGCGGTATGCATATTAATGTGGCTACTCCTGCTGGCTATGAACCTGTCCGGGAAGTCGTGCGGGATGCTTTGCTGGTCGCTAAAGAGACAGGTTCTTTGATCAAGGTTGGCAATGATCCGTTCGCCGCCGTCAAGTCAGCTAACGTACTTTATACGGATGTCTGGGCGAGCATGGGCCAGGAAGAGGAGATCCAGAAACGTAAAGAGATCTTCAAAAGTTTTCAGATAAATTCCAAGCTTTTAAATGCCGCAGCAATTGGCTGCCTGGTAATGCATTGTTTACCCGCGCATAGGGGCGAAGAGATCACTGAAGATGTTTTGGATAGCCCCAGTTCTATTGTCTTTGACCAGGCGGAGAACAGGATGCACGTGCAGAAAGCGATTTTAATAAAATTATTAAAAAACTAGCGGGTCCTGCCTTGGGTATTTTTCTCGCCGCAATTGCGGCTGCGAAAAACACCCAAGTCACCCGCTAGTATAAAATTTTATTCAAATAGGAAAGGTAAAGAAGAATGAAAAAGGTAATCTTGGCTTATTCCGGTGGATTAGATACTTCTTGTATTGTCAGATGGCTCAAAGATAGAGGCTATGACGTGGTTTGTTTTGTAGCTGACCTTGGCCAGGGTTTGGGTATTGGCGAGAGTTTTGAGGAGATCGAAGAAAGGGCGCTGGCCGCGGGAGCTTCCAAAGTCTATATCCGCGACCTGCAGGAGGAATTTATCAAGGATTTTATTCTTCCGGCGCTGAAAGCTAACGCTATCTATGAAGGCAAATATTTACTGGCTACTGCTTTGGGCAGGCCGCTGATCGCCAAATACCTTGTGCAGATAGCGCATAAAGAAAAAGCTACCGCCGTTGCCCATGGTTGTACGGGAAAAGGCAATGACCAGGTAAGGCTGGAAGTTGCCGTGGGTATATTGGACCCGAAACTTGAGATCATCGCCCCGGTCAGGGAATGGGAATTTAAATCCCGCGAAGAAGAGATAGAATACGCGTTGAAACATAATATACCCATTGATGTGACCAAGAAGAAGCCCTACAGCATTGACCGTAACCTTTGGGGTATCAGCATTGAGGCAGGTATATTAGAGAACCTTGAACAGGAGCCACCGGAAGACGCTTATCTGATCACTAAAGGCTCAACACACACGGTAAGTTATCCGCGCTACCTGGAGATCTATTTTGAAAAAGGCGTGCCTAAAAAGATCGACGGGAAAATTTACAAGATCAAGAACCTGATCACCTATCTTAATGAAATAGGCGGTCAGTTCGGCGTAGGCAGGGCGGATATGGTAGAGAACAGGCTGGTGGGCATAAAATCCAGGGAGATTTATGAAGCTCCGGCAGCGACTATCCTGCATACCGCGCATAAGGAGCTGGAAGCCCTTGTTTTAGACAGGGAGTTAGCGCATTTTAAGGATATGGTCAGTTTAAAATACGCCGACCTTGTTTATTACGGCCTTTGGTTTTCTCCTTTGAAGAAAGCTTTGGACGGGTTTATTGACTCAACGCAAGATTTTGCCACCGGCACAATAAAGTTAAGGTTGTCCAAAGGCACAGCTGTGGCAGTATCCAGGAAATCGCGTTATTCTCTCTACAAGAAAGAATTAAGCACTTACGGTAAAGAGGACAAATTTGACCAGAAGCTTGCCGAGGGGTTTATTAAGATATGGGGAATGCCGTATAAGAGATAATAGAAGGTAGACAGTAGGTAGTAGGTAGAATATAGGGAAGAGCAAAGTCAAAAGAAAAAAACAAAAAAGGCAAAAAAGAGGGAAGCAGGAGACAATCATGGGAAAGAAATTATGGGGAACAAGATTTTCCAAAAAAACCAGCGCGCTTACTGACAGGTTTACCTCCAGTATTGCTTTTGACCAAAGGCTGGCCAAATACGATATATTAGGCAGTATGGCTCACGCGAAAATGCTGGGTAAACAGAAGATCATCCCTGCCGCTGATGCCAAAAAGATCGTTAAGGGCCTGAATATCCTGCTTAAGGATGTTATTTCCGGAAAGTTTAAATTTGACCCGTCAGCTGAAGACATACATTCTAATATCCAGGAGTTATTGGTCAAGAAGATCGGTTCTTCCGCCGATAAGCTGCACACCGCGCGTTCACGCAATGACCAGATCGCTCTGGATGTAAAACTCTATTTGAAAAGTGAAGCTGTGGATATCCTTGATTTCCTTAAGCAGCTGCAGGGCTCTATCTTAAAATTCGCCAAAGCCAATTCCCGCGTGATCATCCCGGGGTATACGCATTTACAGGTAGCCCAGTGCGTTTTGTTGTCGCACCATCTGCTTGCTTATATAGAAGCTTTGGACAGGGACAATACCAGGATACTTGATGCGGTTAAAAGGCTGGATATGATGCCTTTGGGCAGTTGCGCGCTTAGCGGCACAGGGCTTCCTATAGACCGCAGATTGGTGCAGCGGGAGCTCGGGTTCAGCGGTATTACAGCTAACAGTATTGACAGTGTCAGCGACCGGGATTACATCATCGAGGTCTTAGCCGATCTAGCCATACTTTCTGTGCACCTTTCGCGCATCGCCGAAGACCTTATCCTCTGGTCGACAAAAGAGTTCAACTTTATTGATATTGATTTTTCATTCTGTACAGGCTCAAGTATCATGCCGCACAAAAAGAATCCTGATATTTTAGAGCTTATCCGCGGTTCAGTCGGTAAAGTCCAGGGTGATCTGTCTAACGTGATCATGCTGATGAAGGGGCTGCCCACATCCTATAACCGGGATATGCAGTTGGACAAGCCGCCGCTTTTTGACGCGATCGATACGGTCAAAGATACCTTGGAGATATTCATCGCTTTATTCCAGAATATCGTAATGGAAAAGCAGGCGGTCGCCTCCAGGTTATCCGACGAGGCTTTGTTTTCCGTTGATGTCGTGGAGTATTTGATCAAAAAAGGTGTTTCTTACAGGGCCGCGCATGATATAGTCGGCAGGATGGTCAGGGATTGCCTGGATAAAGGTAAGCGCATATCGGATTTAAGCAACGCGCAGTTAAAACAATATTCCGCCAAGCTTGCTCCCGATGTGAAGAGGATATTGAACGCCTGGGACTCGGTGAATTTAAAAAAGTCATACGGCGGCACAAACCCTAAATTGGTCGATACACAACTTTCTCTTTGGGCGAGGAGGCTGAATGCACGAGTTTAAATATAAGCATAACAATTTATATTGTGAAGGCGTATTGGTCCAAAGCCTGGCTAAAGAATTCGGCACGCCGCTTTATGTCTATAGCTATGATACTTTGATCGGCCATTTCCTGCGGCTTAAAGAAGCTTTTTCTTCTGTCAACCCGCTGATCTGTTATTCCGTGAAAGCCAATTCTAACCTGGCTGTGCTTAAGGCTCTGGTTAAACAGGGCGCGGGGCTGGATATTGTTTCCGGAGGCGAGTTAGAGCGCGCCCGGCTCGTAGGTTGCCCGGCGCAAAGGATAGTTTATGCTTCTGTGGGCAAGACCGACCAGGAGATAAACGCAGCCTTAGCCTACGGCATACTCTTTTTTAATGTGGAATCACTGGCGGAGCTTAAGAATATCAACCGTATTGCTAAGGCTAAGAGAATTATGCCCAGGGTAGCTATCCGGATCAACCCGGATGTTGAGGCAAAGACGCATAAGTTCATCACTACGGGAAAGATCACCAATAAATTCGGCATAGACTTAGACAGCGCGTATAAGATACTGCTCTTACGCAAGAAATTCAGGAATGTTTCTATCTGCGGCCTGCATATCCATATTGGCTCGCAGATCACTACAGCTGACCCGTTCGTCGCGGCGATAAAGAAAGTTACCTCTTTTATTAATAAGCTTGCGGCTAAGGGGATCGAATTAAAATACCTGAATATCGGCGGAGGCATGGGGATAATCTATGATAATGAAACGCCGCAGACAGCCAAAATATACGCGCAAAAGATCTTGCCGTTGCTTAAAGCCACCGGGTTAAAGATTATTATGGAGCCGGGCCGTTTTATTGCCGGCAATTCAGGGATACTTGTAGCCAGGGTGCTTTATATTAAAAATACACCTAAGAAGAAATTTATCATTGTTGATGCGGGAATGAACGATCTGATCCGGCCGGCTTTATATTCGGCTTATCACAATATACTGCCGTTACGTAAAGTTTCTCTTTCTGAAAAAGCCGACGTTGTCGGGCCGATCTGCGAAAGCGGCGATTTTCTGGCTAAGGAAAGGAATATCGCTAAAGTCAAAGAAGGCGATTATATCGCGGCGTTTGGCGCCGGCGCTTATGGTTTTAGCATGTCCAGTAATTATAATTCGCGCATGCGTTCGGCGGAGGTGCTTGTGCGTAAAAATAAAGCGTTCGTTATCCGCAAGAGGGAAACTTTCCGGGATCTTACGCGTAACGAAATTATCCCGGGTTTCTTAAAAGGGAAAAAATGAAAAAGCTGGAATTCACTAAAATGGTCGCCACGGGAAATGATTTTGTGGTTATCTCCGGGTCAAGGCCGCGTTTAGCGCAGCTGGCCAGGAGTATCTCTGACCGCAGGTTTGGCATAGGCGCTGATGGCATGCTTGTTTTGGACAGGTCAAAAAAAGCGGATGCGCGCATGCGTATATTTAACGCCGATGGTTCAGAAGCGGAGATGTGCGGAAACGGCGCCCGTTGCGCGGCGTACTATCTTAATAAAAAAGAATTGACCCTGGAAACCAAGGCCGGTGTGTTGGCAGCTTTTGTGAATGGAAATAATGTAAAAATACAGCTTGCCTGCTCTGGTAAAATACAGGAGGGGATCAAACTGGATATTTGCGGCCGAAAGGTGCGCGCGGATTTTGTGAATACGGGAGTGCCGCACGCAGTAATATTCGTGCAAGGCCTTGAGAATATGGATATTGACACGCTCGGCCGTATCGTCAGGTATCATAAAGTATTTTCTCCCCGCGGCGCAAACGCGGATTTCGTGGAAGTTGTAAACGCAAATACGATCAAGGTACGTACTTACGAAAGGGGAGTGGAAGCGGAAACTTTAGCCTGCGGCACCGGTAGTACGGCTTCAGCGCTTGTCTTTGCTTCTAAGAGTGATTCAACCGGGCCGGTTAAAGTAATTACCAGGAGCAAAGAAATCCTGACTATCAGCTTTAAGAGGGGCAGCGATGGTTTTAAGGATATCTGGCTTGAAGGAAGGGCAAAAATAGTTTACAAAGGAGTTTACTATGTTTAGAGGCTCTATCGTAGCCATAGTTACGCCATTTTCAAAAGATAAAATTGATGAAAAGAAGATGCGGGAATTGATCGATTTCCAGATCAAGAACGGCTCAAGCGGCATTGTGCCCTGCGGGACCACGGGTGAATCCGCGACGCTGGATATCCAGGAGCATGAAAAGATCATCCATATAACCATTGAGCAGGTAAATAAAAGGGTACCGGTGATCGCGGGGACCGGCTCTAATTCTACAAAGGAAGCTATTTCTTTGACGCAGGATGCTGCTAAAGCCGGCGCAGACGCTTCTTTGCAGGTTTCCCCATATTATAACCGGCCGACCCAACGCGGGCTGTATGAACATTTCAAGGCGATAGCTGAGTCAGTGGATATCCCGATCATACTTTATAATATCGCCGGAAGGACAGGCGTAAACATTGAGCCGGAAACGATCGCGCGTTTAGCGGCTGATTGTAAGAATATCGTGGCGGTAAAAGAGGCGTCCGGCAGTTTAGACCAGATGTCGCGGATCAGGCAGCTTTGCCCCAAGAGTTTTGAGCTGATCTCCGGTGATGATAGCTTGACTCTGCCTGTTTTAAGTATCGGAGGAACAGGGATTATTTCTGTCGCGGCGAACATCGTTCCCCGGGATGTCGCCGATATGGTGGAGGCATTCGAGCGCAAGGATATTCAGAAGGCGCAAGCTTTGCATTTTAAATTGTTGCCTTTGATCAAGGCGCTTTTCCTGGAAACTAACCCCATACCCGTTAAGACCGCTATGGGATTATTGGGTATGTGTGAGGCGCAATTGAGGCTGCCGATGTGCGCGATGTCTCCGGAGAATACGGAAAAACTTAAGAAAGCTCTAAAAGATTACGGGTTATTGAAATAGTTACACCCGCCGCTGATCGGAATTGCGTCGGTGTTGTCCTCGTGGACAAGGAGAAGAGATGATTAAATTGGGAATTACCGGCGCCTGCGGAAAAATGGGCAGGCGGATATTTGAGTTAGCTTCTTTTGATAAGGATTTTGAGGTGACATTGGCTTTGGAGAAGAAAGGCACTCCTTTGATCGGCAGGGAACTGGGTAAATTGAGAGTTTCTTCAAGCCTTGATGGGATGTTTTTGGTGGATGTATTGATCGATTTCACTCTTCCTGAGGCAACCGATGAGCACCTTGATTATGTGGCTAAATATAAAAAAGCCCTTGTGCTGGGGACTAC